>ENA-UOOI01002082-UOOI01002082.1-fermentation-metagenome-genome-assembly--contig:-NODE-2082-length-18468-cov-3.516809_pt1 | contig 18468 bp, 17 predicted proteins | sample MGYA00245779_ERZ724027 | MGnify/ENA primary metagenome ERZ724027 (study PRJEB28704, sample SAMN03018318) | fermentation metagenome | biome: anthropogenic terrestrial biome; feature: soil; material...
CGGTGATCTCGCCGTCGGAGGCGCGGCCCGGCGCTTTGCCGGAGATCACCTCGCCAAGACCGGCCGTGTGCAGCAGTTTTTCGGACGGACAAAGAATAAGAAAACTGAAGGAATTTAAAATTCATAGAATGAAAGCGCTTCAATGGCTGAGCAATCGACAGCCTTCAAGCGCTTTCATTCTATAAACTATATATTAGAACATTAGGTTCCATTTGCAAACAGTACCATTTTTTATACTGTCAGGATGGGGTGTTTCGGCTGCCGATTTGCCGGATCTATCTCCCAGACATCATGGAAAACGCTCTCCCGGAAATTTCAAAGGTGAAATTTCATTGGAACTTATTTTTCAATGCCATCCCGGAAAAAAATGCCGTTAAAGCGGATTTTACCGGCGGCCGCATACGATTTCGAAACGTCATGCAAAAGTGTTTTCAGCCGCGTCCGGATTGACTTTTCGCAATCTGTTTTGCTTCGGGAAACTCCTCCAGCAAAGCGGAAACGGAGGCCGTGGGAAGCGAAGCGATGGTACCCGCCTTTCCAGTTCCGGGCACAGGATGCTGAGAAGCAAAATTATTTTTATCCGATTAACCTTTAACGGCACCGCTAGTCAGTCCTTCAATGATGAATCTCTGTGCAAAAATGTAGAAAATCACAAGAGGTGCTATAATAATTATCATCGATGACATCATAGTCGGCCAGTCATTGACAAATTCGCCCACGCCTCGATACATTTCAAGCATCAAAGTAGAATTTTCCCTTGAGCTGAGAAACAAAAACGGGGTCAGAAAGTCATTCCATGTGCCCATCACATGAAAAATTGCCATGGTCACAGTAATAGGCTTAAGTAACGGGAAAATGATCATCCAATAGGTACGGAACACGGAAGCTCCATCAATATGTGCCGATTCATCGAGTTCGACAGGGACGGTGCTCATAAAGCCTTGATAGAGAAAAAAAGCGAAGGTTGAACTTCCCGATGAAAGAATAATAATACCGTATAACCGGTTAATAAGTCCAAGACGTTGCATCAAAATGAAAAGAGGCACCATAGTCGTCTGAACCGGCACCATGAAACCGAGCAAAAAATAAATCATGATTCCTTTGTAAAATTTATGCCTACGTCGGTTGATCGCATATGCTGACATAGAGCCAAATACCACGACGATTACGAGTGTGCAACCTGTAATTAACAATGTGTTTAAAAAGGCGTGTGCAAACTCCATGTTATGGAAGGCGTTGACAAAGTTGTCAAGATAGATTTTCTGGGGCAGTGCCAGTGCATTGAGCGCTACTTCCTGTTGCGTTTTTAGCGTGCTCACAACCAGATAATAAAATGGAAGGATAATTACGGAGCAGAGAGCAAGCATCAAAATTTCTCCAATTGCCTTAAGTATGTTTTTCCTATGACCGCATGTCCAGGATCCCGTCACTGCAAATTTTCCTCCCTTTTTTTCATAATTATAATCTGCAACGCCGTGATTACAAAAATTATGAAGAAAAACACTGTCGACATGGCGGTCGCCTGCCCGTAAAGTTTCTCGGTAACTCCCCTTGCAATAATAATCTGCGTCACCATGGTAGTTGCATATCCAGGTCCGCCCGAAGTAAGTGAGAACGGCAAATCGAAAACTTTCAGGCTTCCAGTCAGAAGCAACATCACACTGATTGTCATGGATGGTGCAAGCATCGGAAATGTAATATAACGAAATCGTTTAAACCCAGTCGCCCCGTCAATAGTGGCCGCCTCATAATATTCCCGTGGGATACTCTGGATATTTGCCAGATAAATACAGGCATGCCAACCTGTTGATCCCCATACACTAACGATAATCAGCGAGAGCATAGCGAGTCGCGGCGTAGCCAGCCACAAAATAGGCTTGACGCCGAAAAAACTTAGAATTTGATTGATGACGCCAGTGGAGGAACTATTCAGCATATAGCTCCAAATATAACCCATGATCAAAGCGCTGGGCACGGATGGGAAGAAGAAAATCGCGCGCTGCAGATTTCGCGTTTTCATGCCACTGTTGAGGATCACGGCCAACGGTATGGCGAAAAGTGTAACCAGTATGGGAACACTTATAGAATAAATGATTGTGTTAGAAAGCGCTTGGATCATAACTGGGTCAGAAAATGTGGTTCTGAAGTTCTTGATCCCCACAAATTTTGGTACATTGAAACCATTCCAATTCGTAAAAGCATAAAGAAAACTATTAAACAACGGATAAATGCTAAAGATGGTATAAGCAACAAAAGTTGGAAGAATAAACAGCAGGTAAGGAAATTCTACTTTCAAGCAGAATTTTCCTTTCATTATATGCCTCCAATCTAAACCCCTTAGAGCTTTAAAAACACCCAAACGGGGGATCTTATGGATAGTTAACGTTTAAGAAGCAGCCTCTAGATCAGTCCATTTTTTATCCATTGCAGTGATCAAATCTTCAGGTTTTGCGGAACCTCCAACAATATTCTGACTGTATTTCAGCAAGATGTCACCCAGCGCATCGGAATATTTCCAGGAAACAGCTGGCAGATAAATCTTACCACTCGTGAAATACGGATAACAGTCTTTCAAATGAGCATCGATAGTATAGTCTATCCCTTTTACTGCAACCACACCATTCGCTTTTCCTTCAAAAAGTTGAATGCCTTCGTTACTAGTTAGGTATTTCAGAAAAGTCATCGCCTCATCGGAATGAGTAGTTTTGCTGTTAATAGACCAACCCACACCCGCAGCGCCGGTCAGATACGTTGTTTTATTATCAGTACCAAACCAGGGAAGCAAGGTGTAATCCAGCTTAGGATTAAGTTTAGCGACCGACACAGGATTCCACGTTGCTCCAACTGTAAAGGCAGCTTTACCCGTTGCCCATTCCTGCATTGCTTGATCTCCCGTAATTCCGAGATCTGCCTTATTGGCATATCCAGTCTTCACATAATCGTCGTACCACTTCTGAATTGGAACTGTCCAGCCATCTTTATACTTTAATTTTCCAGAATCGACCTTCTTGTCATAATCGGCATCCTTCGATATGGTCTCCGTCTCAACATAGCCCTGAAGCGGATCATAAAGATTCGTTGACGAAAAAGCCCAAGGTTCAATCCCTTTGCTCTTGAGTGTTCTCATTGCCGCAATATATTCGCTATAATTAGCTGGAACATTTAAGCCCTTTTCTCTGAGTAACGTCTTATTCACAAAAATACCCGCAAACCACCCATCAGGTGCAAAAGCAATTAACTTTCCATTGTCATCGGTATATGTTTTCTTATTCGCTTCCGAGAGATTTGCAACATTGGGAAGGCTGGTGAGATCTTTCGCCATTTTATTATTCATAACATCATTTTTATTTTCCGCTGACGTCACAAAAATATCAGGAAGCGAATTTGAGGAATATAGAACCTGAAACTTCTGTATGTAGTTCTGAATAGGAGGCGCATACTGTAAATCAATTTTGATATTCGGATTCTTTTTTTTGAATGCTTTAAGGACAGGATCCATAGTGGTTTCATTGTACCAGGAAAGGAAGCCCAACGTAATGGTTTGCTTCTCCGTACTGTTTTTTTTGCATCCACTAAACATAAATGTTGTGGAGATCAGCATAAAGATAAAAAACAGTTGAAAGAGTTTCTTTGCTTTTTTCATCATTCCATCTCCTATAATAATTAAAATTGATATCCAACTTGGGCAGATTCCATTTAAAGTTTATGACAATTGAACTACCATCTTTTTATGACCTAGTGAATTTGATCGTTTGATCTGCGGCTACTAACAGTATGCTTTATCTTTTATTCTGTTCTTACTTATAAAAACAGCCTTTGAAATCACGAAATATGGCCGCAGATTTATACCGTACAACTTGTCCATCAGAGCATTTGAAAAAGCATATATTATTTAAAAAGTCTCATTGCGCTTTCCATATTTTCGTTTTTATGTCGGGCAGAATAAAGTAAATTTGGAAACTTTCTCCTTGCAAATTTTATAGCCTTTGGTTTTACAAGGAAGGACTTATTTTCCAAATCTTGCTTAAATGGCTAGTTTACACAACTCGACAACGATTATGATAAATGACTCATAACATCATCCTTTCAGATATTCTTAACTTCATTTTAGAACAATTTGTTCTAAAAGAAATAATACATATTGTTTTTACACTGGAACAGGCGGGAACGGTAAAAAACGAATTTTATGTATGCTTTCAAATTGTTAATGGAGCAATATAAGTCATATTCTGGGTATAAACTCTGTATTTCACCTTTTCACATTGTATTTTAGAACAATTTGTTCTATTTGTCAATAGGACAAATCATTCTTTTTTATACTGGTGTGGGTGATGTATATGGAAAGATATAAACGTATCCGCGAGTTGCGTGTAGACGCGGATTTGACACAGGAACAAGTAGGTAAAGCGATAAATGTACCTCAACGCAGTTACGCCTACTATGAAAGCGGTGAGCGAATGATTCCCCCACGAGTTTTATGCGCGCTTGCAGATTTCTATGGAATCAGTGTGGATTATATTCTCGGGCGAACTAATAATAGGAAAACTAATAAGTGACATTTGTCAGTAGTAATTTTTAACAAAATCGCATTTTTTATAATTAAAGTGCTAAATCGCTGATAAGGGTGAGAAAAGGGCAACATTTAGCACTCTAATTATATAAACTATTTGGAACAGTATTTCAGTGGAACCTTTGGCACATAAAGATTCTGCTTCCTCGGCAAGTCTATCCGAAGCTTCTCTGGTAATCCTATACTTTTTTGATTGGAGTTTTGTCCCGGTGAAAAGCGGAAGTCTACTGGACGTCTTCCCGAATCGCTTCCAATTCCAAATCCAGATGGGCAATCTTTAGAAAACCAGTTCTTTCAATTTTGACGGTGGAAAAAGAGAGGTCTAACCTGTTGCACCCTGTCGATGCCAATCCATCCGGCTTCAGTCAGGAATCGTTGAAATAACCAGACCAACAGAAAACTTCCTTGCGGGAAAAGGCGAAAGTTAAAAAGACTGATTCCTTCCGGTTGAAAGCGGAGCTTTGTATAATCTTTAAAAATTATCAGGCTTCCGCCTTTTATGATTTAGGGACGGCCGCAGACCCTTTTGTAGCAGAATCCGCGGCCGTCCCTACCTAATAAAATTAAAGAATAAAATACAAGGGCCTATTTTCCTATATCGTTTCGGTAAAACATGCCGTTAAAGCGGATTTTCCCGGCGGCCGCATACGATTTCGAAACGGCTTCCTCAAGATTCTTCCCGCGCGCCGTGACGCCGAGGACTCTCCCGCCCGCGGTATAAAACCGGCCGTTTCGATATTCCGTTCCCGCGTGGTAAACGGTTGCGCCTTCCATCTGGCCGTTTTTGTCAAGTCCCTTGATTTCGAAGCCCGTTTCATAGTGGTGCGGGTATCCGCCCGACGCCAGCACCACACAGGCACAGGCCCCGCTGTCCCATTCAATCTTCTGGTTTTCGAGGCGCCCTTCCACCACAGATTCGATGACATCAGTAAAGTCGGTTTTTAAAAGCGGCAGAATGACCTGTGTCTCCGGATCGCCGAAGCGGGAATTATACTCAATGACCTTCGGTCCGTCCTCCGTCAGCATCAGGCCAAAATAAAGGCAGCCCTGAAATGGTCTTCCTTCCCGGTTCATCGCCTCAATCGTCGGCAGGAAAATCGTATTCATACACTCCTCGGCGATTTTCGGCGTGTAATAAGGATTCGGGCTTATCGTGCCCATTCCGCCGGTGTTGGGTCCCTGCCCGCCGTTAAACGCCCTTTTATGGTCTTTTGCGGAAACCATCGGGCGGATCGTTTTCCCATCGGTAAACGCGAGGACGGAAACCTCCGGTCCTTTGAGATAATCCTCAACCACCACACGGTTTCCGGAATCCCCGAACATCTTATCGTCCATGATAATCTTGACTCCGTAAAGAGCCTCGGAGAGATCCCGCGCGATTACGACGCCTTTTCCGAACGCGAGCCCGTCCGCTTTGATCACCGCGGGAAACTTTTTTCTCTCGCAGATAAAGCGGAAGGCTTTCTGGGGATCGTCGAAAACCTGATATTCCGCCGTGGGAATATGGTATTTTTTCATCAGACCTTTTGCAAAAACCTTGCTGCTCTCTATCTGAGCCGCGCGGGCCGTCGGGCCGAACGCGCGGATCCCCGCTTTCTGGAGGGCGTCCACCATGCCCGCCGCAAGAGGGTTGTCGGGTGTGACGAAGACAAGGGAAATTTTCTTTTCTTCCGCAAACTTCACGACACCCGGAATATCCGAAGCGGCAATGGGAACGCACTGCGCGTCTCTTGATATTCCGCCGTTTCCCGGCGCGCAGTAAATTTCCGAAACCCGGGGACTCTCCTTCAGTTTGCGGACAACGGCGTGTTCGCGCCCGCCGCCTCCGATTACCAGAATTTTCATGGCGTTTTTCCTCCCGTTTAATGGTGAAAGAGACGGACGCCGGTAAACGCCATCGCGATGCCGTACTTGTCGCACGCCTCAATCACATTGTCATCGCGGATGGATCCTCCCGGCTCTGCAATATAGGCGACACCTGATTTTCTCGCGCGCTCGATATTGTCGCCGAACGGGAAGAAAGCGTCCGATCCAAGCGAAACACCCGTCTGTTTTTCTTTCCACGCTTTTTTCTCATCCCGGGAAAGCGGTTCCGGGCGTTCTGTAAAAAGGCGCTGCCACGCTCCGTCCCGCAGGACGTCTTCCCACTCGTCGGAAATATAAACATCGATGGCGTTATCCCTGTCCGGGCGCCTCAAGTTCGGGCGGAACGGGAGGGAAAGGACCTTCGGATGCTGGCGGAGAAACCACCTGTCCGTCTTGTCTCCCGCGAGTCGGGTGCAGTGGATCCGCGACTGCTGTCCCGCCCCGACGCCGAGTGTCCTCCCGTCCTTTACATAACAGACGGAGTTTGACTGCGTATACTTTAAAACAATTAAGGAAAGAAGCAGGTCCCGTTTCGCGTTTTCCGGAATATCCTTTTTCTGGGTCACGACGTTCTGAAGAAGGGAACTGTCGATCTTCGAGTCATTCCGTTTCTGCTCGAAGGTAACGCCGAATACGTCCCGGCGCTCGATCGGATCCGGTCGGTATTGAGGGTCAATCCGGATGACCGTATAGTTTCCTTTCCGCTTGGACTTTAAAATTTCGAGCGCCTCTTCGGAGTAGCCCGGAGCTATGATTCCGTCAGATACTTCCCGCTTTAAAAGCAGCGCGGTCTCCCGGTCGCAGACATCGGACAGGGCCGCAAAGTCGCCGTAGGAGGACATGCGGTCCGCCCCTCTCGCGGCCGCGTAGGCGCAGGAAAGCGGGGAAAGCTCCATATCGTCCACAAAAAACACTTTTTTCAGAGTCTCGGAAAGCCCGGTGCCCACAGCGGCACCCGCGGGGCTGACATGTTTAAAGGAAGCCGCCGCCGGAAGCCCTGTTGCTTCGCGAAGCTCTTGGACAAGCTGCCACCCGTTGAGCGCATCCAGAAAATTGATATAGCCCGGACGCCCGTTCAGAACTTCGACCGGCAGATCCCCTCCCCCGCGCATGAAAATCCGCGCGGGCTTCTGGTTGGGATTACATCCGTATTTGAGCATCCTTTCATTTGCCATTGTCTTCCTCCTCTTGAATGAAGAAAAGCGCCGCAGAATTCCGCACTTTCCCGTTTTTAACTGCCCTGAGCACTCAGGTTTTTATTAAAAATACGCGTCTCCATCAGACCGGTTTTCAGATTGACGAACCTTACAAACAGCGAAATTTTATTTTCTTCGTTCAGGCTGTCCCAGAGCGCGTGGGAAAGCGTGTCGATATCCCCTTCCACCGCAACGCGGACCGGTTCGCCTTCAAACGAAGGGAGCGGATCCCCGTCGCCGAGATAAGTATGAAGAAGCCTGCCGTCCCCCGCAAGAGGCGATTCATACTCATAGAAGAAGCGCTGGACAGATTTTCCTTCGGCATCCCCGCTTTTAATGAGGGAAAGCCGGTAGCGGAAAACCTTCCCTGTCTCCATCAGTCCGGAAATCCGCGGGGTAAAATTCGGGGCGTCCGGTTCAAACGTCCGGGTGCGGAGCGCGTCTTCAAAGGTTTTTCCCTGCTTAAAAAAATCAGAGATAGTCTCCGTCTGATCTCCGTTTGTCACTACGGTCGCGCCCGGAAAAACGCGCACGGGGGAATATAGGATCAGCGAAGGATCCGAAACCTTTGCCGCATCAAACGGCTTCGTGGAAATTCCCTGCTCATTCTCTGCAAGAATGCGGTTCCGGCTGTTTTCGCTTCGTCCCGTCAGAAAATACGCCATGACGGCAAACAGGTTGTCCTCACTTTTGCCAAAAAGGATTCCTCTGCCTGGATACGGGTTGGATTCAAAAATCTGCTGGATATTGAGCTGGTTCAAGACGGTCCCCTCCTGATAATCACTTGATCATTTATGATGGACAGCCGGCCCTCACAGAAAAGCGCTGCCGCGCGGGGAAGGAGTTTCCACTCAGCCTGCTCCATCACTCTTTTCTGAAGGGACTGCGGCGTATCGCCGGGCATGACTTTCACCGCTTCCTGAAGAATGATGGGTCCCCCGTCGCAGACTTCGTTGACAAAATGGACGGTCGCGCCCGTCACTTTCACCCCGCGTTTCAGAGCCGCCTCATGGACCCGCAGTCCGTAAAATCCCGGGCCGCAGAAAGACGGGATCAGCGACGGATGGATGTTGATGATGCGGTTTCGGTAACTCTGCACCACGCGGGGTCCGATGATGGTAAGAAATCCGGCCAGTACCACAAGGCCGGTGTGGTTTTCGTCCAACATCTTTAAAAGTGCGTCGTCATACTCGTTTTGGGAAGAAAAATCTTTCCTCGCCAAGACGGCGCTAGGAATGCCGGCGTTCCTGGATCGCGTGAGGGCGAAAGCCCGTGGGTTTCCGGAAATGACGAGCGAGATTCTTCCTCCCGGAATTTTCCCTGCTTTTTCGGCGTTCATCAGCGCCTGGAGGTTTGTCCCACCGCCGGAAACCAGAACGGCGATATTCAGCATAGGACGACGCCCCCGCTTCCGGACGTTATCTCGCCGATGAGAAAAGCGCGCTCACCGGAAGAGCGGAGCTCCCTGACCGCGCGGTCGGCGTCTTCGGCCGCCACGGCAAGGCACATGCCGATTCCCATATTAAAGGTATTGAACATATCGTGATCCGAAATATGTCCTTTTCCCTGCAGAAGGGAAAAAACCGGCATTTTGGGAAGCGCGGATCGCCTGATGAGCGCCTCAATCCCCGGCCTCAGCATCCGGGGAATATTTTCATAGAACCCACCGCCCGTAATATGGGACACGGCCTTGACGCGCACTTTTCCCATGAGGGAAAGGAGCGCCTTTACATAGATCCTGGTAGGCGTCAGAAGCTCTTCTCCCAGCGTCCGTCCAAATTCCGGGACGCGCTCCCCGATATTTTTTTCACTGACTCCGAAAACTTTCCGGACCAAAGAAAACCCGTTCGAGTGAAGCCCCGAGGAACCAATCCCCACGAGGGCATCCCCCGGTTTTAAAAGGGATCCGTCGATGATTTTCGGCCGGTCCACGCAGCCGACGGCAAATCCCGCCAGATCATACCCGTCCGGCGGGTAAAACCCCGGCATCTCCGCCGTCTCTCCGCCTATCAGCGCGCATCCTGCTTCCAGACATCCTTCGGCGACTCCGGAAACAATCGACTCCACGGCTTCCGGGCTGTTTTTTCCTACGGCAAGGTAGTCAAGGAAAAACAGAGGCTTCGCGCCGCTGCATACGACATCGTTGACGCACATGGCGACGCAGTCGACTCCGACCGCATCGTTTTTCCCCATCAGGGCCGCAATTTTCAGTTTGGTTCCGCCCCCGTCAGTTCCGCTGACCAGAACCGGATCCTCCATTCCGGAAAAATTCGGGCGGAACAGCCCGCCGAATCCTCCGACGCCCGAAACGACACCCGGGATGCGGGTCTTTTCGGCAAGTCGCCGAATCCGTTCGACGGCCCGGTATCCCGCGGTGACGTCTACCCCCGCGGCCCGGTAGCTCTCGCTGTAGCTTTTCATATTTCAGTTTTCCTTCCGCTTTTTAAAGCCGCTCTGCTTCTTCCCGAATCCTCTTGTCCTTTTCTGATATCCGTTCCGCCATCTGCCGTCTCATCCCGGCAAGCCTGTCCGCCAGTTTTTCGTCGCCGAGGGCAAGAATCTCGGCGGCAAGGACGGCCGCGTTCTCCGCCCCGTCGACGGCGACCGTCGCCACCGGAATCCCGGACGGCATCTGCACCGTGGAAAGAAGCGCGTCCAGCCCCCCGAAGGCGGAGGATTTTATGGGAACGCCGATAACCGGGAGAGGCGTCTCCGCGGCCAGAATCCCCGCCAGATGAGCCGCCATGCCAGCCGCGGCGATAATGACGCCGAAGCCTTCCGAAGCCGCTGATTTAGCAAACGAGGACGCGGCTTCCGGGGTCCTGTGTGCGGATATCACGCGGGTCTCGGACGGTATCCCAAGCGATTTCAGCTTTTTCACAGCCTTCGAAACGACGGGGAAATCGCTGTCGCTGCCCATGACGACTGCCACTTTTTTACAGCCTTGCACGATTCAGTCACTCCTTTTTCAGAAATGCGGGCTTTTTGAGGCAGCCAAAATAAAAAAACGGCCGGCTATCTGCCGGCCGGCCGGCAAACCCTTTCCCGCAACTTTTTCTCTCCTTTATTGTAGGGGATTTGAGGAAAAAATGCAAGTTAAAAGGGAGCAGGCGCGATAAAAACCTTGGTCCGTATTATTTTTCGGCATCTGCCGCCGGTTTCTGTCCTTCTTCTCCGGAAACGGGCACATCGGTCAGCAGCTCCTTGAGAGACGTTGCAAGTCCGGCAAGGCCTTGAATCTTCGCGGGAATGATGATTTTGGTAGCTTTTCCATTCGCGGCTTTTCCAAACGCCTCCAGACTCTTGAGGGCAAGAACTCTGTCGCTCGGATTTGCCTCGTTTAAAAGTTTAAGGCTGTCCGCGAGGGACTTCTGGACAAGAATAACGGCTTCCGCTTCTCCTTGTGCCTCGCGGATCTTCGTTTCCTTGACGGCATCGGCGCGCAGGATGGCAGACTCTTTTTCGCCTTCCGCAACGAGGATTGCGCTGCTTTTTTCGCCTTCCGCCGTCAGAATTTTCGCGCGGCGCTCGCGCTCGGCCTTCATCTGCTTCTCCATCGATTCCTGGATCTCACGGGGCGGAATGATGTTCTTGAGCTCGACGCGGTTGACCTTAATTCCCCAGGCGTCGGTCGCTTCGTCCAGAACCGTCCGAATCTGGGTGTTGATGACGTCGCGCGAAGTCAGCGTACGGTCCAGTTCCAGCTCGCCGATAATGTTCCGGAGGGTGGTGGCGGAGAGGTTCTCAATCGCGGAAAGAGGCTGCTCGACACCGTAGGTGTAAAGTTTCGGATCGGTAATCTGAAAATAGACCACCGTGTCGATCTGCATGGTCACGTTGTCTTTCGTAATGACCGGCTGCGGGGGAAAGTCAATGACCTGCTCCTTGAGGGAAACTTTCCGCGAAACCTTGTCGACAAAGGGAATCTTGAAATGGAGGCCGGTATCCCAGGTGGTGCGGTATGCGCCCAGGCGTTCGATGACGTAGGCATGAGCCTGAGGCACGACCTTGATATTGGATATCACGACAAGGAAAATAAAGACCAGCAGCAGGATCAGGACGGTAAGGCCGATGTTAATACCCATGGCAGTTTTTCTCCCTCCTATTTTTGCGGCTCCGGCCGGACAATCAACTTCACGCCTCTGATCGCTTCCACGGTAACCCGGCTTCCCGCCGGAATCACTTTCCCGCTGGACGATCGCGCCGTCCACGTGCTGCCAAGGACGTTTACCTGTCCCGTTCCGAGCGTGTTGTTGATTTCTTCCGTCACGGACGCAATCTTTCCGATATAGCGGTCGGCGTTGGTACTTACTTTCCGAACGGTCAGAAGTTTCCGGGCAAGCGGCCGCGTCCCGGCGAGCGACCCTGCGGTGACCAGGGCAAAAACCAGAATCTGAACCCAGAGTTCCCCGCCCAGGAGACAGACAATGAGAGCGCCGAGGCCTCCCAGGGCAAACCAGATGGACACAAGCTGCGTCGTGACCATCTCAACCAGGGCTGCGAGGACAATGACCAAAAGCCAGAAATACGGCATCGGCATATATCCTTCCCCCTTCCGTCGGGCAGGTTGCCTGCCCGTTCCGGTTTCATCTTACCATAAAGCCCTTCGGCGCGCAATGAAAAAATTCTTCCCTTTAAAATAATTTTTCCGCTCCCCCGCGCGTCACGCGATAAAGAAGCAGTGGCTCGGGTTCCGGAGCCTTTTCCCGAATGGATAGTCCGGAAAGAAATACTTCCTCTGCCGGACGAAAACGCTTTTCGTCCGAAGTATGAAATTCCGCAACCGGATCTCCCCGATGGACACGGTCTCCCGGCTTTCTTAGGAGGATAAGCCCCGCCGACGGATCCGGGGATCCGCCTTTTTCTTCGCGCCCGGCTCCCAGCAGAACGGCCGTCTTCCCGCATTTTCCTGCGGAAATGGTACCCAGAAAGCCGTCCGAAGGGGAAAGTACTTTCCGGATGATTTTTGCCTGCGGAAATCCGGAAGGGTCTTCGAGGACGGAAGTATCGCCGCCCTGAGCCCTGACCATCTCGCGGAACTTTTCCCACGCGTCGCCTCTGTCCAGGTGTTCCTCCGCCGCCTTCCGGCAGGAACTGAGATCCCCATACCCCGCAAGGCGCAGCATTCCCGCCGAAAGCTCCAGACAGATTTTCCTTACGTCCGGAGGACCGCCGCCCCGGAGGGTTTCGCAGGCCTCGGTGACTTCGAGAGAATTTCCCACGGCTCGGCCGAGAGGACTGTCCATATTCGTGACAAGCGCCTCCGTACGGATCCCGGCCCGCCAGCCGATTTCGACCATGGTCTCCGCAAGCCGGACGGCGCTTTCCCTCGTCTTCATAAACGCGCCGCTTCCCGCCTTGACGTCCAGGAGGAGCCGGTCCGCGCCCGCCGCTATCTTTTTGCTGAGGATGCTTGAGGCGATAAGTGGAATGCTGTCCACCGTCGCCGTAACATCCCTTAAAGCGTACAGCTTTCTGTCCGCCGGGACCAGATCATCCGACTGGCTGGCGACGGCGGTTCCCACGCTGCGCAGGATATCGAGGAACTCAGCGCGGCTTAAATTGGTCCGAAGGCCCGGAATGGACTCGAGTTTGTCGATGGTGCCTCCCGTATAGCCCAGCCCGCGGCCGCTCATCTTCGGCACTCGGATCCCGAAAGACGCGACCAGCGGGGCGACAACCAGGGTCGTTTTGTCCCCTACGCCTCCCGTGCTGTGCTTATCCGCCTTGACGCCCTCTAAGGAAGAAAGATCCATTTTCTCCCCGGAGTCTGCCATCAAAAGCGTCAGGTCCGCCGTTTCCCGCGGAGTCATCCCGCATAGGCAGATTGCCATCAAAAGGGCGGACGCCTGGTAATCCGGGATTTTCCCGTCCACATACCCGCGGAGGAAAAAGGCGATTTCTTCCCGCGTCAATTCTCCCCCGGCGCGCTTTTTCGCGATGACGTCGTACATTCTCATCGGCTTTTCGAGGCTTCCTTTCCCGATTTTCCAGGTTCGAAGCTTACTTCCGCCTTTCCGAATCCCATGGGGAAAAGGTCCCGGAGAAGAATTCTTTTCCGTCCGGACGGGCTTTTTGCGAGGATAATCAAAAAGGTGTCCGGATCGCAGAATTCCGCCATCACCTGCCGGCAGACCCCGCAGGGAGGGCAGAAGCTGCCGGCAGGCTCCCCCGCTTTTCCGCCGACGACGGCAATTTTTTTAAATTTCCGCTCCCCGTCCGCTATTGCCCGAAAAAACGCAGCGCGCTCAGCGCAGCAGCCGGGGCTGAGAGCCGCGTTTTCCACGTTGCAGCCGGGATAAACTATCCCGTTTTCCCCTAAAAGCGCGGCGCCGACCGAAAACCCCGAATACGGCGCGTAAGCGTGTGTCCGTACGGCCAGCGCTTTCTCAACCAGCGTGGTATCATCCATTCTGCCGTCCTTCTTCCTCGGAAACGAGGGACAGCGCGACTTCCATCATTGCCCGAAACCCTGTCTCGCGCTCTTTCGAAGAAAGCGATTCGCCCGTAAAAGGATTATCGGAAACAGTCAGGAGACAGAGCGCTTTTTTCCCCAGCCTGGCAGCGTTCATATAAAGAGCCGCCGCTTCCATCTCGACCGCGAGAATTCCCATTTTTCTCCAGGATTTCAGTGCGTCCGCGTTGTCGTTATAGAAAGCGTCGCTGGACAGGATATTGCCTGTCTTTATGGGAATTCCCATTTTTTCCGCCGCGTCCACAGCCTTCCGCAGAAGGCCGAAATCCGCCGTCGGCGCGAACGTTCCGGGCAGACGGTACTGCGAGGCGTAGCTGGAATCCGTGCAGGCCCCTTCGGCGGCGATTAAGTCCCGGACTTTCACCCCGTCGGCCACGGCGCCCGCGGAACCTATCCGGATAATGCTTTCGGCACCGTAAAACCGGAACAGCTCATAGGAATAGATCCCGACAGACGGCATTCCCATCCCTCCGCCCATCACGGAAACTTCTTTTCCCCGGTACGTTCCCGTAAAGCCGAGCATATTTCGGACCGTGTTAAAGCAGCGGGCATTTTCAAGATAATGCTCCGCGATGAATTTTGCCCGCAGGGGATCGCCCGGCATCAGGACCGTCCGGGCGATCTCTCCCTTTTCCGCGCCGTTGTGCGGCGTCGGAATCTCCGCCATCAAAATCCCTTCTCCTCTATTGTAATGTCATGAAACATAAAATTGAGAAACTGCAGCTCTGCTTTTTAGGATCCACTCTTCTTGAATCCCTGCTGGTGATATCTGCCGTAAGCTCCTGCCGACGGGATCGGTCAGGCCGCCGACGGCGTCCGCCGTATGGAGCCTTAGAAGAGAATCTTCCCCTGCCCCGCGGACGAAACGATCCGAAAATCTTTAAATCTCTGCCGGCGCGCATTTTCTCTTCGCTGATTTCTGTCAGAAAGGGGGTGTTCGGGGCATTGCCCCTTCCGCCGGAAGCGATTCCCCCGGTACGCAGAAGGAAGAGGGAGGGTATCGGAAAATATATCGGGAATCCGAACCGCTATCCCGGCCCCGGCTTTTCCCATGAAGGAAAGTTAAGGCTGTTCCGCCCTTTCTCAGTAGAACCGCGGCATAATCTTCCAGAGCAGGATACGGCGCCTCAGATCCGGGTTCGTGCGCCGATCGGTAGTAAGCAGGCGGTCATAGCCCGTCTCGTTTAGATAAGCCTTGATATCCCGGTAATTGGTGCCTTCCCGCAGAGCAACGCCGACAGCTCCCATCACGACGGCGGGCAGCTGATCTTTCTGCAGGGTTCTTAAGAGCCCCGCATTGTCCCCATACCGGTTTTTCGCTGTTTCGAGGACACGGAGCATGGCGGAAACCCGTTCAAAGACAGCCTTTCCAACCGGCTTCTGTTTATTTCGGTTCAGCTCCAGCGCACGGTTTCTCACCGGTATGGCGGGAGCTTGGGTAGCGGTCCCCGAACAAAGCAGGCAGCGCAGGATAAATTCCTCGGCATATCCAAACTCGCAGCAGTCGTCAAAAAACAGGCGCTGCTCTCCCAGAAACTCGCGCCGGACCATCACGGAAGCAATATCCGGAACAGTTCCCTTTTCCAGCATCCGGAGAAGCAGCGCGCCGCCGTCCGGCTGGTGCACCACACTGCTGACCGAGCGCCGCTCCGCCGCGCGGATTTCCTCGTTTACCCGGCATCCGTAGACAAAATCCGCCCCCGATCGGTCCGCGGCATCGAGATACTGCCGGAAAAAGCCCCCGTACAGGCGGCGCGCGAAAAGGAACGCCAGATATTTGCCTCCCGCTTTCCGGATTGCCGTATTCAGTGCGGCAGGGACGTTCGATCTGCCGTTCTGTATCACAAATCCGGAAAGGCCCAGCTCTTTGATGGCCTGAACGGCGCACAGGACGGTGCGGTCCGTCGATCCCATGTCGACGATGATAAACTCCGCTGACACATCCTTCGTCTGATCTTTCTCAAACCCGAGGATTGCCGGGATCTCTTTTTCAATATTCCCAACGGGGAAAAGGATGGAAAGCTCCTCGTTCTGCAAGTTCATCCGCCTTTCTAAAGCGGAGCTCTTTTTATCGGCCCCGCATGGAATCTAGTATAGCATAACGGCGGCAGGAGAAAAGATTGAAACCTGACAGATCGTACGAAAATTTTTAATATTTCTTGGCAATAATTTTTATTTCTTCAACAGACATACTTCTCCGTCCGATTTTTTGACAAATTGGTGGAATTGTCTATTTGCGCCGCCCTCCCCCGCATGTATATTTTTCATAAGGGGTGAGAAACCCATGCCTTTTGGAGATGTCATAAAGCGCGCTACCATTCACGCGACTGTTGAGATATCGATTAAGAAAATTTTACGGGATCCAAAACGCGGGATTCGGAACGCGGTCGACCTGTTCGACTGCTTCACACGGGATAAATTTGACAGCACCCTCATCAAGGGAATCCGCCGGGACGCGTGCAATTCGAAAAGTGCCTTTTTCAAAACGGTTTACGCCATGGTGAAAAATGTCGATCCCGCCATTCTGAAAACCGTCGGAACCAATCTCTGCTATAACCGGGTTGCCTTTTTCCCTTCCCGGGAAAAGAAAGCCGAGCCTTCGTGGGAACGGGAAATTTCCCGCCGCAGCCTGGAATCCGTCGTTCAGGGCGGAAAAGAGCGTGGAATTTATTTCTATATCCTCTGCGGGGACAGTTCGCTCTCGCTAAGCGGGAGCGTTCTGAAAACATGCAGAGAAAACGGCGACTGTGTGTTTTATATCCTGGCCGGCGCAAAACATATCGACGGCACTTTTGCCCAGAACGCCGCCCGGGCAGGGAATCTGATCCTCGCCCTGGACGTCTCCGCCGAAGCCTCCTCCGGTGCCCTTTCCGGAAGCGACCGGCGCGCCTTCGCTCTCCTCAAGAGGTACCGCTGCCTCTACGGCTATTCGGTCAGAGCGGGTTCCGCCGCGGCCCTTCCCTGCTATCAAAGTGAGTTTATCAAGCGCATGGCAAATCTCGGCTGCCTTTTTGGCTGGTATTCCTGTAAGCCGGGACAGGACCGCGTAAGTTTTACAAAAGCGATTCAGAATATGATCCGAAATTCCGCGCATTCCTCCGCTCCCCCGGTTCTCCTTTTGTACCCGGAACTTGACCGGCGTCTGAGAAAAAGGTTCACCGTGGGAGGACGCTGCTATCTGCTGCTCCGGGACAGGGAAATCGCGGCACGATACCGCCTTTCCGGGAGAAAGGCCGCTCCCTAGTTTTTCTTTTCCTTAAAATCCTTGAGGTAACGCGCGGCGGCAACCTGACGGCTGTCGTCGACAAGCCTTCTCAACTTATCCACGATCTCATCGGGGGGTTCTTTCATTCCCTTCCGGGCCCACTGCACCACGATCCCCACGAGGCCGTAGGTATAAAAATCGGCGATAAAATTTTTTTCCGATTCTTCCAGATTTTCGCCCTTTCCGGCGGAATCATGAATTCCATTCAAAATTTCCAGCAGGAGATCCTTGGTAACACTGAAAAAATAGTCCTGAAAAGCGTTCTGTCCGCTGACATTAAGCGCGCAGATGTAAAACTGCTTGTCCCGGCGCATAATATTGAGTACGTCAAGCATGACTTCGGTCCAGTCGCTGTAATCTGTATTCCGCGCAATGGCAGAAACGACCTCGCTGTAGTAAATCCAGTTGACGAGGTCGTATTTATCCTGAAAATGATAATAAAACGTCTGCCTGTTCAGTCCGCAGTTCTGAACAATATCGGAAACTGTGATTTTTTCAAGGTTCTTGTGCTTCATCAGTTCTTTGATGGAAGCCGCAATCGCTTTTTTTGTAATCAGTGAATCCGACATATTGACCCTCTTCCGGAACAGCCGTCCCCATCCGCATATTCTGTTCCCGTAATGAAAGTATATCATAAAAGTTAGCGGAGGACAACCGCTGTCATTTTCATTTGGCAGATTATCCGGCTGAACCTGCTTTCCAACCCTCTATAATATTTTCTATCAGTTTACCAGATGCGCCGGTTTTTTTCAACCATAATTTATAGGACTGGAAAGCATCCATGCCCCGCTGTCAGTCCGCTTTCCGGGGATTGCATTTCCTGCGAAACTGTGGTATACTACCGATTGCCGTCGTATTTATGGATGGGAAGAAAGACGGGCCATTAGCTCAGTTGGTTAGAGCAGCTGGCTCATAACCGGTCGGTCCGGGGTTCGAGACCCTGATGGCCCACCAAGGGAAAAGTCGCATGAACACTGGATTTTCCGGTATTCACGCGGCTTTTATTATTCTGTTTTTGACTTTAAAAAAGCGGAAAATGCGCAAAAAATTTTGAAACATGCAAGTCAAAATGCAGGTCATCCGCAGAGTAAAGCGA
>ENA-UOOI01002083-UOOI01002083.1-fermentation-metagenome-genome-assembly--contig:-NODE-2083-length-18464-cov-4.504373_pt1 | contig 18464 bp, 17 predicted proteins | sample MGYA00245779_ERZ724027 | MGnify/ENA primary metagenome ERZ724027 (study PRJEB28704, sample SAMN03018318) | fermentation metagenome | biome: anthropogenic terrestrial biome; feature: soil; material...
GGCAGCATGGAGAATATTGAGATGTAACCCTTTATCACATGGGGGTTATGACCCAGTGCCGTAGATGAGTGCATAAGGACAATTTATAAAAAAATTGTTCAGGGAGGAATTTGGTTTGGATATTTTACTTAGTAAATCGACCTGGTTTATTATTAAATGGGTATGTGAAGTATTAGGTGTCGTGATGAACGGGATCTATATAGTATTAAATAAGATGGGAATTCCCAATATAGGTCTTTCAATTGTTATTTTTACAGTGATTGTTTATATGATTTTGACGCCGATACAGATTAAACAACAGAAATTTTCGAAAATGACTGCAGTGATGCAGCCGGAACTTAACAAAATTCAGGAAAAATATAAGGGAAAAAAAGATCAGAATTCCCAGATGAAGATGCAGGAAGAGACAATGGCTGTGTATCAAAAATATGGAGTTTCTCCGACCGGAAGCTGCCTGCCTCTTTTGATTCAGATGCCTATCATGTTTTCCCTTTTTCAGGTAATTTATCATATTCCTGGATATATTGGAAGTGTAAAGAATGTCTTTTCCGGTGCTGTGACAGCAATTTCAGGTGTCAGCGGGCATGCTGATATTCTTTCAAAATTTGTAAGTGATAATGCACTCCGACTTTATAGTAAAGTTGATTTCAGTCATCTGACAAAGAACAATATCACCGATATTTTATATGTCATGAAGCCTTCCCAGTGGGAAAAGTTATCCGATATTACAGCTTTTTCGGGTATCAGTGATACTCTTGAAACAACAGCTCATCAGACAGAACGCATGAATATGTTTCTCGGAATGAATATCACAGAGGCTCCTCTTGATGTTATCAGGCGTAGTTGGGCATCACAAAGTTGGCTGCTTTTAATTGGGGCAGTATCAATACCAGTTCTTGCATGGTTTACACAATGGATTAGCTATAAGCTAACGCCTCAGCCTGATGCTCCGACGAACAAACAGCCCGGCACTATGGAGCAGTCCATGAAGATGATGAACGTCACAATGCCAGTTATGTCGGCCGTATTTTGTCTGTCGATGTCAATAGGTATGGGTATTTACTGGATAGCGGGTGCTGTAATTCGCTCTATTCAGCAGGTTGTTATTAACCGTCAGATGGCTAAAGTAGATATAGACGATTTAATTGCCGCAAATCAGGATAAGGTGAACAAAAAGCGGGCAAAACAAGGATTGCCGCCTCAAAAGATTACGAAGCAGGCGACGATGAATGTCCGCAATATTGAAGAGCCTAAAAAGCCTGTCAATCAGGAGAAGAAAAACCAGGATATAAAAGATTCTACAGAATATTATAAAAATAATTCAGATTTAAAACCCGGCAGTCTGGCTTCTAAGGCGAATATGGTCAGCCAGTATGATAACAAAAAAAAGAATAAAAAATAGGGGGATGAGCTTATGGATTTCGTAGAAGTATCTGCAAAAACCGTTGATGATGCAATCACGAAAGCGTGTATTGAGCTTAAAGTGTCAAGCGATAATCTGGAAATTCAAGTGGTTAGTGAGGGTAGTTCGGGATTTCTTGGATTTGGGGCAAAACCGGCAGTAATAAAGGCCAGAAAAAAGGAAGATCCAATTTTAGATCTGGAAGACATAAAGTCAGTTTTCGAAGAAAAAAAAGAAGAAAATAAAAAAAATATAAAACATGAAGAGATAAACCTTGATAAGAGAGAAGTCAAATCTTCTGAAGAAAAAAAATTAGAATCTCCGGGGGTACAGACCACCCAGAGAATCAAGATTCCAAAGACGGAAGAAGATATTGTGGTTATGAAAGCTTCTGCACAAAAGTTTCTGGATAGTGTTTTTCATTCCATGGATATGGATGTCGATATTGAGATGAGCTATGATGATATGCATGAATGCCTGAATATTGATTTTTCAGGAGATAATATGGGTATTCTCATTGGAAAAAGAGGTCAGACGCTTGATTCCCTTCAGTATCTTACAGGTCTGGTTGTTAATAAGGATCAGGAAACTTACGTAAGAGTAAAGTTGGATACTGAAAACTACAGAAAGCGTAGAAAAGAAACCCTTGAGAATCTTGCCAGAAATATTGGATATAAGGTCAGAAAGACTAAGAAGGCAGTTTCACTGGAACCTATGAATCCCTATGAAAGAAGAATCATTCATTCGGCATTACAGGGAAATAAGTGGGTAGAGACCTATAGTGAAGGAAAAGAACCTTACCGGCATGTGGTCATTGCTTTAAAGAAATAATAGAAGAGAAGATGATACCAGGATTGCGGGAGCCCTGTCGGACATTATGATAAGTCTGACAGGCTCTTTCATTTTTTAGAAAGGACTGGTGTATATGAGATTAGATGAAGATACTATTGCTGCGATATCTACAGCTATGTCACCCTCAGGTATTGGAATTGTACGCATAAGTGGAAGTGATGCTGTGAGTATTGCCGAGCAAATTTATCATTCACCAAATAGAAATAAAAAACTGTCCGGCCAGCTATCGCATACGATTCATTATGGATGGATTAAAGACGGCGATGACTTTGTGGATGAAGTTTTGCTAATGTTGATGCGTGGACCCCATACCTATACAGGAGAGGATACAGTGGAGATAAACTGTCATGGTGGAATTCTGTCTGTTAAAAAGGTACTTGAAACTGTTATAAATCATGGTGCCCGCCCGGCTGAACCGGGAGAATTTACAAAAAGAGCGTTCTTAAGGGGACGTATTGATCTGTCTCAGGCGGAGGCTGTCATGGATGTGATTTCTGCCAAAAATGATTATGCGCTGAAGAATTCTTTGGGTCAGTTAAAAGGTTCTGTACTTGAAAAAATCAAAGATATCAGAGGTGCTATCTTATACGAGGATGCATATATCGAATCGGCTCTCGATGATCCGGAACACATTAATATTGACGGATATGGCTGTAAATTAAAAAACATTGTCGACGAACAGATAAAAAAAATAGATAAACTTTTATCTACGGCAGGTGAGGGAAAGATGATCCAGGAAGGAATTAAGACTGTGATTGTCGGAAAGCCGAATGTTGGGAAATCGTCTCTTTTAAATCTGCTGGCAGGAGAGGAAAAGGCTATCGTTACGGATGTTGCAGGAACTACCAGAGATATACTGGAAGAGACGATTAATCTGCAGGGAATCTCTTTGAAAATGCTAGACACTGCCGGAATTCGCGAAGCATCAGATAAAGTAGAACAGATAGGAGTTGAGCGTGCTAAAAAACATGCAAAAGATGCAGATCTGATTCTCTATGTGATTGACGCGAATGTTGTGCTCGATGATAATGATAGAGATATTATGGAACTGATATGTGATAAAAAATCAATTGTATTACTGAATAAAAGCGATCTTGATTGTGTTGTGGAAAAAGAAGATATAGAAAGTATACTTAAAGTACCTATTCTATCTGTATCTGCCAAGAAAGGTTTAGGAATTGAAGAGTTAGAAAATACTATTAAAGATTTGTTTTTTAATGGAGAAATTTCATTCAATGACGAAGTTTATATCACGAATGAACGACACAAGAAATCACTGCAGGACGCCAGAAAAAGCTTAGAATTAGTTGAAGAAAGTATTCGGTTAAATATGCCTGAAGATTTTTTTACTATTGATTTGGTGAATGCCTGTGAATCTCTGGGAGAAATTACAGGAGAGTCTGTCGGAGAGGATCTGGTAAATGAGATATTCAGTAAGTTTTGCACAGGAAAATAAACAAATGTGGAAAATGCCTCTGAAGTTAAAAGGCAGTGTTGATAAATACATGAAAGTGGAGGTAATACGATGCCGCATACAGAAGAGTATGATGTAGTTGTGATAGGAGCAGGACATGCTGGCTGTGAAGCGGCCCTTGCATGTGCCAGATTAGGTCTTGAGACAATTGTTTTCACAATCAGTGTTGATTCTATCGCATTAATGGCATGCAATCCAAATATAGGAGGAACCTCGAAAGGACATCTGGTGCGTGAAATAGATGCCCTTGGAGGTGAAATGGGAAAAAATATTGACCGGACATTTATCCAGTCAAAGATGTTGAATAAATCGAAAGGTCCTGCAGTGCATTCACTGAGAGCTCAGGCAGATAAGAGTGAATACAGTCGTTCTATGAGAAAAGTCCTGGAGAATACGGACCATCTGACAATCAGGCAGACGGAAATCAGCGATTTGATTGTTGATCATGGCGTTCTTACAGGTGTCAAGACGATTGCAGGAGCCATATATCAATGTAAGGCTGCCATACTTTGTACGGGGGTTTATCTGAATGCGCGCTGTGTTTATGGAGATGTCAGCGAATATACAGGACCAAATGGGCTAAAGCCAGCCAATCATCTGACGAATTCTTTGATTTCTAATGGAATTGAGATGTATCGGTTTAAGACGGGTACTCCCGCACGAATAGATAAGAGAAGTATTGACTTTGATAAAATGGAAGAACAGGTAGGAGATAAGAGAGTAATTCCGTTTTCATTTTCTACCAATCCCGATGATGTACAGATTGATCAGGTTTCCTGCTGGCTTACGTATACGAATGAAAAAACACATGAGATTATTCGCGACAATCTGGATCGTTCACCTCTTTATTCAGGTGTTATACATGGAACTGGTCCTAGATACTGCCCGTCGATTGAAGATAAAGTAGTAAAATTTGCAGATAAGGATCGCCATCAGGTATTTTTGGAGCCGGAAGGTTTATATACGAATGAGATGTATGTCTCTGGAATGTCAAGTTCTATGCCTGAGGATGTTCAGCATGAGATGTATCGGTCAGTTGCAGGACTGGAACACGCCAAGATTGTTCGAAATGCATATGCAATTGAATATGACTGTATTAATCCCATGCAGTTGAAATCAACACTTGAATTTAAGAAAATAAAAGGTCTGTTCTCCGGCGGACAGTTCAACGGAAGCTCGGGATATGAAGAAGCAGCAGCGCAGGGTCTGATTGCAGGGATCAATGCTGCCATGGAGATTCAAGAACAGGACTTTCTGATCTTAGACAGGTCTGAATCCTATATAGGTGTGCTTATTGATGATTTGGTTACCAAGGAGACCCATGAACCTTACAGGATGATGACGAGCAGAGCGGAATATCGCCTCTTGCTCCGCCAGGATAATGCAGATTTAAGACTCCGCAAATATGGATATCAGATTGGTTTAATCAATGAAAAACAATATCAGGCTCTTTTGAAAAAAGAAGAACTGATTCAAGAGGAAATAGAGAGAGTGGAACATACCTTTGTCGGAAACACAAAGAATGTACAGGATTATTTAGAAAAAATGGAATCAACGCCGTTAAACAGCGGAAGCTCTCTGGCAGAACTAATTCGCAGGCCGGAACTCAACTTTCAGTCACTTGCAGAAATAGATGAAAATCGCCCTCCACTGCCTGATGATGTGAAAGAACAAGTAAATATTAACATCAAGTATGAAGGATATATCAAAAGACAGATGAAACAGGTAGATCAGTTCCGAAAGATGGAAAACAAAAAAATTCCAGAGGAAATCAATTATAGGAACATCAAAAGTCTTCGCAATGAAGCAAAACAAAAATTAGAAACCATCAAACCCCTCAGTATTGGACAGGCATCCCGAATCTCAGGGGTATCTCCGGCAGATATTTCGGTTCTTTTGGTGTATCTGGAACAATATAAAAAAAGTGAGAGATATCATGAATGAATATAACTTAGAAAAATTCAACAAGGAATTGGAACAGCTCAAACTTACTTTGAATGAACAGCAGATAAGTCAGTTTCTTATGTTCTATGAGAAATTAACAGAGTGGAATTCCTTTATGAATCTTACAACGGTCACAAAATTTGATGAAGTATTTTTAAAACATTTTGCTGACAGTTTATCTATTGTAAATGGAATTGATATGAGTGAGATTGTTACAATGATAGATGTGGGAACTGGAGCGGGATTTCCTGGAATTCCACTTAAAATAGCGTTTCCACATCTGAAAGTTACGCTCCTTGATTCTTTAAGTAAAAGAGTAAAATTCTTAAATGAAGTTATAACCGTTTTGAAGCTAGAAGAGATACGTGCAGTTCATGGAAGAGCAGAAGACTTTGCAAAAGATCCAAAATACCGGGAAAAATATGATTTATGTGTATCTCGTGCTGTGGCAAATCTCTCTTCGCTTTCAGAATACTGTCTGCCATATGTAAAAAAAGAAGGAACGTTTGTATCCTATAAGGCAAAGGATGCTGAAGATGAGGCGACAAAGGCGCAAAAGGCCATTCATGTAATGGGTGGAGAATTAATAAAAATTCTTAATTTCCAACTGCCTGAAAGTGATATAAATCGTTCGCTTATTATCATCGAAAAAAAAAGATATACACCAAAATCATATCCGAGAAAAGCAGGTCTTCCGGGCAAAGATCCCATAAAATAATTCACAATTTTTTCACACAATTACCACACTTTGGGCAAAAAAAATTCTTATAACTTATTCTAGGGGATTGAAAGCAAATGACTCCAAAAGAGACATTTGCTTTCATCACATAGTCTCTGATTTTTAATTTTATTTTGGCATATTGCCTGAAGGAGGATCAATTGATTGAGGTTAAGAATTTGGTGAAACGTTACCAGGATCATGTAGCAGTTGATAATTTAAATTTTACGATTGAAAATGGAAAAATTTATGGTTTGCTCGGACCAAACGGAGCAGGTAAGTCTACTACGATGAATATGATGACTGGATACCTGGCATCCACACAGGGAAGTATCATAATTGACGGACACGATATTCTGCAGGAGCCGGAGAAGGCGAAGGAATGTATCGGCTATCTGCCAGAGATTCCACCGTTATATCCAGATATGACTGTCATTGAGTACTTGATGTTTGTTGCTGAGCTTAAGAAAATTTCAAAAAAGGAAAGAGAAAAACATATCGACGAGGTTATGGATCTGGTTCAGGTTAAAGATATGAAGAATCGTCTGATTAAAAATCTTTCAAAAGGATATCGCCAAAGAGTAGGACTTGCTCAGGCGGTTCTTGGATATCCGGAAACTATTATTCTTGATGAGCCCACAGTGGGGCTGGATCCGAAACAGATTATTGAGATCAGAGAACTAATCAAAAATCTCGGTGAGAAACATACTGTAATTTTAAGTTCACATATTTTATCAGAGGTCAGTGCAGTTTGTGATGTTATCATGATCATATCACACGGAAAGTTAGTGGCGAGTGATACTCCGGATAACTTAAGTAGGCATCTGATTGGATCGAACACACTGGAACTTACAATAAAAGGCAGTCCGGATGAATTAGTAAAGGAATTAGGCACTCTTGTAGAGTCGGATCATATAAAATTGAAAGGATCCTCTGAAGAAGGATGTGTGGATATCACGATCAGTACAAAAAAAGATATTGACCTCCGGGAAAAAGTATTCTATAAGATGGCAGATAGCCACAGACCAATATTAAAAATGCAGCTGACGACAATGTCACTTGAAGACGTTTTTTTGGAACTGACGGAAAATGAAAAAGAGACTGAAGTTGAAGATGTGGATGTACCTGATGTTCCCTTTGAATCTGAGAAACAGGAGGATAGATCTGATGAAAGCGATTTATAAAAAAGAGATCCGAAACTATATGACGTCGATGATTGGGTATGTGTTTATGGCGTTTATTTTAGCTATTGTTGGGCTTTATTTTAGTGCTGTCAATATCAGTTCAGGGAGTCCTCAGATTGGATATTCTCTCAGTAGTTCGACTTTTGCATTTTTAATTTGTGTTCCAATTCTTACGATGAGGGTAATTGCCGAGGAGAGGAAGCAGAAGACGGATCAACTGCTTCTCACGACACCTGTCAGGATAGGGGAGATTATTACAGGAAAATATTTGGCTTTGATAACGATTTTTTTTATTCCTTTGGTAGTGATATCCCTATATCCGTTAATCTTAAGAAAATTTGGAACAGTATCCATGGGAATGTCCTATACATCAATATTAGGTTTCTTTCTTCTGGGATGTGCTGAGATAGCGGTTGGGTTATTCCTGTCGTCTGTCACAGAAAGTCAGATGATTGCAGCTATATTGTCCTTCGCAATTTTGTTTATCTGTTATCTTTCAGATGGAATTGGTTCACTGTTTCCACAGACGGCGAAAAGTTCTTTTGCAGTATTTATTGTATTGATTTTCTGCGTCTGTCTCTGGATTGGTTCTATGATAAAAAATACGATTATTACTGGTATTTTTACTGTTGTTGCTGAAGGGGCATTAGTTATTACTTATATAGTTAAATCATCTCTATTTGAGGGATCCATACAGAAGTTTTTTAATATATTTAACTTTACAAATCATTTCAATAATTTTACAAAAGGTATTTTAGATCTGAATGGGATTGTATATTTCTTGTCGGTGATTGTAATCTGCCTCTTCCTCACTGATCAGGCAATTTCGAAGAGACGTTGGAACTAGGAGGAGAATATGAAAACAGATAAAAAAAAGTCGAATGTAAATATAAAAAAAAGAATAAAGAATACATTTGCCGGAGAAGAACATAAAAAACATCTTCAGCACGGGGTATATGCTTCTTTCATGACGGTGATTGTAATTGCAGTTATCTTTGTCATTAATCTGGTTATGGGACAGATTCCATCATCGAAAACGCAGATTGATACCAGCACTTCGAAGTTATATTCGCTGAGTGATGAAGGAAGGAAGGCTGTGAAAAATATTTCACAAAAAGTAACTCTATATTATTATGTGAAAAGTGGCAGTGAGGATGATAATATATCGAAGCTTCTCAATAACTTCAAGGAAACCTCGAAAAAAATTAAAGTTGAAAAAATTGACCCGGAGCTTCATCCCGCATTTGCAGCGAAATATACATCGGATACGATGACAAGTGGTAGTGTTATCGTAGTTTCTAAGGATCGCAATAAAATCTTAAGTCAGAGTGATTTATATGAGACACAGGTTGATTATCAGACGATGTCTCAGCAAGTAACGGGATTTGACGGGGAAGGACAGATTATCAGTGCTATCAATTATGTAACAAACGATAAAATGCCTGTTCTTTATACACTTACAGGTCATGATGAAATTGAGATGGGAACAAATCTGAAATCTTCAATGGAAAAATCAAATGTTGATATGAAACCATTAAATCTTCTGACAAGCGATCAGGTACCGGATGATGCAGGAGTGCTTATGGTTGGTGCACCCGGGAAAGATTTATCGAAAGAAGAGACTGATAAGATTATCCAATATCTTGAAAATGGTGGAAAGGTATTAATGTTTACCGGATTTAATAAGGATGATATGAATAACTTCAATTCAATCTTGACCAATTATGGTCTTAAGAGAGATCCGGGTATTGTGATTGAAGGGGATTCCAGTCATTATATCCCCAAATATCCACAATATCTGATTCCTGAGTTGAACAGTAGTTCGAAAATTATATCTGATTTATCGAAGGATACATTCGTTCTTGCACCAAATGCTCAAGCTATAAAAAAATTAGATAACTATAGAGATACTCTGACAATTGACAGCCTGATGTCTACAACAGATAAGGCATATATAAAGAAAGTAAATGATGAGGGCAAGATAACTGCTGAGAAGGAGGATGGTGATGAAGAGGGAAAATTCGATATTGGAGTTTCAGTTTCAGAGAAACTGGAAGATGGTAAGACTTCGGAACTGGTATACTTTTCCTCAGCAGGAATGTTAAGTAATGATTCAGATACCTTAGTAAATGGTGGAGATACGAGCATTGTTACGGCAGCTGTCAATAGTTTGTGTAAGGCTGAAAAAGGGTCATCAGTGACAATTCCAGTAAAGAGCCTTACAAGTGGTAATCTAAGTATGACAGCCCGCGATGCAGGCTTTTGGAGCGTTGTGATCACAGGTATAATACCGCTGATCTTTTTACTGACAGGATTTTTAATATGGATGAAGAGGAGAAAACAGTAATGAAAAGAAAGCAATGGCTGATGCCTGTGCTTTGTATGACTGTTTTGATTCTTCTGCTCGGATTGTATTTAGGAATGAAGAATCATAGCACAAAGGACAATGGCACGAAAAAAGATGAAGAGGATACTACGCTGATAGATATGAAATCAAATGACATTATTAATATATCATTTGATATAGAAGGACATAAAGCCTCCTTTACAAAGAAAGGTGATTCTTGGGTAATTGATGATGATCCGGATCTTCCGATTGATTCTACAAAATTATCCTCACTTATTAACAGTGTAGCAGGATTGAAAGCTTCCAGGACGATAAAGAATGTTGATAACTTAGAAGAATATGGACTTTTGACTCCTGAAAATCAGATTTCACTTAAAAACAATGATGATAAAGCGATATCAGTTCATATTGGTATGAGAAATAAAACCACCAGCAATACTTATATTAATGTCGGAGATAGCACAGATGTTGTGTATATGGTCAGTCCCGATTTAAGTGCCTTGCTTCCTGCATCAAAAATGGATCTTGTTAAGAATGAGACATATCCGTCAATTACGGATTCGAATATCACAAAGATAGAAATCCAGGATTTATCGAATGTTCTTACCCTGGACAATGATGAAGGACAGTGGTATGTAGATGATAACCAAAATCAGAAATCTACAGCATCTTCAGAGTCAGTTGGAGCTTTGAAAACAGCAATTACGGGTTTAAAGTTTGACAATCTTGTAGATTATTCTGGTGAAAACCGAGACCAATATGGATTGAAGGATCCTTCTCTTATATTGAAGGTCCATTATTATGAGATTAAAAATAATGAATCAAATAAAAAGGATGGATCGAAGGAATCTTCTTCGAAAGAAAATAATTCAAGTAAGTCATCGTCAGAAAATCAGGAAAAAATTGAAAAGGATATGACTTTGAATGTTGGAAATATTGGGTCAGATGGATCGTATTATGTACAAATTGAAGGATCCAACGAAGTTCATAGCCTGGCAGCAGGATCCCTTGATAGTATTATAAATCAGACTGCACAGAATTACTGGAATAAATCAATGATTTCTCTCAGAAGTGATCAACTGAACAGTCTTACGGTTGATTATAAGGGGGTAAAGAATAAAATCGAGAAGATTTCAAAAGAAGAAAAAGATAAGAAGGGAAATGCAAGTACAGATATTAGTTATAAAATGGATGGTAAACAAATAGATTCAGATACTTTTGATGTATTTTTCAACAAACTGACATCTATTCAGGCACAGAAAAAGGATAGAGATTTAAGGCAGAAAAATGATCCTGAGATGACAATTATGGTTGATACAGAGAAGGGAGTAAAGCAAGTTTCCTTTTCTATATATGATGAAAATTTTTACATGATTGTTGATGATGAGGGTAGACCGGGACTTGTAAGCAAAACGACAATAAAAGAATTCTTTCATGCTTATGAGGAGATTAAGTAGGTAAAGTCATCAGAATTAAAGATAAAAAAATACCGCCGTATTTTTTAGTACGGCGGTATTTTTATCAAAACTGTGTGAATCTCATTCCATATATATATTAATCTGTTTCATTAGCTCCACTGGTATTTCAATCTGTGGCAAATGACATGCTTTTGGCAGTATCACGGATTCAACTGATGAATTAAGGGAAGAATACATATCGATAGTTTCCTGTATCGCTTTTTCCTTTGCTCCACCGATAAGATAAACGGAGTTGTCAATGCATCTTAATGCATGTGATATATTAAGATATGCGTAGTTTCCCGAGATACTGGAGAGTAGATATCTTCCATTTCCTTTACCGCGATGTGAACTTTCGTAGTAAGCATCCACATCGTAATTTGTAATATGAAACGGATTATAAAGCCAATTTTCTGTAAATTGAAGCTCAATGTTGGAATGTGAATTAATTGTATAATAAAGCAGGGTACCTATAAGTGGCAATTCTAAGAGATTTTTTCTGAGTTTACTACATTTTCCGGGAATTTGATTTAAAACGGAAAGCTGCTCCGGATTTATTAACATAATTTTCTTGAATAAATTTTTATCGGAAGCACACGCAGTAATTACAAAAGAAGTAGATAGCCCTGTTGCAATTACATCAGTTGGACATGTGATCACTTCTTTTATAAAATCAGCAATTAATTGGACATAAAGATAGTTTGTATAGGTCATTGCGGGTTTTTCAGATCTTCCGCATCCCAATAAATCCATAGTATAAACTGTGTGAGATTCAGATAGTTCATCAATAATTTTTATCCATTCGTAAGAGCTTCCGGAAGGAGTAAGATCATGAATCAATAATATTGGGTCTCCAGAACCTGTTTTTGAATAGTAGATATCTCCATAACGCCACTTATAATAATCAGTTTCATTGGAGAACAATATATTTTTCGCTACTGCTGATTCAGTGATTACTTTATTCAGCAAGTGTATTGCTATTGCGGTTCCACCGGCTAATGCACTGATGGTAACCAGCTTTTTGTTTGTGGATTTCATCTGGTTTTAGCAAGAATTATTTGTAGAATAAATATATCTTGCATTCTCCTTTCCTATATGTATAAGAATGAAACATGACCTTTATGCATTCAATCTTATATTAAGTATAGCCTATAAGACAAGCATTTACAAGAGAAAAATATCTTTAATCTTTTTTGTTTATAATCCTTGATGTTATTTTATTGAGATTAAAGTGTTTCACGTGAAACACTTTATATGAATAGTTATGTTTCACGTGAAACATTGAAAGAAAATAAAAAATGTTTCACGTGAAACATCTTTGAGTGGCATTTTATGATTTATAATGGTATACTAGTTATTGACACATATGTAAGAGAAAATTGGGGAGGAATAAGATTGAAAAGAACGATTGCAATCGCAAATCAAAAAGGCGGTGTGGGAAAGTCAACCACAGCCATTAATTTATCAGCGTGTCTTGCCGAGGAGGGAAAAAAAGTATTAGCTATAGACATAGATCCCCAGGGAAATACTACAAGTGGTTTAGGTATTGATAAAAACAATGTTGAGAACTCAATTTATGAATTACTTTTGGGAACTTGCGATATTGATGACTGTATTATGCAGTTGAATATTGATAATTTATCACTCATACCGGCAAATATTAATCTTTCTGGAGCAGAGATTGAATTAATTGGAGTAGAAGACAAAGAATATATTTTAAAAGAAAATGTAAATTTAGTTAAAAGAAACTTTGATTTTATTATTATTGATTGTCCGCCTTCCTTAAATATGCTGACAATCAATGCTATGACTACAGCAGATTCAGTTTTGGTACCGATACAATGTGAGTATTATGCATTAGAAGGTTTGACACAGCTTATGCATACAATTGACCTTGTACAGGAACGTTTGAATCCAAATCTGGAGATAGAAGGTGTTGTCTTTACCATGTATGATGCACGGACGAATCTGTCCCTGCAAGTAGTTGAAAATGTAAAAGAAAATCTGAACCAGAACATATATAAAACAATTATACCACGAAATGTGAGACTAGCGGAGGCACCGAGCTATGGCATGCCGATTACATTATATGACGGTAAGTCGACAGGAGCAGAAAGCTATCGATTATTGGCGCAAGAAGTACTACATAGGGGGGACGAAGAATGGCAGTAAGAAGAGCAGGACTTGGAAAGGGACTTGATTCTCTGATACCTTCCAATTCATCCATAAAAACAAAGTCATCGAATGAAACAAGGTCAGAACAGAACACTGAAAATGTGAGAACTGTTGAAAAAGTTGTAGAAAAGATTGTAGAAAAACCTGCAGATGTATATCTAAATATTAACCAAATAGAGCCAAACAGAAAACAGCCGAGAAAAAACTTCGATGAGGATGCACTCGTTGAGCTGGCAGACTCAATCAAACAGTTTGGAATTATTCAACCACTTGTCGTACAGAAAAAGAATAAGTATTATGAAATTATTGCGGGAGAGAGAAGATGGAGAGCGGCTAAGCTTGCAGGTCTCAAAAAAGTTCCCGTGGTTATAAAGGAATTTTCGGACCAGGAAATTGTTGAAATTTCTCTGATAGAGAACATACAGAGAGAAAACTTGAATCCTATAGAAGAAGCTATTGCTTTTAAGCGCTTGATTGAAGAATTTTCCCTGAAACAAGATGAAGTGGCAGAAAGGGTTTCAAAAAGCAGGGCAGCTGTTACAAATTCTATAAGATTGTTGAAACTGACTGATAAGGTTCAACAGATGGTTGTAGATGATATGATTAGTACAGGACATGCAAGAGCTTTAATTGGTATTGAAGATCCGAAACTACAGTATTCGATTGCGATGAGAGTTGTAGATGAAAAATTAAGTGTTCGTGACACGGAAAAAATGGTAAAAGATATCCTGAATCCCAGAATACAAAAAAAGAAAGATAAAGATCCTGCTTTAGAAGCAATATATCATCATCTTGAGGAACGAATTAAGGGAATATTAGGGACAAAAGCTGAGATTAAAAGTGCCGGTAAACAAAAAGGCAGAATTGAGATCGAATATTATTCTCAGGATGAACTGGAAAGAATTATGGAATTACTTGAATCGATTAATTAAGGGAGAATAAACAGATGAGTAAAATACTGGACAGGATGGGAATAGATGTGGGTATTCTGGTTATATTACTGATGATACTCGTTATAATTCTTATTGTGATGACTGCCAAACAGGCGATGCAGATCGATCGCTTAAAACGAAAGTATAAGATCTTTATGAAGGGGAAAGATGCGCAGTCACTGGAACGAACATTCGCAGTAAAATTTAGAAATGTTGATAAGATTACAAAGCTAAACGAAGAGTACCAATTTGACATTGATATGATTAAAAAAGATCATAACAAAGTGCTGAGCAAGTATGGGATTGTTAAGTATGATGCATTCGATGATGTAGGGGGTAAACTTAGTTTTGCTTTGGCCATGCTTGATCGAAATAACACCGGATTTGTTCTGGATGCTATTCACAGCAGGGATAATTGTTTTTTATATATAAAGGAAATAGTAAAAGGCGAATCTTATATCATGTTAAGTGATGAAGAAATACAGGCTTTGAAACAAGCAGTAAATTTTAATAACGAGGATATGGATTGAATGGATGAGAACATTCTATAGCAAAAGAGTGGAAGATATTTCACTCTTTTGCTGTATTTCTACATTTTTTACTTACCTGACGCTTACTAGATCGTTTACTTTCGATAAAAAATTATCACAATTATGTTAATATATTATGTAAACAACATAATGAATATTTATGCATTATGTGCGTTTGAAATATTCAGAATGATGTTTTAGGTATATAGTTTGGATGAGGAATCGCTGGTTAATCTTGTTTCAACACTTGAAAAAATGCTAATACTAGGATAAACTATTCAGAAGGTAAAGTGTTGGCATCATGCTGGCGTTTTAATTATAGGAGGACATGTTTTTTATGTTAGATATTAGATTTGTGAGAGAAAATCCGGAAATAGTAAAACAAAATATTAGAAATAAATTCCAGAATCATAAACTTTCGTTGGTGGATGAGGTGATTGAACTTGATAAAGAGAATCGTGGTATTCTTCAGGAGGTTGAAGCACTTCGGGCCAGCAGAAATAAAGTTTCGAAGGAAATAGGAAAACTGATGGCTCATGGAAAGAAAGAGGAAGCAGAAGAAGTAAAGAAAGAAGTTGCTGCTTCGGGTTCCCGGATTAATGAGCTTACAGAAAAGCAAAAGAATCTGGAAGAAGAAATTAATAAGAGAATGATGATTATTCCCAATATTATAGACCCATCAGTTCCAATAGGAAAAGATGACAGTGAGAATGTAGAAGTAGAAAAATTTGGTGATCCGATTGTCCCTGATTTTGAAATTCCTTATCACACGGATATTATGGAATCATTAAGTGGAATAGACCTTGATGCTGCAAGACGTGTGGCGGGGAATGGTTTTTATTATCTGATGGGAGATGTTGCGAGACTGCATTCTTCTGTGATTTCTTATGCAAGAGATTTTATGATTGACAGGGGCTTTACTTACTGTGTACCTCCATTTATGATTCGAAGTGATGTTGTCACAGGAGTTATGAGCTTTGATGAAATGGATGCCATGATGTATAAGATAGAAGGGGAAGACTTGTATCTGATTGGTACAAGTGAGCATTCCATGATCGGAAAGTTTATTGATCAGATCATACCAGAAGAGCAGCTTCCACTGACATTAACGAGTTATTCTCCGTGTTTTCGCAAAGAAAAAGGTGCACATGGAATCGAGGAAAGAGGAGTTTATCGAATCCATCAGTTCGAAAAACAGGAGATGATTGTAGTATGCAAACCAGAAGAATCTGCAATATGGTATGACAGGCTATGGAAGAATACGGTAGATCTGTTCCGCAGTCTGGATATTCCGGTTCGTACGCTAGAATGCTGTTCCGGCGACCTTGCAGATCTTAAGGTTAAGTCTGTTGATGTAGAAGCATGGTCTCCGAGACAAAAAAAGTATTTTGAGGTCGGAAGCTGTTCAAATCTAGGGGATGCACAAGCAAGACGGCTAAAAATTCGAGTAAATGGAAAAGACGGAAAATATCTGGCAAATACCCTGAATAATACAGTAGTTGCACCACCACGTATGTTGATAGCATTTTTAGAAAACAACCTCAATGAGGACGGAACTGTCAATATACCTAAAGTATTACAGCCTTATATGGGTGGGAAAGAAAAGATGGTTCCTGATAAAAAATGAATAAAGTAAATGAAGATATACTGGGAGGTGTTCCGATGCATGCATACTTGAAAGCTGTGGGTTTTTCAGACATTTCTTCCAGAAGTGATATGGAAAAGGTATTGCGGGATGTAATTACAAATTGTGACAGCAAAAAAGTAGTAGAAGATGAGGAACACCATTTGTTTGTAGAGATCTCAAGGGAGTATGGATATGATTGTGGACTTACCATATGTGGAGAGTTGGATGAAGAGGATAATTTGCATATAGATTATTGTTTTCCGTTTTACAGAGGTTCGAAAGTGACAAGTCAGGAAAACCTTATGGTGGAACGTCATGTGGATAAGATTTCTTATGCAGGAGCCTGTGATGATTACAGAGTTGGAATAACTCTGATCTTTTATCTGTTAAATGCTGCAGAATATCAAAGTGAAAAATCAAAAAAGTCATTTCGGGATCCAAGTATCTCGCTGACATTATCTGCACTTTCCAGAAAAGGAATGATTCTCCTTCCCTTAAAAAAGGAAGGGAAGAAAGATATAGATCAGGAATGGAAGCAACATAATGAATTAATTGCCGCTGCGAGAAATGGTGATGAAGAGGCGATGGAGAACCTTACAATGGAAGAGATCAATACGTATTCCACAATCAGCAGAAGAATACGGAAAAAAGATGATGTTCTTACAATTGTAGATTCCTATTTCATGCCATATGGTATTGAATGCGATCAATATAGTGTTATGGGAGATATTATTGAATATGACACCACTGTCAATGAGTATACGGGGGAAAAACTTCATCTGATCACAATTTTGTGCAATGATATTGAATTAGATATATGTATTAATGATCAAGATCTGACAGGAATACCTGAAGTTGGAAGACGTGTCAAGGGAGTGATCTGGCTTTTGGGTGAGATAAATTTCTAAGAAGTTTTTTATATAGCCGGAGGACCGTAAGATGACCGAAGATAAAAAAATACAGAATGAACAAGATGAAACCGTTGAGGATATTGAAAGTTCTGAAGAAAAGAAGAAGAGAAAATATATTGCCGGGTTTGGTATTCTGATCCTTGTCCTGGCAGTTATATTGCTTTCAGGTTGTGTTATCTATTCCTATAATTTTAACAAGAAAATGGCAGAAAAAACAGTGAAGGTTCAAAATGAATACAAAAAACTCAGGGAGCAGGTTATAGCCGATACCAGAGAAAACGAAGAATCAGCACCTGAGAATGAAACAGATAAGAAAATAGATCAGGATATGGATCAAGATACAACATTGGCGGCGGAGGCGATGCCAGAGACTAATGATAAGACAGAAGATTCATCGGATTCACAAAGTAATGATAAGGTAATTCAATCACCAGATGATCCGGAGCAGGATGTTATATATGAGAATTACATAGACGGAAAAAAATTCAGTTTCAACTATCCGTCTGCCTGGGATGGAAAAGTAATATTTTCCAATGAAACAAAGGAAGATGGCAGTGTTGTTATCACATGCTATCACAGTGAACAGTATCTTGCCTACCAGAAGGGAGCACTAGAATCAGGAGAGATTTTTCATATTTTAGTTATTAAAGATCCAAGTTATCAGTCTGAAAATAATAACCAGTATAAGATGTCAGAAAAAGATGGCTACTGTGGTTATTATGAAGAGCCTTTGGGTGTCTCTTACGATTATATAAATCATCCGGAATATGCAGAAGTTTATAAAATGGTTTATGACAGTCAGGGAAAGATTTTAAGAAGCTTTCTCTTCCATTGATCGTAAGCACATGTAAATGGTGTTGGGGTCAAAAGTAATTTGACCCCTTATGATACACGGATTGTTACGCTCTTCG
>ENA-UOOI01002086-UOOI01002086.1-fermentation-metagenome-genome-assembly--contig:-NODE-2086-length-18431-cov-5.672671_pt1 | contig 18431 bp, 16 predicted proteins | sample MGYA00245779_ERZ724027 | MGnify/ENA primary metagenome ERZ724027 (study PRJEB28704, sample SAMN03018318) | fermentation metagenome | biome: anthropogenic terrestrial biome; feature: soil; material...
CTCCTTACTTTACGCCATATTGTTTGTAATATGCATCAATTGCAGCTTTTAGTGTATCATCAATTATGATTTTTCCCTTATAAGGTTTATTATACAGATGTTCTACGACCTCTTCCATCGTCACAATTGCCGTTGTCATAAGACCATAAGTTTCCTGAATCTCAGCCAGTGCACTTTTCTCTCCCCGGCCGCGCTCCATGCGGTCCACAGATACTACAAGTCCGACAGGTAACACATCCCCAAAAGCCCTGATAATCGGAAGGGTCTCTGCAATGGAGGTTCCTGCCGTGGTGACATCCTCAATAATGACAATCTTATCTTCGTTCTGAATTGGACTTCCCAAAAGAATCCCCTTGTCACCGTGGTCTTTTATTTCTTTTCTGTTTGAACAGTACCGGATATCTTTTCCGTAAAACTCACTGATCGCCATCGTAGTCGCTACAGTGAGGGGAATTCCCTTATATGCCGGTCCGAACAATACGTCAAAGTCTAATCCAAATTTCTTCTCAATCGCTTTTGCATAATATTCTCCCAGCTTTCTGAGTTGGGTTCCCGTGCGGTAGAAACCTGTGTTCACAAAAAAAGGAGTCTTTCTCCCACTTTTCGTAACAAAATCTCCGAATTTCAAGACCTCACAGTCAATCATAAATTCAATAAACTCTTGCTTATATTGTTGCATATTTTTCGAAAGCCTCCATATAATTTTATTTCACCATCCCAATTATATCACTTATATTTTCAATATGGTATTTTTCCATGTATTTTTCGATCCCCTCCACAATCTCCACAGTCACCGAAGGATTATAGAAGTTTGCCGTCCCTGTCGAAACCGCCGTGGCCCCAGCCAGGATAAACTCAATAGCATCTTCCCAAGTCGCAATTCCACCCATGCCGATAATCGGAAGTCTCACTGCATTTGCCGCCTGATATACCATGCGTACGGCAATCGGCTTTATTGCAGGTCCTGACAGCCCTCCTGTCCGGTTTGCCAACGCAAATTTCTGTCTGTGGACATCAATTTTCATCCCTGTTATGGTGTTGATCAGGGACAATGCATCTGCTCCCCCGGCCTCTGCCGCCTTTGCCATAGCTGTAATATCTGTCACATTGGGGCTGAGTTTCATGATGACCGGCTGTTTTGCGTGTTTCTTCACTTCTCTTGTAATTGCTTCCACCGATGCCGGGTTCTGTCCAAAAGCAATGCCTCCCTCTTTCACGTTGGGACAGGAAATGTTAATTTCCAGCATATCTACAGGTTCGTCTGCCAAACGTTCCACAACCTCACAATAATCTTCTGCAGATTTCCCGCAGACATTGACAATAATTTTCGTATCAAATTGTTTTAAAAAGGGAATGTCCCTTGCACAGAACACTTCCATCCCCGGATTCTGAAGTCCTATTGCATTGAGCATGCCCCCGTGGGTCTCGGCAATCCTGGGCGTAGGATTTCCTGGCCATGGTACATTTGCGACCCCTTTTGTCACCACTGCGCCAAGCCGGTTCAAATCTACAAATTCACTGTATTCTTCCCCGGAGCCAAAGGTACCGGAAGCTGTCATTACCGGATTCTTCAGTTCTATGCCAGCAAGGTTCACTGTTGTGTTCATTAAATCTCCACCTCCGTAGATAAGAATACAGGCCCGTCTTTACAGACACGCTTATTGTGCACATGACTGTGTCCGTCAATTTCCTTCGACTGACACACACAGGCAAGGCAGGTGCCAATACCACAGGCCATTTTCTCTTCCATAGATATATAGCATACTATGCTTTTTTCTTCCGCATACCGCTTGATTGCGTGCAGCATGGGGGCAGGTCCACAGGCATAAATGATATCAGCGGACAATCCGTTTTCCTCAATGGCATCCATCACATTTCCTTTGGTTCCGGCACTGCCATCCTCGGTGGCAATATAAAGGCTGCCCTGCTTTTGAAACTCTGTTCTCAAAAACTGCTGATCTCGGTATCCCATAACCATAATTTTTTCTGTATTCAGCTGTTTTGCCAGCTCCAGCATCGGAGGGACACCGATACCACCACCTATCAGCATTGCCCGGCAATCTTTCGTGTTTTTTCCTGTGTTCTCTGTTACATCCAGCGGGAAGCCGTTTCCCAGAGGTCCCAGTATATCTATAGTGTCACCAGACAGGAGTTTTGCGAACTGTTCTGTCCCAGTTCCTGTTCCGGTCACACGGTACACAACACGGATACCGCTTTTTTGCCTGTCTATTTCACACAGACTGATAGGACGAGGCAGCAATTTGCTCCCATCCTTTGTATACATAGAGATAAATTGTCCCGGTACAGCCGACTCAGCAATTTTCTCCGTATGAATCCACATACTGTAGATATCTAGGGCAATGCCCTCCTGGGATATAATTACAGCAGATTCTTTTCGTCTACCAGACATTTATTTCTTCCTCCTGCACTTATTTCCCGGCCAGCGCATCCCGGATATCCAAAATCATATCCTCTGCGGCTGCCCTTGAAGCATCGCCAAAGTTTTCTGCCCCAAACCTTCCGTATGCCTCCTGTTTGTATGCTGCAATAATGCCGCGAGAGGAGTTTACAATAGCCCCCAGACCATCTTCGTTAAAAAAATGAGCCAGATCCTTTCCCCTGCCGCCCTGAGCACCATACCCGGGAACCAGAATATAAGACTTAGGCATCACCTTCCGGAGTACCTTTCCTATTTCCGGATATGTAGCTCCCACAACCGCGCCTATATAACTATAGTCGTCGCCCATGCACTGTGTGCCCCACTGGGCAACTTTCTCTCCCACCAGTTCATAAAGGGGCCTGTCGTCAACCAGCCTGTCCTGAAATTCTCCGCTGGAAGGATTGGAGGTCTTCACCAGAATAAACAATCCTTTCTTCTCCTCCCTGCACACATCAATAAAGGGCTTCACCCCATCGGAGCCAAGGTATGGATTTACAGTCGCAAAATCTTCATCAAAAGGAGCATATTCCCAGCCTCCTACTTTCACTTTTCCAAGGTGTCCCACAGCGTAGGCCTTCGAGGTAGATCCAATATCCCCTCTCTTAATGTCACCTATCACAATAAGATCTTTTTTCTTACAATAATCCACCGTCTTCTTAAAAGCAATCAAGCCCGGTACTCCGAACTGCTCATACATGGCAATCTGCGGTTTCACAGCCGGAATTATATCATAAGTCTTGTCCACAATTTCTTTATTAAATTGCCAGATGGCCTCGGCGGCTCCCTCCAGAGTATCTCCATACTCTGCAAATGCCTTCTTTTGTACATGCTCCGGAATATAATCCAGCATAGGATCCAGCCCTACAACAATGGGTGCCCCTGTCTCCTTAATTTTTTTCACCAGTTTGTTAATCATAAAGCCCTCCAAAATAATCTGAATTTTCTGAAAATGAACCGCAAAAGGGTCAGACCCCTTTTTGATTATACACAATCTTTCCATCGACTATTGTGCAGCGTACTTTTCCTTTCACCGGATATCCGTCAAAGGGTGTATTTCTGCCTTTTGACAGAAATGTGTTTTTATCAATGCTGTATTTGGCAGCTGGGTCAAATATTACCAGGTCTGCTGTCTTTCCGGATGATACGGAGCCTTTGTCTTTAAGCCCCAGTATTTGGGCCGGATTATAACTCATTTTTTCTGCCATCTGCATGGGTGTCAGTATACCTTTTTCCACCAGTTCCGTGTAGGTCAGGCATGCGGATGTCTCCAGTCCCACAATCCCAAAGGCTGCCTTTTCCATGGGGAGATTCTTTTCTTCTTCGGCATGGGGTGCGTGATCCGTGGATATGACGTCCATGATGTCATTCTTTAGGCCTTCCCGCAGTGCCTCCACATCTTCTTTTGAGCGGAGGGGCGGATTCATCTTGTACTGTCCATTATTCACGTCAATGTCTTCATCCGACAAGATAAAATGATGAGGACATACCTCGCCTGTCACCGGCAGGCCTTCTTTCTTTGCGGCCTCAATCATCTTTACGCTGTCCGCCGTGGAGCAGTGGCACAAATGCAGCCGCACTCCTGTCTCTTTTGCCAGCAGTATATCCCTTGCCACAATCACGTCCTCCACACTGTTGGTAATCCCTTTTACTCCCAGTTCTTTTGCCTTTTGTCCGGCATTCATCACTCCGCCTTCCACCATGGTAATGTCTTCGCAATGTGCAAAAACAGAGAGTCCGTTTTCTTCTGCCAGGCGCATAGCCTTTCTGTACAGGGATGCCGTCATCACCGACTTGCCATCCTCGCTTATTGCATGGCAGCCCGCTTCAGCCATCCCCTGTATATCTGCCAGTTCTTCTCCTTGTTCTCCCTTTGTGACAGCCCCAAGCTGAATCACATGTACCGGAGATTCCACCTCTGCCCTTCTGTGCAGCTCTTCCACCATTTCCTTTGTATCTGTAATGGGTGTTGTATTTGGCATGGCGCAGAGCGTCGTGACTCCTCCGTGTGCCGCAGCCCTTCCACCGGTCCCCAATGTTTCTTTATAGGTCAGCCCGGGATCGCGCAGATGTACGTGGAGGTCTATAAAACCCGGCATAATATAACAGCCAGAGGCATCAATAACCCTGTCGGCAGGTACAGAAAGATCCTTTTCCACTTTCACGATCAGACTTCCCTCTATGAGCACATCACTGATATCGTCTAGTCCTGTCAGCGGGTCCAAAACATGTCCATTCTGAATCAATAATTTCATAAATATAATTTTTATCCTTCCTTTAAGAAACAATGTGTCTCAGGTTATTACTATAGGTTATAGTAGGATTGCGGCAACAGAAAGTGCGGAACAATCCGTAGGTATCAGGGGAGCAAAGTACCTTTTGACTCCTACATCATAATATCACAAATAAACTATACATGAAACTTCTTATGCATTTCTTCCCGGAATTCTTTTTCCCTAAATATAATCAATGCCGCCAAAACCAAAAAACATACGACAACACATACTATAGAAATAATCTGCAGCTTTGTTACCCCCGTCAACAGCAGTATCAGAGGGAGTATAACCCCGTATCCTCCTGCCATAACAAAATAAATCATATATTCTCTGGCGGTATGCCTCTGAATCTTTGCGATGATAAGCATAGAAAGCAACACAGACATACAGACAATGGGAAGTACAAAATCTACGGACCACCCATGCCAGCCAGTAGAAATATCCCACAAAATGCAGCCCAGCGATACGATAATGAGCTGCCACATAACATTTTTCATCAGGTTATACCGCTTTGCAAACCCAATCCAAGTTGCCAGCCACATACTACCTATTCCTGCAGCGGTAAACAGTGGCCAGCGTACCTGGGGATGAAAGCTGAAATCCACCGCCACAAAGGCCACTGCGGCAGCCAGGCATAAAAAGGAATAGATACGAAAGATTTTGATTTCCAATTCCCGCGGCACATCCGGCTGCGGATATTCCGGTTCAACCTTCTCCGCCTGAATTCCCTGCTCCTTCAAAATCCGGTAAAAATTCCGCTGAATATTCTCCGTGTCATATCTGGAGGTAAATCCCAGAGAAAGCTTGTCCCCAAAGGAGCACATACAAAGCTCCATCTTAGGTGTGTTGGTAAAAACACCAAACCTGTCAATGTAGGGAATATATTCTTCCGGCATATGAACCGCACTCATATTAGAGAATATAGCCGTCACATTTTTTTCCGCATAATGTGCTCCCGCCTTAATACACAGATTCTTCAGTTCCAGCGGAGCAAGTCTGAGAACAGGATGCATTTCCAGAGCAATCAGTTCATTCATGTGCTCTGCAATACGTTCTGTTGTCAGCTCTGTCTCAAAGTATTCCTTTACCCGGTTTTGTACCGCTTCAAAGCTCTTCTCATTCCTGCTGAAGTCATACCCAGGCTCAATCCAGTTAAAGAAATTCAGCATGGAATCCGAAGGAAAAAACTTCCTGAGATTGACCGGCACCATAAGAACCACCGGATGCTTTTCCTGCTGCCTGGACATTTCCCGATGAATTGCCATCATATATACAGTTGCCAGAAATACCGTCATAGAGACTCCCAGCTCTCTGGAACGGGAAAGTACAGCCTTCACGGAGAGCACTCTTTCATTTATCTGAAGCATACCCGCTTCTTTGCGGAGCTTCTTCAATTGAATTGCCCCGGGCTTTTTATCCTTTGTCCTTTTTACCTCCGAATAATATTTAGAAAAGCTGTCATTTTCCTGATCCTGGACTGTCATGTTCTCATCTCTTAAGACCACATCAGACAGGCCATCAGCTTTATGGCTTAAATATAAATAGTTCTTTACCAATTCCCGCAAAAATTCAGTGGCCCCTGTGCCGTCAGTCAATGCATGGAATACTTCAAAATTAATCCTTTTTCCATAATAAGTCACTTCAAATAAAAGAGCTTTTTTATCCCTCACATACAAATTACTGCAGGGTTCCCTGTGTTCCTTTGCCACTGCCGGTCTGAGTCCGCTCTTTTCCAGATAGTGCCAGAACATCCCTTTCCTCATAACAGACAAAAACACCGGATAAATATTCAAAGTTTTATCAAGAGCTTCCTGCAGCTTTTCCGGATTCACTTCCTCTTTCAATATACAATAAAACCGAAACACCCGTGTATCCTTTTTATTACTGGTCGCCGAGTACAACTTTGCCGCATTGTCCAGCTTCCGCCAATATTCTCTCGTCTGCTGCACCTGTTACACCTCCCCTTCCGGCTCATTTCCCAGAAACCGGTTAATGTAATCAAAACTTTCTTTCACATGGAAGTTCTTAATTCCCAGAGCGAAGTAACCATGCAAGGCATCCTTTATCCGCCTGATTTCCACATGATTTCCTGCCTCCTCAAGCCTCAGTCCATACGCTTCTCCTTCATCCCTGAGGGGATCATACTCCGCTGTAATAATCAAAGTGTCCGGCTGATTTGACAAATCTTCCTCCAGCAGAGGGGCGAAATAGGGATTCTTTTTATCCTCCTCGCTTCCTGCGTAAAAATCTATATAATCGCGCATCTTTCCTGCTGTCAGCAGATAGTCTGTCCCATTCTCCCTCACAGAGTCAAATGGAGAATTCTCGGAATAATCATTGTAAACAGCCGGGTAGATCAAAATTTGCCGCTTTGGGATAAACTCCCCCCTGTCCCTGGCCATCAGTGACAGTGCGGCCGTCAGATTTCCCCCTGCACTGTCCCCGATCAGCGTAATATCCTCCGGGTCAGTGTTCAGGATAAACCGGTTTGTAAAAACAGCTCTTGCAACTGCATAACAGTCTTCCAATCCTGTTGGAAATTTATTCTCCGGTGCCAGTCTGTAGTCGATTGAAACAACTACCTGTTCCGTGGCGTTTGCCAGCCTGGCACAGATTCTCTCATAGTTGTCCACGCTCTCCGTTACCCAGCCTCCGCCATGAATAAAAAGCATCACTTTATACAGATTAGGTCCCCCATTCTCAAATGCACTCTCATGGGGAAAAAATATTCTGGTCGGTATTTCAAACTCCCCGTTATATATTGGATAATTTATCTTCCTGTAAAAAATCTTCAGGGGATCCAGTCTCTTTAAATCCGCCAGGTGCCTAGAAGCCTCGACTTCGATTCCGTCAAAGGAAAGTGCCTTCAAAATCTTTCTTGCTGTAGGGTTGATCGCCATGCAATTCTCCTCTTTTTGTAAAATTACCGTTTCAGGTTATCATAAAACTAAACTTTTCTGCCACACATAGTTTGTTACAAACACTTCCTGTGAATCTGCCTTAATTGTATTATCATTAAAGCTAATATAATTACTTTTAACATCAAATGCGCAGTATTTCTTTGACCATTCAAGAAAGCTATGATTTATTTTGCCTTTATGTGTTATTAAATTAGTTATGCCAAATTTAACTCCCTTATCATTTAGCCCATCAAGGTATTCGCACAATTCATTCTCTTTTTGATCGTTCCAGAGCTTATTATATTCACTCATCGAAATAAGGTAAGGAGGATCTAAAAATACGTATGAATCCTTTTCAAACTTGATTATTTCTAAAAACGAAATATAATCCATGTTAAAAAACTCAATCTCATGCTCTCCCACAAAATTCAAGTAATTATTTAAAGCCTGGTATACATTATTATTAAAATCCACGTTCCCTACCGGGAGATTAAATTCACCCTTTCCATTGAACCTTATCATATGATTGAATCCATATATTAAGAGCAGATATAGTTTTAATAAATCGGACTTATCTTCATTAAAGTCTTTTCGGAGCATATTATATGCTTCTTTGTTGTACCGCGAGTAATAGGTTTTCACATACTTTATCTTCAAGTCATCCGGCACACAAACCCCTCTGTAGGAGCAGGACAATCCATAAAAATCAATCATTTCAAATAATTGTTTGAATAAATCTTCTGGATTTGCTGCAAATTTACCTATTTCTATATGAAGTCCTACTATATACGAATCAATATCATTCAATACGAACGAGGTCCCTTCAGCATTTAAAAAAGAGCTGCCTCCCCCGACAAAAGGTTCAATATACTGCCCAATTGTTTTCGGCATAAGTTGTTTTAGCTGCGGCATTAATTTATATTTATCTCCCACATAAAAAAATGGAGATCTGATCACATTATTCTTCATTATGCACACCTGTCCTCGTAATAAATATAAACTCTTTATGATCATTAAACTCCGTTTTTCCCGCGTTAAAACATGGATGCTTCCTCTCGTGTATTTCTGTTTTACCTTTCTTCTCCAACACCCCTTGTATCTCCTCTAGGGTAATCTTATTTCTTGAAGAACTGCTCTTTGAATGATAGGTATTATTGTAAGTGACAACAATATATTTAGCATCAATATTTTCTATAAGGTCAGCAAAAACCTCCGGTGCAGAGTTTCTGCAGTAATCACTCATATTCTCCGCCGGCGGTTTAAGAGCGGTGCCCTCCAGCTTTGGTTTTTTCCACTGAGTAATTGTCTCAAGTACATGGTAAAACCTGCTGTACTGCCGGCTGTTATATGGCGGATCAATAAATGCAACATCCGATTTTACTCTTCTTGCCAACTTATTTGCGTCTTCCCGGTGAATCTCAAATTTGCCGCCACAGATCTCCGGGTTTATCAATTCAAAAATGAAACGGTCTTCTAACCTGCCTATTTTTCTGTAAGCGTCATAATGACCCACAGTGTTTGCAATTTTGTCCATAGAAAATATCAATGATGCTAACAAAATATTATATTCCCTGTCTGATAAAACTTCTTTATTCGAACTAATATCTTCACGAATATATCCGATTATTTTGGAATCGTTTTCTGAAAAGTATTTCTCACCAAAATTATCCGAAAAGTAATTAGCCTCTATATCCTCTGCTTTCAGGCTCTGATACTTTTCCTTATATTCTATAATCTTTGATTCATCATAAAATTCATTCGAAAAGAATGCTTTGTAAATTACTTCATTTGAAAAAAGAAAATCATTCATAATTACCTTTGTAAAGTGGCTTTTCATTCTGTCACTGACAACGCCGGTTCCTGCGAAAACATCAAAAAATACATCTCCTTCACACTTTTCTTCAATTAATTCTTCAATCCAATCCAGTAATTTGTATTTACTTCCAGTATACCGTCTATTATAAATCCTAAACATATGCATGTCCTCTTTTTCCTGATATTATGATACGAGGGTCAAAAGGTATTTTGCCCCCTGATACCTACGGATTGCTCCGCACTTTGTGCTCCCGCAATCCTAAAAACATTCGAAATCCGCCCTACTCGGGCTGCTTTCTCTATGATAACTCAAAGGCTCCAGTATACAGTTGATAATATCTGCCCTTTTTCGCAATCAGTTCTTCATGGTTTCCCCTCTCAATAATGCGCCCCTGTTCCAGCACCATAATGACATCCGAGTTCTGCACGGTAGAAAGTCTGTGGGCAATTACAAACACAGTTCGCCCCTTCATCAAGGCATCCATACCTCTCTGCACAATATTTTCCGTCCTTGTATCTATAGACGATGTTGCTTCGTCCAATATCATAACCGGAGGATCCGCTACCGCCGCCCGGGCAATCGATATCAGCTGACGTTGTCCCTGGGAAAGGCCGCCTCCGTCTCCTGACAGTACTGTATTGTAGCCATCGGGAAGCATCCGGATAAATCCATCCGCATTTGCACGTTTTGCCGCCGCAATACACTCTTCTTCGGTGGCATCCAGATTTCCATATTTCAGATTATCCATGACTGTCCCGGTAAATAAATTAACATCCTGCAGTACCACACCTAACGAGCGCCGGAGATCTTCCTTTTTTATCTTATTGATATTAATACCATCATACCATATCTTTCCGTCTGAAATATTATAAAATCGATTGATCAGATTTGTTATGGTCGTCTTGCCTGCACCTGTGGCACCGACAAACGCCACCTTCTGACCTGGCTTCGCATATACGGTAATATCATGAAGTACAGTCTTATCTTTGTCATACCCAAAATCCACGTCAAACAGTTTCACCTCGCCTTTTAGCTCGGTATAAGTCACAGTACCGTCCTCGTGTGGATGTTTCCACGCCCACATTCCGGTATGTTCTGCTGTTTCTGTCAAGATACCGTCCTTGTACCTGGCATTGACCAATGTGACATAGCCTTCATCCCTCTCACCTTTCTCATCTAAAAGCTGAAATATCCGTTTTGCGCCGGCCAGTGCCATTACAATGAAACTCAGTTGCTGAGAAACTTGTCCAATAGGCTGGGAGAAACTCCTTGAGAGCTGCAAAAAGGAAGCAATCATACCAAGAGTAAGCACATCCACACCAGTAAGGCTGATATTCGTCACCTTGCTGATTGCCAGAACTCCTCCCACAATAGCTACCAGAACATATAAAACATATCCAAGATTTCCCATGACCGGCATGAGAATATTTGAATAGGTAAATGCCTTTGCAGATTCATTGAATAGTTTTTCATTTTTCTTTTCAAAATCTTCTTTCGCTTTTTCTTCATGACAGAACACTTTTACAACCTTCTGCCCGTTAATCATTTCTTCAATATATCCGTTAACATCTCCGATAGAAATCTGCTGCCGGACAAAATATTTTCCACTATTTCCCGCTATCTTTTTTGCAGTCAGAAGCATGATCACTACGAACGCCAGAACAAACAAAGTAAGCCACACACTGACTGAGAGCATGGCGAAGAACACAGCAACCAGTGTAATTACCGATGAAAAAAGCTGGGGCACACTCTGAGACATCATCTGCCTGAGTGTATCGGTATCGTTGGTGTAATGACTCATGATATCACCGTGTGAATGGGTGTCAAAATACTTAATCGGCAATGTCTGCATATGGGAAAACATCTCATCCCTAATATTCTTTAAAACCCCCTGAGATATCACTGCCATTGTCCTGTTATAGAACAAGGTGGCCAGCACACCGAGCAGGTATATGCCGGCTAATATCATTACTGCCTGCAGCAGACCGCTGAAATCAGGTACGGCCTGGACTAGTATCGGGGTGATATAATCGTCAATCAGCACCTGCAGGAATAGAGATGACAGCACACCTGCCCCTGCACTTATCAGTATACATATCAGTACAAAGAGAAATCTTCCCTTGTATGCTTTTAAGTAGGAGAGAAGACGTTTTAATGTCTGTGTATCCAGTTTTTGCTTTTTCCCACTATTCATCTTTGACTCCTCCCTTCTGCTGAGATTCATAAACTTCCCGGTAAATCAAATTATTTTCAAGCAATTCTTCATGTGTCCCAAAGCCGTCAACCTTGCCGTCATCAAGGACAATAATTTTGTCCGCATCCTGAACAGAAGAAATTCTCTGGGCAATGATAAGCTTGGTAGTGTCCGGGATTTCCTCCCTGAAGGCTTGGCGGATCAGGGCATCCGTTCTGGTATCTACCGCACTGGTAGAATCATCCAGGATTAAAATCTTAGGTTTTTTTAAGAGGGCTCTTGCAATACAGATTCTCTGCTTCTGTCCGCCAGACACATTGGAACCTCCCTGCTCAATATAAGTATCATATCCAGCCGGAAATTCTCTGATAAAATCATCTGCCTGGGCAAGACGGCAGGCATGAATCAGTTCTTCATCTGTCGCCTGCTCATCCCCCCAGCGGAGATTCTCCTTAATGGTGCCGGAAAAGAGCTCATTCTTCTGAAGTACCATAGCCACCTGATTTCGCAGAGTCTCCACATCATAGTCCCGCACATTCACGCCGCCGACCTTCAGATTCCCCTCTGTCACATCATAGAGTCTTGGTATAAGCTGTACCAGAGTAGATTTAGAAGAACCTGTTCCGCCTATAATGCCGATTGTCTCCCCAGAAGCAATTTTTAAGGTAACATCTGACAGGCAATTCTTATCCGCCTTTCTTGAATAGCAGAAGGAAACACTCTCATACTCTATAGAGCCGTTCTTCACTTCCATAACAGGGTTTTCCCTGTCCTTCAGGTTACTCTCTTCTGTCAAAACTTCCGCAACTCTTTCCGCAGATGCCTTGGAAACCGTAAGCATAACGAAAACCATAGAAAGCATCATCAAGCTCATCAAAATCTGCATGGAGTAAGTTATCAAACTCATCAGCCCGCCTGTACTTAAGCCCTTCGCCGCATCCCCGCCACTTGCCACAATCATTCTCGCTCCAAACCAAGAGAAAGCAAGCATGCACGCATACATACAAAGCTGCATCAGGGGCATATTGAAGGCAAGCATCTTCTCTGCCTTTGCGAAATCTTTATAGATAGAGCCGGAAATATTCTGGAATTTCTCCTTCTCGTAGTCCTCCCGGACAAATGATTTTACAACGCGAACGCCTCTCACATTCTCCTGCACAACATTATTCAATTTATCATAAGTTCTGAAAACTCTTCTGAAAATTGGGTGCACACCAGACATAATCAAATACAGTCCGATGCCGAGAACCGGTATACAGATTAAAAATGCAGCAGACAGTCTCGCATTCACCCTGAGGGCGCAAACAAGAGAAAAAATCAGCATCATCGGTGCCCGCATTGCCATACGGATCATCATGTGATAGGCGCTCTGTAAATTAGTCACATCTGTTGTCATTCTCGTCACAAGGCTAGATGCTGAAAACTTATCGATGTTAAAAAATGAAAATTTCTGTATGTTGGCATACATATCTGTTCTCAGATTCTTTGCAAGTCCCGCCGACGCATAGGCGGCTGTTCCTCCCGCCGCTGCCCCGAAAAACAATGATAGGAAGGCTGCGAGCAACAGAAAAATTCCCACTTTCCATATATATCCCATATTTCCTTCGTCAATTCCATAATCAATCAGTTTTGCCATAAGCAGAGGGATGATAACCTCCATAAGTACCTCAAGCGAAACCAATATAGGCGTCAGAATAGAATTTCTTTTATGTTCTCTGATGCTTTTTGCCAATGTCTTTAGCATATAATTTCTCCTTCTCTCTATATTCCTTTGGACTCATTTTGTATTTTTCTTTAAACTTTCTATAGAAATAGCTTGTATTGTCATAGCCCACTGATTGTATAATATCGGCTACAGGCAGAGCACTGCTTGCCAGCAGATACGCCGCCTGACTCATGCGTCTCACCTGCAGAAGCTCCTTGTAGGTTCTGCCTGTCAGCTTTTTAATCTCACGGCTCAGCCAATATATATCATAGCCCAGCATTTCTGACAGCTCTGACAGACTTCCGTTTTTATAGTGTTCGTCCACATAACTCAGAACAGCTCCTGTCAGTTCCTTGTCAAACTGTCTGCTGCCTGTTTCCATTTTATCCATATAATTTAATAACTGCAGCAGCAAAAGCCCCATAGTAATCTGATTCAGACTGCGCTTATTAGGCATGTTATAAAAAATAGTCCAAACCATATTTTCCACAAGATTCTGCACTGGAAGCACATCTGCCACATGGAAATACAGATAGGAAGTCATCTCATTTTTTCCGCACAGAGTACCAACCAGAAACTCTTTTAATATGTTGTCCTCAGCACCCATCATGGAAAACGCCATATTGAAAAATTCCGGCAATATAATAAAATTCACTGCAATATCATTCTCCTGCGCCGGCAGAATTTCCTGTTCTGCATTCTGGTTCAGAAACAACAGATCTCCCTGCTCCAGAACAACCCGGTTGCCATTTAATATATGAGTCGTTGAACCCTGGCACATATAAATCACCTCCACATAATTGTGGCGGTGCTTTGGAAAATGAACAAAACGGGTGTGGGGCCGGACCTGGATCAGTTTGCCTTTCTTGAGCAACTTTTCACAATCTATAATCCATTCCTTGTTTTCGGTATAGATGTTCTGATCGATCCCGTCCCTTCCATCTAAAATTCTCTGTTCTTCCTCTGTAATTACCGACAGTTCCTTTAATAATTCTGCATCCATGCACTCACCCGTTTCTACTTATGTATCTCTATCCGGTACACCGGCAATCTCTCCTGCCAGCTCCATGTACTCCGCTGCACTTCTGCTGCCTTTTTTATATGCCATAACGGGAGCATTATTGTCCTGGGACCATTCAATGCTGCTGTCCACCCGGATATATGTATCAAAGACTTTTACATCATTTAGTTGTTTTAGGGCCGCAAAGGTCTGTTTAAAGTAGTTCTTTCTGGTGTCTACTTTTGTAATCACAATCCCGCCTACTTTAAGCTCCGGGACAATCTGCTTCACCTGTTCCAGAAACTCAAACATATTTCCCAGGCCAAACAGCCCCCAGGGAGTTGACTCCACAGGTATAATCACCTCATCAGAGGCACAGAGAATATTCATTACCCAGCCTCCCAGTGTGGGCGGGGCATCTATAAGAATATAGTCATAGCCCTGTGATTCCCTGATATTCTCCAGGCATTTCTTCAAAATATATTCTCTCTGCCATTTGGTAAATAATTCGTATTCTATGGAGCTCATCAAAGTTGAAGAGGGAATTAAATCAAGGTTATCATAAGGAGAATGGACAATATATCCGGTTAAATCCTCCTGCCTTTTGATTCCTTCGTACAGGTTCTTACCACCCTTTGCAAATTCCAGAACCCGCTCCTCATCAAAAAAGGATAAGGAAAGATTCAGCTGCATGTCTCCGTCAATCAAAAGTACCTTCCTGCCAAGCTGAGTCAGACCATATCCCACATTGCCGCAAGTGGTAGATTTTCCGCTTCCTCCTTTGTTATTTGCAAAACATATCACTTTTGTCTTTCTCACTTTCACGCCTCCGTATCTGCCTTAATTTTTCTTCTTTCTGTATCCAAGTATATCATGGTTCACTGTACGGTAAAATTCTGTTTTCATCTCCTCATAATCCATATCAGATCTTGCCATCAGCCACATTGCTTTTGTCATGGCAGCCTCCAGTGTCATATCATAGGTCTCAAGCAAATCCAGATCCTGTTTTACCTTCTTTCCTACTTCGTATACCGTCATATCGCTGCCTTCTCTCGCGACCTGTGTTGCAACAATAGCCAGTCTTCCCTGCTCACGGCAGCCCTCCATAACTTCATAGAACTTTTGTGTGAGATATTCGGGGATACCCCCTACACCATAACTTTCAATCATAATACATTTATATTTCCCAAACAAATATGTCAAAACCTCCGGATCCAGCCCCGGTATCAGCTTGAGCACATAAATACTGTCACTCATTTCGTGAAAAAACTGCACATCCTCCACATACTCTTCTTCCGGTATATACCGCAGTATTTCCTGTCCTCTGATGACAGCCAGATAGGGAAAGTTAATGCTTGAAAATGCATTGTAACTCTTTGCACGCTCCTTTTTTGCCCTGGTTCCCACTATCACTTTTCCGTCAAACACAATATTTACGTTATGAGATTCCTCATCGGAAGCGTAGATAAAGCTATCCAGCAGATTGGTCCTGGCATCTGTATTTTCCTCGTTAATCGGTTTCTGGGCCCCGGTTATCACAACAGGCTTCCTGGAATTCTGTATCATATAGGATAAAGCAGCAGCCGTATATGCCAGTGTATCTGTTCCGTGGCAGACTACAAACCCGTCATATTTCTCATAATTTTCTTCAATTGTACGGCTGATCAATTTCCAGTGATGCAGCGTCATGTTGGTACTGTCCACATTGCACACCTGAAGCGTGTGTACATCACATACCTTTTTCACGTCCGGAATATATCCAATGAGTTCCTCCGTAGTGATAGCAGGTGTCAGGCCTTCCTCCGTCCGCTTGCAGGCAATCGTCCCGCCGGTTCCTATCATTAAAATTTGTTTTTTCATAGCTTCTCCTTGATATAATTACCACTCCAGCGATGCCGGCTCTTTGCCGAAATTTTTCTCCACCAGAGTACAGTATTCTTTATAAGCCTCAACGCCCTGGAAATCCTCTTTAAGAGAATCCCGAACACCCTTGTAATACCAGCCGATAGCGGATTTGCTGTTCATGCGGAATCTTTTCCACAGTTCTTCTCCCAAAGTGGGGTATTCCCTGTCAATATCCCGCATATTCGACAGCTTGTCCGCCAGGGCAATCATCTGTACTTCTTTTGGAGCCGACTTTAAGCGCCGGATCGTAGCTCCCTTTCTTTCTTCCCATGTTTTGGATTTATCCTCACTTTCCTGTACAACCAGAGAGGCCACATACTTTCCGAATGTTTTTTCCAGTATTTCCTCCGTTACATCCGGACAATCTTCTATTGTATCATGAAGAACAGCTGCGGATATAACCTCTTCGTCTTTGGTCATCGCCGCCACTATATCTGCGACCTCCACAGGATGAACAATATATGGTCTCTTTGTTCCTTTCCTGAACTGTCCTTCATGTGCCTTTGATGCAAACTCCAACGCTTCATCAATCATCTTCCCGGTTCCTCCATATGCTTTTGTGCGACCTCTTTTAAAGAAATCATATCATACACACTTCGGAATCACAACCAAAAACATTGCCTTTCACCAACTTAGAGCTTATGGTATAATGCTCTTACTTGGCAAGGTTTTCCCGAGCCTAGAAAGACATACACCTAATCACTTAGCGAGGTAGTTCACGAGCTTAGTGTTTATGGTATAATAGGATCCATAAAACATGAGAAAGAGGGTTTTTTGTATATGCATGAGAAATGTGTGCTGGTCACCGGGGCATCCAGAGGTATCGGAAAGGCCTGTGCTTTTGCCTTTGCCCGGGCGGGTTATCAAGTCTTCATAAATTGTCGGAATTCTGTAAGCGAACTGAAAGAGGTTCAAAGACAGATTCTGTCAGCAGGAGGAAGCTGCCGGATTCTTCCCGGGGATGTGAGCGGTTCTGCAGATGTGAAGCGAATTTTCCATCAGATTGAGCAATCTGCCAGAGGTCTTGATGTCCTGATAAACAACGCCGGAATATCTTATATCGGGCTGCTCACAGACATGGCAGATTCCGACTGGGAGAATATACTTCGAACGAACCTTTCCTCAGTCTTCTACTGTTCCCGGGCAGCCATCCCCCATATGGTATCTCAAAAATCAGGGAAAATCATCAACATTTCCTCTATGTGGGGAACCTCCGGCGCTTCCTGCGAGGCAGCCTATTCTGCAACAAAAGCGGGAGTCAACGGCCTTACAAAGGCACTGGCAAAAGAACTGGCCCCCAGCAACATTCAGGTGAATGCCATCGCCTGCGGTGTCATCGATACTGATATGAATGCTCAGCTGACAGAAGAAGAGCGACAATCACTGACAGATGAGGTCCCTGCCGGACGGTTCGGCTCTCCAAAAGAGGTGGCCGATCTGGCTCTTGGACTTGCAGAGAGACATCCCTACCTGACAGGGCAAATCATCGGATTAGACGGCGGCTTCCTGTAGGATTTTCATCTTTCTCGTTTCTCTGTGAGCAAAGAAAATGGCAAGAAATGCTGCAGCAGCATCCGCTATGGGGCCTGCATACATGACACCGTCAATTCCCATGAATATCGGGAAAATAAATATCAGCGGAAGCAGAAACATCACCTGTCTCGTCAGCGACATTACAATACCCAGCCTTGCCTTGCCGATAGATGTGAAGAATCCGGAAGACATTGGCTGTATTCCGTTTGTAAAAGTCATAAACATAAAGATTCTAAAGTATCTTTCTGCAAAGTGAAAGTATTCTTCACTTCCTGTTCCAAAAATGCTCACAATCTGACGCGGGAATATCTGGAAAGCCAAAAAAAATACTGTGGCGATTACGGTGCAGGTGACTGCTGACTTCTTGTAGGTCTCTCTGACACGTCCATACTCCTCTGCTCCGTAGTTGAATCCCCATATTGGCTGACTTCCCTGAGAAATTCCAATACAAATAGCCATGAATACACTGTTCACTTTAGAAATAACCCCCGCACATGCCAGAGGGATGTCACTTCCGTAAGCAGACAAAGCGCCATAATGACGCAAAGTATTGTTCATTGCTATCTGGACTGCTGCCATAGCTATCTGATTGATGCAAGATGCCATGCCAAGTGAAACGATCCTCTTCAGGTGTAAAGCCTTTGGCCGAAACGATGCCGTCTTTA
>ENA-UOOI01002090-UOOI01002090.1-fermentation-metagenome-genome-assembly--contig:-NODE-2090-length-18411-cov-43.110100_pt1 | contig 18411 bp, 16 predicted proteins | sample MGYA00245779_ERZ724027 | MGnify/ENA primary metagenome ERZ724027 (study PRJEB28704, sample SAMN03018318) | fermentation metagenome | biome: anthropogenic terrestrial biome; feature: soil...
GGCTGGGCGTGGAAATGCTGGTTATCAAAATGTGCGTATCCGAATAGGGCGTATAACAAGGAATAAAGTGTATAGCCAGGAATAGGGTGTATAACAAGGGCTCTTCCGGGGCAGAAACAAAAAAAGCTTCCTGATATTGGAAGCTTTTTTCTGACCGCTCTATTCGACAAATGTTTTTTTGCTTTTTCCGCAAATGTCTTTTTGCTTTTTCTTCTTTTGTACGTTTTTGCTGTCACTCTTTGGCTGTCTTCATTCCTGAGCAGCTGCAGTGGCTGTATTCAATCGAAGAGCCAGTTTTGCCTTTTTGTGATTGGCTGCATTCTTATGAATGGCACCCTTCGCGTAAGCCATATCAATCTTTTTGACAACATTGGGATAGAGAGCCTGTGCATCCTCGAAGCCCTTGTCCTGCAAGGTCGTATTGAACTTGCGGATCGCTGTCTTTAACTCCGACTTGACCATCTGATTCTGCAAGGTCCTGGCCTGGGACGTTTTTACCCGCTTTTTGGCGGACTTAATATTTGGCAAATTCTTCACCTCCCCGATAAAAATCAACAAAACTTATTGTACCATGTAAAGAATTGTTACGCAAGGGAAAAATCCTGTTCTTCACCTTTCCAGGCAGCAACTTCCCTGCGTACCCAGTCCGCCCACTCATCGAAGCCTTCGCCTGTCTTTGCCGAAACTTCAAATATGGCGACATTTGGGTTACACCTGCGAACCCTTCCCTTCACCGCTTCCATATCAAAATCAAAATAATCCATGCAGTCGATTTTATTGATGAGCAGCGCATCCGCTTTCGTAAACATCAGGGGATATTTCAGCGGCTTGTCGTCACCTTCCGGCACACTGAGAATCATGGCGTTTTTGGATGCGCCTGTGTCAAACTCAGCGGGGCAGACGAGGTTGCCCACGTTTTCCAGGATCAGAAAATCAAGATTTCCGGAATCAATTGCCCGGAGACCCTGTCCCGTCATTTCCGCGTCCAGATGACAGGCTCCGCCGGTGTGGATCTGGATTGTACGGACCCCCGTTTCCAATACTTTCTCGGCATCCACGGCAGAATCAATATCCGCTTCCATGACTCCCATAGTCATTTCATCCTTCAGCTTTTCAATGGTGCGCAGTACCGTGCAGGTCTTTCCGGAACCGGGAGAAGACATCAGATTGAGCAGAAAGGTTTTTTCGCCTTTCAGTTGTTTTCTCAGCTTCTCCGCCTGCATATCGTTGTTTTTCAGTACACTTTCCCGCACCTCGATGACTTTCAGCCTTTTATTCTCCATCCGAATCCTCCTCTGGTTTATGTTTCATATACCCCGATCTCCTTGATCAGCAGCTCCCTGCCGGAAACACACTCCCATATGCGGCTTCCGCAGCGGGGACATTTTGCGTTGCTTTTCACAACGTTGTATACCTTGCCGCAGTCCTGGCAAACTCCGTTGCCGGGAATGATTTCAATGATCAGCTCCGCATCCGCAAGAATCGTCTGCTCCTTTGCCATATCAAAACATTCTTTCATATAGGCCGGAATGGCAGTGGACAGTTCCCCGATCTGCAGGACCAGACTTCCTATTTTCTCCGCATGGTTTTCCGCTGCGATCTGCTCCACGGTTTCGATCATATTCAGAACGATGCCCATTTCATGCACCGGTGTTCCCTCCAAATGTACCCTTTCTGTTTGCTGCCATGGGGCGGCTTTCCCGTTTCGAATCCCTTCTTATGATATTCTTTGCGCTTTTGACGGCAATTCTGGCACCGCGTTTTACCATGCCCGAGGCAAGAGTCGGCAGGAGCTTTTCAAAAGGCTGTCCGGCAGCATCGGATCGTTTGACCAGGGAAATGGCGTCAAACTTGCATTTCGTCGTGCAGATTCCGCATCCCACGCACATATATTCGTCAACAACCGTAGCGCCGCATCCAAGGCAGCGTTCTGTTTCCCTTTTGACCTGTTCCTCTGTAAACGTACCGCGCAGATCCCGGAAGGTTGCTTTGGATTTGCTGTGGTCGACCAATGCAGGCTTCTGCCGGCGGGTGGAGTCATAATCCCCCAGCTCGATGTTATCTTTGTCCAGTGCATGATACCTTTTCCGGTCGCGGCCGATGGTCAGGCTCTGCCCGGGCTGGACAAAGCGGTGGATGGAAATGGCGCCTTCCTTGCCTGCAGCTATGGCATCTATGGCAAATTTCGGCCCGGTCACCACATCTCCGCCGGCAAATACATCGGGTTCCCCGGTCTGCCAGGTAAACGGGTCTGCCTGGACGGTACCATTCCGGTTGATGACAAGCCGGCTGTTTTTTGCGAGGTTCCCCCAGTCCATGGACTGCCCGATGGAAAGCAATACATTGTCCGCGTCTACCAGAACCGTATCGTTCTCGTCGTATTTCGGGCGGAAGCGATGGGCTTCATCAAATACGGAAACGCATTTCATAAATTCCACTCCTGTTACCCGTCCGTTTTCCGTAATCATCCGTTTCGGCCCCCAGGAGTTATGGATGGTGATGCCTTCCAGCGTGGCTTCTTCGGTTTCTTCCTCCAGGGCAGGCATTTCCTCATGACTTTCCAGGCAGAACATGTCGACGGTTTCGGCTCCGGAACGAACGGCAGTCCTTGCAACGTCAACGGCTACATTTCCGCCGCCGATGACCAAGGTCCTGCCCTTCAGCCCGGAGGACCTGCCCAGATTGACATTGCGCAGGAACGCAATGCCGGAAACGATCCCCCGTGCGTCTTCTCCTTCGACTCCCAGGCTTCGTCCCGACTGCGCGCCGATGGCCAGGTAAAATGCAGCGTAGCCCTGGCTGCGCAGTTCCTCCATGCTGATATCCTTTCCCACTTCCGTTTCCATCCGGAAGATCACTCCCAGTTCCCTTAGAATATCGATCTCGGAACGAACCACGTCTTTTTCCAGCCGGAAGGAGGGGATTCCCAGAGTCAGCATGCCGCCGGGCATCGGCTGCTTTTCAAATACGGTCACACGATAACCGTCAATTGCCAGGAAGTAGGCGCAGGACAGGCCCGCCGGACCGGCGCCGATCACGGCGATCTTTTTGTCATAGTGGTGCCGCAATTCCGGCACAAAGCGATGTTCCTGCTTCCTATCCTGTTCCGCGATGAATTTCTTGATTTCATCAATGGCCACCGGATCATCCACATCTCCCCTGGTACAGGCCGATTCGCATTTTCTCGGGCAGATGCGTCCGCATACCGCAGGAAAGGGGTTTTCCTTTTTGATCAGTTCCAGCGCATCCCGGTATTTGCCCTGGGCCGCCAGCTTGATGTACCCCTGAATGCCAATATGGGCAGGGCATTCTGTTTTGCAGGGACTGGTACCGATCTCGGCAACATCTTCCCTGTCGTTGCGATAGTCCGGATTCCATTTGTCTTTTCCCCATACCGAATCATACGGCAGATCCCGTTTCTTTTCCGGAAGCGGTGTTTTTGCACATAGCTTTTGCCCCAGCTTCAAAGCATTCATCTGACAGTTTTCAACACATTGCCCGCATGCCATACACTTTTCCGGATCCACATGGGATACATAATTGGAACGGACCATGTCCGGCGTATTGTACAGTCTGGCAATGCGCAGGGAAAAGCAGGAACAGGAACAGCAATTGCATATTGCGTGGGCATTCCCGTCTCCGTCCACATTGGTGATCTCATGAACCAGGCCATTTTCCTCTGCCCGTTTCAGTATGCCGAACGCCTCTTCTTTCGTGATTTTACGGGCTTTTCCCGTGCGGACATAGATTTCGGCTCCCTGCCCCAGCTGGATGCACATGTCCTTCTCCAGATGGCCGCATCCTTCTCCCATAAGCCTTCTGGACCTGCGGCAGGAGCAATCCGTCACCGAGATCATATCGTTTTCATGGATCAGGCGGGAGACTTCTTCATAGGACGCCGCCCTGGATTCGCTCATTATGGCCTGCTCCACGGGAATGACACGCATGACGCCTTTTCCGGTGGGAAGGTTTGGCGCCATAATTGCCGTTCTTCGCCGGGTATATTCCTCAAAACATTCTGCGATGACCGGGTATTTTTCAACGTTTTTCTTGTTGCCCACCATCATTTCCATGATTCCCGGCACCCAGATCGGCAGCCAGTAGCCATCGGTTCCATCGACTGACCTGATCATGATGACGCCGGCATCTGCCAGATCCCACAGAAGCTGGCTGGTCCTCTCCAGGGATTTGCCGCATCTTTTGGCGACTTCTTCCAAAGGCAGACTTTTTCGGACCTTCAGGGCAAGGCCCACTTCCGCCATTTCTTCTGTCACCACAGGTTCCAGAATCCGATATTCCGGATCCGTTGGCTTGATTCGCAAGCCGGTTTTTGATTCAATGGTGATTTTGTTGGCAAGCCGAAGGACTTTCTTTTTTACCATGGTACCACCCTCCATATCATTCACCCCTTTTTTCTTATTCCTGAACTTCCTGATTATTCTATCATTTTCTGTTTCCTAATCATTTCCTGTTTCTTTTCCTCTTGCTCCCGTTGCTCCCGCTGCGCTTCTCAGTCTTTCCCATCTGTCAGCAATCCGTCCAGTATGATGTTAATGCCCTGGACGTAGCAGTCCCGGAGCTTCAGATCCAGCTCATTGATACGTGCTTTTTCCGCCAGCATCAGAATGCCGTCAAACATCGCCCAAAGCGTTACCACGGTCTGGAAGGTGCCGCCGGGAGGGACGATCCCCTGCTGAATTCCCTCCGTTATGGGCTGCTCCAGCTGATGCAGGATGCGGATGCCCTTTTCTTTCAGCCGGTGATTTCCGGCAATGACGGTGTTATTGCCCCGGAGTCCTTCGGACAGGATCAGATAGTTTTGATGCTGATGCCGGTAAAAGTTGATATAGCTGTAAAGGAGGATACAGATGCGCCCCCGGAGATCCGTTGCGGGGATATGGAGCGCTTCATCAAAACTGTCCGCCAGAAGGTCCAGGCTCTCTTCATAAAGTGTTTTGAAAAGCTCCTGCTTCCCGTGGGGAAAGGCTAGATAAACGGTGCCTACACTGCAATTTGCGGCTTTGGCTATGGCATGCACCGTTGTGCCGCGATAGCCGTGATCTGCAAAAATCGGGCGGGCGATTTTCAGCAGGGTGCGGCGGCGAACCTCTTTTTCCTGTTGGGTTGTCTGTTTTCGTGGCATGTGAACTCCTTTATACTTTTATTGCCATCTCTTTATTATCTCATTATCATCATCCTATCATATCATCCCCTTACCGTACCGTGGTACTTATGATTCTCACAGGATGGGTATTTTGATGGTCAGATCGCTGACCGGGTACGAAGCACAGGGATGAAACCATCCCCGCTCCCGGTCCATTTTTCGCCTTCCGTCCCCATCCGGGCATACAAACAGATTTCCTGAAAGGAGCTGGCTTCTGCAAAATCCGCATTCTCCGCTTCGGCAGTGTGTTCCGATGGGAATTCCTGCGCGTTCCAGGGAAATCGCCACCGGTTCCCCGGAGCTTGCAGGGATCGTATCCTCGTGAATCCCCCGGCGGACGGTCAGTTGAAATGTTTTACCGATGGCAGCATCCGGAAATCCGGGATATTTTGCAATTTCCTTTGGGGTTCCGAACACTTCACGGCGGATCCTTCTCCGGGGAATTTGCAGCGCTTTCAGTTCCTTTTCAACAAATCGATACATTGCCTGCGGCCCGCAGACCAAATAGGTGGTATCCCCTTCCGAGTATTTTTTGATGAGTTCTGCGGTGAGAAAGCCTTTTTCCCCTTTCCAGTCAGGATCTTCACTGAGGACATGCACCGTATGGATTTTCGGGCACTCCAGGGCATTCAGCTCATTTCTGAAAATAATGTCGTCTGCATTGGCGCTGCCATAAAGTATGGTAAGGCGGAAATCCAGCTTACCGTATGCAATTTCCCGTGCCATGGAGTAAAAAGGCGTAATGCCGCTGCCGCCTGCCAGAGCCACGACGTTTTCGGAATCCCGCAAAGGCTCGTAAAAAAACTGACCGTGGGGCATGGAACCGGTGAGGACATCTCCGGCTTTTATATGGTCAAACAGATAATCCGGCACAAAGGTGCTGCCTTTTTTCCGGACCGTGATCTCCACAAAAGGGTTTGCTCCCCTCGCTTCAAACGGAGCGGAAGAAATCGAATAAGGCCTTGTCGTGATGGTCTTTCCGATTTGAAAGTCCATGCTCAGATACTGCCCTGCCTGGAATACGGGCAGCGGCGGGCCCTCCGGTGCGAGGCGGAAGGTTCTGGCAGTGGGGGATGTCTCGCGGATCCCGGCGACCCGGAGCGCAATGGTCCGGGGATGCAGCGATAATGCAGTCTCATGGATCGGGTCCCTCGTAACGATCTGACTGCCGGCGTTTTGTATGGCAGCACGTCTGCGCCGGGTCACCCGGCCGGCGCCTCCGATGTCTTTCAGAAATCCATGTACCTTCATTTGCCCGCCTCCTTTGCCGCCATGTCATCCAGAATGTTTTTGGCCGCTTTTCTCCCGTTGGTGATGCAGGGAGACATGCCGTTGCCGGAAATGGCATGAGCACCGGCAAATTCCAGACCCGAAATAAATTTATCTTCCTCCTGCATGGCGAGCCGGGCGACAATATTGTCATCCTGGTTGTGGGCAAAACCGTAAATTCCGCCGTTCCACGCTCCGGTGTAACGGGAGACCGTCATCGGCGTCTCTGTCTCGATCTCCACAATATGGTCCAACAGGTTTACTCCAAGGACCCTGCTGTATTCTTCAATCATCTGCTTTGCCACTTTCCGCTTGACTTCATGGTAATCCCCGGGCTTTACCTCAAACCATGGCTCTGCCCGGGGCAGGGAAGTGATGGAAAGCTGGGTGTAGCCCTCCGGCACCGCTTTGGGGTTCGCCATGTTCAGGCATATGACTGCCAGATATTCATAAGGGCCAAGGGTCTGAAGCTGCTTCCAGATCTCTTCGGTTTCCATTGTCGGGCCGGTAAACACACTGTAGGAATGGATGTTGAGATGCTCCGGTGTATCATCCAGGATCATTGCAACCGAAAAGCAGGTCAGGGACATCTTCCTGCCATTCAGCATTTTTGCAGCGCCTTCCGGTACTTCACTGCGTGGCTCGATCATGGAGGAATAGACCGTGTGGGGATAAGCGCCGCTGATGATGTAGTCCGCATGGATTTCATCCCCGCGCTCGGTGCGGACGCCGTATACCCTGTTGTCCCTTACCAGTATCTTCTCCACCCGCTGGCAGTACTCGATCCGGGTCCCCAGCTCCTCTGCGCGTTCCGCGATGGCGAGGGACATTTCATGGGAAAAGCCGCTGCAAATATAGCTGCCACTGCCGAAATAATCCGCCAGAAGGACGGCAAACACGGTAAAGGGGAGGGTGGACAGCGGATTCCCCACATAGATCCAATAGGGGGACAGGATTTCAATGGCTTCTTTGGAAAAGCCGAAGGCATCCAGAACCTCCATGGCGGAATAACCGGCTGTCCGGACCAGATCCGGGTGCTTCCTCAGCATCATGGGCTTGCTCATCGGCGTTACCGATACGATATTTACGCTGTCCGTCACGGATTGGCAGAGGCGCAGCAGCTTCATCACTTTTTCCCCCTGTCCGGGGCAGCGTGCTTCCACGGCCTGGGCCACATTCTCAAATCCCGCCGGAACCGTAACGTCTATCCCGCTGTTGGGGAGTATGACGCGATAAGCCTCCGGCACCCGGAGCCAGGTGATGTTCACGCCCATTTCGTCAAAGAACTTCCGTATTTTAAGGGGATGCTCCCTTGGTCCGATGCTCATCATTTCGTGTAAGGTTGCTTCCATCTCGAATCCGTTCCGGACATAACTGGTCGCCAGCCCGCCCGAAAGATTATGCTGCTCCAGCACAAGCACATCCATACCCTTTCCGGAGAGGGTCAGCGCACTGGCCAGGCCTGCCAGCGCGCCGCCGATAATAATCACATCGTATTGATCCTTAAAAAACTTCAAGGCTTCTGTCTCCTTTTCAGATATTAAAAAAACCGTTCTACAATGCCTTTGGAGTACTCTGCAGTTTCGTCCATATCACCAAAGCTCATGATTTCCCCTGCATAATAGGTATTTCGCCTGCCCTGCATGTTTTCCACTTTTTCGTACCAGCCTGCTGCATAATCGGAGGAGCTGACATGAGGGAAGTAATACCAGCTTTTTTCATTGACGATTTCCTTGATTTCCACTCCGAATCCCTTCATATCCTCCTGAACGATCCTGCGGCATTCCTCTGTGGAAAGTGTTTTGAAGTCCGGATGATTGCGCAGGACATAGGTTGTGATGATCTGTTCGGGTTCGCCTGCCCAGCGGTGATAGTAGACCATGACATGCCCAAGGCGCTGCGGTGTCATGTTATCCGGGATATAGCCGGAGATGGACGGATAATTCCTTACCACGCACGCATGAACCAGATATTCGTTGTGAATGATTTTTGAAAATTGTTTCTTTTCGTCCGCATCCGCATCTGCGTACTCCGGAAATCCGTCAAGAGGTACGGTAAGGATCAGTTTGTCGTACTCTGTCACGCCGTCCTGGGTGGTGACCTGCACTTTCCCGTCGCGGCGGGTAATCTGCCGGACATCCGTGTTACAAACCGCCGGATGCTGCAGCTTTCCATTCAGGGTTTCCCATATGTACTGCGTTCCGTTTGCCCATGTCCACAGATTGACCTTGATAAAGGATATCATGGTGGGCATGTCAAGGTATTTGAGGACATAAGCTGCCGGCACGGTATCAAAATAGCCATAACCAAACGCTGTGAAAGGATTGATCCAGATATCCCGCACGTCGGGCACCTTATTCTTTGTTACGAATTCATCAAAAGGGAGAGCCAGGTCCGGATGGACTTTGTCATAATGCCCGTTTTTGTCATACCCCTTGTATTTGGTCTCCAGAAGACTTCCCAGCTTTTTGACCTGGGACCTGGTCCTGATGCCATGATACAGCCTGGTACCTCCAAACGGGTTGTAGATCCTGCCGTTTGTTCTTCGGAATTCGCGGTTCAGCCGGGGACCGTCCGCCTTGATTCCACAGTACTCCATGATCTCACCTATGGTATGATAGCCGGGCACACCCATAATGGCACCCATTTCATATCTTTTGCCCCTGTAGGTGGGGGAGTTGCACTTCCCTCCTACGTGGTCCGTCTTTTCCAGAATCGTGTAGTTGTGGTATCCTTCCCGTTCCAGATACATTCCTGCCGCAAGGCCGGCAGGACCGCCTCCCATGATGCAGATTTTTTCATTCCCGTTTTGTTTCATGCTTTTCTCCTTTCCACTTGTTCCCTGGTCTTTTCGCCAGGATTTCAAATCGGATGGGACAACCTGAGCAAAATATTGTTGGTACGGCACATTATTTAAAATGAATATATGTTCATCTTTTATTGTAACATTGTTGAGGCAGAAAAGTAAACAGATATTGTGAAATTGTTATCGAATAATATTGCCAACCCTCTTCATGTCTGTTAAAATAGGAAAGGAAACTGCAAAAGGGATCCGCCACAGTTCCGTCTGACAGGGTTAAAAATGCAGAACAGATACGGAATATATACGGAATATATACTGAATATAGGTTCAGGAAATCAATGAGGAGGTGCTGCTCATGAAGTTTCAATCTTTTTCCGATATGCTCACCAACCGGGCTTCACGGTACCCGGAACGTCCTGCCCTGATCAGTGAGAAGGGGTCGGTTTCCTATGCCGGGTTGATGCGGGGGATCCGGGAAAAGGCCTCGGTGTTCCGGGAGGATTCCTGCAGATGTGTGGCCATAATCGGACCTGCTTCGGAAGAGTGGATCCTTACCATGTTCGCCTCGGTCCTTGCCGGAAAACGGACGGTTTTGCTGGATCACACCCTTCCCGCGGAAGCTCTTGCCCAGCTGATCCGCTATACAGAGGCTGACCATCTGTGTCTCCCGGAGACACTTTTTGACCGGGAGGAACTTGCAGTTCTGCGTGGAGCGGTCCCTTCCCTACGGAATCCTTCTTCGCGGAATTCTTCATCCGGAACACCCGATGAGCCATCTGATTCCTCTGGAGAAGGCAATCTGTTATTCTTTACGTCCGGCACCACGGAACGGTCCAGGGCTGTGGTTCTGACGCCCCGTGCCCTTTGCAGCAGCAGCTGGAACGGACAGCAGCTGCTGCCCTGTACCTGTGAGGATACCGTTCTGTCCCTGATCCCCCTGGTTCATGTATTTGGTTTTGTATGCACCATGCTGTGGCCCATTTCCCAGGGCGCATCGGTTGCCATCGGACGCGGGATGCGTTTCCTTACCCGGGATCCGGTGTTCTTCAGGCCCACCATATTGCCTGTGGTACCGTCCCTGGCGGAGTTCTTTCTGAAGTCCAATGCGTTCAATCCGGAGCTTGAGACCATTCTGGTCGGAGCAGGCAGCTGCAGCCGGAAGATCCTTTCCGCCATCCGGTCCCGGGGCATATCGGTGCGGTTTGGTTACGGCCTTACGGAGACGGCAAGCGGACTTGCCATGAATCAGGATGACGCGGATCCCTTGTCCATGTCCCTTTGTCCCGATTCGGAGATCACCATTGCAGACGATGGGGAGATCCTGGTGAAAACAACCTGCATGATGGAGGGATACTACAAAAACCGGAAAGCAACCCGCTCTGTGCTGCGGGACGGCGTGCTGCACACAGGGGATCTTGGACATTTTGACCGCAGGAATCACCTGATCCTTACCGGCAGGAAAAAAGACATGATCGTTTTGCCCAACGGGAAAAAGATTTTCTGCACCGAATGGGAAGGGGAACTGGCAAAATTGCTGAACACCAGGGAGCTGGCTGTGATCCGACGTGACGGGCGCACCCTTCTGATGGTTGTCGGCGGGGAAAGCGGGAAAGAGGCCATATTTCGCAAGGTACGGGAGTTTAATCAGACAAAGCCGTTTGACACCCGGATTGATGATGTCCGGATGCGGCAGGAGCCTCTGCCGCGCACTGCAAACGGGAAGCTCAGACGTTGGGCAATCCGATAGGATGATGGAGGAGAATTGGTATGGATAAAACGGAGATTCTGAAAAAAATAACGAATATCGTACACGAAAGCATGCCGGAGACGAAAGGGGAAACCTTCACGGAGGACACCGTGATCAATCGGGACGCAGGTATCGATTCCATGAACTTTATCCTGATCATCTGTAAAATCGAGGCGGAGTTTCACATTCATATCAAGGACACAAAATGGATGAAGCTCAGTACCATGGGCGAAATCGTGGATACGGTCCAGGAGCTTGTCCATTCATGAGCGGCATGTATCAGCAGGAACTCCGGATCAGGGCATCCGATACGGACATCTGGCAGCGGCTTCGTTACTCTGCGCTGCTGCGCATGTTTCAGGAAGGTTCCATTGCCCACACGGAAGCACTGGGAGCCGGCAGGGAAAAGACGCTGGACCGGGGTGCGCTTTGGGTTGTGACGCGTATGAAGCTCCAGGTTTCCCGTATGCCGTGCTATGATGAGGAGATCATACTGAAAAGCTGGCCGGGGGAAACCATGCATGTGGTTTTCCCCCGATACTATCAGGTGGAGACGAAAAGCGGCAGAGTGCTGATACGCGCAAGCAGTCTGTGGCTCCTTTTGAGCCGTGAGCAGCGAAGTGTGATATTCCCTGAAAAACTGGGTATCCGGATAGAAGGCGTTTCCAACGGTATGGAGATCGCAATGCCCGAAAGCCTGATGTTTCCCTCTGTGCTTTCGCAAACGGCCGGACGCACGGTTCAGTACAGCGAAACCGATCTCAACGGGCATATGAACAACAGCTGTTATCTGGACTGGATGGATGATTTGCTGGATGTTGCATTTCATCGTAGCCATGTCATCCGCAGTCTGCAGATCAATTTTCTCTCGGAGGTGCAAACCGGTCAGACGGTGACGATCCATTGGCTTTTAAAGGATCGTCAGCTTTTTATGAAAGGCTGTTTTGACGGCAGACAAATCTTTGCTGTCCGCGCTGTTTTCCAACAATCCAATGAATTTCAGGAATAAAACCCACTGCCGGGGTGAAAATAAAGATAATATGGATTCATGGATAAAAAGGATATACAAAAATGTCCATGGAGCAGAAAGGATGAAGGCCCATGAAGAGAACCATTCGGACCGACCTGGCAGTGGAAGCCAGGGAAATGGCCCAGGAGGATAACCAATATGAAATTCCGGGTGTGCAGGTGGAGAATGCCGGGCAGAAAGATATCAACGTAACAAGGGTTGAGGTGGTTTCCAAACTGGGGGAAGAGCGTATCGGCAAACCCATGGGGAACTATATTACTCTGGATGTCCCCGGGATCCGGGACGGGGATCCGCAATACGGGGAAAGGGTCAAGGGACAGCTGGCTGCGGAAATACGCAGGCTGGTGCATTTGAACGATAACAGCGTCATACTGGTGGCAGGGCTTGGAAACTGGAATGTTACACCGGATGCGGTGGGCCCGAAGGTGGTGAACCGCATTCTGGTCACCCGGCATATCTTTGAGTATGTTCCCGATGAGGTGGATGACCGTATGCGTTCCATCTGTGCCGTAGCTCCCGGGGTTCTTGGAATTACCGGAATCGAGACCGGCGAGATTCTAAAGGGAATTGTGGATAAAGTTCATCCGGACCTTGTGATCGCCATTGACGCCCTGGCATCCCGCAAGACAGATCGGATTGCCACCACGATTCAGGTGGCGGATACCGGTATCAATCCCGGATCGGGGATCGGGAATAAAAGGATGGGACTGACGCAGCAGACCCTGGGGGTCCCAACCCTTGCCATCGGCGTTCCGACCGTGGTGTATGCGCATACCATCGGGCGGGATGCGCTGGGAATGCTGATTCAGGAGCTGTCCCGCAAGTCATCGCCGGAGAGTGAGTTTTCCAAAATGCTGAAGTCCATGGACGAACAGCATCTGGACAGTCTGGTCGACGAAGTGGTGACTCAGGGCATGGGGGATCTGGTGGTAACGCCCAAGGAAGTGGATGTCCTGATTGACGATGTGGCGGACATTATTGCAGACGGGATCAATCTGGCGATCAACAAAGGCATGACATTGGAAGATGTGAACCGCTATCTGCACTGACAGTCATAATTCCTCCTTCCGTGAATAAAATAGAGAAACGGAAGATTGTTTTCTGCTTGAAAAACGGGAGGATGGGGTGGAGGCATGGTTCGGATCAAGGTCATGCGAATGTCCAGTTTAATTTATTTTGTGGTCATCACGGTTCTTGCAGTGGCGGTTTGTTTCCTGTCCTGGAGACTGCTTTCCGGAAATCCGGTCCGATTTCATTCTGCAGCGGAGCAGGAGGAGCAAAGTCCCCCGGCGGAAAGCGGGGAGGACAAGGGAAATTCCATTTACAAAGCCATGCTGAACGCAGGGTTTTCCGCACTGGCTGCAGGGGATCGGGGTTCCGATAATTTCTTTTCCACTCTGTGGTATCGGATCAGCAGGGGGGGCATCCGGGATCCAAGAACGATCCTCAATTATTCCATGCCCTATCTCGGGAAAGAGTCGGATCTTCCCGACAACACCTTCCATACACCGGATACGCCGGATAATGCAGTGGAAGTTTCCTCGGCTCTGCCCGATGGGAATGCGGACAAAAGCTCAAAACCGGTCAGCGCGGATTCTGTGGATTCGGAGGAAGGCGGCAGTTCCGATGTATCCGAAGAAGCCAGGATCATAATTGATCAGATCAAGGTGGATCCTCAGCCGCTTGTGCTACCCGGACAGGGACCCAAAATCATGATCTATCATTCCCACACCAGGGAGTCCTTTCAGCAGGATCCCAGTGATCCGTACAAGGAAGCGTCTTCCGAGGCGTTCCGGACGAATGATCTCAGCCATTCCGTGGTGAAAGTCGGGGAGGCACTGGCACAGCGGCTGACGGAAAGGGGAATTGCGGTTCTGCACGATACGACCAACCATGAAGCGGCCGGATATAACTCTTCCTACGCCCAGTCCCTGAAAACCCTGAAGGCTCAGAAGGCGGCGCATAGTTCCCTGCAGATGTTCATTGACCTCCACCGCAATGGCTACAATACCAAAAGCAAGGCAAAAGCGGATCAGGAAGTCGTCACGATCAACGGGGAACGCGTGGCTAAGGTTATGGTTGTCATCGGAACCGGGGAAGGGACTGTGGGGGGCTTCCGTGAGAAGCCGAAATGGAAGGAAAATGCCAGCCTGGCGATCAAGCTGACCAACAAGGTCAATGAGCTGTATCCAGGGCTCGCCAAGGAAGTTCTTTATAAAAGGGGCAGGTACAATCAGCATATTTCCACCAACAGCATTCTGATTGAAGTGGGGAGTAATCTTACGACATTGGCGGAAGCAGACCGGTCGAGCAAATATCTGGCGGAAGCCATCAGCCAAATTATAGAATGAGGTGGAGTATTTTGACCCGTACGGAACGGAGTCGGCTCCGACGCAGGAGAAAAAGAATAATTGATTTGTCCCTTTTGGGCTGTATGATATTCTTTCTGACCGGAATCGGGATTACATACGATACCATGCGGAAGACCCTGGGCTTGCCGAACACAGGCAGCCTTCTTTCTTTTCGGAGCATGGGACAGGCTCTGCAGGATGTTGCAAAAGACATGCCGGCTCTGTCGCCTGCCAGAATCGTGGATCCCGTTTGTATGTTTGTGGAAAAAGTTTTGGGAAAGATTCTGGACGTCCTCTGGGCAATCATCAATCGCTGAAAACAGAAAGCTTCGAGTATTGCATTTTTCTTCACAATTCTTTATGATATAGTATGATGCAGAAAAAGAAAATGAAGTTTATAGGGGGAGGCATTTCCGTATATGCCCGGGAACAGGCAGAACAGGATTCGTAATTTTTGTATTATTGCACATATTGACCATGGGAAATCTACCCTTGCCGACCGCCTGATGGAGGAGACCGGTGTGCTGACCGAAAGGGAAATGGATGAACAGGTGCTGGATACCATGGACCTGGAGAGGGAAAGGGGTATTACCATCAAGGCCCAGGCGGTACGCCTGGTTTATAAGGCCCGGACCGGGGAGGAGTATATTCTGAACCTGATTGATACACCCGGGCATGTGGACTTTGCCTATGAGGTTTCCAGAAGCCTCGCTGCCTGTGAGGGAGCCGTCCTCGTGGTGGATGCCACACAGGGGATTCAGGCACAGACCCTGGCCAATGTTTATCTGGCCATGGAGCATGATCTGGATATCGTCCCCGTCATCAACAAGATTGATTTGCCCAGTGCCCGGCCGGAGCTGGTCCGAAAGGAAATTGAGGATGTCCTGGGCCTGGATGCAGGGCATGCTCCCCTGATATCGGCCAAAAACGGGACGGGAATCACGGATGTACTGGACAGCATTGTCCGGCAGATTTCCCCTCCCAGGGGAGATCAGGACGCTCCTTTGCGGGCTCTGATATTTGATTCCTTTTATGACAGTTACCGCGGCGTGATTGCCCATGTACGGGTTATGGAGGGAGCGGTTCGCACCGGGGACCGGATTCGCATGATGGCAACGGGCAGGGAATTCAATGTAACGGATGTCGGCATTTTCCGTCCCAATCCGGTATCGGCGGAGGTTTTGCAGGCGGGAGATGTGGGATATATCACGGCTGCCATGAAGGATGTACGGGATACCAGGGTCGGGGATACGGTGACGCTTGCAGACCGGCCGGCGAAGGAGGCGCTTCCCGGATATCAGAAGATCACTCCCATGGTATACAGCGGTATTTATCCGGCAGACGGCGCAAAGTACAACGATCTGAAGGATGCACTGGAAAAGCTGCAGCTCAATGACAGTTCCCTGATGTTTGAGCCGGAAACTTCAGCGGCACTGGGTTTCGGATTCCGCTGTGGATTTCTCGGCCTGCTGCATATGGAGATTATTCAGGAGCGCCTGGAGAGGGAATACGATCTGGACCTGATTGCAACGGCTCCCAGCGTCATTTACAAGGTACAGAAAGCTGATGGAAACAGGCTGGAAATCTCCAACCCCACCAATCTTCCGCCTGCGGACCAGATCGAATCCATAGAGGAACCGGTGGTCGAGGCGCAGATTATGTCCCCTTCGGAATATGTGGGTACCATCATGGAGCTCTGTCAGGAACGCCGCGGTGTGTACAAGCGCATGGAATATATCGAGAAAACCAGAGTGATCCTGACCTATGACCTTCCGCTCAATGAAATTATCTATGATTTCTTTGATACCCTGAAGTCCAGGACCCGCGGATACGCTTCCCTGGATTATGAGCTGACCGGCTATCAGGCGTCGGATCTGGTCCGGCTGGATATTCTCCTGAACGGGGAAATGGTGGATGCCTTTTCCATTATCGTTCACAGGGAAAAGGCTTACCAAAGAGGACGGTTCATTGCGGAAAAGCTGAAGGAGGTTATTCCGAGACAGATGTTTGAGATCCCGATTCAGGCTGCCATAGGCAATAAGATCATCGCAAGGGAAACCGTCAAGGCCCTTCGCAAGGATGTGCTGGCCAAGTGCTATGGCGGAGACATCAGCAGAAAGAAAAAGCTGCTGGAAAAGCAAAAGGAAGGCAAAAAGCGAATGCGGCAGATTGGCTCCGTGGAAGTACCCAGGGAAGCCTTTATGGCTGTCCTGAAGCTGGATTGACGAAACGTGATGACAGGGAAGATCATGGGAGAAATGGAGGAACAGCAGATGAAGACGATTGGACTGTATCTCCATTTTCCTTTTTGTATCCAAAAATGCCGGTACTGTGATTTCCCGTCCTATGCCGGCCGGGAAAACCGGATGATTCCCTACCTCAGGGCTTTGTTCCGGGAAATGGAGTCCTATGCCAGTCTCGGGCAGGACTATGAGATTGGAACGATTTTTATGGGCGGAGGGACTCCCACCCTCTATGACGGAGATTCCCTGGTGCGGGTACTGGACCAATGCAGGGCCTGTTTTCCGGTACGGAAGGATGCGGAAATCACGGTGGAGTGCAATCCCGGAACGGCAGACCCGGAAAAGCTGCGTATCCTTGCAAAGGGTGGTTTCAACCGGCTCAGCATCGGGCTGCAGGCATGGCAGGACCGCTTGTTGAAGTTTCTGGGGAGAATACACACAAGGCAGCACTTTATTGATACCGTTCACTGGGCACGGGAAGCCGGCTTTGACAATCTGAGTGCGGATGTGATATTCGGTATCCCCGGTCAAACCCGGGAGGAATGGATGGAAACACTGGATCAGGCCGTCGCCTGCGGTTTGACCCATTTGTCCGCCTACAGTCTGTCCATTGAGGAGGGAACTGTTTTCGGTGACTGGAAACGCAGCGGGAAACTCCGGGAAATGGAGGACGGCCAGGAAAGGGAGCTGTATCACCAGGGAATTACGCTGCTGAGGCAGCTGGGTCTGGTGCAATATGAAATCTCCAATTTTGCGCGGCAGGGCTTTGCATGCCGCCACAATCTGAATTACTGGAGAAACGGGGAATACGTCGGATGCGGATGCGGGGCGCACAGTCATCTGCACTCCATGCGCTATGGAAACGGAAGGAACGTGGATACCTATATCCGCCGGATGAGTCAGGGAGAATCAGCGGTTGATTTCAGGGAAAACATTGATGATTCAACCGAGCTGTTTGAAACGCTGATGCTGGGATTCCGGCTGACAGAAGGAATCCGGAAAAAGGATTTTCGGAACCGATATGGTTTCTCCCTGAGCTCCGGATACCCGGAAGAGCTGAAATCGCTGAAGTCCAGGGGATTGTTGGAAGAAGATGAGGAGGCGTTCCGGCCCACTTCCCTGGGCCTTGATTTTGAAAATGTGATTGCCCTGGCTTTTTTGAAATAATTCAATCTGGAAATGATTACAAGTATAACAGCGAATTTCGAAAAAGCTATTGACAAAAGAAGTGAATCGTGGTAACTTTAAACTGGTTTAGCACTCAACAAAGGAGAGTGCTAACAGAGGAGGTGGGCGAGATGAAGTTGAGTGCAAGAAAGCTGAGGATTTTGCAGGCAATCATTGATGATTATATCCGGTCAGCCGAACCGGTCGGATCTCGGACACTGGCCAAAAAGTATGAGCTGGGCATCAGTTCTGCCACCATTCGCAATGAGATGTCAGACCTGGAAGAGATGGGATTTCTGGAACAGCCTCATACATCTGCGGGGAGAGTCCCCTCCGACAAAGCCTACCGGCTTTATGTTGACAAGCTCATGAAGGTCCGGAGTCTGGATCAAAGGGAAGCGGAGTACATTAAGGAAACCTATGAAAGCACGATTGATCAGATTGAGCAGATTATTTTCCACACGGCCGAAATATTATCTGAGGTGACCAATTATACTTCCCTGGCCATGGCTCCCCGGCTGAACAAAGTTATGATCCGGCATATCCAGCTGGTGCAGGTGGACGAGGAGTTGGCGCTGCTGCTGATTGTAACGAGCTCCGGTATCCTCCGGGACACATTGATCCGGATTCCTGAGGG
>ENA-UOOI01002091-UOOI01002091.1-fermentation-metagenome-genome-assembly--contig:-NODE-2091-length-18400-cov-7.643173_pt1 | contig 18400 bp, 19 predicted proteins | sample MGYA00245779_ERZ724027 | MGnify/ENA primary metagenome ERZ724027 (study PRJEB28704, sample SAMN03018318) | fermentation metagenome | biome: anthropogenic terrestrial biome; feature: soil; material...
ACAAATAGATAAGATGAGAAGGAAATATAACTTGTCCATGAAAGACGAATTAAAACGGATAATTGAGGAGAACAGGAGCAAATGTGACCTCTTATATTTAAAGTAAACGCTCTTAAGATGGCTTTAATGTATGATATTTTTTGAAGGAGGAAAATATGAACTATGATAAAGGCATTGCGTATAGATCATCGATTGATGCATGGACAAGTGGCCTTTTCCTGGGCTAATTATTTAGGTATTAATCGAATTATTGTCATTGATGATAAGGTGGCTAATGATGATTTTCAAAAGATGGTATTGAACATGGCGAAGCCTGCTGGCATAAAATTTAATATATTTTCCGTTGATTCTGCTAATAACGATATAGGGAAAATAAATCAATTAAAGGATAATATTTTTATTATCTTTGGTTGTACCGAAAACGCTGCCAGGTTTATATTATCAAATCCGCAGTTTAGTGAATTAAACCTTGGAGGAATTGCCAAAAAAGATGGATCCAAAAAATATTCAGAGACAGTTTATTTGACAGACAGCGAGGAAGATGATCTAAAGAAGATTGAAAAAACAGGTGTTAAATTATATATGCAGCAGCTGCCCACAAGTACAAAAGAGAATTTAACTTTAATATAAGGAGGTGAAAGAGATGCTGTTAAAATCTATTTTAATAGGTTTGGTTTCAGTATTTAGGATTTTGGATTCAAGGGTATTGGGACGTTTGAACTTTGAAAGACCGTTGATCACATGCACGATCGTAGGATTGATTTTGGGCGATGTGAAAACCGGTTTATTGGTTGGGGCTCAGATGGAAATGATCACCCTGGGTATGATGTCGGTAGGGGCATCGGGTATTGATATGAATATGGGCGCTATTACCGGGTGTGCATTAGTTATAATGTCAGGGGCCAGTATTGAAGCTGCATTGACCATAGCATTGCCAATGACCCTATTGGATAATTTATTAGATTCTATAGCAAGTATTATCCGAATTAATTTTTGTCATCTATGCGATAGGTACGTAGATGAGGGAAATTATAGGGTTGCTAAAAGGGTTCACATTGCATATGGGCCTATTTTATACTCTATTCAAGCTTTTATTCCGGTTTTTGTTGCCGTGTATTTGGGCAGCGATTTTATCAACACGATACTTAGAGCAGTTCCCGAGTTTATAATGTCCGGAATAAGTCTTGGAGCCAATATAATTTCATTTTTTGGATTTGCAATGTTGCTCTCTACAATGGTCAACAAAAAGAATGTGGTATTCTTTTTACTGGGATTTTTTATAACTGCTTTTTCAGGAATGAACCTGACTGGAATTGCCATTATCTCCATAATAGCCGCAATTGTCCTATATCAGCTGAAATATTCGGATAAGGGCATGTCGGGGGAAAATGAAGTTGACGAATTGTCTGATCAAAAATTATAAAAAGAGGTGAGAATATGTCGGAAGAGGGTTTGGAGGCACAGCGAAGTTATCCATTAAATAAAAAACTTAGAGAGTTCTTTTGGGGCGGCTGGTGCATGCAGGCGATGTGGAACTATGAACGCCAAATGAATACGGCTTTCATGTGGGGAATGTCCAATACTATCGACCGTATTTATAATAAACCTGAGGAGGATGCAAAACGGAAAGAGGCCTATAAACGGCATCTGGAATTTTTCAATATTACCCCTCAATTTGGCTCGTTTGTATTGGGACTCAGTGCAGCTATGGAGGAGGAATATGCGGCTGATCCCGACGGATTTGATCCTAAAATGATCAATTCTGTGAAAGTAGCCCTTATGGGACCACTGTCGGGTATCGGTGATTCGCTGTTCCAGGGAACAATTAGAGTAATAGCAATGAGCATCGGTATTTCGCTGGCTCAGCAGGGTTCAATATTGGGTCCTATTTTTGCCATGCTTATATCCTTTGGCACCAGTTTTCCCATTACATGGTATGGTGGCAAATTGGGATATATCAATGGACAAAAATATCTGCAGGAGATTTCAAAAAGCAATCTGATGGATAAGGTTATGTACGGATGCAGCATAGCCGGCCTGATGGTCATAGGCGGTATGGTTGCAGGGCTGGTTAATATTACCACTCCCTTAGCATTTGGCAAAGCTTTTCAATTACAAGCGGTACTCGATGGGATTTTTCCTAAAATGATCCCGTTGGCGTTAACCGGGATTATGTTTTATTTTGTAAAAAAAGGCGCTAAGCCAATGGCGGTTATTTTGTCATGTTTTGTAGTTGGAATTGTATTAAATTACTTCAAAATTCTGGCGGTATAGAGAGGGGACTATAATGGTCAATATACATGAGATTATAGAAAAAATTTATAAGGACAGAAAGATCAAGTCGGTCAATTTTGTAGGATGCGGTGGTTCATTGGCTTGTTTTTATGCGCCTTATTACTACATTAAAAGAGAATCTGATACAATTTCTTCAAGTTATACGACTTCAAATGAATTTGTCCATGATACGCCCAAGGATGTAAATGAAAACAGTATAGTTGTAGTAGCTTCAAGAAGGGGCAATACACCGGAAACTGTAGTAGCCGCACGGACAGCTAAAAAACTTGGCGCAGTTGTAATTGGCTTAACGTATGAAAAAAATACCGTGATGGAAGACAATGTAGATTATATTATACAATTTAAGGATGATGATGAAGGGCTTTTTGAAGAATCCAAAGGTGCATATGCTTTAAAGATAGCGTATGAAGCGCTGCATTTTGCTGAAAACCATGATACCTATGAGCAGATGTGTGAAGCTACTAATAAACTAAATGATATAATTGTTAGGGCAAAGAAAGAAATCGTTCCTGAGGCAGTCAAATTCAGCATTGATTTTAAGGATGACCCTGTTATTTATGCCATAGGAAGCGGGACAGCTTGGTCGGCAGCTTATCAACAGACGGTTTGCAATTTTCTTGAAATGCAATGGATAAATTCCGGTACCATCCATTCCGGAGAGTTTTTCCATGGGCCCTTTGAAATCACCGATCCGAACACGGCCTTTTTGATGATGATGTCGACGGGGGCTACAAGGGAACTGGATGAAAGGGTGATCAGATTCTTAAAGAAATATAACAATCACTTTGCCGTTATCGATGGGAAAGAATATGGGATGGACGCTTTAGGCAAGGTAAGCGGTTACTATGACGCTCTGTTCTGCAGCTCCGTAGTCGGCGTTTATAATAAACTGTTGGCAGATATGAGGGACCATTCATTAGATAAACGTAAATATATGTGGAAGTTTGACTATTAAGGATTCATATCAAAACAGCTGATTTTAGCATGATTGTAAACAGGGACAGAAGCTATAGCTTCTATTCCTGTTATTTTATAATGCTACAGGTATGCATACGTTCCAATAGATGCAAGCTTCGAATTTTTCTTACACGTTAGAGGAAATGATATCAAGACCAAGGGTGTCCTTGGCGACGAGGAATATTAAAACTGGCGGGGTAAATCTCCGGCTTTATGAACAGAGATCTTATCAGATCGAAGATAAAAGTACGACTGCCATATAAGTGAAAAACTAATGGTCATACGGAATCATTTATAGATAGTGAACTCTACTTGCTCGGAGAATACAGACTGTAAAAAACATGACCTTCAGTATTATCCTCATATGATGTGGTTTTCTCTTAATAAATGAGTTAGAATATAATTAATACAAATTTAATATAATTTAGGTGAAGAAAATGGACAAAAAGGTGATGAGGGGAAAGATATTTGCTATGGTGTGGCCGGCGGCCATTGAGAGCATTCTTGAGATGACCGTCGGCTTTGTTGCCACAGCCATGGTGGGACATATCAGCATAACGGCGATAGGTGCGGTGGGTCTGACCAACAGGATCACGCAGATGGTCTGGGCGCTGTATAACAGCATTACCACGGGCGCTACCATTCTCGTGGCCCAGCGATACGGATCACAGGATATGGACGGTGTGAAAAAGGCGGCTATGCAGGCGCTGATGGTCGGCATAGCGGGGATACTTGTCATATGCGTTATAATAATGATCGCCGGTAAATATTTTCTTATCGGCCTGGGCGCTAAGGGACAGTTGTTGGGGGACGCTATCATTTACTTAAATACGATAGTATACAGTTTGCCTGCCATGGTCATTGTGTTGGTATCGGGCAGTATAATGAGGGGTATGGGAAATGCCAAGACCCCTATGAATATAGCTTTGATCATAAACTCTGTCAACATACTGTCCGGCTATACGTTTATATATGGAAAGGTGGGCATTCCCGCATTCGGCATTAAGGGAGCGGCAATGGCCGCCATAGTCGCCCAGAGTGTGGGCGCGGTCTTAGATATCTTCGTGCTGTTCGGAAGAGACGGCATCATGTGCGGATACATAAATCTTGAAAATGCCAGGATCCGCTTTAAAGAGGCCTATGATATTCTCCGCATAGGCATTCCCACGGCTATGGAGTCCGTATTTTGGCAGCTTGCCCATATAGTGCTGACTACCATTGTCATAGGTTTCGGCGACGTTGTTCTTGCCACGCATCAGTTGGGCATACAGGCCGAATCGATCTCATATATGCCGGCCCAGGGTTTCGGTATAGCTTCAACGGCGCTGGTCGGTCAGTGCGTGGGCGCGGGTGACCTGAAAAAGGCCAAGGAGTACGTGAAGGAGATATCATTCTGGTCGGGTATAGTAACGTTGTTCTGCGCAGGATTTTTGTTTTTCTGTCCCCAATTGGTGATGGGTATACTTACGAATCAAAAGGAGGTTATTACCTTAGGATGCAAGTATCTGAGGCTTATGGCTCTGGCTCAGCTTCCTCAGAATCTGTCGGGTGTTATAAACGGGGCTCTTAGGGGTTCGGGCGATACAAAGGCGCCGATGCTTGTGGCGGGGACCGGACTCTGGGCGGTCAGGGTACCGCTGGCCTTTTTACTGACTAAGGTATTCGGGACGGACATCATGGGCGTATGGTTTGCCATGACGTTGGATCTGTTTGTAAGATTCGGGCTCAGCCTATTCAGGTACAGAAAATTTGGGTTTGCAGTAGCGGCGAGCAATGAGGCGTGATCCTGTGCTTTGTTTTTTGCCGCAGTTGAGATCGGATGTACTATATATATAGGGAGGTGTGGCAGATGAGTAAACTTTTTACACCGTTCAGAATAAAGAACATGGAGGTCAAGAACAGGATCATGATGTCGCCGATGTGCATGTATTCGGCGGGAGACGACGGAATGGCCGGCGAATGGCATCTGGTGCATTATGGGACAAGGGCGGTCGGCGGAGCCGGTCTTATAATGCAGGAGGCTACGGCGGTGGAAAAGAGGGGAAGGATCACCGGCAATGACCTGGGGCTTTGGAACGATGACCAGATCGAGCCGGTCAGGAGGATCGTGGATTTTGTGCATTCGGCAGGCGGCAGGATGGGCGTGCAGATATCCCATGCGGGAAGGAAGTGCGAGGTGAAGGGCGAGAATATCGTTGCGCCTTCCTCTATGGATTGGAGCGAGGAATATCCCGCGCCGTCCGAACTTTCCAGGGAGGAGATAGGGGATATTGTAAAGGCTTTCGGCCAGGCCGCCCGCCGTGCTGTCGCGGCGGGATACGACACCGTCGAGGTCCATGCAGCCCACGGTTACCTCATCCATGAATTCCTTTCGCCGCTCTCCAATAAGAGGCCGGATGAATACGGCGGTACGAGGGAGAACAGGGTAAGGTTTTTAAGAGAGGTGCTCACGGAGGTCAAGAAGAATATTCCAAAGGATATGCCGGTATTTGTAAGGGTATCGGCTGCGGACTTTGTGGAGTGCGGCTTGGATATAGCCGAGACAGTGGAGATGGTCAAGCTTGTGAAGGATCTTGTGGATATTGTGGATTGCAGTTCGGGCGGACTGCTTTCTACGCACATAGATATATACCCCGGCTACCAGATAACCTATGCCGAGGCCGTAAGGAAAGAGACGGGCTTACCGACGGCGGCGGTGGGTTTGATATCTGATCCCGAAATGGCGGAAGAGATAATAGGAAACGGAAGGGCGGATATGGTGGTATTGGGCAGGGCGCTTTTGAGACAGCCCTATTGGCCGGTATACGCGGCTCACGAGCTCAAGGCCGGGGACGTGATCGCGCAGCAGTATTACAGAGGGAAATACAGATAACCGGTAATAAAAAGGGGAGATGGTGAAATATCCATCTCCCCTTTTGCTTTCACATCTTTTCAAACATATCCTTTGTCGCACCGCATTCGGGGCAGGTCCAGCTGTCGGGAAGCTTTTCAAATGGTGTTCCAGGCGCGACTCCCTGATCCGGATCACCCACCGAAGGATCGTAGATGTAACCACATACCGTGCACTGCCATTTTTCCATAAAATATTCCTCCTCAGTTAAAATTTTTAGACAGGCCTTGATTTATTAATCCACATATATTATACTTATATGTAGATAATAATCATTTTCCTTACCTTTAAATTTTAACATAACTCATAACAATTGTATAGCATATGGAACGGTTTTTCAATTAAAAATTAATATTATAGGGGGGTAATCGAAATGGATAAGTACGTGGTGATAGGAAACGGAGCGGCGGGCCTGAACGCTGCGGAGAGCATAAGGGACAGGGATAGGGACGGGAAGATCACGATGGTGTCCCAGGAGAAGTACTATACATACAGCAGGCTGATGTTGTCTCACTATCTGGGCAAGGACGTTCAGCCGGAAAAGCTCTATATACATCCGGTGAGCTGGTATGAGGAACGCAGCATTGAATTGATGACGGATACCGAGGTGGAAGCGGTAGACATAGCGGGAAAAACGGTAAAGACTTCCAGGGGCGATCTGCCCTATACCAAGCTCATCATAGCCAGCGGCAGCTATAGCTTTATCCCGCCAGTGGAGGGTACGGACAAAAAAGGCGTATTTGCTCTGAGGAGCTACGACGATATGTCGGCGATAACCGCGGCCATCAAGTCGTCCAAAAAGGCCATCGTCATAGGCGGCGGCGTATTGGGCCTGGAGACCGCATGGGCGATAAGGCAGGCCGGTCTCGATGTGGACGTACTGGAGTTCTTCCCCAGACTGCTTCCCAGGCAGATGGACGAAGAGGGCTCAGCTATACTTAAGAAGATAGTGGAAAATGCCGGAGTCACTCCTTATCTCGGCGTGGAGACAAAAGCCGTTTTGGGCAGTGACAGAGCGAAGGGCGTGGTGCTCAAGGACGGCCGGGAGATAAGGGCCGACTTCATCGTGTTCTCTTCGGGCGTAAGGCCGCATGTGGAATTCTTAAAGGGCCAGGCCGTGACCGTCAACAGGGGCATAGTCATAGATGAACATGCTAAGACCAGTGCGGACGACGTATACGCCGCCGGGGACGTCGCGGAATTCAACGGAGCTTTGCCCGCCATATGGCCGGTGGCTCAGGAGCAGGGCAAGACAGCCGGTATGAACGCGGCCGGCGAGGAAGCGGTCTATCATGCCATACCGCCTTCAAATATGCTGAAGGTAATGGATGCCAGCTGTTTCTCAGTCGGAGAGATCAATAATGAAAAAGGTGAGCTCAAGGAGCTCAAGTATGCCGGAGACAAGGAGTATTACAAGTTGCTCTTAAGAGGCAGCGTACTTGTAGGTGCTATGATGATAGGCGACGTCTCCGCATCGACCAGGATAAAGTCATACATCGATCAGGGAAAGGATATTTCATCTTACCTGAACGGTAAGAATGCAAAAGAAATCATCAGCAGTTTATAACTGTTTATATATAAACCCATAGAGGTTCATTTCCTCCCCATTGAATTGGCACCGTCCTTCCCCAGGACGGTGCCTTTTGACTTGAAATATTTGCCGCAGTCTGCCGGTTTTATTGGCATGATCTTGTGGAAACTGTGGATAGGTTATTCCTGCTTTTTATTTTTTCTGAAATGAGGCAGTTTAAAGGGCCTGCGTCTATGTATCAGGTATAGTATGAGCGCGATTATCAATATGGCTGGAAGGGCCGATATTATGAATATGACTATGTTCAAGACGAGGTTTACCATGAAGTTGAGGGTGGATACGAATCCGTTTCTAATGCGGATGGTCATCTCGCCGCCCGACAGTATGTTCCAGTCTATGTATTTGGATACCGCCACCGTTTCCCGGGTGGGCTGCAGGTCTATATTCACGAGGGACATGGCCGTCAGCTGATTCCACAGCTTTATCTGGCCCTTGAGCTGCTCTATCCTCTCCTGCACGGGATCGAGCTGCTGTTTTACCTTGAGTATCTCTTCGACGGTCTTGGCCTGCTTCATTATCTCCTTCAGCTGGGCCTCTTGGAGTAGGGCGTTGTCCAGCCTGGCCTGGGCGTCGTAATATTGATCCGTGATGTCCTCGGTGTTTATATTCTGCCGCAGGACCTTGCCCTGGGAAGACAGATAATCGAGGAACTGCTGCAGTTTGTCTGCCGGTACCCTTACGCTTATGTCGTATATCTTGCGGTCGTTATAGTCAGATACGTCGGAGGATACGAGGTAGCCGCCCATGGACTCCGCCTTTTTTATTATGGAATCGTAGGATGACTTGGTGTCCTTCACCTCCACGGAGGTATCGACGTTTTTGACCAGTTTTCTTATGCCTGCCGGTTGTTGGTCTTCTTTGGAGGCATCGGCTGCCTGGTCGGTTGTATTGCCGGAGTATCCGCCGGCCTCTTCCTGCGGCGCGGTCGAGTTACCAATGCCGCGGTCAGCGCTGCTGCCGCATGAGGTCATTATGAGAGCTGCCGTCAGAATTACGGCCATGAGCAAAACAACTTTTTTCTTCACTTTTCTCCCCCTTTATTCTTTTATCCTTTAGATGCATATCTTATTAAAAAGTTCCCGCGTGTCAGAAAATATTTACCAGGCTGAACTTTTCACTTTCGGGTATATGTTCCACCAGTGCCTTAAACGTGTTGTATTCGGCCATCGACTCATTGATGTCCTTATACTTTACAAAGCTCTTGAGCCGGGTGAGGCTCATCTCGATATTATCAATTTCCTGATGATTTATCAATACCGCCCATATGCCTTTGACGGACGACCATTGGCGGGACGTCTTGGCCAGGCCGTCGGAGGCGGCATCCCAGTCTCCGCCGTCTATCCTGTCCGGCAGGTCCTCTATGCTTTGGGAGATGGCGTTTGCCATATTCTTTAAGTAATAGTAGGAGCAAACGTCCAGGCCGATGATGAAGATCAGTATTACCGTCAGGATGATGGCTGCGGCCTTCACTTTGCCGCCTCCTTAGCCTGGATGAACAGGCTGCCGTTCTCGTCCACCGAGGCTATCAATACGTTGGAAACGTCAGTTATATTGTATGCTTTGAGCTGGCTGATAAGCCAGGCATAGTCCTTTTTTACCTTGTTCAGAGACCTGTAGTCTATCACCCCGTCTATGATCACGGGAAGGGGCAGCCCTTCGTTGGGCGGCTGCAGGTTGAAGTCTCCGGGATTTGCCGGCCGCTTTTCCGCCTTGGGGATGACGCTCAGGGTGCCGTTGGTCTCGAGTATGGCGTACTCCACGTCGGCTATGTTGTAATATCCCTGGCTGCGCAGTGCCTCCAGAAGGTCGTTTATGTTATACCTCTCTTTTCGCATCGCTTCTTCCAGAAGTCTTCCCTTTTCCACCAGCACGGTGGGAATGCCGCATATTAACTCCCTTCCCTTTATGCTCCTCATGGATATGTATGACAGGGCCAGCTGGCTTATGAGCAGGGTGAGTATGGGTATGATGCCTGCCAAAAGAGGTATGCCGGTATTCTGCATGGGTACGGCTCCCAGGTCGGCTATCATCACGGCCACGACCAGCTCATAGGGCTGAAGCTCGCCTATCTGCTGTTTGCCCATCACCCGCATGACTACGACCACAAGGGCATAGAGTATCAGCGCTCTTGTAAAGATCACGAGCATAAAAACACCTCCCTTAGCTTTAGTATTGGGAGGTTTATAGCTTATTATTCCTCAAGCTTTTTCTTCTTTTCCTCAAATTCCTGGTCGCTTATTTCGCCGCGGGCATAGCGCTCTCTCAATATCTCCACGGCGTAGTTCTTGCTGCGGCTGCCGCCCCTCTTCTTATTGACCAAATAAACTATGAGGTAAACAATTCCGACGATCACGGCCATGATTATTACCGGCATCCACATTAATAAACCTGTATTGGGAAAGTCACCGTTCCAGTCATTCATCGTCCGCCACATTCTAAGCATTCTCCTTTAAGGTTATTTTATGTTTTATAATTCATTATATCACAGTTTTCGGGCGAGGGCGGGGACATGTGCGAGGACTTTGTCGGAGGATGGGTTTTATATGAGGCGCATTTATATTATAATTATGTTAGGGATTTGTTTATGATTACTGGAGGGATGGCTTTGAAATATCAGCTGGTGGTGTCGGATATAGACGGCACGTTGGTGGATGACGATAAGAGGATCTCGGATGCGACGATGAGATGCATAGATGAGTACAGGTCGCGGGGAGGTATGTTCACCATAGCGACGGGCCGCGGCGAAAGAGCGGCCAGGCCGTTTATCGACAAGCTTCGTATAGACATACCCGCCATCATATTTAACGGCGGAGAGTTGTATCATCCTGAATCCGGCGCGATCTATGCTCATTATCTGAATAAGGGAATAGCGGATATGGTCATAGACCGGTTTAGGGATACGGATCTCGGCGTGGTGACATATCATAATGACAGGATATTCATAGCGGACTACAAGCCATCCCATGACCTCTATATGGCGCTGGAAAAGGTCGAGATAGATAGAATACCGAACCTTAAGGCCGTGGATGAGGTGAATAAGATACTGCTGGTGGGCGATGTGGGCGAGGCGCAGGCAATAACGGAAGAACTGGAAGACCGCTGCGGCGTGCCGATAAACCACGTGCAGACTGAGGATATATATTTGGAGATCCTGCCTGACGGCATATCCAAGGGCAAGGGACTTAAAGAGCTGTGCGCATCTCTTGGGGTGAGCCTTCAAAAGACCATGGCCATCGGCGATCAGATGAACGACATAGCTATGCTGGAAGCCGCGGGGTGCGGCGTCGCCATGGAAAACGCCATGGAAGAAGTGAAAAAAGTGGCAAGTTTTGTCACCAAAAAAAATACCGACGATGGTGTGGCGCATGTGCTAAAAAAAGTTTTGGCTATGGTATAATAAAATCAGAGAGATAAGTCAAAGGGGGAGGGGATCAAAATGGCCAGGCCGATTTTGGTTTTTTACATGACGGCTGTCATGATAATCGTTGTCGTAGAGCTGTACAGACAGGACAGGGTGCTTTGTGCCCCGTTTTATGTCAGAAGAAAGATCCTGTTTGAAATCAGGTACAGAAACACAAGAGAGGACAGAAACATCCTGATGACCTATACGGCAGGCACCGTGCTTTTTTCCCTGTTTATGTACATGAAGGATTACGGCCTGCCCGACTTCCTGCTCCTTATCGTATCATACGCGGTCATACTCTTGTATCTATACAACAAAAGAGACATACTCCTGGTCTATAAGGAAAAGCTGATACACCTCGGGCCGACCACACAGGTCTATAACTTTGACATATATAATACCTACAGGATCTCCTATGAGGAGAAGGCCCTTTATCTCTATACCGAAGACCCGTTGGAGAGACCGGTCAGGATACCCCTCGACATAAAGACCGAATACCTGATGGATCTCAATGATATCATCTCTCCATTCGTGAGGCAGATGGTCAAAAGATAAAAGAGATCCCTCCGTATGAACAAAAAACGGAGGGATCTTTATATAGCCTGCAGCTCTTTATTATCGGCACGCCCGACAGATCTTAAGGTTCCGTTCCGATATCTGCTCTTTTATAATCCTTAAACAGAACCAGTATCAATACGGCATCGCACAACAATATGATCCCGTTCAGATAGAAGGGTATAGAATGACCGAAAGCGTCATACAGCCAGCCCCCAGCCAGCGGCCCAACAGCCGCGCCCAGGCTGGTCACGAATAAATACCAGCCGTATGCGTAGCCGCGGATATCCTTTCCCACCATATCGGAGACCAACGCCTCTTCCGCAGGAGAGGACATAACGACTCCTATCGATTCCGCAACCCAGAGAATTACCAAGAATACCATGCTGTTTACATGGGTGAACCACAGGGAAACTATGCCTGAACCTATCAGCCCTGCGGTCATGGGCATTATCCTGCCGAATTTATCACTTACTCCGCCCAATTTTGAAGGTAAAAAGGAATATACCAGGGCGCCGGGAATAAATGCGACCGCCAACATTCCTATATCCGCGGTAAATCTGTCCTGAAGGTAGATTATCAGGAGAGGGTTTAACATCGATGATGATATCGAGCTTATAAAAGTGATCAGCAATAATTTCGTAAAATTAACGTCCAGCCGATTACTGCCGGATGCGGATGTGTCCGGACGGCTGCCTGCCGACCTCGTCTCAGGTATGTATCTGTATGCGATAAAAGCCGCTATGATCGACAAGACCGCATAACACTTAAATAAAACACTCCAACCGCTTATCAGAGGAGAGCCGCTCAATAAAATAAAGCCTATGGCAGCGCCGTACAGGGCACCCCTGCTGCTTGCACCGTCCACCTGCCCGATGGCGCTCCCACGTTTTTTCTCATCGGCGATGTCCATAGCTATGGAATAAGCAGGGATCCACATAAATGAGGAACCTATGGCCTGAATCAATCTGCTTAAATATAATGAGAACATATCGGTTGAATATGAAAACAAAATCATCGAAATGCCGTAAAAGAGAAAAGCCGTAACAAAAAACATCTTCCTCCCGTACCTGTCTATCCCTTTTCCGATAAACGGGCGCAGGATCAAGGTAACTACGCTGAATATCGAAAATAACCCTCCGATGGCCATTGCGCCGCCGCCTATCCTCTTACTGTAAATAGGCAGTATAAAAGACATGATCCCGAAAGAAAATGACCCCAATATCATGCATGTCTTTAGACGGCGTCTGGTCGCAGATACGTCTTCCATAAAGACCTCCCATATGCGCAAGCGCAATCTTAATTACAATTCATTATACATAAATTAACCAATTTTGACAACACGTTCTAAGATATTGCCGGCACTTTATATCCTCGTATAGGATATCGCCTCTCTCATCTTTTTGACGGCTACAGTGGAAAGTTCTTTTCTCCTTATCGCCGTGCAGTTGTACAAAACGTCTATTACGGCCAGATGGGCGATCCGGGAGGCAAAGGCCTCAAATTGCTGCTCGGTCTCATGGGAAATGACGTTGATGGGAACGTCCACCTTCTGACTGACCGGTGATTTGGAGAACGAGGTTATACCTATGGTCTTTGTGCCGTTTTCCTTGGCTATATCCAATAGATTCAATATATCCAAGTTAGAACCGGAATGGGAGATCACCACTATAGCATCCTTTTCGGTAAGCTGGGAAACCGACATCAGCTGCATATGATAGTCCGTATATGACGAGACCTTTAGACCTATACGCAAAAATTTATGATTGGCATCCATGGCAACGATGCCCGAACCGCCGTTGCCGTAGAATACGATTTGATCAGAATCCAATATATAATCCACGGCCTTTTTAATACACATGGGGTCGATCATGTTCATCGTATCATTCAGCACTGATATATTGGAATTAAAAACCTTATTTATGATGGCCTGTTCACTGTCGGAATCGGTGATCTGAGCGGCGGAATAATTGTGGGTGTCGGCCGTCGAATCTGCGGCCAAGGATATCTTAAGGTCATAGAAACCCTTAAAATTGATTTTTTTACAAAACCTGAATATGGTGGAGTCTGCGACATCCAATTCGGCCGCCACCTGACTTATTGTAGAGTATATGACCTTTTGAGGGTCGTTTAGTATATAATCGGCGATCTTCTTTTCCGTCTTATTAAAACTCATATACATAGATTTAATTTCAAGTATCACCCGCGGAGTGGATTCCATATATCGATCACCTTTCTAAGCTTTATTTTAAGCATGGAAACTTAATAATTGTATATTTTAGAATTTTAAATTGATAGCTAAATAGATTTTAACTTATTTTACCGTTTTATGGAAGACAAAATTTTAAGCCGTTTTCTGATGGGATTTGTGCAACGTAATTAAAGAATTATTTTTATTATATCATAAAAAAAGGACTTGAAAAATAGTTTCCCACAGTATATAATTAAAAAAGAATTTTATTTTTTATGAGAGTGATGAAAATAATTTTCGAACTTTGTTTGAACTGCTTAATAATAGGCATATAGAGAACGATTAACCAAGGGCATCATATTCTAAAGCGAGAGGAAGATACAATGAACGATATAGGATTGATAGGCTTAGGTGTAATGGGAAAAAATATTGTCTTAAATATCGAAGATAAGGGATATAGCGTCTCAGTCTATAACAGGACATACCAAAAGACCAAAGACTTTATAGAAAACGATGCCAAAGGCAAGAGGATATTTGCTTACAGTGATATAGAGTCTTTGGTAAAGTCACTGTGCAGGCCAAGAAAGATATTGCTGATGGTAAAGGCAGGACAGCCGGTGGATGATATGATCCAAAAATTAATGCCCTTCCTGGATGTGGGAGATATTATTATAGACGGCGGAAACACCTATTATTTAGACACCACGAGAAGGATCAGGGAAGCAAACGCAAACAAGATACTATACCTTGGTATGGGTATCTCGGGAGGAGAGGAAGGCGCCCTTAAGGGGCCGTCAATAATGCCCGGAGGTTCTAAAGAAGCGTACGATTTAGTAAAGGACATACTACTGAAAATAGCGGCACAGACCGAATCTGGTCCCTGCTGCGCCTATATGGGCAGCGATTCGGCCGGGCACTTTGTAAAGATGATCCACAACGGAATAGAATATGGGATCATGCAGGCCATGTCGGAGACCTATGACATAATGAACAAGGTGTTGAAACTCTCTGCCTATGAGATAGGGGATATATTTGAAAGATGGAATGACGGCGAACTCAACTCATATCTCATGGAAATATCCTATAAGATAATGAGGCATAGGGATAAGGAGACCGGAAAGCCTACGGTGGAACTGATATTGGATAAGGCGGGCCAAAAGGGAACGGGGAAATGGACCGTCCAGACCGCGATAGATATGGGAATACCAGCGGTATCTCTAAGCGCAGCTTTGCAGGGAAGGACCCTATCGTATTTTAAAGAAGACAGGGTAAAGATATCTCAGAAAATAGATAAACGGTATCCCGAAGCTCAATATGATAAAGAAAAAGTCATAGAGGATCTGAAGCAATCGCTGCTCTTTACCAACCTCATACTGTTCTCTCAGGGACTCTGGCTTATGGAGGAAGGATCAAAGGAATATGACTTTGACATCGATATATCCGAGGTACTTAAGATTTGGAAGGGCGGCTGCATAATAAGATCTAAGATGCTTGACTACATGAGAGACGTTGTAAACGAGGACAGGGAAAATATCAATCTTCTGGATAATGGGAGAGTACTGGATTTCCTGACGGATAAACTGGATTCCGTGAAGTATGTAACAAGTATCGCAAAGGATAATTATATACCCGCCGTCGTTCACAATTCGGCCTTAGACTATTTCTTCAGCATGACGGAAGCAAACCTGCCGGCAAACTTTATACAGGCTCAGAGGGACTTCTTTGGAGCGCATACCTACAACAGAATCGATAAAGAGGGAGTTTTCCATACCATCTGGGAATGAAAAACAACATTATTTGGTGAATAAATGCCCTATTCTACTATGAATTTGGTATCATGTCATTAAAGAAGAGTTACAGAAAATCTTTTAAAGACATATTTATTTTTTTCATGTTATAATTGAACAAGCGAAATAAACTCGCCAGCTACAAAACCATAGGTTTTTTAGCTGGCTTTGGGTATTTTGAAATGATAAGGTGGTTAAGACGGCATGATAAAAGCGGTTATTTTTGATATGGACGGTTTGATGATAGACAGCGAAAGGGTAAAGAACAGATTTCGCTCTGAGATAAAAAGAGACATGGGTTACGGCGACGACAGTGATCTTATGAGCGAGACCTTCGGAAAAACAAGAACGGAGATCAGGCGCATCTACATTGAGAGGTATGGTCCCGGCTATCCTTTAGAGGAGATTTATAAGAGATGCAATGCATTGTGGAAGGATTACCTTGATGAGTACGGTGTTCCCATAAAAAAAGGATTGATAGAGTTGCTGGAATATCTGAAAGATAGTGATTATCAAATAGGAGTAGCTACCTCTACGGGCGAAAGAGAAACCAAATATTTACTGAAAGAGGCTGATATCATCGACTATTTCGATGTGATCGTGACAGGCGAAATGGTCGTACGCTCAAAGCCGCAGCCCGATGTATACCTTAAGGCTGCGCGGCTGTTATCCATAGAACCGGAGTATTGTATGGCACTTGAAGATTCGCCCAACGGCGTTCGGTCGGCCTTAAATGCGGGTATGGAGGTAGTGATGGTGCCGGACATGATAGAACCCACCGGCGAATTGAAGAAAATCGCTAGTTATGTGGTGGACAGTTTGGATGATGTGATTCCCATATTAAAAAGAGAGTGTCGCGGTTAGCGGCGATCCTCAAACTGATAACAAAGTATCATATTTTTTGGTACCTTGTTTTTTTTTACTAGAAAATAGTAAAATATAGATAAGTGATAGGGAAGAAGTGCTCAATCAAATAAATTAAGTTAGCCAAAAGTGCCGTATTTGTTGATAGGAATAGATATATTTTATAGCCATTGCCCCGAAAGTCCTATCATACCTTTTCTGGACATAAAATACCCCCAAGTAGGTTTTTATATTTCTTGAGGGTATCATACAGGTTATCTCCTAATTAACGGTTCATTTATTTCATTTAATTATAATCTCTTGCTTCTTTTATCCTTTTAACAAATTCTCTGGCTGTCTTTGTTATATCTTCTTTTGAACCATTAGTAAGGCTCCCACCTACGCCTACTGCTATGCAGCCGTTTTTAATCCATTCCTTTACATTATCTAAGTTAACTCCTCCTGTAGGCATTAATAATGCTTGAGGAAAAGGGCCTTTAATCGCAGATATAAAGGAAGGCCTTACGGTATTGCCAGGGAAAATTTTTATTATATCAGTTCCAAACTCCATTGCCTTTATCATTTCTGTAACGGTCATACAGCCTGCTATATAGGGTATCTGATATCTGTTACAGAGTCTTGCCGTTGCCTCATCGAAGGCCGGACTGACTATATATTTTGCTCCTATCAATATGGCCAATCTTGCGGTTTCACTGTCTAAAACTGTACCAGCTCCTACCAATAGTTTATCTCCTAACTCTTCCGTCAATGATTCTATAACCTTATGAGCACCTGGAACAGTGAATGTAATTTCTATTGAAGTTATTCCGCCATCCATACATGCTAAAGCAATTTTTTTAGCATCGTCACTGTTGCTTGCTCTTACAACGGCGATAATTCCTATCTTTTCAATTTCACTTAAAATCTCGTATTTTCTCATATTATACCTCCCATAATTTTTATTTAAAAATAATTTATATAAATATCGTATTGTTGATAGGTGATTTAGAAAATTAAGTTGTTCAAAGGGTACGGAATCCTTTAAAATCGGCCCCTTTATAAAACGGAAATATGGTTGAATCTGCTAACGATGTTTATCAATATTTGGTTTATAGTTAAGTAAATGGGTTCTTGAAAATTAAGAATATAATCTGCAATTTTTCTGTAGGATTAAAGGTCTTGTATAGTTATTTCAATGTGAAGATATGCTTTAAAACAGGATTCATAACATTACCCTTTCCAATGAATGATTTTCAGAATTATTATAAAACATACGAAAAAAAGATTTAATTTAAAAAGGTATTGAAAAATATTTTTTTATATCATATAATATATAAAAAGAAATTCCTTTTATAAAGATGTTAACATACGAAAATTTATTTCGCAAGTATCAACAAGTATCAATCTATTTTTTAATAAAAAAGTTTAAATGGGAGGAAATTTTTAAAATGACTGTAAAGATTGCAATAATTAACTCCAGTAGCTTCGGAAGAATTTTTCCTGAGCATGTGGAAAGATTAAAAAAGTTGGGAGAGGTTGACAGATTTGATTTTCCTAAGGATATGAGAGGAAAGGAATTGGCCCGAAAACTTATGGGTTATTCAATTATAATAACAAGTGTTACACCCGTATATGATAAAGAATTCTTTGATAATAAGGATAAAACCCTTTTAATAGCCCGCCACGGTATTGGATATAACAATATAGATGTTGAAGCAGCCACTAAAAAAGGTACATTTATCACAATAGTGGATGCTAGTGTGGAAAGAGAATCGGTAGCTGAAAATGCCGTTGCATTATTGATGACAGTTATAAGACAGACAGCTCTTGCTTCAAAAGAGGTAAAGGAAGGGAAATGGTCAGAAAGAGCTAAGTTTGTAGGTTATGA
>ENA-UOOI01002094-UOOI01002094.1-fermentation-metagenome-genome-assembly--contig:-NODE-2094-length-18364-cov-3.533945_pt1 | contig 18364 bp, 16 predicted proteins | sample MGYA00245779_ERZ724027 | MGnify/ENA primary metagenome ERZ724027 (study PRJEB28704, sample SAMN03018318) | fermentation metagenome | biome: anthropogenic terrestrial biome; feature: soil; material...
TGATCTCATAATTTTTTGCATTTGTCAAATTGGAAGCAATGAAATTTGAATCTTCATCGGTGACTGCCTCATAATGAGTGTCGAATTCTTCCAGCTTTTCATTTTCCACACCACTGTCCGCGAATAACTTTTTTACATCCTGCTTATCAAGGGTGAAAGGTTCGGGATCATCTTTTTGCTCTTCAATCATCGCGCCGAGATTTTCGTGAATGTTCATGACGGTCTCAAAATCACAGGTGTTGTCCAGAGTCTCCTCGACCAGAGTCTGAAAGGTCTCTTTTTGTGTTTTGGCTGACAACGGCGTCTGACATCCAAGCAGTTGATCAATAATATCACTTTGCAGAACTTCAGGATTCTTAGCGTGGTAAAGCAGGTTATGTATGTCTGGTGTCCGTTCACTGAATGCGGGAAAGAGAAATCCGATATCCGGTGAATCTACCAGCCAGTCCTGTATTCTGTTCTCCATATGATTTGTCTCTGAATTGTAACAGAGTCCGGGTTTAGACAGCTTCACCGGGCAAATGCTGCAGAGAATAAAGTTATATACATAATCAGAGGCGTCATCCATATCCAGGTTATCAGACGCCCGTCCGGGTATGTCATAGGCTCCATGAATCAAAATGATGTAGTAGTTCTCTCCATAGATATAGGTATCCATCACTTTTTGGTAGAATTCTTCGATGAGCTCCTCATCTTTCAACTCGCTGTCCCTGAGCTTTAAAAGGAACTCCTGAGTTCCCCCCTCCATTTCCTGATCGAGAGGGAATTCCATGTTCATGATGTTCTTTCCGATCGAACCGGAAAGAGTTTTTCGAAAAATATTAAAGTACTTAAACATTTCCTCTTCGGGAAGAGAGAGAAATGCTTCTTTCATCTTCATACGCTGGTTCTTCTCGGCATCCACATAACACCCGTTTATCCTTGTAATCGCACAGTGTGTTGGGGTAAATAATTTTTTAATTTCACTGATATCTTTTTTGTTCATAAATTGCACTACCTTTTCTCGTTGTTATATTCTGCATCATGTGATTTCCATATAAGATTAAAAGATTTCTCTTCCTAAGTCAAGCGTAATTAATCATACATTAATTCTGGTGATCTTCAAATTGATCCATTGATACATTACCCTCAAGCTCTATGATACGGTAGGAGAGTTCCAGATAGAAGAGCATATCCCTATTATCGAAATCGACGCCTGCAATTTCTCTGATTCGGTCAAGCCTGTATAAAAATGTGCTGCGATGTATGTACAGTTCTCTCGATGCAGCCATTGCGTTCATATGGTTTTTCAGATATATTTCCAGTGTTTTACAATAATCCGATTTATGGATGATGTCATATCTCTTAAGAACAAATATTTTTCCCGAACAGGCATAGGGAACAGGCATTTTCCCTGTTGCATTCTCTAACAGCCAGATGAGAGAGAGCCGCTCAAATCTGTGAATCCAGTGATAAGGCTGATGCCTCGTGCCGATATCAAGTGCAATCCGCGACTGCATACTGCAGTAATATAAATCATAAGTACCGTGAAAAGTATTGCTGATTCCTGCTTTTAAAAAACTGTCCCTCAAAAACTCGGTGCAGTAAGTGACAAGTTCCTCCTCCGTTTTTCCAAAACGTGCCAGGTTTACAAAGACAAGAATGTCTTCGTTTTTTTGAAATGCACATGAACCTTTTATAATATCTTCAAAATGGTGACAGATATATTTTACGGTCAGATTCTGTCGGTCCAAGGCTGCTGTTTTCAGGCTGAGACAGCAATAGTCATGAGAGGATAGCCATCCATACTCGGAGAATCGGTTGTTCAAGAGTGTCAAATCCGTAATTTTATTCTCGCTTACATCGCGCAGCAGACGTTCCAGTGAATATCCGGCATGTCCGTTGTCAGGTTCAATCCTGGAAAGACAGAGACTGATATAATAACTCAAATGTTCCAGAAGGGGCGCCATCTCTGTGTCAATTGTCTGTAGTTCCTCGGCGACAATCAGGCGGTAGGAATAAATTTTATGCTCAAATAAATTGACACAAAGTTCTCTTGATCCCATGAGATACGCAGGCAGGAAAAAGGGTTCTGTGGTATATTTCGCATCATTATAGAGGGGATCCAGTTTACAGGTTGTCAGATTTTCAAAATTAGCGGAGGGATCTGTAAGATGCAAAAGCTTCGGGTTTTCATCGATGACAGAGGAGTGCGCAAGCATAAAAAAATCAGAAGCCCTTAGAATTAAGGGATTCTTAAAGATACAAAAGCTGGCATCTAAGAGGGCCGAAAGTGGTTCCTCCAGTTTCATCACTTTATGAAGAGCTTCATCCCAGGCATCATACTCATCAAACACCGACTGTAGGAAATTACATAATTCATGTACATCTGTTGTCTTCGGAAGTTCCAACACTTTGCTTGAATCGTATCCTGGCAAAGCGGTATCTCCGGGAATATGCAGAAAAAAATTGCCATTGTCCTCTTTTGACTCCAGAGAACAGGGGACATCATTCTTACAGATCAGGACATGATCACTCAGATGCTCTCCGGATGAACTATAAATATAGGGACGTCCCAGACATAGCCCGGTTTCAGCACTGATATGAATCGAAATTTTATAATGTTCACAGAGTTTTTTGCAGATAATCCGCTTGCTTAGTTTCATTGACAGGTCCTCCTTTTTGGTATCATACATAGTGTACGAAGCGATACACCTAATGTCAATACTTATGCGGATATTATACAAAATGAATGTCTGTTACAATATATTGGTAAAGCAAACTTAAGAACAGCCATAACAACGGATTATGGAGGCTGTCAGAAAAGAGGAGGTAACTCAATTGATAATCATTGGTGAAAAAATCAATGGATCAATTCCAATTGTAGCGGAGGCGATTGCAAAAAGAGATTCGGAATTTATAAAAGAAAGAGCCAGAATACAGGCAGAGGCAAATGCATCTTTTATCGATTGTTGTGCATCTGTTCCCGAGAAAGAGGAAGTGGACACTTTAAAATGGATGATTGACTGCATCCAGGAGGTTACTGATCTTCCAATCAGTGTTGACAGTCCAAGTGCTGCCGTACTTACTGAGGTTTTTCCATATTGTAAACGTCCGGGTCTTATCAACTCAGTATCTATGGAAGGCGGGAAAATTGATAAGATCTTCCCGTTAATTGCTGATACCGATTGGGAAGTGATCGCTCTTTGCAGTGACGATTCCGGAATTCCGAAGACTGCGGAGGATCGTCTGAGAGTATTCGGAAACATTATGAAGAAGGCAGAAGAATATGGCATCAAGCCGTCCAGAATACATATTGATCCACTTGTAGAGATGCTTTGTACTTCCGAAAACGGAATAGAGACGAATGAGAAGGTCATCAGCACGGTCAGAGAACAGTACCCTGACATTCATATCACAGCGGCAGTGAGTAATATATCCTTTAACCTGCCAAAGCGTAAATATATCAACCTGGGATTTGCGGTACTGGCCATGAAAGCGGGTCTGGACAGCGCAATTCTGGATCCGACTAACAGGGATCTGCTTGGAGTGATTTATGCGACGGAAGCTCTGCTCGGAGAAGATGACTACTGCATGGAGTATATCGGCGCGTATCGTGACGGACTGTTTGATAAGAAAAAATAGTAATTGGTTCGGAATTTGTGATCTTTCAATGCTGCGCGGAAACAGCATAGAGATAAATTTAATTAATAGCGGAGGAATGGAAAATGTCGAAAATTGATGAAGTAACTGAATTAGTGGAAAAAGGTAAATCAAAGAAAATTGAAGCTGCCGTACAGGCTGCACTGGAAGATGGATGTGATCCCGTTGAGATCCTGAACAAAGGTATGATCGACGCAATGGGCGTTGTCGGGGAGAGATTTAAAAACAACGAAATATTCGTGCCGGAAATGCTGGTTGCCGCAAAAGCGATGAAAAAAGGCGTTGAGGTTCTAAAACCGCACCTGGCAAGTGACGCAACCGGGGCTATGGGTAAGCTGATCATAGCAACAGTGGCAGGGGATCTTCATGATATTGGAAAGAATCTTGTAGCTATGATGCTGGAGAGTGCCGGGTTTGAAGTTATTGATCTCGGTGTGGATGTTCCGGCAGATAAAATTATAGCGGCAGTGAAGGAAAATCCTGATACAAAGATTGTAGCATTGTCTGCACTGCTTACAACTACAATGCCTGCTATGCGGGACACTGTATCGTCCCTGTCAGCACAGGATTTCAGAAAGAATATCAAGATTATGGTTGGCGGAGCTCCGATTACTCAGGAATTTGCCACGGAGATTGGTGCTGATGGCTATTCAGAGGATGCAGCTTCAGCTGCCACATTAGCAAAATCACTTGTAGCTTAATCACTTTCATCTATGGGCTGCTGCATGTAACCATGCAGCAGCTTTCTGTGATTAGAGGCAGAATTCATCTGAAAGGTTAGGTACAAAAAGTGAGAAGTTATAGAATTAGGTTTTTACCGGCCAATAAGACTATTGAGGTAACGGAGGGCACTACAATTCTAAAAGCAGAGCAGATGGCAGGTTTAAAGCCAGATGCTCCCTGCGGCGGTCGCGGAATCTGTGGAAAGTGCAATGTCACAATAAGGCGAAATTATGAGAGCACTGTTGTGAGTGCGTGTCAAACCCGAATTGAAGGTGATATGGTAATTGAAACCGGTGACCGGTCTGACGATAAAGTTCATGTTTTAACGTCAGGTGAGTATAGGGCAGTGACTGTAAACCCTGCAGTAAAAGATGCCAGTCAGGGCTGGCTGATGGCTTTTGATATAGGTACGACTACAATTGCCGGATATTTACTTTCGGGAAAGGACGGACATCAGTGTGATGTTGTCAGCATGATGAATCCACAGTTTCAATTTGGTGCTGATGTGATTGCAAGGGCTAATTATGTTCTTGAAAATGACGGTGTAAGGATGCAGGAGGTTGTACAGGAAGCTCTGAATGAGTTAATTGAAGAAACGTGTAAAAACACTGGAATCAGTCCGACCGATATCCGACTGGTTTCCATAGCAGGAAATACCTGTATGCATCATCTGTTCCTGGGGATTTCTCCCAGGAGCTTAGTGGTAGCTCCTTACGTTCCAAAGATAAAAGATGGAATGATTCTAAATGCATCAGATCTAAAGATTAACATACATCCGGACGGAAAGGTTATGATGCTTCCGAATATAGCAGGATTTGTGGGAGCAGATACAGCCGCGTGTATGCTGGCTGTGAATTTCGGTAAACGAAAGCCCATGACACTCATGATCGATATCGGAACAAATGGTGAGCTGGTACTTGGCAACGAGGATAGAATTGTGACTTGTTCTACTGCGGCCGGGCCGGCATTCGAAGGAGCCAGAATAAGCTGTGGAATGAGGGGAACGAAAGGTGCTGTCAGTCATGTATATGAGCAAAACCTGAAAATGAATATGGAAATTATAGATTCACAGACTGCAGTGGGTATCTGTGGCTCCGGATTAATTGATATCATGGCTTTTCTGATACAATACGAGTTTATAGACAGCAGCGGGGCCTTTCAGAAACCAAATGAACTTGTAACAGCGGTGGGAAAGAAAAACAATTGGAGACTTCAGAAAAGAGAAGGAAAACCTGTATTTCTTCTGCAGGAAAAAGATGAGAAAACAGATCAAAAGGAAATCCTTATTACGCAGAAAGATATCCGGGAAGTCCAGCTTGCAAAGGGCGCGATAGCTGCAGGAATCCAGATGCTTTGCAGAAATCTTGAAATTGAGATTAGGCAGATTGACCAGGTACTGCTCGCTGGAGCGTTTGGCAATTATATGAACACCAAAAGTGCCTGTACGATAGGATTAATTCCATATGAACTGAAAGATAAGATCAGAGGAATTGGAAATGCTGCAGGCGAAGGAGCAAAGCTTGCCGCCGTAAATGGAAATATGTTTCAGGAAATCTGCGGTCTTGTAAAGAGAGTGGATGCGATAGAACTGGCTACAGAACCGGCTTTTCAAGACTTATTTATTGATGAATTAGAGTTTGCCAGGGCTATAGAAACATGATAAACTATCCCTATACATGTAAAGGAGATATTTGGGTATGGGGATTATGGACAAAGTACAGGATGCAATAGAAGAGGGAAAACCGAAAAGCGTAATAAGTGCTCTTTCAGATGCTTTAGATTCAGGCATAGATCCACAGGTGATCCTCGATGAGTCCATGCTTCCGGCCATGTGTAAAGTAGGACACGATTATCGGGATGAGGACGGAGATGTCGTCCGTATACTGGCAGCTGCCCGGGCAATGAAAAAGGGAATGAATTTTCTTGAACCTTATTTGGAAGGAAGCTACTTTGGCTGTCTTGGAAAGGTAATCTTAGGGACAGCCGGCGGGGACCTGCATGATCTCGGAAAGAATCTGGTGGCTATTATGTTTCGAAGTGTGGGCTTCGAGGTTATCGATCTCGGTGTGGATGTCTCTGCCGGACGCTTTACCAGGGCGGTCAGGGAACATCCGGATGTGAATATTGTCTGTGTTTCCTCCCTTTTGACAACTTCCATGCCGGAAATGAAACACATTGTACATGAATTAAATCAATTACATAGTCGGGAGAATTTTAAGGTTATGGTGGGCGGCGGTCCTGTCACGGAAGCATTTGCAAAGGAGATTGGTGCGGACGAATATACAGAAGATGCCGTTGACGCCGCCGATATTGCCAGGACCTTCATTGAAAACAAGCATAAACAGATAAGTGCAGAATAATTAAGATATCGCTTGACTTTGAAAGAGGGGTAGGATACTATTAATGTGATGGTTAAATTATTATCAAAGTATTCACTAAAAGAAAGGGGCTTAATATTATGGGCAGTAAAATCACAGTTGTCGGTGCCGGAAGTGTCGGTGCTACAATAGCTTATACGCTTTCACAGGAAGATTATGTTTCTGAATTAGTTCTGATTGATATTAATAAAGATAAGGCAGACGGAGAGGCTATGGATATCGTTCAGGGAACTGCTTTTCGTGATCCGGTCTCCATTATCTCCGGAAATTACGAAGATGCGAAGGATTCCGACATCGTAATTATCACATCTGGAGTACCAAGAAGAGTCGGTCAGTCCAGAATTGAACTTGCTCAGGTAAACGTCAATATTGTAAAAAGTATTTCTAAAGAAGTCGTACCGGCTGCGCCTCATGCAAAGTATATTATTGTAGCAAATCCTGTCGATATCATGACTTACGCATTCTTAAAAGTATCCGGTCTTCCCGAAAATCAGGTATTCGGATCCGGAACTCTTCTGGACACAGCAAGACTTCGCTATATCCTATCCGATAAATTCAGCATTGCACAGAAAAACATACACGCTTATGTATTTGGTGAGCATGGCGATTCTTCATTTATTCCCTGGTCCTGCGCTAATATTTCCGGTATTCCTTTTGAACAGTATGCAAAAGCCGCTCAGAAAATCGGAAAGGATTTTAAAGATTTTACGCATGATGAGCTGGCGAACTATGTTCATGTATCCGGCGGAGAGATTATCGGGAAAAAAGGTGCAACATTTTACGGTGTCGCCATGTCTGTTGTAAGCCTGTGTGCTATGATTACTTCGTCTGCTGATTCCATTACAACCGTGACATCCATGATGCATGGAGAATACGGTGTATCAGATATCTGCACCAGTGCTTTGACAGTTGTGGGGCCTAAAGGTGCACAGGGAAAGCTGGAAGTAGAACTTGGCAGAGATGAAATTGAAAAATTCAGAGACAGTTCTGACCGTCTGAGAGCAGTTATTAAAGAAATAGATTTGAAATAGTGAATGAAACCACGACTATATATGACAGCACAGTATGATTTATAACAATATTTTTCTTTTTCTATTGGAAAAAGATTTAAAATAGTGTATACTATAGCTGTATTAAGGAAAATTTGAGGCTGAGAATTCTCTTTTGCAAGTTTTAATAGTTAACTTGCAAAAGAATATATTAAATACCAGGAGGTTAGTGAAATGGAAACATACGGAATTGAAAAACTGGGTATTGTTAACCCAAAAGCAGTTTATCGCAATCTGACACCTGCCCAGCTTACCGAAGCTGCTGTAATCAGAGGTGAAGGTAAGTTGTCAAATACCGGAGCTCTGGTCACCAAAACCGGAAAATATACCGGCCGTTCACCGAAAGATAAATTTATTGTCGATACACCGGCTGTACATGATGACATCGCCTGGGGCAATGTCAATGTTCCGATCGAGAAACCAAAATTCGATGCGATCAAGGCAAAAGTAGTCGCATACCTTCAGAATCGGGAGATCTTCCTGTTTGACGGAATGGCCGGAGCTGATCCTGTATGCACCAGAAAATTTCGAATTGTAAACGAACTTGCCAGTCAAAATCTATTTATTCATAATCTTTTAATTCGTCCTACAAAAGAACAGCTGGCCGACTATGGCGAACCGGATTTCACCATCATTGCCGCACCTGGTTTTAAGTGTATACCGGAAATAGACGGTGTTCATTCTGAGGCTGCAATTCTGGTTGACTATGAGCAGAAACTGGTAGTTATCTGTGGAACTCAGTATTCAGGGGAGATAAAGAAGTCCGTCTTCTCCGTTATGAACTTCCTGATGCCCAGAGAAGATGTACTGCCTATGCATTGTTCGGCAAACATGGACCCCAGGACAAAAGAGACCGCTATTTTCTTTGGACTTTCCGGAACCGGTAAAACAACACTGTCGGCAGATCCGAATCGTAAACTGATTGGTGATGATGAGCATGGCTGGTCCGACAGAGGAATCTTCAATTTCGAAGGGGGCTGCTACGCGAAGTGTATAGACCTTACCGAAGAAAGTGAACCTGAAATCTATCATGCAATCAAATTTGGAAGCCTTGTTGAAAACGTTGTTATAGACGATAAGACACGCCAACTTGATTTTGCAGACGGCTCCCTGACAGAGAATACAAGAGTCGGCTATCCGATCGAATATATTGATAATGCTGAGATCCCGGGTATTGGCGGAATCCCGAAGGTGGTGATTTTCCTAACTGCAGATGCTTTTGGCGTTCTGCCTCCAATCTCAAGGTTAGACGAAAATGCCGCAATGTATCACTTCGTGACAGGATTCACTTCTAAACTTGCCGGGACAGAACGCGGGATCACAGAGCCGCAGCCTACTTTCTCGACATTGTTTGGAGAGCCCTTTATGCCGATGAATCCTTCCGTCTATGCCAATATGCTCGGTGAGAGAATTGAAAAATACAATACAAAAGTATATCTTATAAACACAGGCTGGACCGGCGGACCTTATGGTGTCGGAAACCGTATGAAGCTGAAATATACACGTGCGATGGTAACCGCAGCATTAAGCGGAGCATTCGATGATGTAAATTACAAACATGATGAGGTCTTCAATCTTGATATTCCTCAGAGCTGCCCGGAAGTTCCGGATAAGATTATGAATCCGCGCGATACCTGGGATGATAAAGCTGCTTATGACTTACAGGCGAAGAAACTCGCAAAGATGTTCCAGGATAACTTTGCCGAGAAATATCCGAATATGCCGAAGAATATCGCAGATGCAGGACCTAAAGCATAAACATCAAAAAATTAAAGTTTTCTAATTTTAGATACAAGAAATAAAGTGAACGATCGAAAGGCCGAGACGGACATCTTGGCCTTTTGATTTTTGATAAATAGTTCTATTTCCCCTTGTTTTTTTAAAGGAGTACTGTTATAATATTCTCATATGCATAATTATACATAAAAGATTGCATATAATGTATAATTATTTTTGAAGAAAATTGAGATGGAGGATATTATGAAAAATATAAAGAAAGTTACAGCATTAGCTCTCACATTGGCCGGTCTCTTATCTTTAGGGGCATGTGGAAGCAGTACGCCGGAAAATACCGTAAAAAGCATCAAAGACCTGGAATCCGGAAATAAGAAAATCGGAGTTCAGACCGGTACGACGGGAGATACAATTTCAACGTCTGATTATGAGAAGAAAGGTCTGGCTGATGTCGAGCGCTATAACAAAGGAGCCGACGCCGTACAGTCGCTAAAGCAGGGTAAGATTGACTGTGTGATTATAGACTCGGAGCCGGCAAAAGTTTTTGTTGATAAAAATAAGGATCTGAAGGTTTTGGATGAACCATTTGCAAGTGAGGACTATGCAATTGAAATTGATAAGTCTAATTCAGATCTGAAAGAGGAAATAAATAAGGCACTCGCGGAACTGAAAGATGACGGCACACTTGATCAGATCAAGAAAAACTATGTCGGAACTGACAGTGAGATTGGCAAGACTCCATATAAATCACCTGAAGATGTCGATACTTCCAAAGGTACACTGGTTATGGCTACAAATGCCGAGTTTCCACCATATGAGTATCATGAAAACAATGAGATAACAGGCATTGATGTGGATATGGCACAGGCTGTCGCAGATAAAATCGGCAGAAAACTGAAGGTTGAAGATATGGACTTTGATTCGGTTACCCCTGCGGTTACTTCGGGAAAGGCAGACATTGGAGTTGCCGGTATAACAGTCACTGAGGACCGGCTGAAAAATGTGGATTTCACAGACAGTTACGCAACTTCCAAGCAGGTTATTATAGTAAGGGCAGACTAATTGGAGATAAAATATGAGCTTTAAAGAAATGTTTTACACAGACTTTATAGAAGATCAGCGCTATAAGTACCTGTTGTCGGGTCTTGGCAATACCCTTATCATTACCTTATTTGCAGTTCTGATCGGTATTGTAATTGGATTTCTGATCGCTATCATAAGGGCTTCTCATGAAAAACAGGATCATCCGGGTGTTCTTCTGAAAATCCTAAACGTTATTTCTCGGATTTATCTCACGGTAATTCGCGGGACACCCACAGTTGTACAGCTTTTGATCAGCTATTTTTTGATTTTTACATCACCAAATGCTTCAAAACTGATGGTCGCCATTCTGACCTTCGGTATCAATTCCGGTGCTTATGTAGCTGAAGTGGTCCGTTCCGGAATTATGTCAGTCAATGAGGGCCAGATGGAGGCGGGAAGATCCCTTGGTCTCTCTTATGCGAAGACGATGCGTTTTATTATTATGCCCCAGGCATTTAAAACAGTTTTACCGGCTCTTGCCAATGAGTTTATTACTTTATTGAAAGAGACCTCTGTCTGTGGCTATATCGGAATGATGGACCTCACGAAGGGCGGAGATATCATTCGAAGCGCTACTTATGATGCGTTTTTACCCCTGATATCTGTTGCGCTTATCTACCTGGTTCTGGTTTGCGGATTAAGTGCACTTGTCGGCAAGCTTGAAAGGAGGCTGCGTACCAGTGAGCGTTAATGAAGATGTCATGATTCAGGTCAAAGACTTGAGAAAAAAGTTTGGAAAAAATCTGGTATTGGATGGTATCACAACAAATGTTTACAAAGGGGATGTAGATGTAATCATAGGGCCTTCGGGCTCGGGAAAGTCAACATTATTAAGATCAATGAACCTTCTGGAGAAACCTACAGGCGGGAAGATATTTTTTGAGGGTGTTGATATCACAGATCCTCAGATCAATATTGATGAGCACCGTCAAAAGATGGGAATGGTTTTCCAGCAGTTTAATCTTTTCCCCCATATGACAGTTAAAAAAAATATAACTCTCGCCCCCGTCCAGACGGGAAAACTGTCCCAGAAAGAGGCAGATCAGAAAGCGTTAGAACTTCTGGAGAGAGTAGGGCTTCCCGAAAAAGCGGATGCATATCCTGAGATGCTCTCAGGAGGACAGAAACAGCGTATTGCAATTGCCCGTGCCATGGCTATGGAGCCGGCTGTCATGTTGTTTGACGAACCGACATCAGCTCTTGATCCCGAGATGGTAGGAGAGGTCTTGACAATTATGCGGGAACTTGCCGAATCGGGTATGACCATGGTAGTTGTCACCCATGAGATGAGTTTTGCACGGGAGGTGGCAGACCGCGTCCTCTTTATAGATGACGGAAAGGTACAGGAGGAAAACAATCCCAGAGACTTTTTCGATCATCCTCAGAATCCCAGGCTTCAGGAATTTCTGTCAAAGGTTTTATAAAAAAAGGATATAATAAGAGCACATACTTTGTTAATTTTATTGCAAAGTATGTGCTTATTTGCTACAATAATGATGATAAAAGCATGAAGTGCAAAGACATGAAAGCACCTGCGAAAAATATGAGGAGATACTAGAATGAGAAAGAAACCTACCGTTTTAATGATTTTAGATGGATATGGATTAAATGATAACTGCAGTCATAATGCTGTATGTGAGGCAAGAACACCGGTAATGGATCAGCTGATGAGTCAGTGTCCGTATGTGAAAGGGCAGGCAAGCGGTCTGGCAGTCGGACTCCCTGAGGGACAGATGGGGAACTCAGAAGTCGGGCACCTGAATATGGGCGCAGGGCGTATCGTTTACCAGGAATTGACAAGAATAACAAAGTCCATCGAAGACGGTGATTTCTTCCGGAATAAAGAGCTGCTTGCGGCTATCCGGAATGCAAAAGAACATGACAGTTCACTTCATCTGATGGGACTTCTCTCAGATGGAGGTGTTCACAGTCATAATACACACTTATATGCATTACTCGAACTGGCAAAGAGAGAGGGCCTTAAGAAAGTTTATGTCCATTGTTTTCTCGACGGACGTGATACACCGCCCGGATACTACTCCGATTTCGCCCACGCCGGCTTCCGGTAAAGGATACATAGAGGAATTACAGACAAAGATGAAAGAAATCGGCGTGGGCGAAATCGGAGTAGTATCCGGGCGCTACTATGCCATGGACCGGGATAACCGCTGGGATCGCGTTGAACTGGCATACCGTGCACTTACCAGGGGTGAAGGTATGAAAGGTTCTGATGCGGTACAGGCAGTTACGAATTCCTATAATGACGGTAAAACGGATGAATTTGTTCCGCCGACAGTCATTGAAAAAGATAACAGACCGGTGGCCGAAATCAAAGATCATGACTCTGTCATCTTTTTTAACTTCCGTCCAGATCGGGCAAGAGAACTGACACGTGCATTCTGCGATCCGGATTTTAATGGATTTGAGAGAGAAGATCAAAGACTGGATCTGAAATATGTATGTTTTACCGATTATGATGAAACAATTCCAAACAAACTGGTCGCGTTTAAAAAAGAACTGATTTCGAATACATTTGGTGAATTTCTTGCAGCAAGTCATATGACACAGGCGCGTATTGCTGAAACCGAGAAATATGCTCACGTGACATTCTTCTTCAACGGCGGAATTGAAGAGCCGAATATTGGTGAGAAGCGGATCCTTGTGAAATCGCCCAAGGTCGCTACTTATGATCTTCAGCCTGAGATGAGTGCATATGAGGTATGCGGTAAACTTGTGAATGCGGTGAAATCTCAGGAATATGATGTAATCATCGTAAACTTTGCGAATCCCGACATGGTAGGTCATACCGGTATTGAAAATGCCGCGATAAAAGCGATTGAGACGGTTGATGAATGTGTCGGAAAAGCGGTTGCGGCTGTGAAAGAAGCGGATGGTCAGATGTTTATCTGTGCAGATCATGGAAACGCAGAAAAACTTGTCGACGATGAAACAGGAGAACCATTTACTGCGCATACTACAAACCCGGTTCCGTTTATCCTTGTAAATGCTGATCCTGCCTACACATTAAAAGAAGGCGGGAAGCTGGCCGATATTGTGCCGACACTAATTGAACTGATGGGAATGGAAAAGCCGGATGAAATGACAGGCGAATCCCTATTAATCAAACGATAAGCCTCAATAAAAAAAGTACTCTTTTTACTGGTATAAGCACCATAAAAATGGTAAATAATAGGGACATAACGAGTAAAACCAGGAGGTAATGTTATGTTTCGTTATTTACCTATTCGTAGGGTTTACGCAAGAGAAGTATTGGATTCCAGAGGCAATCCAACCGTAGAAGTTGAAGTTACTGTAGGAGAAGGAATTATAGGAATTGATGGATATACCGGAAGATCAATAGTTCCCTCGGGTGCATCGACCGGCAGGTTTGAAGCGGTAGAACTGAGAGACAAAGAAAAAAGATACCAGGGGCTTGGCACTACAAAGGCTGTAGATAATGTGAATACCAAATTAGCAGATGCCGTGTTGGGAGAGAATGCTCTAAATCAAGCTTATATTGATCAATTACTGATTGAAGCCGATGGAACAGCCAACAAAGAGCATATTGGTGCAAATGCAATTTTAGGCGTGTCTCTGGCTGCAGCAAGAGCAGCATCGAAAGCACTGCGACTTCCGCTTTATCAATATCTTGGCGGATGTCATACAAAAAATATACCGGTTCCCATGATGAATATCTTAAATGGTGGACGTCATGCAGATAATACTGTGGATTTGCAGGAATTTATGATTATGCCTGTCGGGGCCAAAAATTTTCATGAGGCACTCTCGATGTGCTCAGAGATCTATCATGAACTGAAAAATATTTTGAAGAAAAAGGGCATGGCCACTGCCGTCGGAGATGAGGGTGGTTTTGCACCGGATGTAAAAGACTCTGATGAGACGCTGGCTTTAATTATGGAGGCTGTAGAGCAGGCCGGATATAAAGCCGGGGATGAAATCGGAATCGCAATTGATGCGGCTGCAAGTGAGCTTTATAATAAAGATAAAAAAGTGTATACTTTCCCCGGCGAAAGTCAGATGACCGGAAAAGAAGTACAAAGAGATTCGAATGAGATGATTGATTATTACAAAAAGCTTATCGATAAATATCCTATTCTTTCGATCGAGGATGGCCTGGATGAAGAGGACTGGGACGGGTGGAAAACACTGACGAGCGAACTGGGCGATGATATACAATTGGTCGGGGATGACCTCTTCGTCACGAATATCAAGCGCCTTCGTCTCGGTATAGATCAGGGGGCGGCAAATGCAATCCTGATCAAAGTAAATCAGATTGGAACACTGACAGAGACACTGGATGCTGTAGAAATGGCGCAGCATGCGGGATATCGTACAATTATATCCCATCGTTCCGGTGAAACTGAAGATTCCTTTATTGCAGACCTTGCAGTGGCAGCCGGTTCCGGCCAGATCAAAGCAGGCGCTCCCTGCCGATCAGACAGAAATGTCAAGTACAACCAGCTTCTCAGAATAGAAGAATATCTCGGAAGCGTTTCCAGATATGAAACGCCGTTTTGACCATTCTTATGTTTTTTCATGTTTTTTGTTGAATTTTTCCTTCTGCTATGGTAAAATATACAAAGTTGCTTGTAGGAGGTGTGGACATGGTAATCTTAAGAACTATCTTAACAATTTTATACGTAATAGATTGTATCGCATTACTTGTGGTCGTTTTGATGCAGGAGGGAAAGCAGCAGGGTCTAGGTGCGATTACGGGTATGGCGGACACATACTGGAGTAAGAATAAGGGACGTTCCGCTGAAGGCACATTGATTATGATGACAAAATTGATGGCTGTTGTGTTTGTTGTGTTATCAATTGTTTTAAATTTGAACTTTTAGGCTTATGAGACTGTTGCTTGTTCCAGGCAACAGTCTTTTTAAATAAATGAGGTATTGATTTGACAAAGAAAAAATCAAACAAAGTAAACCACGATAAAAAAAAATATATACTGGATTTTATCAGCTCAAAAAATTATGTTCCGATGAAGCAGGGTGAGATGGCTTCCCTGCTTCAGATTCCCCAAAAAAAGAAAGGCGAACTGCAGGATATCCTTGACACATTAGAGAAGGATGATCTGATTATTCAGATTCATCGGGGAAGGTACAAAAAGAAGAAATCAAAGAAAAGTAACTCCCATAATATTTATGATGAATCGAAACGGCTGACCGGAACATTCATCAGTCATCCGAAAGGGTTTGGATTTGTGGAGCGTCAGGACTCTGATGAGGAAGACGTGTTTATACCTGCTCCTTATACAGGAGATGCCTTTCATATGGATGAAGTGGAAGTCGAACTTTTACCGGCTCAGCAGGGAAGCCGGCAGGAAGGTAGAATTGTGAAGATATTATCTCACAATATTCATGAAATTGTGGGAACATTTGATAGAAGCAGTTCCTTTGGCTTTGTGATCGCCGACAACAAGAAAATATCAGATGATATTTTTATTCCGAAGGAATTTATAAATAATGCCGTAACCGGTGACAAAGTTACCGTCGAACTCACACATTATGGGGGAAATAGTAAAAAACCTGAAGGAAAGGTGACAGAGGTACTGGGGTTTGCGACGGACCCAGGCGTGGATGTCCTTTCAGTTGCGAAATCCTATGACATTCCCATGACATTTCCGCCAAAGGCTGTCCGTCAGGCAGAGCGATGCCCCGTTCACGAACAGGAAAGCGATTTAAATGGTCGTATGGACCTGAGAGACTGGCAGATGGTCACCATTGACGGAGAGGATTCCAAAGATCTGGATGATGCGGTATCACTTTCGATGGAAGACGGATTTTATAAACTTGGAGTCCATATCGCTGATGTGAGCAATTATGTTCAGGATGGCAGTTCACTTGACCGCGAAGCTCTAAAGAGGGGAACCAGTGTCTATCTGGTAGACCGGGTAATTCCGATGCTTCCAAAGAAACTATCGAATGGTATCTGTTCTTTGAATCAGGGGGAGGACAGGCTTGCTCTTTCGTGTATCATGTGGATTGACTCGAAGGGTCATACGGCAAGGCATCAAATTGCGGAGACTGTGATTTGTGTAAACCGCAGGATGACCTATACGAATGTGCAAAAAATCCTGGATCGAACAGATGATGCGGTTATCGCTGAGTATGAAGAGCTTGTTCCGATGTTTGAATCGATGAAACAGCTGTCCGATATCCTGCGGAACTCCAGAAAGAAACGCGGCTCGATTGATTTTGATTTTCCGGAGAGTAAAATTATCTTGAACGAACATGGAAAACCCGTCGATGTTAAGCCGAGTGTAAGCACTACTGCCACGAAACTGATTGAAGATTTTATGCTTCAGGCGAATGAAACCGTGGCAAAAGAGTACGAAAACCGCAAAGTTCCATTTTTATACCGGACCCACGAGAATCCTGATATGGATAAGATGGAAGGCGTCTTAAGTTTTATCAGAAATCAGGGGATTAAAGTCACAAAGAGCAGGGAAGAGATCACACCGAAGGAAGTTCAGCAGATCATCTCGCAGATTGAGGGCTCTCCACAAGAACCACTGATTAGCATGCTGCTGCTTCGCTCGATGAAACAGGCCAGATATTCTGTGGATTGTAAAGGGCATTTTGGACTTGCGGCAGATTATTACTGCCATTTTACATCTCCGATTCGCCGTTACCCGGATCTTCAGATACACCGGATAATAAAAGATGATCTGCGGGGAAGACTGAATGATCAGAAAAAAGATTATTATACGTCTATTTTAGATAATGTGGCCAATCAGACCTCTGCAACAGAACGGAGAGCAGAAGAAGCTGAGCGGGAAACGGATAAAATGAAAATGGCCGAATATATGAGTGACCATAAAGGGGAGGTTTTCGATGGAACAGTTTCCGGCGTCACCGGATGGGGTTTTTATGTACAGCTTCCAAATACAGTGGAGGGACTGGTCCATGTTAACAGTCTGACAGATGACTATTATGTTTTTGATGAAGAAAATTATCAGCTGACCGGCCGAGAGTTTAACCGGACATTTCGCCTTGGTAATAAAGTAAGGGTTACTGTCGCAGACACAGACATTGTGAATAAAACAATTGACTTTATACTGGTAAACGAAGTTTATGGGAAGAGGACAGGAGAAGATGAGTAAGGAAAAGAATAAGGGCAGTCTGATTGCAAACAATAAGAAAGCTTATCATGATTATTTTATTGAGGAGACTTATGAGGCCGGAATTGCATTACATGGGACAGAGGTAAAATCTCTGCGCATGGGAAAATGCTCGATCAAAGAGGCATTCATTCGAATTGAAAACGGAGAGATGTACATCTATGGAATGCATATCAGCCCATACGAGAAGGGGAATATCTTTAACAAGGATCCTCTGCGGATCAGAAAGCTTCTGATGCACAAAAATGAGATCCTGAAAATTTCAGGAAAAACAGCGGAGAAAGGTTATACACTCGTACCACTCCGAGTGTATTTCAAAGATTCACTTGTAAAAATACAGATCGGACTGGCAAAAGGGAAGAAACTCTATGACAAACGCCAGGATATCGCAAAAAAAGACATGCGAAGAGAGGCAGAGCGCAGTTTTAAGGTGAAAAATCTATATTGATGAAGCGAAAATCTACGACGGGCTATTGATTTATTCTCTCGATTCTGTTATAGTTATAGTGTAATAAAAATCCTAAGTCTGCACCGGTTATGGAACGAATCTTATTATTCGGGCTTGTACTGGTTTCGACGGGGGTTTTAAAGTTTGGGAAGCCATCCGC
>ENA-UOOI01002095-UOOI01002095.1-fermentation-metagenome-genome-assembly--contig:-NODE-2095-length-18352-cov-4.379079_pt1 | contig 18352 bp, 16 predicted proteins | sample MGYA00245779_ERZ724027 | MGnify/ENA primary metagenome ERZ724027 (study PRJEB28704, sample SAMN03018318) | fermentation metagenome | biome: anthropogenic terrestrial biome; feature: soil; material...
CGACGCTCTTCCGATCTGACCAACTGACAGCCATCGAAGAGATAAAAAGGGATATGGAAAGTAAAAGGCCTATGGATAGGCTACTTTGCGGCGATGTGGGATATGGTAAGACCGAAGTTGCACTGAGGGCTGCATTCAAAGCTGTTATGGATGGAAAACAAGTCGCTTTTCTCGTGCCGACGACAATACTTGCGGAGCAGCATTACAACAATTTTATGCAGCGATTTGCGGACTTTCCTGTAAAAGTAGATATGATAAGCAGGTTTAGGTCTTCGTCGCAGCAGAAGAAAACATTGAGGGAGTTAAAAGAGGGAAGCATCGACATACTGGTCGGAACTCACAGGCTTCTTCAAAAGGATGTGGTTTTTAAGGATTTAGGGCTCTTAATCATAGATGAAGAGCAGCGTTTTGGCGTCGCCCATAAGGAAAAGATTAAAAATATCAAAAAAAATGTGGATGTGCTCACATTGACTGCGACACCTATTCCGAGAACCCTCCATATGTCGCTTTTAAATGTGAGGGATATGAGTATAATCGAAACACCACCGGAGGAAAGATACCCTGTTTCCACTTATGTTCTGGAGTTCAATGAGCAGCTTATAAGGGATGCCATATTGAGGGAACTGAACAGAGGAGGGCAAGTATATTTTGTATATAACAGGGTGGAATCTATAAAGGATATGTTCGCAAGGCTCAGTTCACTGGTGCCGGAAGCAAGGATCGGCATCGGGCATGGGCAGATGAGCGAGCATGAGCTTGAGAACGTAATGGAGAGTTTTTTAAAGCGTGAATATGATGTCTTGCTATGCACTACCATAATCGAGACGGGGCTTGACATACCAAATGTGAATACACTTGTAGTATACGACTCCGATAAGATGGGCTTATCCCAGCTTTACCAACTAAGGGGGAGGGTCGGAAGGTCCAACAGGATGGCATATGCCTATCTTACTTACAGAAAGGATAAGGTTCTTGCAGAGGTAGCTGAAAAGAGGCTGGAGGCTATAAAGGAATTTACCGAGTTCGGCTCCGGTTTTAAAATAGCCATGAGGGATCTGGAGATAAGAGGAGCCGGAAATATGCTTGGCGCTGAACAGCATGGGCATATGGAAGCGGTAGGATATGACATGTACTGCAGGCTTATTCAGGAAACAGTCAATGAAATAAAAGGAGAAGTATCTTCAGCACCTGTGGAGACATCTGTGGATATCAGCATAAATGCATATATAGACAGCAGTTATATAAGCGATGAAACGCAAAAGATTGAAATATATAAAAAGATAGCCTCCATAAGGGATATACAGGACATGTATGATATACAGGAGGAAGTTGAAGATAGGTTTGGGGATATACCCTGTGCATTGCAAAATTTATTGAAAGTAGCATATATAAAATCCGTCGCATCCAAATGCGGTATTTCAGCTATATCCCAAAAGGGAGACATTATAAATCTCTATTGCAATGAAAATATTTCTTTAATATCTAAGAATATGATTAAGCTTGCCGGCAAGTTCGGCAAGGTGCTTTTATTTAATTCTTCGAAAGTTCCGTATTTTTCATTGAAGGTTAATAAACTCAAGGACGATGAGATATTAAAACTGCTGCAGGAATTGCTTGGGGCGATGAACAATCTGCAGGTCGTAAAGACTGCATAGCAGATTTAAATACCGTGCGATATATATGTATTTGTATTATAATATATTTAATGCACTCGTTTGGAAAAAAGGCTTATAAAGCATAAAGGAGAGGGATTGATTTGGGAAAATATAAGAAAAAAGCAATGCTCTTTTTAGCGTTGGCCATGGCAGCCGTCGTATCTTTATCCGGCTGTGCGTTTATAGAAAAGAGCAAGGGTGCGATCGCAAAGGAAAAGGTCGCAAAGGTGGGAAATCACTATATAACCCGCGGTGAATTGGATCAAATATATAATTATGCGGAACAGGACATAAAAGAACAGCTTAAGGCGAGCGATTCGACGAAGTATACCGACCAGTATTTTTCAACTCAGGAAGGCAAGGATCTATTGAACGGATATAAGAAAGAAGTTCTGAATGATATGATCCAGGATAAAGTGATTGAGGAAAAAGCGACCGAACTGAAGCTTTTTAAAGATGAGAATGAAATTAAAACCGAAACTAAAAAAATTATAGATAAAATAAAAGAAGGCAAGACCGACGATGAGTTTAAAAAATGGATGTCCGATAATAAGTTAAGTGATGATCTGTTGAATAAACTTGCCAGAACCCAGGTTATACGCCAGAAAGTTGCGGAATACGCAACCAAGGATGTTACCGTATCCGATGATGAAATCAAAAAGTATTATAATGATAATCCATACAGTTTTACGGAAAAACCGGATACCATGGCTGTTTCCCATATACTGGTAGGCGAGAATGATCTCAATCTTGCAAAGACCATAAAGCAGAAACTCGATAAGGGTGAAGATTTTGCTGCTCTTGCAAAGCAGTATTCGACGGATTCCGGGACGAATAAGCAGGGTGGGAGCCTCGGAGAGGTTCAGTATAATGACCCTAATTATGATTCGGATTTTATGAAAGCGGCTATGGCTCTAAAAGAAGGGCAGGTCAGCGAACCTGTTAAGTCACAGTATGGATACCATATTATAAAAGTTACAAAGAAGACCGAATATCCTGTAAAACCTTTGGATAAGGTTAAAGATGACATTAAAACTACCGTTTTAAACCAGAAAAAGCAGCAGAAATATGAGGCTGACTTTAACGATTGGTACTCGAAGGCTAAAATACAGACATATGATAAGAATATAAGCAATTCAAAATAATCAGGGGTTGGCAGCATATTTGAGTGTATTCAGATATAAAATATGTAATCAATCATATCCATGAAAGAGGCTGTCTCAAAATAAATTTTATATACAAAATATTGACTTCACAAATTGGAGATGCTTAATATTTTGTATTGTTTATTTATTATGAGACAGCCTCTTTTTTAATAAAATTTTACAAACATGGCTTTTATGTGTATATTTTTCTTAAAAATGTAGAAATATATTTTTAGGAGTTAAATGATTATATTTTGTGCATTTAACAGAATATGAATAAAATGTATATAAATGCAGAATAATATTTACAAGAGAAAAGCTTTAAGGAGGGACATTATGAAAGCAACCGGTATTGTAAGGCGTATAGACGACCTCGGAAGGGTGGTTATCCCCAAAGAGATAAGAAGGACATTAAGGATAAGGGAAGGAGACCCTCTCGAAATCTTTACTGATCGCGAAGGTGGAGTCATATTAAAAAAGTATTCACCTATCGGAGAATTGAGCGATTTTGCAAAAGAATATGCAGAATCACTCCAACAGTCATTAGGACATACGGTTTTGATATCAGATAAAGATACTATTGTTGCTGTGGCAGGGGCGACAAAGAAAGAATACATGGATAAAAGGATCAGCGAAGATATTGAGACGATTATGAATGAAAGAAAAACCGTTATCCGGACCGATAAAAATAACGGTAACGGTTTTGCCATATCAGCTGACGAGGAAGACGGCACAAAGTATACTTCACAGGTAATAGCTCCGATAATCGCAGAAGGCGATCCTATAGGCTCGGTGATAATCTTATCCAAAGAGGCTGATACTATTATGGGTGATACTGAAAGAAAACTTGCAGAAACAGCCGCAGGTTTCTTGGGCAAACAGATGGAACAATAAAAAGCAGCAAATGCTGCTTTTTTTATGCTTAAGAATAATTAACCGGTCTGACTTTTCCAGGCCGGTTAATTTATACACGTCATAAACCTATAAGTGTCATAAAGGTAGACTCTTTTGTTATCATATTTTATATTTCCCCTGAATAGCATAATTTGAAAAGAATTTTATTTTAGTTCTTCGATTCTCAATTTGAGATTCAGCATAAATAAAATTATGTTTTCCGAATATTGCAATGAACGTTATGAAAGTTTTGGTGAATCAGAGTTTAATGCAGTATATAAAGGGGGTAAAACATGAAAGATAAACAAAGCTTTGTGACCGGTGCGATCATACTGGGCGTGTCGGGTATCGTCGCAAAGTTTTTAGGGCTGTTTTTCAGATGGCCTGTTACAATGCTTATAGGCGACGAGGGCATAGGCATATATCAATTGTCGTATCCTATATATATGTTCATACTGGGCATTTTATCGGGTTTCCCTGTTGCCATATCCAAGATGGTCTCCGAGAGAATAGCTACAGGGAAAGATTATCAAGCATACAGGGTTTTTAAGGTTTCTCTCAGGATACTTAGCATAATCGGCGCTGCCGCTTCAATCCTGCTGTATATTTTTGCCCCATTGATCCTTAAACTATTGAAATGGAGAAGCGATGCATATTATTCGCTGATTGCTATTTCTTTTGCTCCCTTTTTCGTATCCGTTATGAATGGTTTCAGAGGATATTTTCAGGGCATACAGATGATGTCCATGCCAGCGGCGTCTCAGATAATTGAACAGCTTGGAAGGGTTATAGTGGGGGTAGGTCTTACATATATATTTATGCCTTATGGCGTGAGCATAAGCGCAGCAGGTGCGTCATTCGGAGCATGCGCGGGCGCCATACTCGGGTGCATATTGCTTTTTGCGGGATACATGGTTCAAAAGAAAAGATTTTTAAAAGCTGCGGTTCTTGATAAAAGTCAGGATGAAAATATTGTAAAAGAACTTTTAAAAATCGCGCTTCCTATATCCATCGGAATGACGGTAGGGTCGATAATGTCTTTGATAGATTCAGCGGTTGTACCTGCCAGGCTTCTTGCAGCAGGCTTTAGTCAGAAAACGGCAACCGAGCTGTATGGTCAGCTTACGGGGAAAGCCCACGTCCTTATCAATGTGCCTCTGACTTTTTCTGTTGCACTTGGAACTTCTCTTGTTCCTGCAATGTCGGAAGTAAAAGCCATAAGAAATATGGATAGGATCAAAAACCGGGCCGAAAGTGCCATAAAAGTATCTATGATCGTAGCCATCCCGTCCGCAATAGGCCTTTTTATACTGTCTGATCCAATACTGCATCTGATTTTCCCGGGCAGGGGAGAAGGCGGGGAAATACTGAGACTGCTTTCGATAAGCGTGGTTTTCATAGTTTTGGCACAAACCCTTGTGAGCATACTTCAGGGAGTGGGAAACGTCACGTCGCCTGTAAAAAATATAGCCATCGGAGCATTGTTCAAGCTTTTTTTTGTCTTTATATTGACCTCGATGCCCATGCTTAATATTAGCGGTGCTGCGATATCGACCATCTTGGGGTATGCTGTAACTGCGGTGCTCAATTTTAAAGACGCCTCGGAATGTGCTTACATATCCTTTGATATTGACAAGATGTTTTTAAGGCCCCTTTTATCCGGAATCGCAATGGGCATCATAGTTAATATGTCATATAACAGGATGATAATATTATCCGGAAATAACGGCATAACTACCATTTTATCTATAATAGCTGGTATAATAGTTTATATGATCATGCTAATAATAACAGGAAGCGTATCCGCCAGGGATATCAATAATTATATTAAATACAGAAGGAAAAGAAAAAGGTGAAAACAAAAATGGGGAAGATAACTATAGTAGGGCTCGGACCGGGTTCCTTAGACGACATTACACTGAAGGCTTTAAAGACGATAGAAAATTCAAAATGCCTATACTTGAGGACAAAAATACATCCAACTGTAAAATATCTTGACGATATGGGAATAATATATAAAAGCTTTGATGATTACTATGACAAATTTCCGGCCTTTGAGAAGGTATATGAGGAAATATCAAAGCAAATAATCGATATGGCGAGGGAACATGATGTTACATATGCAGTTCCGGGGAATCCTCTTGTAGCGGAGGATACCGTACAGATGATTTTATCTTCGGCAAAACAAAGCAATATAGATGTGGATATAGTTCAGTCGGTAAGTTTTATAGATGCGGTGATAAAAGCTCTGCCTATAGACCCAATCGACGGGCTTACGGTCCTGGATGGCCTGCAGATAGCAAACGTTCATGTAGACACATCTGTCCATAATATAATAACTCAGGTATATAATAGAAAAGTTGCATCTGACGTAAAGCTTAAGCTCATGAATTATTATAAAGATGAGCAGGAGGTAACAATGATACATGCGGCAGGGGTAAAAAATATGGAAAGAATTGAGAAAATGCCCCTTTACAATATAGACAGGGTTGATTGGGTGGATCACCTGACGAGTATTTATATACCTCCTGCGGCAAAGAGAAGATACGATATGGAAGACCTTGCTGAAATTATGGGGAGGTTGAGGGGAAACGGCGGATGCCCATGGGACAGGAAACAGACTCATGAGTCTTTAAAGCGGTATCTGATTGAAGAAAGCTATGAAGTCCTGGAAGCCATAGATCAAAAGGATGAAGAGAAACTCTGTGAGGAACTTGGAGATGTTCTTTTACAGGTGGTATTCCATGCGCAGATCGCAAAAGAGGAGGGCAAATTTGATCTGTACGATGTAACGGATAAGATAACGAACAAAATGATAAAAAGACATGCCCATATATTTGGGAATGATGTATGCCTGACAGCAGAAGATGTTATTGAAAATTGGGATAAAATAAAAAGAAAGGAACAAAACCACAAAAGCGTAACAGATGTATTAAAGCATGTACCCAAAATTTTACCGGCTCTTATGAGAAGTTATAAGGTTCAGGAGAAAGCAGCCGGGGTTGGATTTGACTTCAATAATATGGAAGATGCGATAAAAAAGATAAATGAGGAATTAAATGAATTAATTGAGGTATACAAATCAGAAGAATATGGTAAAATAATAGAAGAACTTGGAGATCTTCTTTTTGCTGTGGTGAATGTATGTAGGTTTTTAAATGTCATGCCCGAGTTTGCACTGAATAGCACGACTGAAAAATTTATCAGGAGATTTGAATACATAGAAAAAAGTGCCGGTCAGTTAAATAAAAAATTGGAAGACATGACATTACCGGAGATGGATAAATTATGGGATGAGGCTAAAATGAATAATATTTAGAATTTTGATAAAAACTATCGGTTAAAAAGAAGGATTTTTCAAGTTTATGAAGAATATGCTAATCTATGATGTGATGAACATCATGTGTATCTTTAAGGAGGGAAAATAATGAATAAAGCAGATTTAATTACAAGTATTGCCGAAAAAAGTGGTTTAACAAAAAAAGATGCGGAGAAAGCTCTTAAATCATTTATAGACAGCGTTGAAGAAACCATGGAAAAAGGTGATAAAGTTCAGCTTGTCGGATTTGGTACATTTGAAGTAAGGGCAAGAGGAGAAAGAAAAGGCAGAAATCCAAGGACTATGGAAGAAATAGCTATTCCAGCTTCAAAGGTTCCCGTATTTAAAGCCGGCAAAGAATTCAAAGACAGAGTCAATAAATAGCATACTAAAAAAAGCTCCCATATGTTTCTTTGGGAGCTTTTTTCATCTATATCTTTGGGAACATATTTTATATTTATTGGTATATTTTAAAAAATTTGTATTGGAGTGTTTTTTATGAGGCTTGATAAATATCTTAAAATATCCAGGATAATTAAGAGAAGGACAGTTGCAAAAGAGGCATGCGATACAGGAAGGGTATCTATAAATGGAAGGACAGCAAAACCGGGCAGCGAAGTGAAAGCGGGAGATGTAATCGAAATCCGCTTTGGCAGCAGATTTTTGAAGGCTCAGATTCTTGGTACTCCCGATGTTGTAAGAAAGGGCGAGAGCTCCGGTATATATAAAATAATCGAAGGAGAAGACAATTTTTAAAAAGCAGCTATTATTTATCCGTTGTGGTAATATTATAAGTGAACTTTTATATAAAGTTTTTTTAAAGCATTAGGCCAATTTTTACAGGGCTGTCCGTAGAATAGCATATTGCCTTGATTGAGCTTGCATAAAAAGGAGTGGGGTCAAGTGTTTAAAAAAAAGATAATAGCTGTTTTGGTACTGGCTGTTTTTTCTGCTTTGTATGCGGGATGTTCGCGGCAGCCGAAGTTTGAAGATGCATTTAAAACATATGCTTCAAACTGGAGCAAGGAAAATTTTAAAGCGATGTATGCCCAGCTTTCCGCGGATACCAAGAAAAATATATCTGAAGATAATTTTGTTCAAAGATATACAAACATTTATGATGGTATAGGTGCAAGCAAAATCACTATTACACCGAAGATAACGGAAAAAATGAAGCCTGACAAAAATAATAAAATATCCATACCATTTGATATGAGCATGGAAACTGCTGCAGGAACAGTCAAGTTTTCACACAATGCCGGGATGGTTTTGGAAAAACAGAATAACAAAAGCGAGTGGCATATCGTATGGAACGAGCAGATGATTTTTCCCCAAATGGATCCGGGGGATAAAGTGAGGTTTAATCTGTCTGAAGCCCAAAGAGGGGAGTTGCTCGACAGAAACGGAAAAGAGCTTGCAGCCAACGGCACAGTTCAATCGGTGGGTGTCGTGCCCGGGAAATTGGGAAACGATAAAGAAACATCAAAGTCTAAGATAGCGAGCATTTTAGGTATTGCCGTCGATCAAATCGATAGCCTTTTAAACCAGAAGTGGGTAAAGGACGATTTATTTGTGCCGATAGCAAAAATACCGGAAAATGATGGCAGGACTGATGATCTTCTTAAAATACCGGGAGTCAAAATTACCAATGTCAAGGCGCGGGTCTATCCATATAAAGAAGCTATGGCCCAGCTTATAGGATGGGTTGGCAATATTTCAGGCGATGAATTGAAAAAATTGAATTCTGAAGGATATACCGACTCGGATATAATAGGCAAGGCGGGTCTGGAGCAGATATTTGAGAAAAGGCTCAGGGGCAAAAACGGCGGCGAAATATGGATAGAAGGTTCCGATAATAGCAGGAAACAGACTATAATAAAAACAGAGCCTCAAAATGGGGAGGATATAAAGCTTACCATAGATGCCAATATGCAGGATGCCCTATACAAACAGTTATCACCCGATGCCGGGGACGCTGCGGCAATAAACCCAAAAACAGGCGAAGTTCTGGCCCTTGTCAGCAGCCCTTCTTATGATCCAAATCAGTTGGTGCTCGGTATTTCACAGAGTCGGTGGAAGGCATTGAACGATGACCCTAAAAAGCCGCTTATGAACAGATTCGCCCAGGTTTATGCGCCTGGTTCCACATTTAAGGCGATTACGGCAGGGATAGGTTTGAAAACAGGCAAGATAAATCCTGATGAAAAGATAAACATACAAGGGTTAACCTGGCAGAAGGATAAATCATGGGGCGATTATTATGTAAAAAGAGTATCAGACCCCAAGAGGCCCGTGAACCTCAAAGATGCGCTTGTCTATTCTGATAATATATATTTTGCGATGTCGGCTCTTAAGATCGGAGGAAAGCCTATGATTGACGGAGCCGCATCATTTGGCATAGGCGAGGATATTCCCTTTGAATATCCTATAAAAAAATCCATGATAACCGAGGGTAACTTTCAAAATGATATACAGCTGGCCGATACGGGATATGGCCAGGGAAAAGTTGAAACCAGCACATTGCACCTCGCATTGATTTATTCATCCTTGATAAATAATGGCAATATTTTAAAACCTGCCCTTGAGCTCAAGGAAGGCGGTACGCCCCAGGTGTGGCATGAGGGTGCGATACCGAAGGACAAAGCTGAAATAATACTGAATGACCTTATACAGGTTGTAGAAGACAGCAAAGGTACTGCAAGGGAATGCAGGATACCAAATGTTTCAATAGCAGCAAAAACAGGGACGGCAGAATTAAAGGCTGATAAAAATGATAAGGAAGCTAAGGAAAACGGATGGTTTGTAGCCTTGAATACCGATAACCCAAGGCTTGCCGTATCGATGATGATCGAGGATGTAGGGGCAAGGGGCGGCAGCCATTATGTCGTGCCCAAGGTAAAGAATGTGCTGACCGGGTTTTTAAAATAGCGTTTATATATACCAGTGGCAGTGAAGTAAGATAATTTAAACTTTATATATAACCCTTCATAAATATATGATGATATTCATATAATCTTATAGAATATCATAAGGTGTATTTAAGAGTGGCATATATCTTGCGGGGGGTTATTATTTTGGATGACAAGAAAAATCTAAATTCTGCAAAGATACAAATGCAAAAAAGGATTGTCTCTGAAAAGAGACAGAACATCTCTCTTGAAAACAGGGAAAGGGTTATTTTAAGCGGGATCCTGAATGTTGAAAGCTTCAATGAAAGTCAGATAGTACTGGATACAATGCTGGGGACCCTTACTATAAAGGGCTCGGGCATGCATATGAGCAGATTAAATGTTGAAACAGGGGATCTGGCTATAAACGGTAGAATAGATATGTGTGCATATTCTGAGAAGCAGGATATCAAACATGCAGGTGAAAGTTTTTTAAGCAAACTCTTCAAATAGATTAATGGAGGGTTGACGATGCTTTCGACATTACAGGTCCAGTTTATGTCTCTTTTATTATCCATTTTTGCAGGTATCGCAATAGGTCTGCTTTTTGACATGTATAGAACCATTAACTATTATACAAAGCCTTCCAGGGTTTTTCTTTCTTTTATGGACTTGCTATTTTGGCTTATTACCGGGTGTATGGTGTTTTCGATATTGCTGAGGGCAGATTTTGCGGCATTGCGGTTTTATACATTTGCAGGGATGTGTTTCGGAGTATTTATATATCTCAAACTGTTTTCAGAATATATACTCAAATTATATCGGGGTATCATATATATAATAATCAGGATTGTACATATTTTTTATATATTTGCACTGATACCATTTAAACTTTTATATAATTTATTCTGGGGACCTGCCAACGGCACAAAGAAGTTTTTCAAGAAATCTTTTAGCAATATTGTAAGGAAACGATTTGGCAAGAATAAAGAAGGCGGCAGGCCTTAGAACTTATAAAACTTGAATCTAGCGAATGAGTGTTCAAAATAACACAAGATAAAATTACGAATTGAAGTAATAATTTAATAAAAGTTTGCAATTTTGCAGGATTTTTTTGAAACGTATAGAATAATTAACCGTAATAAATTTAAAAAGGTCGGATATTATGAAAAAACGGAAATTCAGAATCAGGTATATCATTGCTGTTGCGTTAATCTTTTATGTGGGATATACTGTAATCGGACAGCAGATAATGATAGGCAGGATAAAAAATCAGATTAATGTATACAAGCAGGCTAACGCAAAGATTGAGAATCAGAACTCTTATTTGAAAGATAAAATTGAGTTCGCAAAAACAAATGAATATAAAGAAAAAGTCGCAAGGCAGAAGTTAGGGCTGATTAAGCCCGGTGAGATAGTGTTTGCAATAGATGATAGAAAGTGATACTCTATTTCACAGGCTGTAAATAACATAAGTTCATATTTAGGTGTATATATATTCTTCAAATATGAAATATGTACCCGTTAGAGATTTCGGATGCTTGACACTATTTTTTAATTATTATATAATTATCACATTGAATTTATTAAGGAGGAAACTTTTTTGTATGTCCCTAAAGGTAGGTAGCATTGTAGATGGAACTGTAGTAAATATTACAAATTTTGGAGCGTTTGTTGAACTTGCAGGTGGCAAAACAGGGTTGGTTCATATTTCAGAGGTGTCTGATACATTTGTAAAAGATATAAGAGATTTCTTGAAAGAAAGAGAGAGAGTTAAGGTAAAGATCATATCGATTGAGGATAATGGCAAGGTGAGCCTTTCAATTAAACAAGCCCGGGATGAATTGCATAAAAAATCAGCACGACCTGTGGATATTGATTGGTCGCAGAATAAGGGCAGAACAGCATCTATGTCCTTCGAGGAGCGGCTGTCCAAGTTTTTGAAAGACAGCGAGGAAAAGTATCAGGATTTAAAAAAGAATCAAGAGGGAAAGAGGGGCGGAGGTTATACAAGGAGAGGCTCGGCTTTTTAGATAATAAAAGAAGCATTTCACATATGTGGAATGCTTTAATTAATATGAACTAACATATTATTTAAAAAAATGGTGGAATTCTTGCTGAATTAAGCTAAAATAGAGGTATTATATGATAAAAGCTGCTATAGATATAGGTACCAACTCGACGAGGCTTTATATTGGGAGAGTTGGCAAAACAATTGAAAGGATTGAAAAACGGACAACAATAACGAGGCTTGGTAAAGATGTGGATAGTGAAAGAAAGCTTTCACTACAGGCGATAGAAAAAACAGTATGTGTTCTTATGGATTATGAAAGAAAAGCGCAGAGCTATGGGGCATCCGAGATTATAGCCATTGCAACGAGTGCTGTAAGGGATGCCGAAAACAGGGACGAGTTTATTGGAATGATAAAGGACAAAACAGGGATCGATGTAAAAGTAATATCAGGCGATGAAGAGGCAAGGCTGGACTTTGCAGGAGCATCTCAGATAATTGGCGGAACGGGAATTGTGATAGACATAGGGGGAGGGAGCACTGAGATCATTCTGGGCAATAAAGGCAAAATACAGTTTGCCAACAGCATAGACATCGGCTCTGTAAGAATAACCGAAAAATTTATGAATACGGATAATATAACAGATGACCAAATATGTTTGGCTGCCCAGTATATAAAAAATGCCATTGCCGGTGCGGTGGAGAAAATAAAGGGAAGCGGATATGCGCATTCAGCGGATTGCAGAAATGTCGGAGGATCATGTGGCGGCAGTTTTGAAATTGCAGGCATAGGAGGCACGATTACATCTCTGGCGGCTGTCAATCAGGGGCTTAAGGTTTATGACATCGACAAGGTTCATGGATATAAGATCTACAGGGATAACGTGTGCTCCATGTTCGACATGTTTGCACGCTGCGGCATCGATGAAAGAAAGAAAATAAGGGGGCTCCAGATGCAGAGAGCCGACATAATACCTGCCGGAACGCTCATATTGAGGACAATAATGGAAGAGCTTGATTCTGAATATATAACTGTGAGCGAATGCGATAACCTTGACGGCATGATAAAATGTTATTAGGCGGGTCTTAGAACTTACAAAATTTGAATCTGGCGAATGAGTGTTCAAAATAACATAAGCTCAAATTGCGAATCGGAGAAAATAATAAAAAATACTTGAAAAGATTAAAACCCGATGCTATACTATAATAGCAGCAGGGCGTGGAACGGTGATCCTGATACACGCCACAATGCCGGAGTGGCGGAACTGGCAGACGCACAGGACTTAAAATCCTGCGGTCCCTTAAAGACCGTACCGGTTCGATCCCGGTTTCCGGCACCAAATATCGCGGGGTAGAGCAGTCTGGTAGCTCGTCGGGCTCATAACCCGGAGGTCGTAGGTTCAAATCCTTCCCCCGCAACCAGATATGGCGGCGTAGCTTAGTTGGCTAGAGCATTCGGTTCATACCCGAAGGGTCGTAGGTTCGAGTCCCACCGCCGCTACCATTTTAAAAAGCAGCATATCAGCTGTTTTTTTATTTTTTGTCAATCTGCGGTGTTAGTTTTTTTAGGTATATTTTTTATCTCTATTAAATACTGAATGATGACCATTTAACTGTGGATAAGTAAAGAAAACATTTTATTTTAGTCGAATGTTAAGTCCGTTTAATTAAATAAACTAATATTTGTCGTTCAAAAAAATTTTTAACTGCGACATAATGACAAACATTATGGAATATACATGGTATAATAGCCTTACCAAAATAAGGAAACGGGTGGTGAGGTTATGGAAAATGTTTTAAATAATGCGCGGGAAAAGATGTATCATACCGATACGAGCAAGCATAGTAAGAATAGCTTGTATAAAAAGATTATATACTATGCTGAAGATTCAACTTTATTGCTTACTGTAATAGGCTTTTTCATGGGGAGAGTTTCTATAATGAATATGATATCTCCCTTTGGCACCTCATTTTTAATATCCGCAGCAGCGACTATGGGGATAAAAAGTGCGAGCATCATAGGTATAGGCATAGTAGCAGGGTCGCTGACGGCAGGTGGGACATATAAGCCTGTCGAGTCTGTTATCGCGCTGGCGGCGGTATTTTTATCCGCCAGAATCTTCAAACTCAACAAAAAAACATCCACATTCAAGGTATCGTTTATTGCTTTTTCTGTAAATCTAACGATATCTCTCATGTACGGTTTAATTTTAAACGGGGCGTTCGTGTCTTTATACGTTCTGCTTTCATTATTTGATTCTTCAATAGTAATGGCTCTTGTCTACATATATAATTATTCGATACCTGTAATATCGGAAAGAAAGAGAAGAAAAGTGCTGTCAAATGAAGAGATAATATGCCTGTCTATCATTTGCGGGGCGGTCATATCGGGGCTTTCGAACATATATATATTCGGCATAGCGTTAAAGACGGTGCTCTCCGTATTTGTGATAACAGCCGCGGCATATGGGCAGGGACCGGGAGTCGGGGCTGCTATCGGAACGACAATAGGTATAATTACATGTATGTCGCAGAGCAACGCGCCCCAGATTTTATCGGCATATGCCTTAGCCGGAATGCTTTCTGGTATATTCAAGGATATGGGTAAAGTTGGTTCCGGTATAGGATTTATGATGGGGGATATGATTATAGCTTTTTATCTTGGAAATTTTAGGAATGTGGTAAATTTTACGGACTTGATCACAGGTATTTTTATATTCTTGATCTTTCCCGTATCCGTCCTTAAAAAAGCGATACCGTATGCAGGCTCTTCTGCCGAAAAATTTATAGAACAGCAGTCCTATGTTGAAAGGATAAAAGATATAATAAGGGGCAGAATCCTGCATACTGCGGATGTATTCGATGAACTTTCAAAAACGCTCCAGGATAACGAGCATACTGAAAAGCTCCGTGAGGGCAGCGAAATAAGCAGTGTAATAAGCTCTATCGTAGACAGGGTGTGTTCCAACTGCGAAGCCAAAAACATTTGCTGGAAGAGGGATTTTTATAATACATACCAGGGAGTATTCCAAATGGTGGATGTGATACAGACGGATGGCCGTGTAGATATGGATACCGTACCTGATATATTGAAGAAGAACTGCCTGAAGGTCGGTCAATTAATCAAAGCCGGCAATTATGTATATGAGTTGTACAGAATGAATTACAAATGGAGAAGGAAGGCACTGGAGGGAAAGAGGGTAATATGTGAACAGATAGACGGCATCAATGGAATATTGAAGAAGCTTTCCGATGAAATAAAAAAAGATATTATGTTTAAAAATGATGTGGAGGAAGAGCTTGCAGCTACCTTGGATAAAGCTGGATTGCTGTTTGAAGATATTATTGTTACAAGGGATGAAAACGATAAATATGAGGTTAATATATATAAAAAGGCATGTCTTGGGAAAAGGGAATGCGTAAAGGATATATGCCCTGCGGTATCGAAGGTTTTAAACAGAAAAATGAAAAGGGACAGCAGGCCCTGTGCCATAAAAGAAGGTACTTTAATATGCTGTTTCAAACTTATTGAGGATGTAAAATATCAGGTATCCACCGGAATTTCAAGAGTGGTCAAGGATGAAGGAGGTATATCGGGCGACAATTACTCATTCCTGGAGTTGAATGACGGTAAGTATATGATGCTTTTAAGCGACGGCATGGGCACCGGACCCGCCGCAGCAATTGAAAGCAATGCTGCCGTAAGTCTTCTTGAGAAATATCTTGAAGCCGGCTTTGATAAATCGACTGCTCTCAAGGCGATAAATTCCGCTATGGTTTTAAGATCACAGGATGATGAATATGCTACGATAGATCTTGCAGTTGCAGATCTTTACACTGGGGATATCGAGTTTATAAAAATAGGAGCAGTATCCACTTTTATAAAAAGAGAGAACGGGACTATAGAAACAATTAATTCCACTACCCTTCCCATAGGCATATTAAATGATGTCGATCTGGAAATAAAAAAGGAAAGGCTGTCGGATGGGGATTTTGTTATTATGATGACAGATGGAGTCTTGGATGTGGGAGGTAAGGTTGACACGGAATGGGTCATAGGCATCCTTGAAGAGATTAAAAGCAAAAATCCCCAGGAAATTGCAAACATGATAATAGAAAAAGCAAAGGAAAGAAATAAAGGAGGCATACCTGATGATATGACCGTAATGGTATCTAAAATATGGCAAGCCTTATAAAAGAATGGGGAAATAACCTCCCCGTTCTTTTATATTTGCTATCCGCTGTAGAATATATTTTGCGTTATAGGGAGAGAATTTTATTATAGTGTTTACAAAATATATGATAAAATATATTATATTCATATATACTTGTACTAAAACTTTGGTCGCTATTGAAAATTGACTCGGGTGAAATTATGTTACAGAGCGCTTTAAATACAATTAAAAAATATAATATGCTGAAAAAAGGTGATGTAGTGGTTGTCGGGGTATCCGGCGGGCCGGATTCCATGGCACTGCTCCATCTTTTATATACCTTAAAAGATGAATATTGTTTGAAGATTCATGCCGCCCATTTAAATCACATGCTGCGGGGAATGGAAGCCGATCTTGATACTGAGTATGTTAAAAATTTTTGCATAAAATTTAATATACCTTATTCGATCAAATATGCCGATATAAATAGTATGGCCGAAAAAGATGGGTTATCCACTGAGGAGGCAGGCAGAAGAGAAAGGTACATTTTTTTTTGTGATATCGCGAAAAAAATAGGAGCTAATAAAATTGCGCTTGCCCACAATATGAATGATCAGGCGGAAACTATACTGATGAGGATGATAAGGGGTGCGGGACTTGACGGACTGTGCGGAATAAAGCCTGTTCGCGACATGCTTTATATAAGGCCGCTGCTGTTTACGATGAGAGAAGATATAGAAAAATATTGCAGGGAAAACGATATTGCCCCGAGGATTGACAGAACCAACTTCGTACCTGTTTATACGAGAAATAAAATAAGGCTTGAACTGATTCCATATATTAAAAAAAACTTTAATAAAAGAATTGAACTATCACTTTCAAATACGGCAAGTTTGGTATCTGAGGACAATGATTTTATAAATGAATATTCCGATGGGATTTTTGAAAAGATTGCATATATAAAAAACCATCGTGTGGATATAAATATAAATGACATCCGGAATTTGCATGATTCAATAAAAAAAAGAATAATAAGGAGGGCTATATTTTCTGTCAAGGGAGATTTAAATGAAATAGAAAATAAACACATAGAACTGATACTTTCTATAATTAAGCAGGGCGCTACAGGAGGTGCCGTTGAACTTCCCGGCGATATTAAAGCTATTATAAGCTATGAAATCTTATGTATCGATAAATCCGGCAATGGTAGTATAAGGCCGTTTTGTTATGATATGTCGGTACCGGGCGTTACGAAAATTCCTGAGATCGGAGGAGAGATAAGAGCTGAAATCATAGGCAGTGATATTGATTATAAAAAGGCGGATTCATTTGTTAAATATTTTGATTATGATAAAATAAAGTATAAGCTATATGTAAGATCAAGGCATGATGGGGATTGCATAGTACCATTAGGAATGAGATATAAAAAGAAGTTGAAGGAAATATTTATAGACAGCAAGATTCCGAGGAATGAAAGGAATAAAGTACCTTTGATATCCTGTGGAAGGGAAATTTTATGGGCTGTGGGGTTAAAGATGAGTGACAGTTTTAAGATCGATGAAAACACAAGAAGAGTGTTGAAACTCGCGTATAAAAGGTTGGGGGTTTAATAAAATGCTAAATGATGATGTACAGGAAGTTTTGATAACAAAAGAGAGGCTTGCCGAGAGAATAGCCGAGCTTGGCAAACAAATTTCAAAGGATTATGAAAATAAAGATCTCATGCTTATAGGAGTATTAAAGGGATCCGTACCCTTTATGGCAGATCTTATGAGGGAAATAACAGTTGACTGCACTATGGATTTTATGGCTGTATCGAGCTATGGAAGCTCTACCCAATCATCCGGTGTTGTGAGGATATTGAAGGATCTGGATTCAGATATCGAGAACAAGCATGTTTTGATCGTCGAAGATATCATAGATACGGGGTATACGTTGAAGTATCTGCTCGGCAATCTGAATTCGAGAAAGCCTGCAGATGTTGAAATATGCTGCCTTTTGGATAAGCCGGACAGAAGAATGGTTAACCTTGATATCAAATATGAAGGCTTCAAAATCCCAGATGCATTTGTTATAGGATACGGGCTTGATTATGCAGAAAGATACAGAAATCTTCCGTTTATCGGAATACTTAAGAAAGAAGTGTATGAAACGAAATAATTTCTTTAGCCTTGATTGGAATAATTATTTTTTGAATATAAAATATGTAACCGGAGTAAAGTAACTTCGATTCGTAATATGAACTTATGTCATTTTGAACACTCATTCGCCGCTCAAAATAACATA
>ENA-UOOI01002096-UOOI01002096.1-fermentation-metagenome-genome-assembly--contig:-NODE-2096-length-18338-cov-52.794891_pt1 | contig 18338 bp, 13 predicted proteins | sample MGYA00245779_ERZ724027 | MGnify/ENA primary metagenome ERZ724027 (study PRJEB28704, sample SAMN03018318) | fermentation metagenome | biome: anthropogenic terrestrial biome; feature: soil...
TGAGGAAGCTAAACCAGCATGTAAACAAGCTGAAGAGGCAAGTCAAAACACTGAAGAAGTAAGTGAAATGAAAGTCTGAGAGTTACTTCCATAAGAAATAAAAGATAATTCAAAATATAATCCACGTGGATTTACACATTTGATTGAAAGATCAATAACATCGACCTTGTAGCTGTTTATTAATCCAAATTAACAGCGCGGTTATTGTGCTTGAACTTTGTATCTCAAGTGTGTAAATCTCATTTTCTTACAGTTTTTCTCAAAGACTTTAATAAAATGTCTTTGTTATCCAGGGCAACCCGTAAACTTGCTTGCTAGGTAATACTTTTTAAGAGGTTTTGTTTTTAGAATGTACTTCTGCCAGACTTTCGAGGCTCTACATCCATTTGTCTTTATCACCCGCATTCTGTTTGGGCAACGTAGTGAATTTGCTATAAATTTAAAGTCAAATTTTTGTATCCTGAGTATAATTTTGCCTTCTCAACTATTTAATTCTCATTTAATTCTCAAATTAGTGAAATACATCTCCCTGAATTCTTCCCCTGAAAGCTAAGTTTCGAGAAAGAAGTTTTCTGGTTTATTCCTTGAAATTTTGTTTGCAGGTCACCAGGTTCTTTCCTATTTTTATAGATATCAATAATAATCAATTACAATTAATTTCAATCAATTCGTCTTATTGATCTGACCTGTTTTCAAAATTACCAGGATAATCTTTTAGCGTTCCGAAAAAACTAATTTTCAATTATTAAGGTTTTTAAGAAAATATTGGAATTTTCAGTGTATGAACATAATAGGGCGGGCAGTTTTTACTTGAGAGAGCCTGCAAACCTGAATCCTGACATAGATTTTTCCGGAAAACCTTAATCTAAAAAAAGAATATACTATATGGGGAGAAATTTAAGACTTATTAAAAATAATTAAAGGATCTAAAGTACGGGGTTTTACGCCTATGGGAAGAGGGCCGAGAAATTACGAGGAGAAGCTGATAACTCCGGAACGAGCAGCTGAACTTATAGAAGAAGGCTGGAAGCGGGCAGACCTGCACGTACATACAACCTGTTCCTTTGACGTCCTTCCTGTGAGAGATCTGCATCCAGAAAGCCTTTATGATAAAGCCCTTAATCTTGGAATGGATTATGTAACATTTACGGACCATGATACCGTGGAAGCATGCGAGATTCTCGGATGGGACCGTGAAAAGTTTGTTCCAGGGGTTGAGATGAGTGTGTACGACCCTGAATTTGCAGGACATGTCCTGCACATTAACGTTTTCGAACTTGACAGGGATAATTTTTTTGAACTCAGAGAAATTGCGGAAATCGAGCATAATCTGAAAAGCTTTATCAAGTACCTCAAGCGGCATAAACTTCCTTTTGTTTACAATCATCCTTTCTGGTTTGAATTCCATCGTGAACCGAATCCGTCTGCAGTACCCAGACTGGCAAGGCTTTTCCCAGTACTGGAATACAATATGAATGAACCCAAACAGAAAAACGGGCTTACTATTGCCCTGGCTGAGAAATTCGGAAAAGGCATTGCTGCGACAACCGACTCTCATTCTGGGAAACTAGGAAAGGTGTACACTCTTGCAAAGGGCGATAGCTTCAAAGATTTTTTCAGAAATGTAGAAAAAGGTAAAAATTACATTGTACCTGAAGACCTTACCAGGGAACTTCTAATTGATGAAATGAATACCTGGATAGATCTGATTTTTGAAAAAAGCCAGAAAAACAGGGATATAAAAAACTACCTTACTGGAATAAAATCCCTGGATGCAATGGTCAGGATTTCCAGGAGCGAACTACTAAACAATTTCCCCGGGCTCAACAAAACAACCATGAGTCTGCTTTATCTGATCTCAAACACAGGGCTTCCGGCTTCATTTTATCTCCATACGGAAGAGAGTTTAGCAAAAGAAATTGAAAAACAAATCGAGAGGGAAAAGCAAAGTTAATACATGTTTTTAACTATTTTAGGCTTGTGTCTCTCATTAAACTTTTTTTGATACTTCCGTTCACTAAACTTCTTTGATTTTTGCCTTTCACTAAACTCCCTTATTTGAGATTCTTAAACTCTGAATATAAACTTAGGTACTTTTTGATTTTAGAGGTACTTTTCAATTTCTGAAAAATCTACCCTGGCAGTTGAATCCAGGGAAATTGGAGTGATTGAGACGTGTCCTTTCTGCATGATGGCGTGCACATCAGTACCTTCTTTTTCTTCCTGGATCAGGTCGCCTGCAATCCAGTAATAGGGTCTGCCCCTTGGGTCGTGTCTCTCCTCGACATCTGTTTTAAAGATTTTTCGTGCAAGGCGGGTTATCTCTATAGGGGTATCCTCTTCAGCATGATAGGGAATATTAATGTTTAGAAGATCCACGTTTTCCGGCATGCCGTGCCTCAAGACATTCCGAGCAACTCTATTTACTACCTTTATTCCGGTTTCAAAACGCTCTCTATGGTAGTCCCTGGGATCATCAAATTTCAATCCTTCATCGAGTACCTGCATGGAGGCGGCAATTGCAGGCACACCGTAGCTTGCAGCTTCAAGAGCTCCTCCAATGGTCCCTGAAGTAGTAATAGTATCTGTACTTATATTCTCCCCAATATTAAAACCAGAAAGCACCAGGTCAGGCATTTCCTTTAGAATCGTGAAAATGCCCAGGATTACAGCATCTGTAGGGGTTCCTCCCACAGAATAAGCAGGTATGCCTCCAGCATTCGTTTTCGTGATTCGAAGGGGCTCAAAGATAGAAATCGAGCGCCCGACTCCGCTTTGCTGGACAGCAGGAGCCGAAATCGTAACATCTCCAAGATCTGAAACACTGTCAAAAGCGGCTTTCAAACCTGTGGAATAAACACCATCATCATTAGTAACAAGAATTTTTGGGGCCATCAGCCTTCCAATAAGTTGTCGGATAATTTAAAATTAATGGAAAGGATATATGCTTCAGGAAATACATTAACACTTCAAATACGCTTTAAATGTAAAATGAAGTGGCAAATAAAATGGCAAAATAAAATGGCAAAACAAAATGGCAAAATAAAGAAAACGCCAAAAAAGAAAAGTTAATTTAGGGCTGAGCTCTAGAATTTACCAAGCCCCATTCAAAATAGCATAATAACATCTCATCTCGCAGTTCGTATCTTAACCGAATACAAACGGAAACGGATCTGCATATGCTTTGAGTTCAGATTTAGTTCAGATTTAGAACTCAGAACACTGTTTTTATGGTATATACATAGAGATGGTGAACCCCTATGGCAAACATCATCAATCTTACTACCAGAAACTCCAGATTGTGGAGCCAATGAGTCATTTCTACAAGTTTTTCTGAGCGTAAGATTCGTTTTCCTTTTATCGTTTCTACAATTTCATTTAAGCTTTCTAACATCATTTTATCAAAACCCCACTGATAATGTATTCTATCCGGTAGGTCCTCAAAGCATTCCATGTTAGAAAGTGCTCTGAATACTTACCCTAATCCAACGATATCTCAAAAAGGCACTTTATGTTTGAAAATGCCTTACATAGTATACACTATCCGACGTGATCTCAATGAGGCATCTTCATGTCGAAAATGCACTATTTACCCCACCGACTCTAGCTTTAGAAGCTTGTGATATTAAAAGATGTTGACCCTGCATGAAAGAATTTTATGTGAACGCGTAGACAATATCCGAGTGTTCCGATCAACACTTTAGCCAAAAGGTATGAGAAAGAAGCTGAACATTGATAGCATAAATTACCAAGCTAGAAATTCAGAGCAGATTATATAAGCCATAGGTCGAAAATATAGATTAATAAAAATTATCCATGAGTTAATTTCCTATGCCCTGCAAGACAGGATCAAGTGCAAAACCCTAATCCGGTAAAAGAAAAGGATAGAAAGCAGCTTCCAGAATCAAAAATTAAATTGCACTTCAGATTACTACAACTTTATTTTTATTTTTCTGCCGACGGCTCGGGAAAATCCGACTCAACCTTTTAACGATCCGCCTGCAAACCTCGTCCATGAGTTTCCAGTAACCTCTGAACTGCCGGTAGATTTCTTCCACATCTTCTTCCTGGCAGGCGTGTTCACTTTTGATCCTTAAATCTATCATCTCAAGAGCTTTGACAGTTTCTTCCTCATTCATGAGCCCGACTTTGGAAGTCATTCTCATGCAAGACTTTGGAGACTAGTAGTTGAATGTAATCTATTTCTGTCGACTTTAAGAAGATCTCTACAGAACCTTACCAGAAAAGATACATCAAATCTCATTTTTACATTCTATGCTTCTATAACCCGAAACCTCCTCAACTGACACAGAGCAGTGCAAATTTAATATAATGATACCGTTATCCATCTAGTATTTCCTATAAATCAAAATTTATTATTATCCAATATCCCCCAATCAATTTCACGAGGATTTATTAAATGGACAAGTACGAAAAGGTATTCGAGCTGGCTAAACGCCGGGGGTTTTTGTGGAACTCCTTTGAGCTGTATGGCGGAAGCCGGGGATTTTATGATTACGGGCCTCTTGGGAGCACACTGAAGAGGCGCATAGAACAGACCTGGAGAGAGTTTTACGTTATTCAGGAAGGGTTTATGGAGATCGAGTGCCCGACAATCGGGCTCGAAGAAGTGTTTATTGCGTCAGGGCACGTAGGAGGTTTTTCTGATCCCCTGTGCGAGTGCATGAACTGTAAAGAGGCATTCCGGGCTGACCACCTTGTAGAAAATGTAATGGACGCCGCCGGAACTCTAAGCGCAGAAGACCTCACTAAAGTCATAAGGGAAAATGAGATCCGATGCCCAGAATGCGGTGGCGAATTTAGGGAAGCCTACGAATTTAACCTGATGTTCAAAACCACAATCGGTCCAGGCACTGGAAGGCAGGGGTACCTCAGGCCGGAAACGGCACAGGGGATGTTTGTCGATTTCCAGAGGCTGTCCAAGTTCTACAGGGATAAACTGCCTTTTGGGGCAGTGCAGATCGGAAAATCCTATAGAAACGAGATTGCGCCAAGACAGGGCGTAATCCGGCTCAGGGAGTTCACGCAGGCCGAGTGTGAGATTTTCGTTGATCCCAGGAACAAGAAACATCCCAACTTCGAGCGTTTTGCAGACAGGGAGCTTATGCTTTATTCGCAGGAGGCACAGCAGAAAGGCGAATCCTTCAGGATGACTGTGCAGGAGGCTGTAAAAGCTGGAATTATTGCACATGAAATCCTGGGCTACAATATCGCACTTACCAACGAGTTCCTGACAAAGGTTGGGATCGATCCTGCAAGACTTAGGTTCAGGCAACACCTGACCGACGAGATGGCGCATTACGCGATTGACTGCTGGGATGCCGAGATCGAAACTGACCGGTTTGGCTGGGTTGAGATTGTGGGAATTGCCGACAGGACGGATTATGACCTGAAAGCCCACGCAAGAGTCAGCAAGACCGAGCTTTATGTGTATGTTGAATATGACGAGCCGAAAATGGTGACTCGCTTTGCTGTAAACCCGAACATGGGCAAGCTTGGCCCTATCTTTAAGGGCAAGGCAAAAGCTGTTGCAGATGCCTTAAAGCAGCTTTCCGAAGAAGAGCTCTCGAAGAGTGAGATCAAAGTTACTGTAGGCGGAGAGGAATTGACAGTCAGCTCGGATGCAGTAGACTTTGCAGAAGAGACTGTTAAAGTCAGTGGAGAAAATGTAGTTCCTCATGTAATCGAACCTTCCTATGGGATCGACAGAATCTTCTACGGTGTAATGGAGCATGCCTATGAAGAAGAAAATGTGGCTCAAAAGGCTGCCAAATCCGGGCTTAAAGGTGCAGAAGAAGCCGGAAAAGAATCCGAAGCAAAAGATTCCAAAACCAGTAAGGACGAGGGTGAAGCTGAGGGAGAAGAGGAAACCCGCCTTGTCATGCACCTCGCAAGCGCAATTGCCCCGGTCCAGGTGGCAGTTCTCCCACTCCTGACCCGTAAAGAGCTTGCAGACCCTGCAAAAGATATCATTTTAAAACTCAGGGAAAAGACCCTGCTTGTTAATTACGATGATTCCGGAACCATCGGGCGCCGTTACAGGAGAAATGACGAAATCGGAACGCCTTACTGCGTTACTGTAGATTATGATACCCTCAAAGACGGGACTGTAACTATCAGGGACAGGGATTCCATGCGCCAGGTCCGGGCTCCGATTAAAGGGATCGAAAACGTGCTCTACGAACTTATTTACAGAAGCAGGACTTTCGAATCCGCAGGCAGCCCCTTTAATTTCTAAAATTGAAAAACTGAAAGTCCCTGAGCTGTGGGCTAAAAAGCCTGCAGCAAAGTTTTTAATTTTTTATAGACTTATAATTAGATTAATAACTAGATTAGAATCATAATCGGATTAGAATCCGAGAAATTTCTCCGACAGAAATTACCTGAAGTAAGTTAATCCAAAATAAATGACCCTGAAACCGAATGAACGAAAACTTTTTTCCTGAGAAGCCAGCCTGCATGAAGCACCCGCTGATAAAACCCAATACAGTTGAGCAGAGGCTCTATCAGTTGAATCTCGCAGGAAGAGCCCTTGAAGGGTCAAGCCTAGTTGTGCTTCCCACAGGGCTTGGAAAAACCATTATAGCCCTTTTTGTAATTGCCTCCAGACTTCAGCGTTTTGGAGGAAAAGCCCTGGTTCTTTCCCCAACAAAACCACTTGTGGAGCAGCATGCGACTTTTTTCAGAGAGGTGATGACTCTTCCCGAAGAGGAAATTCTGGCATTTACAGGCAGTGTTGCCCCTGCGGAGCGGGAAAGACTCTGGGCGCAGGGAAAACTGATAATATCCACCCCTCAGGTGATTGAAAATGATCTTCTTACAAAAAGGATCAGCCTTGAGGACGTAAACCATATAACCTTTGATGAGGCGCACAGGACAGTCGGAAATTACGCTTATACCTTCATTGCGGAAAAGTATTTTGAGAGTGCAAAAAATCCTCTTGTACTTGGAATTACTGCAAGTCCTGGCAGTTCAGACGAGAAAATTTCTGAGGTCTGCCAGGCTCTGCATGTTGAAAATGTCTCGGTGAAGACTGAGAACGACAGAGATGTTCGCCCTTATGTGCAGGAAAAAAAGGTAGAATGGCTTCAGGTCCAGCTTCCTTCTGAGATGGCTGAAATCCGAGATTATTTAGAAAAAATCGTTAATGGCCGGCTCGGAGCTATAAGAGATCTAGGATTTTCGGCAGGCAGCGGGAAATATGTCTCCAAAAAAGATCTCCTGTTTCTCCAGAAGAAGCTTCAGGGCGAAATCCGGATAGGGGGTGATCCTGAAATTTTTACTGCCTTGTCTGTTGTTGCCGAAATAATGAAGGTAAACCATGCTGTAGAAATGGTTGAGACCCAGGGGCTTGAACCTCTGAGGAAATACCTGGAAAAACTGGATGCAGAAGCCTCTTCAAGCAGCGCAAGCAAGGCTACAAAAAGACTAATGGACGACCTCTACATGAGAAAAGCCTTTTACAGGGTAAAGGAATGCGAGGTTGAACATCCTAAACTTGAGCTTGCAAGGAAAATCGTATCCGAGCAGCTAAAAGAAAGCCCTAACTCCAGGGTAATTGTTTTTACGAATTATAGGGATACGGCAGAGATAGTTGTAAATGCCCTTTCTGGAGTTCCAGAAATTGTCCCCGCCCGCTTTGTAGGACAGGCTTCACGCCGTAAGGACAAAGGGCTTACGCAAAAACAGCAGGTGGAAACTCTCGACAAATTCAGATCAGGAGAATACAACGTACTTGTAGCCACATCAGTTGCTGAAGAAGGACTTGACATTCCCTCAACAGACCTAGTATTATTCTACGAACCTATTCCCTCGGAAATTCGGAGCATCCAGCGTAAGGGCAGGACAGGCAGGCAACAGAAAGGCAGAGTCGTCGTACTTATTACAAAAGACACACGCGACGAAGCGTATTACTGGAGCAGCAGGAACAAAGAAAAAAGGATGTTAAACAGCATACAGAAGCTTGAAGCTCTTCTGGACCCCGATGACTCAAAGCAAGATTTGAGACTTTCAGATTTTGAATCTGAAATTAAAGTTTCAGATTACACAATAAATGAAGCCGAGAGTAAAATAGAAAATGAAAATAAAGCTGAAGATGACAGTAGAGCAGAAAATCTGTTAGAAAAAAATCTGTTAGAAAACAGAGTAGAAAGCTTAAAAGAGAGACAAAAAACGCTTGTCGATTTTGAAACTCTTTCAGGAAAGAAACCTGAATCAGAATTAGAATCAGAACCAGAGCCAGAACCAGCTCAGAGAGTCCCTGAGTTAGGAGCCACCCCTGAAACCCTCAAAATAGTAGTTGACTTTAGGGAAACAAAAAGTGGAGTTGCAAATGTTCTCGACAAGCTTGGAGTAGAGGTTGATTTTGCGGCGCTTGAAATCGGAGATTATGTTGTAAGCGACCGCCTTGCTGTCGAGAGAAAGCGCACGGACGACTTTGCAAATTCCCTTATCGATGGGAAGCGGAATCTCTTTGCGCAATTATCAAACCTTGCAAGAGTATATGAAAAACCCGTTCTTATCGTTGAAGGAACTGAACTTTTCACTTCCAGGCAAATCAATCCGAATGCCATTTACGGCTCCCTAGTATCCATTGCTATTGATTTTGGAGTTTCACTGTTATACTCAAGAGATGAAGAAGAGACTGCTGCAATCTTAAAAGTGCTTGCAAACCGTGAGCAGACCGAAAATAAGCGTGAAGTTAATCCCCATGGAAAGAAGTTAACCAGTACTCTTACTGAGCAGCAGGAATACCTGATCACTGCGATCGCAGATATAGGACCAAAAGCCGCAAGAAACCTTCTTTTACACTTCGGCTCAGTAGAAGCTATTATGAAGGCTGATACCAAAGAACTCAAGAAGGTAAAATTAATAGGGCCAAAAAGAGCAAACAAAATCAGAGAGATCATAGAGGCTCCTTATAAAGGATAAGTGGGAAAAAGTCAAACTTTTTTAGACTTCTTCTTTTTCTTTTCTCCTCTCCTTTATCGTCTCTCCTTTATTTTCTCGATCATTCTCTCTCACCCTTATCTTTTTCACCTTATCCTTATTTTATAACTGCCTCAGGCGCTCTACAATCCCAAGCCCTTTTTCAATTAGTTCTAAATCTTCGGCAATACTGCGTGGATCTATTTCATCCTGAAGAGAATCAGCAATATTCACCATCTTTTTAAAGAGGAGGTGTTCCAGTACTTTCCGGTCTTCATGAGTTCCGGATACCTTCCGTGCTCCTGCTGATTTTTCTGCTCTTCCTGCGCCTCCTGCAGGTGCGGCCTGGATTGCAGAGGTTACAGTAGCTGCAGGAGATGTGGATGCAGAGGCTTCAAGAGCTTCAGGAACTGCCCTTCCTGCTTCTTCTTTTTCGGAAGCTATTCTTGAAATCTCTTCTTCTACCAGCTCGACAGCTTTTTCCTCTTCATCTGCAGATTCAGAGGCTCTCAATCCGAGCCGTGATTTTTGCCTGTGTGCCTGGGTTCTTTTTTTAGCTTCAAAAGAAGACCTGTTTTTCTCCGTATAAGGTCTGGGTTCAGGAGCTGGGGCATTTTCAGCTTGTTCCTGAGTTTCCTCTTCTTCCTGGACATCACATATAGGGCAGATTACTGTACCCTGATAACGAAATTTAGGGGCTCCGCAGATTTTACAATGCTCAGCAAGCATTGTGCCTCCAAGTTCAAGGAAGCGTGCTATTCGCTTTACTTTTTTATCTTTTTCAGAATCCATATCTAACCTTCCTTTGCTCACAGCTTCTAATGCATTTGCTTCTCGTTTATTTTATAAAATTTTTACTGTAGCTCCTGTATATGAAGTTAATTTATCCTATGTAAACTGGAGAAAGCAGTAAATCCAGAATCACGAAGGAAAGACCCTAAAACAAGTAGCTTTAAAAATTACCGATAATATTTTATATAACATGCCTATCTTAGACTAATCTATTAGCTCTTATTTTTACACAATAATTAACTGTGAAGGTGATTCGAGTGCCATCAAATGATTCAGTAGAAGTTATTAGACAATGTCTTCAGGTCTTAGAAAGTATAACCAGTGACTCTTCCGTTCCAAGAAATATCAGGCGTTCCGTGAATGAAATAATGGACATACTGAACAACGAATCCGAGCCTCTCTTTCTTAGAGCAGCATCAAGCATTTCCATTCTCGAAGATATAAGCAATGATCCTAACCTTCCTCTGCACACGAGGACTTTAATATGGAATCTCTCAAGTCAGCTCGAGACAATTCCTGTAGATGAATAATAAATTCCTGTAGATGAATAGTAAATACAGATTTTAAATAATATAAAGAAAGAATTTGCTCTGGAGTACAGTCTGAGAGCAGATAAACTCCAGGAATAAGCAAGCTCAGGATACGCTTCTTAAGACGATCCTGTTAAAAATCCCAAACTTCAACTAATTCTAAAAAATAGCCGGAAGGGAACGCCTTATATTTTTACTGGCATTTCGAGCTAGTTTTGGAATCATCTCTGGAAGTTAAAGGATAACGACTACGAAAAAAGCTTTTCCCTTCTTTTTTATACCTTTTTTCAGGACCCAGATAAAAATCCTAGATCTTAAAACCAGAGTATAAAAGGATAATGGATATAAAAGATCAAGTTATGAATATAAAAGATAAAGGTATAAATATAAAATACCTAGACTAGAAAATTTTGAAAAAGTAAGAGTTGTAAAGTGTTACAGGGAATAATAAATAGAATTTTAATTAAGTTCAAATCATAAAAATTTAAACAAATTAAGCTCGATCCATACAGGAAGAAGGCTGATAAAAACTGATAAGCATTGAAGGGGGTATGAAAAAATATTGCTTGAAGAAATTTCAGTCAGGATAAGAGAAAATTTTGAGGCTAAAGATCGCATAAGGGAAGAAGGACTGAAAATCTCTAGAGAAATTGTCAGAGAATGCAGGACAGCCTCATTTGCCCTTCATGGACAGGACTTTGAAAAAGCAGATAAGAATATTAAAATAGCCGGAAAAGCGCTTAAGGAGCTTGAAATTCTCTTCGAAGGGCATGCTGACATCTATCATGCAGGTTTTGTAGAACATGCCCAACAGGAATATTCGGAGGTTGCAGTTCTAAGCAGCCTGCTGAAGGAAGAAGGAGACAGGTTTCCTTTTCCTGAAGAATTAAGAGTCGAATATGCAGCTTACCTTAACGGGCTTGGGGATGTTGTAGGGGAGCTTAGAAGGCATGTTCTGGACCTCATAAGGAAAGAATCCTTTGAGAAAGCTGAAATATTTTTAGGCATAATGGAAAACATCCATGCTATGCTTATGGACTTTGACTACCCCGATGCTATAACCAGGGGACTGAGGAGAAAAACCGATGTATCCCGCTCCATAATAGAAAAGACGCGCGGCGATGTTGTCAATGCAATTGGTCAGAAAAAGCTTGAAATCGCAATGCGGAATCTGGAATCCAGACTTTAGATAGCTTAAGATAAAAGTAATGCTTTTAATACTGGAAAATCAACGTTTTTGGACTAAATTATAATGAAGCATTAAATGAAGCAATAATGAAACATTAAACGAAGTATAAACTTCAGCTAACTAATATACGGCTTATGGTCAACCAGCTAATATACGGTTATAGATTACTGTTAAACCGCTTATTATTTTAACTATTATTTATCTGTTAGACATTTGACTTATGAATATTAAAGACTAAAGTCTCCAAGTTTACTAGTTTAGAAATCCAGTGAGACAGATCTACAATTCCAATAAACTACGATCCCAATAAACTACAATCCCAATAAAGATCTACAATATATTTCAATAGATTTCAACGAATCCCAATAATCTACTACAAGAGGATATGCATGAAATTTGATCCGGAGCAAATAAAAAAGGACGCAAGAGAGAATTTCGACCTTACCTGGAACGAGGGTAAAAAGCTGGTCAGGACCCCTACCCTAAACGAACGTTATCCCAGGACAACTCTGAGATATGGAAAAGCCCATCCTGTTTACGATACAATCCAGAAACTCAGAGAAGCCTATCTAAGGATGGGATTTGAAGAGATGATGAATCCTCTGATAGTGGAAGATAAAGAGGTACACAAACAATTTGGAAGTGAAGCTCTTGCAGTCCTGGACCGCTGTTTCTATCTGGCAGGCCTGCCAAGACCGAACGTTGGAATTTCCGACGAGCGGATTGCACAGGTAAAAGAGATTCTTGGAGATATAGGCGACGATGGAATAGGCAAAATCAGGCAGGTTCTCCATTCATATAAAAAAGGAAAGATAGAGGGAGACGACCTTGTGCCTGAAATTTCAGGAGTGCTTGAAGTCTCGGATGCCCTTGTTGCCGATATGATTGACAAAGTTTTCCCGGAGTTCAAAGAGCTTGTACCCCAGGCAAGCACAAAGACGCTCCGCAGCCACATGACCAGCGGCTGGTTCATTTCCCTCGGTGCCCTCCTTGAAAGACAAGAACCTCCTTTCCACTTCTTCTCAATAGACCGCTGTTTCAGGCGAGAACAACAGGAAGATGCCTCAAGGCTCATGACCTATTATTCAGCTTCCTGTGTAATCATGGATGAAGATGTGACTGTTGATCATGGAAAAGCTGTTGCAGAAGGGCTGCTATCCCAGTTTGGCTTTGAAAAATTCCTTTTCAGGCCCGATGAGAAACGCAGCAAATACTATATTCCTGACACGCAGACTGAAGTATTTGCCTTTCATCCGAAACTTGTGGGCTCTAACTCAAAGTATTCGGATGGCTGGATCGAGGTTGCAACTTTCGGGATTTATTCCCCAACGGCCCTTGCAGAGTATGATATCCCATACCCTGTCATGAACCTGGGACTTGGAGTGGAAAGGCTAGCAATGATCCTGCATGATGCTCCTGATGTTCGCTCTCTTACCTACCCACAGATTCCGCAATATACGGAATGGGAAATGTCAGATGGAGAACTTGCAAAACAGGTCTTCGTAGATAAGATCCCTGAGACTCCAGAAGGACTTGAGATTGCAGCAGCAATCGTTTCCCAGTGCGAACTGCATGGAGAGGAGCCCAGTCCCTGTGAATTCCCTGCCTGGGAGGGAGAAGTCTGCGGCAGAAAAGTAAAAGTTTCTGTAATCGAGCCCGAAGAAAATACAAAGCTTTGCGGACCTGCAGCTTTCAATGAGGTTGTAGCCTATCAGGGAGATCTCGTAGGAATCCCAAACACTAAAAAGTGGCAAAAAGCCTTTGAAAACCACTCTGCAAGAGCAGGAATCCGTTTCATAGAGGCATTTGCAGCTCTGGCTGCCAGGGAGATCGAAGAAGCTGCGATGTCAGGAGCAAACGAGCACATAGTCAGGGTAAGAATCGCCAAAGTTCCCTCAGAAGTCAACCTGAAGATAGGTCCTATTGCCCAGCGTTATATCACGGGCAAAAAGAGAAAAATCGATATGAGAGGCCCGGTTTTCACGTCTGTAAAAGCGGAATTTATGTGAAGACCAGAAAAGTGTGAAGACCAGAAAAACAGGAGCAAACTACATGCACCCAGATCAAAGCCCTTTTTCAAAGTATTCCGAGCTTAGTAGGTTGATGGAAACCGGCGAGCCTGTATGTGTAAGCTTTGAAACAGGACACGAAATCGGGTGTAAATTTGGCAGCAAAATCGGTTGCAAGGCTGAGCAAGATATCGGGAGCGAAATCGAAAAGGGTAAGGGTATCGAGGAAAAAACCGAGGAGAGAGTAACTGACACACGAGACAAAAAATTTCCTGAAAAATCCTGTTTTCTTTTTTGTGAACTTGTGCAGATGGCTCGTATGGGAGAAGAATTCCAGATTTCAGGGCAGGGCTGCTCCCCAGGAAACTATGTGCTGGGCTTTTCGGAGGAGAGTCCTGCAACGTACTATCTAAACTCCGGAAGATATAAGGACTCGGAGGCTGTGGAAAATGCTGCATTATCGCTCCCAAGATTGAAAAAAAGGTTCTCTTTCATAAGAATCGAGCCCCTTTCCCTGAATAAAGGTAGTTTTGACGTGCTGATTCTTTTCCTGAAGCCCGAAAAAGCTATGCGCATTATTCAGGCCAGCGCCTATTCGGAAGGAAAAAGGGTAGTATTTGATACAATGGGTGCAGCATCGATCTGTGGAGACTGTATTGTACTTGCATACAAGCAGGGCATAGCCCTATCTTTTGGGTGCAAGGGATCAAGAAAGCATAGTGGATATGGAGATTTTGAAGTTCCACTTGGGCTTTCTTTTGAGGAAGCAAACAAAATAGAAGAGACTCTTTCAAAACTTCCGGAAACGAGGGAGTAGAATAAATTGAGGCATTTCCTGGTTTCCTAAAGAAAATGAAGAGTTTTGAAACAATATGTCTTGTATAGACTTGACAGCTGCAAAGACTTGACAGCTGATAGATTTGATAGAAAAGACTTGACAGCTGATAGATTTGATAGAAAAGACTTGACAGCTGATAGATTTGATAGAAAAGACTTGACAGCTGCAAAGACTTGACAGCTGATAGATTTGATAGAAAAGTATAGATTTAACAACCTTCCTTAAATAGTGAAGAAACTGCATTTCGGAACTGGCAAATAATCTATCTCTTGTAACCCATTCTTTTTTTTGAAAAATCTGCAATCAAAAGAAACTCTTTTTTTTCGCAAAAGTGACTGGACGAAGCCGATTTATCCAAGCTCTTACTTGAGAAAAGTCAATAAACAAAACCCCTATTATTCAGAGCCGCCAACGGGATGAGTTTATATAGAAGTACAAACATGTAAAATGAGATTTTAATTCCAAATTCACACTAATGGAGGATTAAATCATGGCAGGACAGCCAATATTCATTTTAAAAGAAGGAAGTAAAAGAACCAGAGGCAGGGATGCCCAGAGTAACAACATCATGGCAGCAAAGGCAGTAGCCGAAGCCGTCAGAACAACCCTTGGTCCCAAGGGCATGGACAAAATGCTCGTGGACTCAATGGGCGATGTAGTTATTACAAACGACGGAGCAACCATCCTCAAAGAGATGGACATCGAACACCCTGCAGCAAAGATGGTAGTAGAAGTAGCCAAGACCCAGGATGAGGAAGTAGGAGATGGCACTACTAGTGCAGCTGTGGTCGCAGGCCAGCTGTTAAGTAAAGCTGAAGATTTAATCGAGCAGGAAATCCACCCGACAATTATCGCAACAGGGTACAGGCTTGCAGCCGAAAAAGCCGTAGAAGTTCTGAACTCACTGGCAATGACAGTAGAAATGTCCAACCGTGACCTGTTAATCAGCATCGCTGAAACCGCAATGACTGGAAAGGGTGCAGAATCCTCCAAAAAGCTCCTTTCCGAGATTGCCGTAGATGCCGTAACCAGCGTTGTAGATACAAACGGAAAGGCGGATATTGACAGGGACAACATCAATGTTGTGAAGAAGGTTGGCGGCAGGATAGAGGATTCCGAGCTTATCAGGGGCATGATCATTGATAAGGAAAGAATTCACCCCAATATGCCTGTAAAAATTAAGGATGCAAAAATCATTCTCCTTAACGCCGCAATCGAACTCAAGGATACTGAAGTAGATGCGGAAATCTCCATAACCTCTCCTGACCAGCTCCAGTCCTTCCTTGATCAGGAAGAGCAGATGCTCAAGAAGATCGTCCAGAAGGTTATTGGCAGCGGGGCAAACGTTGTCTTCTGCCAGAAAGGTATTGAAGAGCTTGCCCAGCATTACCTTGCAAAAGCAGGTATCTTTGCCGTGCGCAGAGTTAAGAAGAGTGACATGGAAAAGCTTGCTAGAGCAACAGGCGGCAAACTCATTACCAATATGGACGAAATCACTCCCGAAGACCTCGGATATGCAGGCCTCGTGGAAGAGAAGAAGGTTGGCGGCGACAACATGACCTTTGTCACAGGTTGTGACAACCCGAAAGCTGTAACTATCCTCCTGCGTGGCGGTACAGAGCATGTTGTTGACAGTATTGACGGTGCTCTTGAAGACGCCCTCCGTGTGGTTGCAGTTGCAATTGAGGATGAAAAGCTCGTTGCAGGCGGCGGCTCCCCTGAAGTTGAGGTTGCCCTCAGGCTCCAGGAATACGCAGCAACTCTCGAAGGTAGAGAACAACTTGCAGTCAAAGCCTATGCCGAAGCTCTCGAGATTATCCCGAGGACTCTTGCAGAAAACGCAGGACTTGATCCCATTGACATGCTCATGGAGCTACGTTCCCAGCACGAGAAAGGCGTAAAAACTGCAGGACTCAATGTTTTCGAAGGCAAAGTTGTTGACATGTGGGAAAACTTTGTAGTTGAGCCTCTCAGAGTAAAGACCCAGGTTATCAATGCAGCCACCGAGTCTGCTGTCATGATTCTAAGGATTGACGATATCATAGCTTCTACCCGTGCAGCCCCAGGCCCAGAAGAAATGGGCGGAATGCCCCCAGGAATGGGCGGAATGCCAGGCGGAATGCCCCCAATGATGTAATCCGAAAAAGTAAATAATAAAACTATTCTGGGATAAACAGGAAGAGGCACGGTTTTCAACTGTGCCCCTCCATTTAGCCCTTAAAAGTTGAAGTCTGAAAAGCAACTTTCCGACCTTAATCGGAAGCCCATGTGAATCTCCATATAATTTCCTTTTTTCAGGCTTTTAACTTTAAAATCAAGAGATTATTTGTTTTACGCTAATGTTTTACAGGACTTTATACCATTTCGGAGTTTTTATACCACTTCGAGATTTGTACTTATTTCTTTTCAAGACAACTAAGAATATCTTCAGCGCCTAGTTTTATTTTTATAATTCTGGTTCTGCCCCTCTGTCCTTTGCCGGAAAAGTCTGCATCTATGTAGTTAAGCGCCTGGAGCCTGTTGACAATTCCGTAAAAGCGAGTGTATCCCAGTTGGGTTAATTCATGGAAGGACTTGTAAAGCTCACCTGCCTGGATTTCTCCTTTTCTTGCTACTAGTTTGAGCAGGTGTTTTTCAGGGTCGGACAGGAGGCTTATGCCCCTGCAGAGATGGAGCAGCTTGGATGCTTCGTAAGCTTTTTCCACATCTTCGGAAGAGATATTGCGGCTTCCCCTGCGTTCGGCATTAAACCCGGAACGCTTAAGAAGGTCGATTCCAACCCTGAGGTCTCCAGTTCTTTCTACATACGAGACCACAAGTTCCAGTAACTCGTCAGAAATTACCTTTGGATAAAAGCCGTATTTTACCCTGTCTCTGAGAATATCAAGAATCTCAGGGCTTCCATATCTAGGGAAGGGGATATCTTCAGGCAGAAAAACCGAATTTACCCTTGAGTCCAGACAATAGAGGTCAGATGCATCATTTACAATTCCAATGACCCCTATTTTTACTCCTGGATATTGTTCATGTGCCCTTAGCAGCGAATACATCACCTCATTGGCATGCCCTTCATAGCAGAGATAATTGAGGTCATCCAGAGCAACAAGCAGGACTTTTTCCGAAGAAATAAGGAAATTAATAACAGTTTCAAAGATCTTCCTGAACGCAATTCCAGAGTTAGGAGGAGAGATTCCAGAAAGTTTCCTGTAAATCCTTGACATTACCGCAAAGCGCGTGGAATCAATCTGGCAGTTGACTTTGACGGTAACAACACCAGGCGCATGGGCTTCAACTTCCCTGAACACCTTCATAACTGCGCTGGTCTTTCCTGTCCCAGGAGGACCTACAAGCAAACAATTAAAAGGACGCATACCGCGCAGAGCTGGCTTGAGCGCAAATCTGAGCGCATTCAACTGTGATTCCCTATGGGGAAAATATTCAGGGAGATAATCAGGCTCAAGCACAGAAAGGTCCTTAAATAGGGTCTCATCCCAGAGTAGTATATCATTACCTTTCAAGGGGTTACTCCATAGATTATTAATCTGTATTATTAATATTGAAAGCTCTGACTGTAAAAATATTTTGAACGGAAAAGTACCTAAATATTAAACAGGATTTTACACAATAAACCTACTTAAACAAGAAATTCAGCTTCGTTATCAATAATTTAATTCCTGAAAAGCTGGGTTTTGATAAATATCCAACTGTTTTTTCTAAATTTTTAATAAATATGTTTTAGTACATTTAACTTTTTTGAATTGTCATTCAATAGAAATAATTTCAGCCACAAAAACAATAAACTAGTGATACGAGCCAAATATACCAGGCAAGAACCTCAAAAAGGACAAACTCTCAAAATATTTATTTGACAAATTAAAGGATTTATAGAAACCTTCTAAATCTGTTTTTATCCAAAAATTTATAAAAACTAGATCGGTAAGATACTCAGGGAAAGAAAAATGTCTTTTTGATCAAACTTTTCTCAAAAGTTTGTGAGCAAGCTTTTCTCAAAAGTTTGTGAGCAAGCTTTT
>ENA-UOOI01002097-UOOI01002097.1-fermentation-metagenome-genome-assembly--contig:-NODE-2097-length-18327-cov-88.970611_pt1 | contig 18327 bp, 31 predicted proteins | sample MGYA00245779_ERZ724027 | MGnify/ENA primary metagenome ERZ724027 (study PRJEB28704, sample SAMN03018318) | fermentation metagenome | biome: anthropogenic terrestrial biome; feature: soil...
TCATCCTCTTCCTGCGGCTCTTCCTCTTTCATAAGAAGGATATGGACTTTATCAATACGGTTTTTATCGGTAGCAGCTACGGTGAAGACCGCCTTCCCTTCTGTAACGGTTTCTCCCTCTTCCGGTAAGTGGTCAAGAAGATAGATGATATGTCCGGCAATGGAATCATAATCATCGGATTGTATATCGAGTCCAAGACTTTCGTTGATATCGTCTAATTTTGTGTTTCCGTCGACAATATATTCATTATCGGATACCGGTTGAATACAATCTACTTCATCGTCGTCGTATTCATCTCGAATTTCTCCGACGATTTCCTCAAGTAAGTCCTCAATGGTTATCAGCCCGGCAGTAGCACCGTATTCATCCAATACAATTTCCATGGGGATGGAATCTCTTCTCATCTCAATAAGCAGCTCGGAGGTTTTCTTAAATTCATAGGTAAAGTATGCATCTCGCATGATATCGTTGATATGAAAGTCTTCTTTATTACTGGCATAAAAAAATAAATCTTTCAGGTTTACAACACCGATTACATTATCACGGGATTCGGAGTAGACGGGTAACCGTGTATATTTATCCTCTGCAAATGCCTGTACCAATTCGTCATAGCTAGAATCAACATTGGCAAAGGCCATATCAATTCTTGGTACCATAACATCCTTAGCTAAAGAATCTCCAAAATCGACTACATTGGTGATCATTCTTCGTTCTTCCGTTTCGATTACACCCTCATCATGGCTAAAATCAAGAATTTCGCGAAGCTCATTCTCGGTCATGGGAGTTGGCTTTTCCATTGGATCAATGCCAAGGAGCAGAAGAATTCCATTGCTTAACTTATTCATGACAAATATCAATGGCGTAAGAAGCCGGGTTAAAAATAGGACCGGTGCTGCAACAGCTAGTGCAAATTTCTCGGCATACAGGACGGATATTGTTTTCGGTGTAATAACGACCAGAAGAAGAAAGAAAAATACGAATATACCGATGATAATACCAATCCATTTCCTTTGAAAATAGTCGGCAGCCAATGATGTTGCAAGAGCTGCCGCGGATAGATTTAATATACTTGTACTTATCTGAAGTGCGCTTAGCATTTTACTTGGTTCTTCAATTAATCTACTTGCTGTTTTAGCGCCTCTTATATTGTCATCTGCTAAGGTTCGCATCCGAAATTTATTTACCGCGCCGAGCGCTGTCTCCGAAGCGGATAGAAATCCGGAAAAAATCACTATAATAAACAATACAATCAGTTTCGCGGCATCACTGGGATCCAATTAATCATCATCTCCTATAAAAAGGACAAATATTTTTGCCCCAATAGTTATATTTTACAATTCATAATCTTACAGGAAGATTATAGAAATGTCAAGATTATTGAGCACTTTGTATATATGTTGTTGTACATCTTTGTTACAAATAAGAATCAAATCGTGAAAAATTTTATGAATAGCACTAAAAAATGCTATGAAAGTAAGTTTGTTTCCTCTTGAGCTCTGAAGTAAAAAGGTGTATTATTTTTAATGTAATTCCAACATAAGGAAGTATAAAAAAGTTACCTGTCTTAGCAATCAGGAGGAACTAAATGAAAAAAAAATCTCATATATCACTTGCAAAATACTTGATGGAAAACATGAAAGTAAATGATTTAAGCGAGCATAAGAAGGCATTTTACATAGGCAGTATCTTGCCTGATTTAAAGCCGTCCTTTTTAACGAAACGACATAATATTGAAGAAACCTTTGGTACCTTGATTCGCGAAATTAGAAAGATAACGATAGATTATGATATTGAACGGGGAATTAATGGGTACTATGCCAGACATCTAGGTGAAATTACGCATTATCTTGCCGATTATTTTACTTTTCCGCACAACACCGACTTTACAGGTTCTTTGAAGGAACATTTGTATTATGAAAAGGATCTGAAGCTTTCATTGAAAGAATATGTAACACGGAACGATATAAAGAGAGTACGCTGCCAAAATAAAAAATTTAAAACAGTGGATGATATTCTTTGCTTTGTTTTGAAAACGCATTTGGAATACAAAAAAGCATTAAAAAGCATTAAGGTTGATATTCAATATATCGTAGATTTGTGCTATAGAGTGGTGGATGCAATCCTCCAATTTTTTGAGTTGACTTACGAAACATGGAAATCGACCAGGGGAGGCAAGAACCTGCAGGCCAGGTATTTAAATATTTAACATAATTTTGACATAATTGTGACCCTGTTTGGAAGATCAAAAAATCCTTACAGGTTTTTTTTACTTTTCACTTGTGTTTCTGATGGCCACCTCTGCCACTGGTATATTGGCATTTGAAAATACGGCGTTAGGTTAAAATTATGCTGCAGGTAATCTTCCGGTTTGGATTTACCTGCAGCATTTTATGGTGCGCCCGGTGGGTGCACTCTTTATCAGGAACGCTATCTCGTAATCTGCAATGCCTTAGTTATCTCAGCAATATAGAGGTCATGATAATCCTTATTTGGATACCAGGTGTTAACCAGCTGTTTATCTAATAAGGATTCACCCTGCAAAGCCTGCTTAAAAAGCTTTTTGCAGATTAATATATTTCTTGCTTCATTAAAGTAGGGGGTATGATCGGAATATTCTAATGTCAAGCCTGATTTGGCGATCTTATCTTCATCCCGGCCGGAGACACTTCCCATGTACTTTAAAACATCTTTATATTCTTTTTCAAAAAAGTTTAATGAAAAAGTATCTTCCTTATCAATAAATTCCTTAGTATAACGCTGCGGGCGAACTACGATAAAAGCAACATTTTTGCCGTACATGACACCCAGGCCGCCCCAGGATGCAGTCATTGAATTCGCCTTATTCTCGTCACCGGCAGCAATCAGCATCCATTCTTTACCGATGAGCTGGAACGTATTCTTGCGAATTGATTCTGGGGATATTTCTTTAAAATGATTCATTTTTACCTCGTTTCTGCGCGGCTTTTTTGTGTATCATGAAGTTTGTGGATACCGCGCAGACACAAACTTTGTGGAGCTGTTGCAAAGCGAACGCAACAGCACTTTCACCCTCCTAAGATTCTGTTTAAAGGTATTATACAATAATTTAACAATGGATGCAATTTTATTTGTCATTATCCTTCTTACCCTTTCAAATTGATGATCAGCTTTCCGTCTTCATAGGAAAGAAAGGATGCATTCTTAGTAAAGGGTTGAAAACCATCCCGAATTACATCCCCGGTTCGAAATACGGAGAGCATAATACCGATTAATCCGGCATTCAAAAATAATGCCGCCCTCCCATAGGATACCAAAGGTAAGGACAAGGAAGATAGTAAGCCATATCCTAAATTATCGGCCATGTATAAAACAAACTGCATTACAAAGGTCATCAGGATCGACAGAGATACCATCAAGCCCAGTACACTTCGCTGCTTGAATACATAATAGAAACCGAAAGCGGAAAATGCAATAAATAATAGCGTAATGCCTATAAACACGATCCAACCATAATTATGTGTTAATACAGTAAGTACATGATCTGTATTAATCCCCGGAATCGATAATACAGGATCGTCAAATTGCGCCGGAGTGGCTCCCTTGCCGATCCATACCGCACCGGACATCAGATCGCGTATCATGGCAGTCTGATATCCCCTGGGATCGGAGGAAGGATTCAGCAGTATTTTAAATCGCACGCTCTGGGAGGGCTGGAGTGCAAATATTGTCATCACTGCGATGGCGGATAAAGCAACTGGAAGAAACATAAGATAGCCCTGCCTTTTACTCCCGCCAAACCATCCTTTTCTTATTGCGGTAAATAATAAGGTTAATGCGGTAAGCGCATAGAGCACGAAACCGGTAACGGACGGAACCAGTAATAATATAATTCCATAGGGGATAGAACCGATTCCGCAGAGCAAAATTCCCCGGGGACCTTTATTTCGCATAGCATAGAGGAGCATTGCATAGGCAAGGGGAAATATCAAAGCAAAATAAGACAGGCTGAATGAAAATCCGGCAAAGAAGAAAAAGGATCTTCCGTTTATGTTCGAGGCAACAGGAAGAGCAGCCATACTAAGGAATAAAATTGTAAAGTAAAATGCCTTTGGATATTTTGCAAGGGTTGTGAAATCCAGAAAATAAGCGACAAAAAATATTACTATGGCAAGGAGGTAGGGAAAAATACTAAAAGTTCTTACGGATGTATCAGAACCATCAAGAATATAACTTCCTCCGATTCCCACCAGCATTAAAGCCATTGTCAGTAGGATCAGCAGCCATTGGGGCTTCGGTTTATGCGTCTTATCAAGTTCGATTCCAACATGGATCGGATCACCCATTTGCAGGATTGCCTTCTGCGTAGCGGCCTCTTCCTCTTCTCCTTCGGATAGATAGGAATCGCGCTGGTCACAAAGATGATCTTCAATCTCTTTAGCAATGCCTGCATGCACTTTTTTCCATCTGACTTGTTCACAGACGGTTGCACTGTATTTTTTAATTTCATCCGATGACGGCAATACGAACACCTCCATTCAACACCTTATTGACAGCTGTAGTATATTCCACCCATTCCTGCTTCTTCCCGACCAGAAGCTTCCTGCCCTTGGAGGTTAAGTGGTAATATTTACGAATCCTGGCTCCGTCTGCTTTCTCCTCATAGGATTCTACCATTCCTTCTTTCTCAAGGTTGTGCAGAATCGGATATAAGGTACCGGCCTTCAAGTTGAAGGTATCGTCCGATTTCTTTGCAAGGGTCTCAATCATCTGATACCCATACATATCCCGTTCCTCCAGTAATTTTAGAATAAGGGTTGTTGTACTGCCTGTAATCAGGCTTTTATCAATCATAATTCTCCTCATTTCTGCGCTGCTTTTGCCAGTTCGTTTACGAGACAATACGCATATACAAATTTGTGGATGCAGCGCATGCGCCCACCGGGCGCGGACACAAACTTGCTATGTGAATTGACATTCCCGTTGTGAAAGATTTAAAAAATTTTTACTCTTTGCTTTCCTCAATATATAGATTACCTATATATTATATATCGATGATCTACACATGTCAATATTTAAGATTAAAAAATGATAAAAACGCAAATAAGTCTGCATTTCACAACCATACTCCAATGGCATATATTAATTATGAAGCGCATTTACCGGAGGGTAGGATACTATGCAAATTCATGTAGTGCAATCAGGGCAGACACTAGGTACGATTGCAGAACAATATGGAATTTCATCGGGACGAATTATAATAGATAATGAACTGCCCAATCCCGATAACCTGGTGATCGGGCAGAGCTTAGGAATACGTGTGCCTGAAACCGTTCATACGATTGCGGAGGGAGATAGTTTATTTAGCATTGCACAGCAGTACAAGGTAAATCCTGCGCAAATCCTTCGGAACAATCCAAGGATTGCCGAAAATGAGATCCTGACACCGGGAGAGCAGGTAGTAATTACCTTTAAAGGGGAAGAACCAATTGATAATGTAATATTGAACGGATACGCCTATCCATTCATCAACCGGAATGTATTAAGAAAGACATTATCCTTTCTTACGTATCAATCCCTGTTTACCTATGGATTTACTTCGCAGGGAGATCTGATACCGATTGAGGATACGGAGCTGATTGCTCTGGGGAAGGAGTTTGGAGTGGCATCCATTATGATGCTTGCGCCAATGAATGCGGAAGGTAAATTTGATACGCAAATTGCCCATGATATGTTTGTCAACAAGGAAGGGCAGGATAGACTAATTGATAATATTATTTCTACTATGCAGGAAAAAGGATATGTCGGTCTGGACATTGATTTTGAATTTATACTGCCGGAAGATCGGCAGAACTTTATCGATTTTATTAAGAACGTACAAAGCAGACTCAAGCCGCTTGGGTTGCTTACGCTGGTAGCTTTGGCACCGAAAACTTCTGGGGAAATGACGGGTCTGCTTTATGAAGCCCATGATTATCCTGCGATTGGTGCGATCGCAGATTATGTTTTGCTGATGACATATGAATGGGGTTATACATAGTACCATGCAGGTCACAGGTGGTTGTCAGAACTTTATAACCCTAGGATAAATATGGATACTAAAGTTTGCATTATCGCGGTTACCCTTCCGATTAGGCTCTGTTTTAATATATTCAACTTTCTCAACGATCTCTTTAAGGCTTTCATTTTTTGCAGATGCAGACTTTAAGTTTTCATAAGCATCAAGGATGTGTTCAGCCTTAGGAATAAACACTTCATTTCTCTCTGCCTGTTCATTTAATATTAAAAGATCTCTTTCAAGCGTCCGTATAGTGCTTTCTATAACATTAATCTGATCGGATAACTTTTTATTTCTTTCTGTAAATATATCGGGAGTATATATTCCTTGTTCCAGAAAAGTGAAGGTTCTTTCTCGTTGCTCGTTAACCTTATCAAGCTGCAGTTTTGTTTGCTTTATTGCGGCTTCTTTATCTTTAATGGCTTGCGAATATGGTACATCAAGCTTTTCTACGTTCCATTTCACTTTGAATTCCGATAGCCACTTTTTTAGTTCATCTATTAATACATTTTCTACTAGATAAAGAGGAGATGAGATGTTATCACAATATCGATTGGGGCACTTTAATGCATCATATTGGGTTTTTTTATTCTTTGCCAGCCTGGTCATCATGGCACCGCACTTACCACAGTAAACTATTCCAGTAAGCGGGTTTTTTAAAACATTGCTGCCTGGTACGGGAGGCTGGCCACGTTTTGATAGTATTTTTTGGGCCTGGTTAAATGTATCCATATCAATAATTGGTTCATGCATACCATCAACCAATATATAGTCATCTGAATTGGGGCGGGTTACTATTATTTCATTATTACTAACAGATTTTATTTCCTTACGATAAGCCCAGCGAATTTTCCCTATATAGACAGGATTTTTTAAGATATCCTGAATGGATGCTCTTGACCAGGTGTCATTTATCATAGGTTTGATTCCCAAACTATCCAGCTTTCTCGCAATGCGGACGGAGCCTAGTTTTTCATATGTACCATCCGGCTGCAGTTCGCCTACAGTGTATAGATTATATATGATTTTTATGACTTCGGCTTGCTGAGGATTAACTTCAAGAGTATACCCTTTATCATTTTTTATTTTAACTCTATTGTAGCCGTATGGTGCCACAGAAGAGATATACTTACCTTCTTTAACGGATGCAATTCTACCCCTTTGAATACGTCTCGTTATGGTTTTGTATTCTCTTCTGGACATGAACAAACCGAACTCAAAATATTCTTCATCAAATTCATTTGATGGATCATAAATTTTCATAGGTGTTATAATTTTAGTCCCCGTATATTTAAAAGCCTGGGCAACAATACCCTGATCAATGGTGTCGCCTCTTGCCAAACGTTCTATCTCCATAACAAGCACGCCCGTCCATATGCCTTGCTCGACTTCTTCAAGGAGCTTTTGCATCATTGGACGTGCAGAAATAGTTTCACCGGAAACAACTTCCCGGTATATTTCTGTTACATTAAGTTTTTGCCTCTTAGCCAGATCAAGAAGTGCTTTTTCATGCCGAAGTAGGGTTTCACCTTCACCATGAGCTTCAGCTTCAATGTCTGCTCTGGATTTTCTAAGATAGATTACATATTGCATATTATCACCAGCTCCTTATCTGCCTCTATTGCGGAACCGTCTCTGTTGGTAGCAGGGGCGGTTTAAAAAATAGTTATGCAATTTGTAAAGATTGCCTATATTCCTTAGCAATTGCAGTTTTAGTGAATTCTACAGTATTATTATAGTTTTCCTTTACGAATGACTCTATTTCATTTATTGAAACTTTAAAGAATTCTTTTCTTAAGTTAACTTTATTAACACTACGTTTTTCAAAATGTTGATGAAGAGCGGTTTCTAATGAAGGAGCGTCTGTACTAAATATCATTGCATGAACATCAAATTCAAAAGGTACGGAGGCACTACTTAATTCTTTAATTCTATCCATGGGCTCTAATCTTCTTGTCATTCCTATTTTAAATATATCTTCTCCAAATGAGCCTATATTGGATATTACATAGACATATCCAGCTTTTGCATTTGCTTCACGTTCTAACACGGTTGCTTTGTCAGTTTCTAATTGCTTTAATTTATCCTCAAGTTCTTTGATTTTGTCTATGTATAGCTGCTTTTCAATATCATTTTCAGTTTTCTGCAGATACTGCAGTAATTTGCTAATTTCGTTATTACATTGGGCTTGATCTTTCTCTAACTTGGATTTTTCACGTTCTATTTCACGTCTTACTCTCTCTTCTTCAATCATTTGTTCTTTTATAGCTTTTTGCTCTGCAAGTTCTTGTTCTTTTTTCAGTTCAGAGGTATAAACAAGATTAAGCTCTTCAAGCTTTAATTCTAATAATTCTTTACTGATAGACATACCATCTGTAGAGAAAATGCTGTTAATTGTTTCAAAGGATTTTTGGACTTTATTTCTAGATGTATCAATATTTTTTACAGATAAATTAAGTAAAATGTTATCGCATTCACAGTTGAATAATCGTAATATTTGTTTCCGATTATTGTTGATAATTTTTTTGGCGACATTATTGTCACTTATTATATTAATAGCTTTGTCTGATTTTATCAATTCAGTTGTCTTTACTTTTAATAGACTTAATCTATTTTTACATTCTTCAGATGTTAGGCCATCATAGTCCGAAAAGGAATAATGATGAATTAATACTTGTTTCTCTAATTCAAGAATTTCAGTTGTTAATTTTTCAGCTGAAAGTCTTAATTCTTTATTCTTAAGCTCCAAACTCTCTGCAAGCTTTGCGTTTCGATCTATCATCTCTTTTTTTTCGTTCTCTAACATTAAAGTAGCTTGCTGCAAATCATTTCTTTTTACTTGAGTCAAATCATCAAGCTTATCAATTTCTCCATACTTTTTTAGAAGCTTTTTGTTTTCATTTACTTGCAGGATTAAAAGTATTAAGCCTATTAATCCTGGAAATACAAAAAACCAAAATGCAAACAATAAGCATATAAACCACGTTTTTAAATACCACTTCTTTTTTGGATACATATTAATTATCTCTCCCCTTTGCTGTTATAATTATTACATCATTTACCATTATAGCAAAGGAAGTAAAATAAATCTACCAAAAGTTACAAATACGGCTTGTAAAAGTAGAACGGGCGTTCTATACTGGAATAAGCTACCTTAGAACGTGCGTTTGAAAAGGGGGATACAAATGAGTAACGAAGATATCAAGGCTTACATAATCAACCTAATCAAAGGCATAGACGATTATGATATACTTGTTAAGATATATACTTTCGTCAAAACAATCATTCATTAATTTGAGAAGAAGAGTAGAAATAAATACTACTCTTCTTTTTTGGATGCAGCTCTATTTCAACATAATCACAATGCTTCATTCGCAATCTCGTTACTTTTATGCATATGTCATTCTACCCTTAGGAACTGGGATAGGGCGGCCGAGTTCTTTTGCTGTTTCGATCCATTCGCTTATAATAATTTCCACATTTTCAAGAGCTTCCCTTGTTGTTTTTCCGTCTGCCATGCATCCTGCCAATTCAGGTACTTCAGCTATAAAAGCGTTATCTACTTGACTCCAATAAATAATTATTTCGTATTTATGCATTCTTATTGCCTCCTATCTTATATTTTAGCACGATATTTCTTACTTGCTTCACTTGATACGGCTTTGCCTTATTTCCATTTGGCTGTATATTTAAAATTTCTTCTATCCCTTCTTTAGAGTATATGAAGTGATCTCCCTTTATTCGCTCATTAAATCCCAGAGACAAGATAAATTTTCTAAAATCATTAAAAGATATGTTTTTATCGTTTTGCCCGGACATAATGCTGCGAAAAAATTTATCATATGTACCCATACAGGCCTCCTGCGCCATTAATTTGAGAAGAGTAGAACAATATTACTCTTCTTTATTTATGTTTTGGATAATGTTATGAATGAATTCCTTAAGATGTTTCTTACCTTCCGGATTAAGCTTCCAGTACTCGATGATTATCTGACGGATAATCTCATCGTCAGGATCCTTTGATATCTCCGCAGCAGCCTTTATGTATTCGTCCTCTGGAGGAAGGGTTAGAAACATATCTCCTTCACCAGTTCGGAGCCAGTGCTCATTGACGTTGAATTCGGAAGATATATCGGATAAAACTCTATCGGTAATATTTATTCTGCCAATCTCTATATTTGCAACATTTGACCTTGAAATTCCTATTCGATTTCCAAACTCATCTTGACTCATTTTAAATATTTCTTTTCTTAGATACTTAATTCTTTCGTTCAAATGCACCACCACCTTTCTTTTTGTCCTATATCTAAATTATATCGGATAGTTAGTGTTTGTCAAGCACAAAAAATAAAATAAAGATGTAAAAAAGTATTGACAAGCACATAAATAGCGCATATAATGTGCTTAGGACACATGAAAGGAGGAAATCAATGAACATAAGAATTGAAACCTGGGCAGGACATAAAATCCGGTTTGTAGAAAAAGATGGAGAATGGTGGGCGGTTCTTGCTGATATAGCGGCGGCACTTGATTTAACTGCTAAAAGGATAAACGAAAGACTTCCAAAGGATGTCGTTTCAAACGCCCCCCTCTCCACTGCAGGCGGTCAGCAGATGATGCTTATTGTAAATGAATATGGAATTTATGAGGCTGTTTTCGAGAGCCGGAAGAAAGAAGCTAAAGAGTTTAAACGTTGGGTTTATGAAATGCTAAAAACTCTTCGTCAATTATCCGGTCTTGAAGGCTTTCAGGTGTTCCGGATGCTGGACAAGGACCATCAGAAAGAAGCTATGGCTAAGCTTAATACCGCATTGAGAAAGCCGGTAAAAGTAGATTTTATCAAGGCGAACACCATAGCAAATAAAGCCGTGTCAAATAAGTACGGTTATCCCAAAATGGTGAAAAAGGAAGCTATGTCGCCTGAAATGCTGGTGGATAGGCAACCGATTTTAGAGGATACGGTTAATCTTATGGGTTTGGCTGATAAGTATGGGCTTGATATTTCGGTTAGTAAAGCCATTTACAACGGCTTAGCTCAAACAAAAGTAGGATAGGAGGTGAAGAGAGATGGAGATACCCGAGTTATCAATCAAAATTAATACAGAGGAAGCTACCAAAAAGCTGAGCCGGATAATTGAGCTTTTGAAGGAAGTGGACGCATTATCCGACTCAGTATCGGAAAAGCTTAGAAATTTAACTGCGACTGGATGTAATCATCAGTAGCGGTTTCAAGTATTTCATCCCACGATGAAAAATCCGTATGGGTCAAAACATACTCGTCAAACACATCATCTGGGATTGCTTCAAAGTCAGCCTTCGATTTGACATTAAAATTGCCGACTTTTAAGAAATCCTCAAATGTAGTTACCCGGATATGTGCCATCATGAACTCACGACTGAACAGGGCATTTAAATCAACTTCCGAATTGCCCAGCGAATTCATTTTATCAAACATGGTATCAAGTTCTTTAGTGAATTTATGAATTTCGGTTTTGTTATGTTGATAGTTATTCATGGGCTTTTTTCTCCTTTCTTTTGTATTCCGTCCGGTACACGGTAAATCCATTATAAGGAAGAAAAGAAGAAAGCGCAACAAACAAAAGTAGGATAGGAGGTGAAAGAGCATGACAAAATATACACATTTGACAGAAGAGGATATAGCAGAGGCACGGGATATTAAAGACATCCTGAATACTTTAGATATGAATGCTAGGCAGCTGGTGCTTGTATATGCCAGGGGACTAAGTGATATGCAGAAAGTTACTGAAAAGCAAACAGCCTAGCCTGTGAGGGCTAGGTTACTGGCAACAAGTACAACCAGAGCTACATAACTTATATCAAAGCGTAATGAGGTGATTTAATGGCAGTAGTAAAGACAATGAATATTGATGGTGCAATTGTCAACGTCCATGACGATTACATACGGAGCCGCGAAGAGTCCGAAGAGATAATGCAAAGAGTATCGGATATTATCCTGCGACAGCTAAATGCACAGCATAACGCTAAAAGATTTAAGGAAATGCAAGAAAAAGCAGGATCGGATAAAACCGCTTAGGCGGTAACCGGTGGACAAGCAATGTAGAAACAAAAGCAGGGAGGTGAAGAAAGATGAATACAGGTAAGACCACTAGGAAAAAGGTAGGGAGGGCAATCAATTTATTATCAAGTCCATTTTCTGATGCGGCCCTAAAATCATCGACTGATGACTATGCCCTCATAGCAGAAATTGTATTGTTGCTGGCTGGCAAGGAATACATGTCCACGCAGAGGGCAATAGACATACTTCATGATACACAAACAATATTGCCTTACATTACAGAACTGTAGTTACTTTAAAAAGGATATACCGTCTTTTTTAGGATGCGCATGATCTAATTCTTGTACAGCTTTGTCATATGATTTCAAATAATATTTAACCATATCTTCAACGATCCCATCGGTTCCGCGATGTATGTAGTCGGGTTTGTTTGAATCAACAAAGCATTTGGCTGCAGTCATGGCAATTTCATGAGTAACTATTTTTTTATCCATTAGAGTTCTCCTTTCCAGTGTGCTCGGCTACTGCAATAGCCTGTAACTACATCATAGGAGAATAATGGAGCAATTACAATAAATTCAGGAGGTCAATAGTATGCCAACATTAGTTTTAAAACGGAAGAAACGGCAACCTCTCGATGAGGGACAGGCCGTAGTGAGGATTGATGCAGAAAGCTACAACAAGGTATTAGAGGTAGCGGATGAAACAGGTGAAAGCCTTAGAAGCATCGTGTCTAAGATGGTTGGATTTGCTTACGAAAACATTACATACGAGAGTGAAGAATAGACAACAAGTACAAACGGTAGTTCATAAAATATAAGGGAGGCGGTGGAATGTTAGTAGAAGAACATAAAAATGGAAATGCAACGATTAGGATTTATGACGATTTTATTCGTAGCAAAGAAGAGTCTATTGAGATACTTCAGAGGGTTGCTGATAACATGCTCCGTCAGCTAAATGCTCAAGAGAAAACCGCTTAGGCGGCAACCGGTGGACAAGCCATTGAGGAGGTGAAAGAGAATGAACCTGGAAATTATCACAATTGAAGATTGCCTGGAAGCTTATGAGCTCCGTGGATGGGGTGTAATCCTTGAAGATGGACAAGTTACCGGCTTTGAAAAGGGGGTGAATGGGTTTGACTAATATAGTCGTAACAGTAGAAAGGCAGGCAGTTGTAAAGCAGACAGAAAAGCTATGCAACTATCTAAACACAGCCAATGCTGTATCAGAAAGTAGTACCTTTGCAGAAATCAATTCTGCACGGAATGTATTGTTTATGGCAAAAGGATTGTTTCAAGTGTTGTGGAATTTTAAGCTGCTGCCTAACTGGATAGAAGTTGAAGAGGACATGAACCGAATCGAGCAAAAGCACGCCTACATACTGGAGCAAAAGCGCATGGAGCAGCGGCGCAGGAGGCGAACATGAAAAAGGAATGTGTTTACTGTGGGTTACGCTGGGGTGTATCTATCCTTCAGAAAACACCTAAATCCGGATATGAATGCCCCAGGTGTGCTACAAAAAGAAAAAGAGCCCAGCAGCGGGAACTGCAAAGGCTCAAAACAAAAACATCATAGTGCTATTTTAGCACAGAACTGGAGGCGAATCAATGAAATCAGAAGTAACAAAGCAGGGGCTGATTTACGTAGAGAAAAAAGATATTGCAGAGGCAGTCAATACCGTACTAGATTTACAGAATAATGCGGACATGCTTACGGAAAATTCATCTGATGCAGAGCTAAAGGATGCTTATCATAACCACGGGATTGCACATGGGTATATAAGGTGTTTAAGAGATTTAGGACTACTTTTAGAGCCGAATTATACAAAGCTATTCATCGAGCAGATAAGAATTAGCGAGATGATTAGTAATTTAAAGGAGGTCAATATGGTAAAAGGAATAGTAAGAAAATTAGATGATTTAGGTAGAATTACGCTGCCAAGAGAATATAGAAAAAGCCTACATATGCGGGATAGAGAAGAAATTGATATGTGTTTAGACGGAAATATAATTCGGGCAGAGCAAGCGGGCGAAAAGCCATTAGGGGTTGTACGTAGTCTTGACGATCTAGGCAGGTTAACACTACCAAGGGAGTACCGCAGGACGCTTGGCATTGACACTGGCGACAAAGCGGATATCTATCTGGACGATGGTAAGATTTGCATTCAGAAGTATGGTTGTGAATGGTGTATTGAAACAGAGGATTTATTTGAGTTTAATGGGCATCAGCTCTGCAGGAAATGTGCTTATGCAGTAGTAGATGGAGTGATAGGTAATGATGTATAGAGATTATTGGGTATGTCCGGATTGCGGGGCGGCACTGGATCCGGATGAAAAGTGCAATTGTCATGACCGTAGGCCGGCTGCCTATTGTTTTATGTGTGCAATGCCACTATATCCAGAAGATGCTTTGTATGATCAGGATCCCGCTTATGAGATCGATGGGCATGTCCTCTGTGAGGACTGCGTGGACAAGTATGTTGAGAAGAACTGCCGGAAGGTGCTGCCATTTGTAACGGTACCGAATGATTACGGAATGCACAGAAATTTATATTAAGGAGGTCATGATTTTGGCAGGACATTATCAAGAGCGATTAGATAAATCTATTTGCAATACCAAGAGTATCTTCAGTGAGATAAAAAGGGACATGGCTGAAATCGAAGCTATTCTCGACTGTGACGATCCAACGAAGTTACAGGAGATAATCACTGAAGCACGATATAGAGTGCATGTATTAACGGAAAAATTATATTAGGGGGTTAAGCGATTATGAATGAATTGCAGATACGGGTAAACCAAAAGCCCGGAGTTATTACCACGAATTTTGAAGATATAAAAGCTGAATTATCAACACAGATGGATGTTTATAAGGAGCTTGAGGTCACCGAAGATAATAAGCCGGAACGGAAGAAAGATATTGCAACCCTCCGGAAGATGAAAAAAGCTTTGGATGATAGGCGTATTGAGGTCAAAAAGGAGTATCTGAAGCCTTGTGATGACTTTGAAGCAAAAGTTAAAGAGCTTACTGCTCTTATAGATGAACCGATCGGGCTGATCGATAATCAGGTTAAAGTATTCGAAGAAAAGCAGAAAACCGAGAAGAAACAGGATATCAAGGATGCCTATCAGGAGCTTATCGGTGAAGTAGGTGATTATCTTCCACTGGACAGAATTTATAACAGCAAGTGGGAAAATGTGTCCGTTACGATGAAGTCTATCCGCGAAGAAATGGAAGAGGCAATATCCAGCACGGTTATGGCTGTTACTACTATCAAAGGTATGAGCTCTGAAGCCGCATCCCAGGCTTTGGAGCAGTACAAGAAAGACTTGAGTCTTGCCAATGCAATAGCATACGTAAATCGATACGAACAGCAGAAAGCTGAAATACTAGCCAGGGAAGAGAAGAAGCGCAAGGAAGAGGAAGAACGCAGGCGCAGAGCCGAGGAGGAACGTATTCGTGAACTAGAACGTAAGAGAGTAGCTGAGGAAGCTCGTATCCGGGAAGAAGCAAGGCAAAAGGCTATTGAAGAAGAAAGGCAGAGGGTTGCTGAAGAGGAGAGGCGTAAAGCTGAGATTGAAGCAGAAAAGCGTAAGCAGGAGGAAGAAAAGCTTCGTGCGGTTGAGCAGGCCGAAGCAAAACCGGATCCGGTACAAACGGAAGATAATCTACAAGAAGAGGCATTTGAGGAAGAGCCGTTTGCGGAAGAGCCTTTTGTAGTCAGTGACGAACCTTTTACGGATGAGCCATTTGATGTACCGGAAGAACCTCCATTTACAGTAGAAGAAGTTAAAGCTACATTTACCGTAGTCGGAACTATGGATGAGCTGGAGCAGGTAGAAATGTACCTGAATAGCATTGGACTATTCTTTGAAAGGGTGGATGACTAATGGAAAGTGGAAAGATTTATGAAGCTATTAACAATGTCATGAGCGAAATCGGAGCCATTGGAAAGGATCAAAAGAATAAGCAGCAAGGGTTCATGTATAGAGGAATCGATGATGTCATGAATGCACTTCAACCTGCTTTGATTAAGAATAAAGTTTTTATTGCTCCGGAAGTATTAAATGAAGATCGAGAAGAGAGAACAACTAAAAATGGTACGTTGCTTTTCTATACGAGACTTACCATTATGTATAAATTTTATACTACAGACGGGAGCTTTATCGAGACCAAGGTTATTGGTGAAGCCATGGACAGCGGTGATAAAGCAACTAATAAGGCTATGTCAATTGCTTACAAGTATGCTTGTTTTCAAGTTTTTTGCATACCTACAGAGGAAATGCAGGATCCTGACGCTGATAGCTATGATATTAAAGGAAAACAATCCAATCAAAAGAAAGATATGAAGCCAACGAACAAACCCGCTCAATCAAGCAATATGCCTATGAGTGAGAAAGAAATGGATGTAGCGGCTGCTAAGACGGCTAAGCAGAAAATAGGATCTGCTAAGGTCGCAACAATCCAGAAAGAACTGGATCGGACCGGAGTGAGTGCTGAAGCCATCTGTGGACGTTATAAATTCAATGCATTAACCGATTGTACAGAAGAATTATTTCCAAGAGTAATGAATGCGCTTAAGCGTACCAAATCAAAGGAGGTTGCATAATGAATTTAATTAAAGCAAGATTTTTAAGATATGGAGAACCATCCGGAAGAGAATATACATACATTTCGAATGTACCGGTAAAGGTTGGCGATCTGGTACAGCTTAACGAAAGAGGGCAAGGTATCGTTACTGAAATTAACGTGCCGGAATCCGAGGTAGAAAGCTTCAGAGATAGATTAAAAAGTATTATAGGTAAAGTCGAAGTTAAAGAGACGGAAGCTGCAGACAATGAAAGCGAGGCGGTTTTAGATGAATAATGTTAGCTTGGTTGGAAGATTTACAAGAGATCCGGAGGTCAGATATACGGATGGCGGACTTAGTATAGCAAGATTTTCCTTGGCCGTGGATAGACGCTTTAAAAAAGATGGACAACCTGATGCAGACTTCCCTAATTGTGTAGCATTCGGCAAAACAGCAGAATTTATCGAAAAGTATTTTCACAAAGGTCAGCGAATGGGGCTTGTCGGCAGGATACAAACTGGATCGTACATCAAAGAGGATGGAACCAAGGTTTATACCACTGATGTGGTAGTTGAAAACGTGGAATTTGTGGAAAGTAAATCTTCCGGAAGTGGGCAGAGCTTACCGCCCGAACCGAGCATTGCGGATGCAAATGACGGATGGGTGAATGTTCCGGATAGTATAGACGAGGAACTTCCTTTCAATTAAGGAGGCGCATATGAATAATCTGACAATACAAATAGACAGCCGGGAAAAGGCTAGAGCGATAAAGAAGATAGTCGCGGAATTTGAGCGACAAGGGGTTAAGTACTATGTAAGTAAATTGTGGACCGGGGACTATATGTCCCTGGATAACCCCAGACTGATTATAGATCGGAAGCAAAACTTGTCTGAGATATGCGCAAATGTATGCCAGGACCATGACCGTTTCAGAAATGAGCTCCTTCGGGCACAGGAGGCGGGAATAAAGCTGATTATACTGATCGAGCACAGCAACCGGATAAAATCCATTGACGACGTAGAGACATGGGAAAATCCGAGAAGAAAAAAGCGCATATGGATAGATGACAGGATTGTTGCGGATGAAAATGGTGATGAAAGCTGGGAAGTCGGTCATTACGAGACCATAGAAACCAAAGCAATGACTGGGGAAACCCTTGCGAAAGTGATGAGAACAATGGAGCGAAAATACGGATGTGAGTTCCTATTTTGCAGCAAATTACATACGGGAGAACGAATTATTGAAATTCTAGGCGGTGAGCATGTTGACCAAGGAACAGATTGAAGAGAGAAAGGAAGCTATTAAGGCAACGGTGACGGTACCGGACATTCTGTCCCGTTACGGTGTCCGGATCAAGCGCGGAAGATGCAAGGCAATATGTCATGATGGTAAAAATTATACCGCAAAGGTATCGGATGAGCTGTATTACTGCTTTAAATGTAATCGCAGCATGGATATTTTCGATATTGAGATGCATTTTAACAACTGTGATTTCTGGACTGCCTTTGAATTGCTGGGCGGTACGGAAAAGCCATCATTCAGCGCCACCAGGAAGGCTAAATCAGCCCAAAAAGAGCGGCAGGAAAGGATCAATAAGCAAAAGAAAATCAACCTGGAATTAAGGCAAATACGGATGTACATAGATGCTTATAGAAACATTATTGCAGATGAAGAACCTTTATCTGAC
>ENA-UOOI01002098-UOOI01002098.1-fermentation-metagenome-genome-assembly--contig:-NODE-2098-length-18325-cov-2.981281_pt1 | contig 18325 bp, 15 predicted proteins | sample MGYA00245779_ERZ724027 | MGnify/ENA primary metagenome ERZ724027 (study PRJEB28704, sample SAMN03018318) | fermentation metagenome | biome: anthropogenic terrestrial biome; feature: soil; material...
AGCCCTTACTAGCCTGTAAAACGTTGCACTCACGCTACGGTAGAAGGCCGATGGGGTCCTGCGTAGGCACGATTGGCGCTAGCCTGTGCCCAGTAGTACCCCTCGGCCCCGGAGCTGTTTGCGCCGGCCCCTTTGTTTGTCCAGCAGCCCATGCCCCTACTCAGCCAGCATGATCTGTTCCAGCTGCAGTGGCTCGACATACTCCTGGCCCCGATAAGCTCGCATATTACCACCAGAAATTTCGTCTATCAGGGCGATGTGCTTATCCTCTCCTACTCGGCCAAACTCGAGTTTGATGTCGTAAAGCTCAAGGTCTTTCTTGGCCAGTTCTTCTTTTACGATAGCCCCAATCCGTCTGGTTAACTGGACCAGCGTCTGGTATTCATCTTTGGTCATGATACCCAGCATTTCTAAGGCCTTGTCAGTGATTAAGGGATCGTTTCTAGCGTCATCCTTTAGGGTAACTTCTACATAAGAATCGAGCAGATCGCCTTCGCGACAGTATTTCCCGTAGCGGCGATAGAAGCTACCAACTGCCCTGTATCTGAGAATAACTTCGACTCCTTCACCAAAGGCCTCCGCTGGCTTTACGGTCATAGTGCCGTTTTCCATATCCGCATCCACGTAATGAGTGGGGATGCCCTCGTTGTTGATTCTTTCAAAGAAGAATTTCGTCAGCCTAAGGCACGACTTACCTACGCCCGCGATTGTCAATCCGACCGTATTCGCGCCCGGGTCAAAGACTCCGTCAGCGCCGGTTACATCATCCTTGAACTTCAACAAGTAGTTCCCGTCGCCCTTGTCATACACGTCTTTGGTTTTGCCCTTGTAAACTATTTTCATGAGATCACTCCTCGTCAGCTCAGTAAACACGGTTCAATCATAGCATAACCTTATGACCGCGTATCAAGCTCGGTACGACTGCAAAAACTCAATGAGTGCAACCACGCTTTCCTCTGTAGTTGCCCAGGAGGTAACCAGGCGGATAGCACTGTGCGTAGCATCAACTTCCGCCTGTACGGAGAACACAAATTGCTTGGCGAGCTGTTCTAGCAAGTCATTGGGCAAAATGGGGAAGAGCTGATTGGTGCAGGGCGGCGTATAAAAGGCATAGCCACAATCCTGTAGTGCTAGCGCAACTCGCTCCGCCATATGATTAGCATGCTCAGCGAGTTCAAAAAATAGGTTGTCTTGAAACAGGGCTTCGAACTGAATGCCGGTCACGAAGCCTTTGGCCATCAAGGCTCCCCGCTGCTTAATCAGGAAGCGGAAATCCGTTTTGAGGCCTTCCCGGCAAATCACGAGCGCTTCTCCCAGCAAAGCCCCATTTTTTGTGCCACCTATATAGAACACGTCCACTAGGCGAGCAATCTCTGCCAGTCGCAGGTCATTCGCCTTGCAGGTGAGGGCAGCGCCCAGGCGGGCTCCATCTAAGAAGAGTAGCAGCCCTTGGGCGCGGCAGAGGTCGGAAATGGCGGTTAGCTCAGCTTTGGTATAGATTGTTCCCAGCTCAGTAGAATTAGAGATACAGACCATCTTGGGTTGCACCATATGCTCATCGCTATGATGTTTCAGGGCGGCCTGAATAGCGGCAGGGGTGAGTTTGCCGTCTACGCCGGGCATGGCGACTACCTTATGCCCAGTAGCCTCAATCGCCCCCGTTTCGTGCACATTGATATGACCGGTCTCCGCGGCAATGACGCACTGGTGCGGTCGCAGGAAGGCCGAAATCACTAGCAGGTTGGTTTGGGTGCCGCCGGGAATAAAGTGAATGTCTGCGTTCTCTCGTTCAATGAGCTTCTTAATGTGTTCCTTTGCTCGCTGGCTGTGTATGTCTTCGCCATAGCCAACATTCTGCTCCAGATTGGACTGCATCATCATCTGCAAAATGCGAGGGTGCGCTCCCTCGCTATAATCGTTCATAAAACTATACATGCTGCGATCATCCCTTCTAGATAACTTCGTCTGATGCTAAGTAGTACTATGATATCTTTCAACGCGTTAACCTATTTTCCTGTCAGGGATAGTAGCCTAGCATTAGTCTTACTTTAGCCCGCCGGAAATTATTGGCAGGCGAAAGGTCCGTCCCCTGTCCTGAAGGCGTGGCCCTTATAAATTGCAATTTACACATTGACATTGTAAAGGCTATCTTATATATTTATTGTGATGGATTGAGGGGAGTGCATTTCTATGAAACGGGATCTGACCCAGGGTAGCGTTACTGGCAACCTAGTAGCCACGGCCATTCCCATTATGCTGGGTTCTATGGCCCAGATGCTGTATGAGTTGGTCGACATGGCCTGGGTGGGGCAGCTTTCCGCCAGCTCTGTGGCCGCCGTCACCATTTTTACTACCATCTATTTCATGACCTTTGTTCTGAATAACATTGTCGGTAATAGCTCGGTGTCGCTCATTTCGCAGAGCTTCGGCTCCAAAGACCACGAGAGAACAGAGCGGGTGGTAGAGCAGACTCTGGTTTTCAAGGCACTCCTGGCTGTCGTGGCCAGTGTGATAACATTGCCTTTACTGCCTTACCTACTACGCTTATTCACGGACGACGCAGTCGTTCTGAACGAGGCCCTGGCCTATGGGCAATTGCGCATAATCATGTTGCCGGTCATGTTCAGCTCGCTGACTGTAGCCACCGCCTTACGCTGCGTTGGCGACTCCAAACGGGCCATGCAGATTATGTTTGTCTCCGCCGGACTCAACGTGGTGCTGGACCCGCTGTTGATTTTCGAGCAAGTACCTCTGCTAGGAATCCCGGGCATGGGGTTAGGGATCTTTGGCGCAGCTTTGGCCACGGAGATTTCAGCCGCCCTCGCCTTTATCTTTGGTGCTTGGATACTCTTCTCCGGCAAATCCCAAGTGCAACCGAAGCTGCACGGCTTACTGCGTCTGGATTGGGAAATTGACTGGCAGCTATTGAAGATTGGCTTGCCGCTAAGCTTGGAATCGTTGCTCCGTAGCGTGGGCGATGTCCTGGTTTTGCGCCTTGTGTCTGGCTTTGGCACCATTGCGCTGGCGGCCATGGGAATAGTACAGCGCCTGGTTGGTTTCTTGTTTGTTCCCCTGAATGGCCTCATGTCTGGCGGCAGCACTATTGTGGGGCAGAATCTAGGGGCGCAAGACGTCGGTCGGGCCGAGCAGACTGCTAAAGCGGCAGCTTGGTTGGGGCTGGGGAGCATGACCGCGCTTTCCCTTTTGGTTGTACTCCTACAAACGCAGATTTTCCGGTTGTTCACGGCCGACCCAGCTGTAATTGACATGGGCCGCAGCGCCCTCATCGCCTTGCTGCCGATGTTGGTAATTGCTGGCTTTACCCTTGGACTTGCCGCTGCCTTAGCTGGCGCGGGGTATAACATGCCGTTCCTAGTCTCTGGTATTGTGGCCCGTTGGGTAGTGCAGATACCATTCCTGCTAGTGACGGTGAAATTGCTGCACTTACCTTTCATCTATGCTGCCTTTAGCTTCACAGTCTCCGAGCTTGCCGGTAGCTGCATCATCGTTGCTGCCTATCTGCGGGGGCGTTGGCGCACCTGGCGGGTCATAAAATCTGAACCAGCTGCCGAGCCGGCAACAGCCTAAGAGTGCCGCGCTGCTGCGCTTAATGAACTAACTTATAGGTCTTGCGTAGGGGGCCCGCTGGCCGCCCATAGGCCAGACAGAAAAAGGGAGTGCTGCAAACCATTGCAGGCACTCCCTTTTAGTGTTAGTAATTGCTTAACGCTCCGGCGCAGCTTCTAAGGCATCAGTAACGGCTTCAATCAGACCTTTACTGGTATAGCTGGCACCGCTAACTGCATCGACCTTCACGCTCTGTTTCTCAATGATCGCGGCTGGAATCAGCTCAAAGGCAGGATCACTCACGTAATCCGTCTCTTTGTGCGACAAAACCGTAATTTTGGTAACGGCACCATTGGCGACTTCAACTCGCACTTTGAGCTCACCGCCAAAACCTTGGCCAATTCCTTCGTAGGTGCCATCGGCAATCTTGTCGAATTTCAAACTCGTGTCTGGAATAGCGGCACGCACGGCTTCCATGATACCTTTGCTAGACAGGGTAGCGCCAGTGGTGGCATCAACTTTCCAATGCTGTTTTTCCACAATGCGCGGCGGGACCTCTTTCACTGCGTCGGTGTATACCTCCGGTGTGTCCTCGATGGAGACAACCTCCACAGCAGTTATCTTCCCACCTTGAACAGTCACTTTCACCTTAATATCACTCTTGAAGCCAGGAGCAGTACCCTCGTAGACCCCATCCTTTACTTTGGCCAGATCCCAATTATCCTCGGGGTCAAGCTTTAGCACATGGGTTTTGTAGAGCTCCAGGGCATTACTGACGCTCGATAACACTCCCCGGGAAGAAACAGTGGCCCCAGTGATCATGTCAACGTTCTTGCCAGCGATAAGTTGCTCGTCATGGGCCCGACCGTTGAACTGCTGCAAGAATTTTGGCTCCAAGGCGCGGGTGCCAATACCAATGGTTTCGCCATGCTCAACCACTTCAACACCGCCGATTTTGCCGCTCTCGTCAACAGCCACTAACAGGCGCATTTCCCCACTGTAGCCTTTGGCTGTACCTTCTAAGATAGCACCGACAACAGCTTCGCCGCGGTATCCTAGATAGTAAACGCCACCATCCTCTGGTTCGATCTTTTCAAAACGCTCGGCTGCGGGAACCAGTGCCTGCAGCTTGCTCATCAATGCTTTTTCTTGCCTTTCAACAATTATATCTCCCGTAACAGCATGGACAACAGCCAATGATGCGCCAGCAATTGCACAAACAAGACCCAAAATGGCTCCCAACTTGACTATTTCTCGCATCATTCTCTCCTCCCTTACTTGCATATCGCGCGGTCAGTGCGTCTGCTCTCTCTAGTTTACTGCAGTTCATCATGCTTTTGCAATGTATGGTTGCATTTATCCTAACTGCGATCAGCAATTATCATCGTCCCCTGGTAAACCCACTTGCACGAGGATAGTTATATTCCAGCCGAATGTTTTACTGAACACTGAAAACATATCCGCAGTAGGATATAATAGGGGTACAGATGAATGTTCGCATTGCTAATTTTTGTGCTGTTTCTTGCTAGCTATTACTAGACAAGATGGCCAACTATAACCTAAGTGCTGTGACGTTGACATTGTTCGTTCATATCTTGGTTGATTGGGGGTATCATTTTGCCTTTAACTACTACTCCGTCAAGAGCCAGAGTAGCGGCAATAGAGGTCTATGCAGAAATAGATCATTTGAATGAGCAAGCTGCTAGCCTGGAAAGGGTATCGCCGTCCCAGATGCTGAAAAAGGCCCAGCAGGCCCATCAGCTTGCAACAACAGCGGGTTACGCCAAGGGAATTGCCCGCAGCCTGGCGCAAATGGGGAAGGCCCATGTGCGTTTGGGTAACCTGGTGGAGGCAGACCAATTCCTGGCGCAAGCCCAGGCAAGCGAAGTTGGGGACCCGCAGTTGCAGGGAGAAATCTTCAGTAACCGGGGCATCAATTACATCTACTCGAGAGTATACGACAAAGCCTTTGCTGCTTTCCATCAGGGCCTTGACTTGGCCAGAAATAGTGGCAATCAGGTACTAGAAGCGCAACTTCTGAACAATATTGGAGAGATTTATCGCGAACATAAAGATTTTGCCACGGCCATTGCTTATTACAATCAAAGCCTGGAAGCGCAGCGAACACTACCAGACTTTAAGCGTAAATCGGTTCCCGTGGCCAATCTAAGCACCGTTTATCTGGAGATGAATGACCTGGATAATGCCGAGCTTTATGCTAGGCAGGCCCTCGACGTAGCGCGGGAGCAGAACGATCAGATGATAGAATCGGCTTGCTTGCAGCAGCTTGGTATTATCGCTAAGCGACGGGGTCAGCAAGAGCAGGCAATAGAGTATTTAGAAGCAAGCCTAGAGATTTATCGCAGTACCAAGGAAACTATTCATACTACCGAGGTACTGCTTGCTTTCCACGAGTTGTATTTTGATGCTGGAAATGTTGAGCTCTCCCTACAGTATCTGGAGAGAGCGCTGCATCTAGCAGAAGAAGCTGATTCACTCGCGTTGCGCGTAGATATTTATACAGAGATGGCCAGGGTATATGAGTACATAGGGGATATGCAGAAGGCCTTATTCTATTACAAACAATACCAGGCCACGATGGTAGCGATAGATAAAGCAGAGCGGGAGCAGCGTCTACGCGCCATCGACATGCAGATAGCGGCCGACGAGTCTTTTCGGGAAAAGGAAGCCTATCGCTTGCTGAATGAGGAATTGGACCGCAGAGCTAAAGATCTGGAAGAGGAGATTCTAACGCGACAAGCAATCAGCGATATTGGTAGAAGCATTACCGCAACACTAGATTTACAGCATATTTTTGATCTGGTCTATCGGCGCATGCAACAGGTGATGCCGGCCGATTGCTTTGGCATAGGGTTATACGATGCCACTACCAATGCAATTGAGTATCTATACTTAATGGAAGATGACAACCCGGTGGAAGGGTATAGCACTAGTTTGGAAAACACCAGTAGCTTCGCGGTCACGTGTTACCAGCAAAGGCAAGGTATGCTGATCAACTCCTATGACGAAATCATCTCCGTCTTCGCTGATATTACTCCGCGTAGAGAGCCGTCGATGGCAGCCATCATGTTCCAGCCCCTAATGGTAAAAGGCGAGAGTATCGGTGTTGTCACTGTGCAGAGCCGTACGGAGCGGGTCTATGGCCAAAAGACACTGGACGTGCTGGGTATGCTGGCCTCGTATTTATCCATTGCCATTCTGAATGCCCGTAGATCAGAAAAACTACAGGAGGAAATACAGCAGCGCCAGCAGGTGGAGCAGCAGTTGCGGCAGTTAAATCGAGAACTAGCGCGCCTCTCCAATCGGGATGGCCTCACTAACGTGGCCAATCGGCGCTACTTCGACCAGACCCTGCAGCATGTCTGGCATAGAGCTTTGCGCCAACAGCTATACGTGTCGTTGTTGCTGATAGATGTGGATTTCCTGAAGAAATATAATGATCTGCATGGGCATTTGTCTGGGGACGATGTGATTAGGGGAATTGCACAGGCCCTGGAGCAAAGCGTCAAGCGCAGCACCGATCTGGTTGCTCGCTATGGTGGCGATGAATTTGTCGTATTGCTAAATGATACCGATACCACGGCGGCAGTCGCGGTAGCGGAGACCATTCAGCGCAACGTGGCCGCTTGCTGTAGCACGTTGCCCCAGCTAGAGCGGTCAACGCCCTTAACGGTTTCCATCGGGCTGGCGACAATGATGCCCGATGCCAACAGCCATTCGCGTGATCTGATCGCTCGCAGCGACCTCGCCCTCTACCAAGCCAAGCAGGCCGGCCGCAACTGCATCCGGGTCTACTAGGACAGGGGGACGGAGTTTTGGCCTGCAAAATATTCCCATCCATCCAGGAAGGTAAAAACCCGGCCGCGGGTTGCGGACCGGGTTTTTGTTGGTTTTCTTAAGGCCTTTTGTCGCTTCTCTTGGCAGCTGCTACACCTTGGTCGCTTTCCAGTGACCAGATTTATAACGGAAGTAGATGAAAGCGGAGCGCGTAGCTTGGTCAATCGCAGTTGCCAGCCAAGCCCCCATCAGGGCCCAACCTAATACGTTGACGAACAGTTTAGCCAGGGAAACACGCACAAAGACTACGCCGACCAAAGTAGATATAAGCGGCCAGCGGGTGTCGCCGGCGCCCCGTAAAGCACCGGCCAGGATGAACTGGGTTGACTGCAGGGTCTGCACGAGTGCGATAATCTTGAGCACGTCAGCCGCGCTCTTGATAACCAGGGGATCGTCAGTGTACATAGAGGCTAAAAGCCCGCCGCCAAAGAAGAAAATTACCCCCATGAAGGCAGCTACCATGTTACCAACACGCCTGGTCTCCCAGCCATAGGTTTCAGCCCAGTCGGGCCGCTTGCGGCCCAAACTGCGCCCCACAAGCGATGTGGCTGCCATACCAAACCCCATGCCGGGAGAGAAGGATAGCCCCATAATATTCATGCCAATCTGGTGGGCAGCATAGACCATGGTGCCCAGACCAGAAACAACGCGTGTGTAACTGATCATACCAAAGCGCATAATCACCTGTTCCAGCATGGCTGGCGCACCGACCTTAACGATGCGGTTTATCAGATCAAAACGAGGTGCGAATTTGTCTTTGAGTGAGATGCGTAGTACGGATTTCCCATTAGAAATGGCGTATAAGGCCATGAACATGCCTACTAGCCGCCCAAAGGATGTAGCTAAGCCAGCTCCATAAACCTCCAAGCGCGGGAAGCCAAAGTGACCGTTGATTAAAAGGTAGTTAGCAACAACGTTGACTCCGTTGCTGATCAAGTTGTAGCGCATAGGTGTGCGGGTATCCCCGGCACCGCGTAGCATGGCCGTAACACACATGCCGATGGTTTGGGGGATAAAACCGTAGGCGATCGTTCGCAAATAGTCTACAGCATAGCCAACGGCATCCGGCTCCGCTCCCATAAATAACACTATCGGTTCAGCGTAGAAATAGAGGGTAGCCGTGGCCACAACACCGAGTGCCGCAATGATCAGCAGCGACTGGCGAGCTGCCGTATTGGCCTCAGCTATTTCTCCCGCGCCGATAAAGCGAGCCACCAGTGCCGTGGTGCCAACGTTTAACGCCATAAAGGCTGCCATGGCCAGGAAGATAGGCTGGGTGGTCAACCCGACAGCGGCAATCGCCGCAGGGCCCACGCCACCCACCATGATCATATCGACCATGCTAAAGACCTGAACTAACAGCTGTTCAACAACAGCTGGCCAAGCCAGATGCAAAACATCATGGCGCGCATCTTGTATAGTTAGCTCTTCTCTTTGTTCTAGGCCAACTGCTTGCGGTTGTGTCACAGCCATCGCCTCATCCCCCTAATAATTCGTTAAGCAAATCTTTCTGTACCCGTTAAATATAGCATTTTAACTTTGGGTTCGTCAAACATTTAGCCCTAGTGGTCGCAGCTAAATAACTATTGATGAAAAATTTGTGCCGCCACCAGGAGCATTCTATAATAGTGGTAATGAGATTACTATTGGGAGGTTGTATAAAATGAGACCAACGCCGCACATTAGCGTAAACTCGCCCGGCCAGATTGCTGAAACAGTGTTAATGCCCGGAGATCCGTTGCGCGCCAAGTTCATTGCAGAGAACTTCTTGGAAAACCCAGTGCAGTTTAATGCTGTCAGAAACATGCTGGGTTATACCGGCACCTACAATGGCAAGCCAGTTTCCGTAATGGGCTCTGGCATGGGCATCCCTTCTATAGGTATCTATTCCTATGAACTGATTCATTTCTATGGGGTCAAGAACCTGATTCGAGTGGGGTCGTGCGGGGCATTTCAACCGGGCCTGAAGGTGCGGGATATTGTTCTGGGTATGTCGGCCTCTACTAACTCCAATTATGCTAACCAGTTTGGTTTGCCGGGGACCTATGCTCCTACGGCATCCTGGCCGCTGCTAAGGAAGGCCGTTGCTGTGGCAGAAGAGAAAGGTTACCCCGTCAAAGTGGGTAATATCCTGTCTTCCGATATCTTCTATGATGCTGATCCTGAGGCCTGGAAACAATGGGCTAAGATGGGAGTGCTGGCAGTTGAAATGGAAGCGGCCGCGCTATACATGAATGCCGCTGCTGCCGGCGTCAATGCCCTCTGCATTCTCACAGTGTCCGATTCGCTGGTTTCGAAGGAAGCTTTGCCGGCAGCAGAACGCGAGCAAACTTTCACGCAGATGATGGAAATCGCACTCTCCCTCGCCTAACCAGGACAGGGGGACGGAGCTAACGCCTGCAATTTATTTACAAAAAGAAGAGGGTGGCAGTTGATAATCGCGACATACGATTACCAACTGCCACTCTCTGCTAGGCCCGCTCAACGATGCCCTTGCCAAGGCCAGTTACTCGCGCTATTTGCCGGATGCTCACCCCCGGCATCTGTTTCAGTGCGTTTAGTACTCGGCGTCTTTCGGGGCGCTCAAGGCTAGCTAATGATTGGCCTGGGCTCCAGTTGGGCAGGAGTTGCTGCAGATAAGCCTGCACCTCGCGATCCGCCACACGTTTTACTTCCACCATTTCCAAAATATTGGGGACATTTTCCTGCTCCGGTGGGGCTTGCCTCAGGAAATGCAGCAGTTTCTCAGGGCCACCCATGATTCCGCGGGCCAGATCAGTTGTCACCAATCCTGGCACTCGTCCCCGCCCACCAGCATATTCGTAATGGCTGCTCCAGGGATAACCGTGGATCTCCTGGCAAAGCCCCGCCTTTACTGGATTCTGTAGGATATAGCGCAGCACAGTTAAGAAGTAGCCGTCATCTTCAACAACCTCGCTGTGAAAACGCCCCTGAAAGACGTAGCCTACACGACCATGCTTCCCGTTGAACCAAGCAGCATACGCCACGCCAATGCGCCGCATGCTTTCGCCAATAGGTTCTTCCCCCTCCGAAACCAAAAGGTGCACGTGATTACTCATGAGGCAATAGGCATGTACCATCAAGCCGTATTCTTTCTGCAAACGCCTTAATAGATTCAGGTATCGTATTCGGTCATCATCATCCAGAAAGATGTTTGCTTGGCTAATACCGCGCGACATCACATGATAGATACCGGTTCGGCTGCGTTGCCGTGCTTCTCGTGGCATTTTTTCACCCCTAGTTCTTATTTAAAATGGATATTTGCACACTTCGATCAGCATGCAAGCGGAATTTTTTTGCAGGCCAAAACTCCGTCCCCGTGTCTTGCCCTTCCTTATCTCAACATTCTATATTCGTATCGTTTTTACCTGCAAGAAATAACACTAAGAAAAAAGGACTAGCCATTGAGGGTAACTTGGCTAGTCCTTGCTGCCTCGGAGTGAGGCTTGGTGAAAGTGGGGGAAAAGGGATAAACTTGCAGGCTAAAACTCCGTCCCCCTGTCCTAGAAAGGGCCGAGGTCGTGCTGGAATTTGGCCGCCAGGGCCGTTTGCCAGTCAGAGGTTGGCTGCAGGCGCCCGAAGAAAAAGCGTAGGTTCTGAGGCTCTTCAGTGAAAGTAAGCCCACCGATTAGCTGTCGATTCTCGTACAGCCAGTGTATTCTATCGATCGCATATTTGATCTGAGATAAAGTAAATACTCGCCGTGGCAAGGCTAAGCGGACTAATTCTAGAGGAGAGAAGACTTCTCGACCATGTTGGTCTCGCTGTTCTGAAAGGGTGCCACGCTCCATGCCGCGGATACCGCTAGCTAGGTAAAGGGCCGCTGCTAGGGCCCCAGCCGGGTACTGGGCCTGGTTTACCTGCGGGAGAAAGGCAGCAGCATCTAGATGGCATCCCAGGCCACCTGCTGGCGTTACCACTGGTATACCTCGTGCTGCCAACTGCTCAACCATGTAACGGATAAACTCTGGGCCGTGGCTAATCATGTCCTCATCCATGGTTTCTTCCAACCCTACGGTCATAGCTTCCATTTCACGGACGGACATCCCGCCGTATGTTAGAAAACCCTCGTAAAGTGGGACCAGCTCTCGTAGTTGGGCAAACAGACTATCGTCGCGCAAGCAAACTCCTCCGCCACGAGCGCAACCCAATTTGCGCCCCGAAAAATAGAAAACATCGCAGAGAGCAGCGATCTGCTGGGTGATGGCGCGAATACTGAGCCCGGCGCATTCCTGCTCTCGCTGCTTGATGAAGTAAAGGTTATCGGCCAAAAGGCTCGCATCAAGCACCAACAGCAGCTGGTATTGATCACAGACGCGGCGCACTGCCCGCAAGTTGGCTAAGGAAAATGGTTGCCCACCAAGCAGATTCCCGCCAGCTTCCATGCGAACAAAGGCTATGCGTTCACGCCCTTCTTTCTCAATTAGATCCTCAAGTTGTTCCACGTCAATATTGCCTTTAAACGGGTGTCTGCTATTTACCTGCATGCCCTCAGCGCAGGTCAGCTCTACCACTTGCCCTCCTCTAAGGATGATGTGGGCTTTGGTAGTAGTAAAGTGCACATTCATAGGAACGATCATGTCGGGCTGCACCAATACTTGTGCTAGTAGATGCTCGCAGGCCCTACCCTGATGCGCCGGTAAGAAGTGCTTGAAGCCAAACAGTTCCTGTACCTTTTGTTCCAGCCGAAAATAGGTTTCGCTGCCTGCGTAGCTATCATCGGCCAGCAACATGGCGGCCTGCTGCCGGTCGCTCATTGCATTTACGCCGCTATCGGTCAGCATATCTAGGAAAATATCCTGGTTCCGCAGCAAAAACGTGTTATTACCTGCAGCTGTAATTGCCTCCAGGCGCCTTGTTACCGGTGGTAGCGTTAGTTTCTGCACGATGCGCACTTTGTGCATCTCTAGGGGGAAGGTTTCTTCACTCCATATCTTGATCTTTGTCATGCTTCCTCTTCCTTTCTTTGCCCCGTGATATGGTTTTGCCAAATATGGATAGTCAACATCCATGGAACCACCCCCCCCTTATAATCAAAAAACCCCGCCCTTTGAAGCCAAAGGGCGGGGTTAACCGCGTTACCACCAATGTTCACTGACATCTCACGATGTCAACCTCGTCAAGTACGCTGCCTAGTTGCAGTTATACTCTAGCGCTATAACGGGCGCGGGTCCCGGCGGCAGCCTACTTGAACAAGTCTTTCAGTGCGCAACTCGCGAGATGTATTCAAGACCCACTTCCTCGCACCTCTCAGCTGCCGGTTGCTTTCTGTCAGGAAGTTATGGGGTTCTACTTCTTCTCGGTCAACGTTTTTCTTATTGACCATTGTACCTACCCAGTGCTGAATGTCAAGCCTGAAAGCAGGTTCCAAAAATTTGCAGGCGAAAACTCCGTCCCCCTGTCCTAGGCGCGCCGGAGGGCGAGGGTGCAGTTGTGCCCGCCGAAGCCGAGGGAGTTGGAGAGCGCCGCCCGAATGGGTAGGGCGCGGCCTTGGTTGGCGACGTAATCTAGGTCGCAATCCGGGTCTTGCGTATTCAGATTGATGGTCGGATGCACGTACCCTTCCTGGATCGACAGTGCCGTCACAGCCAATTCAACCGCGCCGGCCGCGCCTAACAGGTGGCCAATCATGGACTTGGTGGAGTTTACAACCAGTCTATCAGCCTTTGCCTGAAACACGTTTCGAATAGCTAACGTTTCCAGACGGTCGTTCATGTCGGTGGACGTACCATGAGCATTGATGTAGTCAACGTCGCTCGGCCCGAACCCAGCGTCGGCCAGAGCCAACTGCATAGCCCGGGTTGCTCCTTTGGCCTCGGGGTGTGGCGCAGTCACGTGGCTAGCGTCGTTGGTGGCTGCATAGCCCACTAACTCAGCGTAAGCCGTGCCGCCGCGTCGCACTAGGTGGGCCTCCGTTTCCAGAACAAGCACGGCAGCCCCTTCACCCATCACAAAACCATCCCGTTCTAAATCAAAGGGACGGCTGGCTGTCTGCGGATCGTCGTTGCGAGTGCTTAGGGCCCTGAGGGCGCAGAATCCAGCTAAGGCAATGGGGTTGACAGAGGCCTCGGTGCCTCCAGCTAAGATTACATCGGCCTCGCCCCTCTGTAAGCTACGCAATGCCTCGCCGATAGCCTGCCCGCCGCTAGCGCAGGCCGAGACGATGTTGTTGGCTGCACCCGTAAAGCCGTAGCGGATGGCAACCTGTCCGGCCGCCATGTTACCAATCATCATGGGCACCAGGAAGGGGCTAATTTTGGCGGGGCCTTTGGTAAGCAAAATCTCGTGCTGCACCGCCAGAGTCTCTAGCCCCCCAATACCAGAGCTGACATAAACGCTAGCCTTCTCCGGCTCCACTTGCTTGAGGTCGAGCTGGCTATCTTGGATGGCCAGCTCCGCCGCAGCCAGGGCGAATTGCACAAAGCGATCAGTGCGCTTAGCTTCTTTCTTTTCCATGAAATCGCTAGGGTCAAAAGCGGTAACCTCGGCAGCAATACGGGTGGGATAATCGCTGGTATCAAAGCGGGTAATAGGCCCGACTGCCGCTACCCCCGCCTTTAGCTTGGTCCACACATGGCCTTTACCAAGACCCAGGGGGGTGACCAGGCCTATGCCGGTGATGAAAACTCTCCGCATTCTTTTTACCCCCTTAGGCCCTGCTGGCGATGTAGTTGGCAATATCTTGCACAGTGAGGATGTGCTGCATTTCCTCTTCTGCTATTTTGAGACCGAAGGCCTCTTCCAACTCCATGACGAGCTCTACCATGTCGAGGGAGTCAGCGCCCAGGTCGTCCTTTATCTTCGCCTCGGCAGTGATTTCGGCAGCTTCCAGACCTAGCTGTTCAGCGATGATTGCTTTTACCTTATCAATAGTGTTCACTGTTTCACCTCCTTTCGTTGCCTGCTAGGGCATGAGCAGGCCGCCATTGACACTGAGCACCTGGCCGGTAATGTAGTCGGCCTTGTCGCCCACGAGAAAGGCCACGGCCAGCGCTACATCGCGGGGTGAGCCTGCCCGCCCCAGGGGTACTTGAGCGATGAAAGCTTCCCGTTGCTCCAGGGTGAGGCTGCGCGTCAGGCCCGCATCGATAAAGCCTGGCGCCACTGCATTGACGGTTATTTGACGGGCAGCCAATTCGCGCGCTGCAGTCTTTGTTAGGCCAATAAGGGCCGCTTTAGAGGCAGCATAATTGGCTTGGCCAAAAGTCCCCAGTTGCCCAGCCACGGAAGCGATATTGATGATTCTGCCATAGCGCTGGCGCATCATTATCTTCGCTGCCTGTTGCATGCAAAGAAAGGCCGCCTTGAGGTTGACATCGAGCACCTGCTCAAAATCGGCCTCGCTCATCCTGACCATGAGCTGGTCTCTATTGAGCCCCGCATTATTGACGAGGGCATCGAGGCGACCGAATTCTCGTTTAACCTGCGAGAACATAGCGCCGATCTGCTCCGCGTTTGGCAGTTCGGCCTGCACAGGCAAATATGTGCCTCCGTAGTGGGACAGCTCAAAAGCCAAGTCTTGAGCCTTTTCTAAGCCCTTGGCCCCGCGGCAATGGAGAGCCAGGTTAAAACCTGCCGCCGCCAGTTCATAGCAAATAGCTGCACCTAAGGAACCGGTGGAGCCCGTAACTAGGGCAACCCGACTTTCACTCAACTAGCCCACCTCCTATTTCCCTCCGAACCTGCTCTGCCACATAACCAATTTGATCCGCCGCTGGGGCTTGGTAGACGACTGCCCGGCGAGAAATCTTTTTCACCATGCCGCCCAAGCTGCTGCCAGGGCCGACCTCAAGGAAATGCCTGAAGCCCGCATCCAGCAAACGCTCAATCCCTGCCGCGAACTCAATCGGTTCGCTCACCTGCCGGGTAAGCAGCCCACGCATTTGCTCTACTGACCGATAAACACTGGCGTCCACATTGCTGACAACGGTCATCTCCGGGATGCGCCAGCTGGCGGCTCGCAGAAAGGGCGCAAAAATAGCGCCTGCTGGCCGCAGCAATTGGGTATGAAAAGGGGCGCTGACTGCGAGCGGAATAATGCGCTTGGCACCCGCCGTCGTTAGAGCAGCGCAAGCTCGTTCTACTGCAGCCTTATCGCCGGCAATGACAGTCTGCCCGGGGCAGTTGAAGTTGGAGGCTTGCACATGGGAATCGGCTTGCGTCTCCGCTGCGCAGATGGCCTGCACAATATCCCGCTCCAGTCCAAGCACTACCACCACGGCCCCCGCGTCGGCCGGATATGACGTGTCCATAGCTTTGCCGCGTTCGTGCACCAGCTGTACCGCTGTTGCGAGATCGAGAGCGCCGGCCGCCACAAGGGCGCTATATTCGCCCAGGCTAAGTCCGACCGCTGCTTCTGCCCTAATTCCGGCCTCCTGCCAGGCCCGCCAGTAGGCGAGAGACACCGTCAAGATAGCCGGTTGTGTATAGGGCGTTAGGTTCAGTTTTTCTGCTGGTCCAGTAGTAATCAGGCCAGAAAGCGACCAGCCCAAAGCAGCATCGGCTTGCTGTAGCAGACCGTAGGCGGCGGGATAAGCAGCGGTCAGATCCATCCCCATGCCTACTGTTTGCACGCCTTGGCCCGGGAACAATAAAGCTAGTTTTGGCATAGTTGACCCTCCAAGTGGCGTGTTAAGGAGCGAACGCCCGTGATGATTTCCTCAATAATTTCTTGGACAGGCATGATTCGTCGCACTAGCCCGGCTGATTGGCCTGCCATCACAGATCCGTAGGTTATATCGCCATCGCGGGCCGCCTGCGCTAAGCGCCCAGCTCCAAATTCGCTGAGGGCTTTCAGACTGGCCCCGCCAGCTTCTAGCTCGCCAAGCTGGCGCGTGAAGCGGTTGCGCAGGGATCGCACTGGGTGCCCTGTAGTGTAGCCAGTTACCACAGCGTCGCGGTCTGCCGCACGCACAACAGCTTGTTTATAAGCTTCGTGCACAGTACATTCGCTGCTGCAGATAAAGCGAGTGCCCATCTGCACGCCGGCAGCGCCCAGAGCCAGAGCGGCAACCACTCCCCGAGCATCGGCAATACCGCCGGCCGCAATCACCGGTATCTCCACGGCGTCAACCAGCTGGGGGACCAGGGCCAAGGTGCTGATATCGCCAATATGCCCGCCCGCTTCCCAGCCTTCGGCAATCAACGCGTCCGCACCTAATCGTGCCAGGCGCTTGCCCAAGGCTACCGATGAAACGACGGGGAGGAGCTTCACGCCATGCTGCTTGAGTGTTTGCACATAAGGCCCAGGATTACCGGCCCCAGTTGTTACTACGGGGACCCCTAGGTCCACAACCGTCTGTAGCACTGCCTCGGCATGGGGCGACATCAACATCACATTCACGCCCAAGGGTCGGTCCGTTAGGCCTTTGGCTCGAAGAACTTCTTCCCGCAATTCTGCCGCCGGCATGTTGCCAGCGCCTATCACTCCCAGACCGCCAGCTTGCGAAACGGCGGCCGCTAATCCCGCCCGTGCAACCCAGGCCATACCACCTTGGATAATGGGGTAATCAATATTCAGTAGCTTTGTAATGGCAGTTGCTAACATTGGCCCGCCTGCTACCATTGTACTAACCCCGTTCCCCAAGTCAGTCCGCCGCCGAAGCCAGCCAGGAGTATGCGCTGCCCCGGCAAGAAAGTGCCCGATTCAGCTGCTTCAGCAAAAGCGATAGGAATAGAACCATTGGAGACGTTGCCGTAGCGCTGTAAGTTAATGACAACTTGTTCAGCGGCTAGGCCTAATTTCTTTGCTACTGAATCTATAATGCGTTTATTAGCTTGATGGGGCACAAACCAAGCGATGTCTGCTGGCGTCAGCCCCGCCCTATGGAGCAGGCTAAGGGTAGCCTCAGGTACTTTGGAAACTGCGAACTTAAACACTTCCTGCCCGTCCATCCGGATAAAGTGCTGGCGAGCCGCCACCGTCTCCGCAGTTGCTGGGTGGCGCGAACCCCCGGCAGGTTGCTGCAGTACCTGGCCGCCAGTGCCATCCGCTCCAACTTCAATCGCTAGCAATAGATGCTTTTCACTGGGGCCGATGACTAAAGCGCCGGCCCCGTCACCAAACAAGACACAAGTATTACGGTCCTCATAGTCAGTAATACGGCTAAGGGTTTCGGCACCAATAAGTAGGCAGTGGCGAATAGCGCCAGTTTCAATCATGCTTTTAGCCAGAGCTAACCCGTAGATAAAGCCGGAACAGGCAGCAGAAAGGTCGAACGCCGCCGCCCTGGTTGCCCCTATGTTCGCTTGCACTAAGCAGGCGGTGGCCGGGAAGGCCATATCTGGCGTTACAGTGGCTACAATGATTAGGTCAATATCAGTCGGTGCCAGCCCGGCTCGGGTAAGGGCCATCTCTGCAGCCACGCTGGCTAGATCAGAAGTAGCCTCAGAGGCAGCGGCAATGCGTCGTTCCTCTATGCCCGTGCGGGTACGGATCCATTCGTCGCTCGTTTCCACCATTTTTTCTAGATCGTGGTTCGTCAGCACTTTGCTGGGCAAGCAATAACCCCAGCCAAGAATTCCTGCCTGCTGCAAAAGAACCCCTCCTTTGTGCACATGTCTGTGTACATGGATGAGCAGATTATAGCACGTCAAAAGGTAGTGTGCAACATTTTGTGCACACTACCTTTTGACGAGCGCGTAAGCCGCCGAGTACTTGTTGAAGGCGGGCTTCAATCATGCTTACCCCGCAGCTTCTCTTTTGGCTGCAATCGACGCTCCCTTGTTTAACCGCTAGCGCAGCAGCCTCGCTATTCCGTTACTTCGCTAAGTGCAAACATGAGTTCCCCTGTGGCGGCAACCTCTCCCTCCACAGTTGCCACTGCCTTGCCCTTGCCAATGGGGCCCTTCTGCGAGACGATTTCTACCTCAAGCAGCA
>ENA-UOOI01002101-UOOI01002101.1-fermentation-metagenome-genome-assembly--contig:-NODE-2101-length-18315-cov-6.084173_pt1 | contig 18315 bp, 21 predicted proteins | sample MGYA00245779_ERZ724027 | MGnify/ENA primary metagenome ERZ724027 (study PRJEB28704, sample SAMN03018318) | fermentation metagenome | biome: anthropogenic terrestrial biome; feature: soil; material...
CCGCCGCGCCGGGAGAGCAGCCGCTCAAGCGGTTTGTGGTAAAAATTAAGTGAGGTGGTAAACATGGGAGCAGTCGATATCGGTATGCTGATCGCGCTGGTTGGGTGCTTTGTCGGCCTTGCGGGCTGGCTTGCCGGGAGGGATAAACGCATCAGCAGTGACGCACAGTGGAAGGGTGAAACAACCCAGAACCTGAAGGACATCAAGGACGGTGTGTCGGGAATTGGGGAACGGATGGCCAAAATAGAGGGTGCTGTCTCCAACCACGAAACCCGAATTGCTGTTGTTGAAACAAAAATCGGAATTGACAATGAAAAACCTGAAAAATAAAAGCCGGTCAATCCCGGCGGAAAGAGGTAATATTTTATGGTACAGCAAATTATCAATGCAATTGTCCCGGTTGCTATCACGGCAGTTGTCGCGGTGTTGGTAGCCGTGATTAAAGGTGTAGGCGACGCGGCAGTGTCTTTCATCCAAAAAAAGAAAGATGCCGTTGTCGCCAAAATGGGCGCGGATACATACAACCAGCATCTGTCCGTTGCCCGGCAGATGTGGGGTGCGGTGGATGAGGACTTCCGGATTACTCCTACACTGGAGAAGACGATTCAAAACAAGCAGGCCGAATTTGCGAAGATGATCAAAAAGGCGATCCCCGGCATCGCGGATGACGAGATTGGGCAGCTCCGGCAGGCTGTGGCCGGTGAGGTCAACAAGGGCAGGGAAGCCCTGACGGCGGAAACACTGGCGGCAAAGTCCGGCACAGCAAAAGACGCGCAGGACACGGCGGCAAGGGCACTGCAGTCCGCCGTCGAAGCGGTGCAGGCGGCGCAAAAGGTGGTCGGCGGGACGGCACAGACCCCGGCCGGCAGCAAGGGCGCAGCGTAATCCCACGCAGAAAACGGCATAGACAGAGCAATGGCCTCCGGAGCAATCCGGGGGCCTATTTTTTTAATGGACAATTGAGTGAAGGCCACAGAAAACATGTAAAAATCTTGTATAATACATAGAAAAAGTGTATAATATTGGAAAATAATTTTGATTGAAAGGATGAGTTCATAAATTATGGATAACTTTATGCAGCAAATAAAAGAGGATATTCATCTTATTCAACAAGATTATTCATATTTGGATAAAAGATTAACTAATGATGCATTTGCTTTTAATTATTGGATACTGAATAAGTTATATAGTATAGATGAAGAAATGATTCCAACATTTGTAACAGACGCAAATGATAAGGGTATTGACTGCTTTGTCCATTATGAAGATACAAAAGAACTATTTATAATACAAAACAAATATTACGATGAAAGTACTCCAATTGCGAGAGAAGAAATTTCGGATTTCCTCGTGACGCCGTTAAAAGTTTTATCTGCTGGAAATTATAAAAGATCACCGGAATTGCAAAAAATATTTGATCGCGTTTGTGGCGACAGTGAATATAAAATATGGCTTCACTTTTATGTAACAAATAATATGAAAAATAAAACGGAAGATGATTTATTTTCAGCTTTTAATTTTTCTGATGAAAAAGTGAAAGCATTTGTTGATGCAAAATTATATCGGCTGGCAGATATTAAGTCAATATATTATGGCGATCGTTTTACAAATAAGGTATCATTTATAGCAACTTTACCAACTAAATATTCAGCAACATCGCTCGATGTACGCCCAAAAGATTATGGAATGGATTGGATGATCGATTTACGTTATGTAATGGTCAATATCGCTGATTTATATAATATGTACCAAAAAGCTTTAGAAAAAAATTATGAAATATTTGAAGAAAACATACGTGAATTTTTAGGAACAAGAGGTATCAATAATGGTATTATAGCAACCTTAAAATCTCCTAGTGATAGAGAAAATTTTTTCTATTATAACAATGGTATTACAATTATTTGTGAAGAATGTAGAACATTGCGTGGCTCAGAACATTTTGCAATAAATAAGTTTAATAATCATTATGGCTTTGAATTAAAAAATCCTCAAATTGTTAATGGTTGCCAAACTATAAATTCTATTGCTGAAGTTCTATCCCATTATAGTAACGAGCAAATGAGAAAAGAATTCGAAAGAACTTATGTACTTGTAAAAGTATTCGTTTTAGATCAATTAACTAAGACTGAGAAAAAAGATTTGGAAAAGAATATTGTTAGATATACAAATAGCCAAAATGGTATAAATGACAAAGCATTTGCATCAAAGCATGACTTCTTCAAAAATCTACAAGCAGATTTTATTTCACGTGGCTTTTTACTTCTCGTTAAGCCAAGTGATAAAAACGAATTTACGACAAAATTTCATGACAAAAAAGCAGAGTTAGCAGAATTATATAACAAGGGTAAAATATTTCTTAATCGATTTTTATTACCTTGTGATAGATTATCAAATATTATGGTACCGCTTGAAAAGCTTTTAAAGGTGCTATTAGCTTTTGATAAAAATGGATGCATAGCTTTTAGAAAGGGAAGTTCTGTACTTAAGCCTAATAGCCCTTTATATAAAGACTTTTCTCTTAACATATCAGAAAAATTTACAACAAATCAGATGCTAGAAATTTACTTATTGTTTGCAAAGGCGGAAGTAGAAAAGAAAAAAAGTGCTGATAAAAGAATTCCTATATCATATTATTTAATTGGATTTATTGGTTCTACATTTAAATCAGATAACTTAGATGCTAGGAATGCAAAATTTAGTTATCTATTTAGTGATACGAAGCGACTAAATGTTATATATACTTTCTTCAAAAATATAACCGGAATGTATATGGAAGAATTTTGCAGGATGAATTCTACTGATTATAACAATATGATTAAGCAAGAATTAGATTTACCGTTAATAGATCGTTGTATCAATAACGCATTACGATTTATTCCAAATAGCGATATTATTAAAAATTTTATTTATATGTGATTTTGATTAACATTAATTTAAAGCTATATAATTGCACGAGCGTATATACCAATTGGGATCTTTTGATTTTGCTTTCATGAACGCCAACCTGAACACCGTCGCACAAAACCAGGCGATGCTGTAACGCGGAACTGAAAGAGATCGAGGGGAGGCTGCCGGAGCAAGAAGCGGAAGGGTAAAACAGTGGAGCCCCGCCTGAGATGGGCGGGGCGCATAACTTTGACCCTTTTTTGACCCTTTATGCAGGGTCAAAAGGTGTCAAAAGTGGTATTTTAAAAATTTGATAATAGGTATTAAAAAGCCGCTTAGCCTTAGAGCTAAGCGGCTTTTTTTGGAGCTGCTAACGCGATTCGAACGCGTGACCTCGTCCTTACCAAGGACGACCTCTAGCGTGACAGGCTAGCGTTCTAACCAGCTGAACTACCGAGCCATCTACCGAGAAGGACAACAATTGTTATTATACTGAAATGACCGGAATTTGTCAACAATCGCCTTTTAGCCCATAAAATGCAATATATAGTTGCTAAATATAAAAAAAACAGAAAATAACTATATATATTGATAAATTATATTATATAGGAAATAAAATTTTTGCTTTTATTTCCTTAACGGCCGAAGCCTTCTGAATGATTCTTATTTATTGTGCAAAACAGAATTTGACAGAAACAGCGGACAGAGGAAACTATAATAAATTTTAATCCGACAGGGGGAAAGAACCATTGAAGCAAACCATCTACATAGATATTCTGGTTGGCATCAATCTGTTCATCAATTACCTGCTGCTGCTTTGTGTTTCCAAATTTCTTACAATCGACGGAAAGCGGAAGCGGTTGATTGCGGCTGCCTCTTTGGGTGCGGTTTATTCTTTGGCGATCCTGCTGCCGGAGGTTCCGCCGGTTTTCTCCCTGCTGACAAAACTGCTGATGTCTCTCAGCATTGTGATAACGGCTTTTGGGTACAAAGGGCTGCGGGAGCTAATCCGGGAAACGATCGCTTTTTATCTGACCAGTTTCGCCTTTGCGGGGTTTATGCTGGTGCTTTGGTACTTTTTTGCTCCTCAGGGACTGCTGATCCGGAATTCGGTCGTTTATTTTAACATTTCTCCCCTGGGCCTGATCCTTCTTACCCTCATATGCTATGTTGGCATCACGCTGTTTCACCGCATTACGGGGCGGCAGATGCCCAAGAATCTGAATTGCAGACTTCTAATTGAATGCGGGGGAAAGACCTGTTCCTGCACCGCCCGGGTTGATACGGGCAATTCACTGAAGGAACCGTTTTCAGGGGATCCGGTCGCGGTGATTTATGAACCGGTGGTTGCGGGGATCGTTCCGCCGCGGGACAGCTGCAATTTTCGGCTGATTCCCTACGATGTAATTTCAGGAGGCGGCGTTCTGGAATCTTTCCGTCCGGATCGCCTTACCATCTGTTTTGGAAAGGAAAGAATTACAACTCAAAAGGTTTTTATCGCGGTTGCAAAAACCAGATTCGGGGAATTCGACGCTCTGCTGAATCCGGATTTACTGCAAACAGCGTCCGGCTAAATCTGGCCGTAGCCGGGCGCGCGACTCGGGCCGCGGGCGGCAGCGGCAAAAGGAAATGAGTGGAAATGAGCATGAATCGGCGAATCAGGGAATGGTACGAACGACTGTTGCTGCTGTTTCATCGGCTGCGGCTGAACGGGCAGGTTCATTACATCAACGGGCCGGAAACGCTTCCTCCGCCTTTGACCAGGCAGGAGGAAGAAACCGTTATGAACAATATTATGAACCATGTTCCAAACGCGCGGGAACCGCTGATCACACACAATTTGAGGTTGGTTGTCTACATTGCAAAGAAATTCGAGTCTTCCAATGCAAACGTGGAAGACCTGATTTCCATCGGCACCATCGGCCTGATCAAAGCGGTCAATACGTTTTGCCCGGAGCGGAATATCAAACTGGCGACTTACGCCTCGCGCTGTATTGAAAACGAGATCCTGATGTATCTGCGGAAAACCTCCCAGCTGAAAAATGAGATCTCCATCGACGATCCCCTCAATGTAGACTGGGACGGCAATGAACTTCTCCTTTCCGATATTCTGGGCAGCGACCAGAACACGGTCAATGTGAACATTGAAGAAGAAGTGGAGCGCGACTTGCTGCGCAGCGCAGTGTCCCGCCTGGCCCCGCGCGAAAAGAAAATCATGCAGCTTCGGTTTGGGCTGAACAACAGTAAAGAGCATACACAAAAAGAGGTGGCCGACACGCTCGGTATCTCTCAGTCCTACATATCCCGCCTGGAAAAGCGGATCATTGAGCGGCTCCGAAAGGATCTGGAGCGGGTCAGCTGAGCCGCACGGAGGATTCCGCCGCTTCCTTCAAAACGCGGTAAGAGGCCAGCAACCGCTCATAGCTGTAAAACCTGCAGTTGGCGGGGCTGGTGGAAGGCAGTGCAACGGCGGGTATTCCCGTTTCTTTCAGGCAGAGCCGGCGATAGAGAGCGGCGGCCTTCGTCCCAGTTGTAAAGACCGTATGAATCCGGGTGCGTGCCAGCAGAGCGGCAATTTCATTGGGGACCGGTTCCCGGATGCTGCTGTCATCTGCGCCGTCAATCAGGCAACTCTTTAAAACATCCCAGAGAGCGATTCTACACGAGAGCAGAACCGCTCTCTTTTCTACGTTCGTTTTTGGAAGCGGCTGCTTGAAAAGATCGGCGAGGATGCGCCAGAACCGATTTTGCGGATTCGAGTAGTAAAAGCCGTATTCCCTGGATTTCGGTGACGGCATGGTGCCGAGCACCAGCACGTGTGAGTTTTGGTCATAGACCGGTTTCAGCGGATGGACAATGCGTTCCATCAGAAAAGCTCCTTCCTTTTTTGTTTGACATAAGAGAGCAGATCCGGCCGCCGGTTCGGGCAGGTTCCATTGATCACAGCTTCCAGCAGCAGGGAAAGCAGGCAGCCCACTTCGATGCCCTCCGGAAATCCGGCTGCAATCAGGTCGTTGCCGTTGACAGCCAGATCGCGCAGGGAAAAGCACTGCTTTTCCCTGAGAATGTGGTCAAGCACCTTCTTCGTTTTGTTCAGTAGCGGCAGCCTTTCGCGGTCCGCTGGACTTTTTGCCAGCGTGTCCGCGGCGCGGACCTCCATCAGGCGGCGGAGATTTTCCTCCCCCAACCGGTTCAGGCGGCGGCGCAGGATCTTTTCGTCATCCGGCAGCGAAAGGTCGTGCTGCCGAACCAGCAGGGTCACCGCCCCGATCATCTTTTTGCTGTACCGCAGCCGCTTTAAAACAGTTGCGGCCAGCTCTGCGCTTGCCTGCGGGTGGCCGTAAAAGTGGCCGGTTCCGCCCGCATCCTCCAAGTAGCAGGCCGGCTTGCCGAGGTCGTGCAGAAACATGGTCAGGCGCAGGACGGGGTCGGGGGGAACGGCGGCGACGCTTTTCAGCGTATGCTCCCAGACGTCGTAAACATGATGGGGGTTGTTCTGCGGAAAATCGAAAGAGGCGCGGATCTCGGGGATAAACTGTGCAATCACCTCGCGGTATTCCCGCAGAATCCGTTCCGCACTCACCCCGCAGAGAAGCTTGGTAAATTCGGCGCTGATGCGCTCCCGCGCGATCTCATCCAGCATACTCCGGTTTTTCACCAGACTTTCGGCAGTTTCCGGCTCGATGGTGAAATTAAGGACGGAAGCAAAGCGAAGTGCGCGCAGAATCCGGAGCCCGTCTTCCCGGAAGCGCTGATCCGGGCTGCCGACGCAGCGGATCGTTTTCTGTGCCAGATCATTCCTGCCGCCGAATTCATCCACCAGTTCTCCGGTTCGGCGGCAGGCTATGGCGTTGACGGTGAAATCCCGGCGGGAGAGGTCTTCCCGCAGCAGGCGCGTGAACGTCACGGTATCCGGCCTCCTGCCGTCGGAGTAAGTCCCATCAATGCGGTAGGTGGTGATTTCAATCGGCATCCCGCCGCTCAGCGCCGTGACGGTGCCGTGCTTCAGTCCGGTTTTCAGGATGGGGATGTCTCCCAGTACGCGCATGGTCTCTTCCGGCAGGGCGGAGGTTGCCACGTCCCAGTCTGTCGGTTCCTTCCGGAGCAGGCTGTCGCGGACGCACCCGCCGACAACGCAGGCGTCGAACCCATTTCGGGTCAGAATTTGCAGGATGGAATCGACCGGCGACGGTATTTTGACAATCATGCTGTTTCCTCGCTTTTCAATCAAATTCTGTCGAAGACCAAAAAAGATATTTCTGTTGTGCCCTGCATGATCCCTTTCATTCGTGGGAATAATGACAGTTGAAATGCGGCGGACGGGAGGATGCAACATGCAATATAACAAGGTGGAAATCTGCGGAGTCAACACGTCCAAGCTAAAGGTCCTGAGTGAAAAAGAGAAGATGGCGCTTCTGCGCCGCGTAAAAGATGGGGACATGAAGGCGAGGGACGAGCTGATCCGCGGAAATCTTCGGCTTGTGCTCAGCGTGATTCAGCGGTTTACCAACCGCGGAGAAAATCCGGACGACCTGTTTCAGGTCGGCTGCATCGGCCTCATCAAGGCGATCGACCATTTTGACATCAACCAGGGAGTTCGCTTTTCCACCTACGGAGTCCCGATGATCATCGGAGAGATCCGGCGGTATCTGCGCGACAACAACAGCATCCGTGTCAGCCGCTCCCTGCGGGATACCGCTTACAAGGCCATGCAGGCCAAAGAGAAGATCACGGCGAAAAACAACCGGGAACCGACGATCGAAGAGATTGCGAAAGAACTGAATCTGCCGCGGGAAGAAGTTGTCGTTGCGCTGGAGTCCGTTGTGGAGCCGATTTCTTTGTATGAACCCGTGTTTTCCGACGGAGGGGACACCATTTATGTGATGGATCAGGTGGGGGATAACAACGACGACAATAACTGGCTGGATGAGATCGCTCTGAAAGAAGCAATTAAAAATCTGAACAGCCGGGAAAAAAATATCCTTTCCATGCGCTATTTTCAGGGAAAGACACAGATGGAAGTGGCTTCGGAAATCGGTATCAGCCAGGCGCAGGTTTCACGCCTGGAAAAAGCCGCTTTGGACAAAATCAAAAAAGACATTTAATTGTTGGAAAATCGATCTGAAAAAGAGGGGAAGACGGCGGAAAGGCCAAAGCCTTCCCCTCCTTTTTATGGAAAGTTTCCACCGCGCGAAGCAGGGAGAATAAAAATTTGGCTCTATTGTAACATTTTTGGCTTTCCGAATCAAATTAGACGCGCTTCCGGCATAAAAATAGGATACGGGGGGTATGGGAAATGACTTGCAGGATGTATGACCTTCGCCGGAAAGATGTCATCAATATCAAAGACGGGGTGCGCCTGGGCAGTGTAAATGATCTGGAATTTGACACGGAAAACGCCAGAGTGGTGGCCATCGTCATCTATGGACGGCCCCGCTTTTTCGGGCTGTTTGGCAGAGAGGACGACATTGTGATCCGCTGGGAAGATATTCAGGTCATTGGGGACGACACAATCCTGGTCCAGTATAATCATTATCTGAAGGCGAAGAATCCTTCGCACAGCCTCGCAACTTTTCTTGGATTTAAATAAATGATTCTTCATAAGAAAAAGCTTGTGTTCTATCCGGTTCTGTGGTATAATACTCGTGCTAAAACACACGCCAATGCTAGACCCAGGTGCCCCAAAAGAGGGGTGGAGGGCCAAAATTTAAAGCATGGCGGAGGAAAAACCAAGGAGGATTTAGCAATGGCAGTAGTATCTATGAAACAGCTTTTGGAAGCGGGCGTCCATTTTGGGCACCAGACCAGAAGATGGAACCCGAAAATGGCAGAATACATCTTCACAGAACGCAATGGCATCTATATTATCGACCTGCAGAAAACGGTCCGCAAGCTGGAAGAGGCGTATAATTTTGTGCGCGACCTCGCCATGGACGGCAAGTCCGTTCTGTTTGTCGGGACCAAGAAGCAGGCGCAGGAATCCATTAAAAACGAGGCGGAGCGCGCGGGCGCGTTCTATGTCAACGCGCGCTGGCTGGGCGGTATGCTGACGAACTTCCGCACTATCCGCCGCAGGATCGATCGCCTGAATCAACTGAAAACCATGGAGGAAGACGGCACTTTCGATCTGCTTCCCAAAAAGGAAGTCGGCAAGCTGAAGCTTGAAATCGAAAAGCTGGAAAAATTCCTCGGAGGCATTAAAGATATGAAGGATCTCCCGGGGGCGCTCTTCATCGTAGATCCGCGCAAGGAGAGAATCGCCGTCGCGGAAGCGAGAAAACTGGATATTCCGATTGTGGCGATTGTCGACACAAACTGCGACCCGGATGAAATCGATTATGTGATTCCCGGCAACGACGACGCCATCCGCGCCGTAAAACTGATTTCGGAAACCATGGCAAATGCCATTATCGAAGGCAAAGAAGGCCGCATGGGCGCGGCGGCTGCCGCGGAAAAGGAAGACGAGCCGGAGGAGCAAGCCGCCGAATAAACCGTTTTCCGCCTGAAAAGTTTGATAAAGTGAAGCGGAGGAATTTGAAAGATGGCTTTTACTGCAAAAGATGTCGCAGCCCTTCGCGCGAAGACCGGCTGCGGAATGATGGACTGTAAAAAGGCGCTGGATGCTTCCGGCGGAGATATGGACAAAGCGATGGATGTTCTGCGTGAAAAGGGTCTTGCTGCCGCCACAAAAAAGGCGGGCCGCATTGCGGCGGAAGGCATTTCCTATGTCGAGCTGAACGATGCCGGCAATATCGGCGTTGTCATTGAAGTCAACGCAGAGACAGACTTTGTCGCCAAGAATGCTGAATTTAAAAATTTTGTTAAAACTTGTGCCGACACCGTGATGGAACAGAACCCGGCCGACTTAAAAGCCCTGCTGGCCTGCAAGGCTTCCGGTTCGGATCAGACGGTGGACGCGCTTCTCAAAGAAAAAATTCTGAAGATCGGCGAGAATATCAAAATCCGCCGGTTCCGCCGCATGGAAGGGGTCCTCGGCGGTTATATCCACGGAGACGGTAAAATCGGCGTTCTTACAAAATTCGATACAAGCGCAGAGATCGCTGCAAAACCGGAATTCCAAGAGTATGCGAAGAATGTCTGCATGCAGATTGCGGCGATTCCGCCCCAGTACCTGAATGAAAACAGCGTGCCGGCCGATGTGGTGGAGCACGAAAAGGGCATCTTAAAGCAGCAGATTATGGAATCCGGCAAGCCGGCTGCCATCGCGGATAAAATTGTGACAGGCAGACTGAAAAAATTCTTCAAGGAAATTTGCCTGGTCGATCAGCTTTATATCAAGGACGACAAGGCGACGGTTCAGGGATACACCAATCAAATCGGGAAACAACTCGGCGGCGCGATTCAGATTGTCGATTATGTCCGTTTTGAAAAGGGTGAAGGTATCGAAAAACGCCAGGAAAATTTTGCGGATGAAGTAAAAAGCATGATTAAGTAAATCAATTTTGATCATGGCGGATAAAAATGGAGTCAATTCAGCAGCGCAGAGGCCTTTTCTGCGCTGTTGCTTTCAATTGCAAAAAGGCCCATCCCATGCTTCAAGCACGGGATGGGCCTTTCTTAATTGAGCGGTCGCCAGATTATCCGGCGTGCAGGTCTTTTGCACCGAACGTTTTTCGGCTGGCAGCAACTTCGTCCCGGTCGCTGCGTGGATTGCCAAATTGAGAGATCTCATTCCAAACGGCCGCGGCAATTTTGGCACGGGGATCTTCCCGACGCATTTCGCCGCAAAGCTTGCGGGCGTTTTGTTTCCACGCGGGGTCTCCGGCCATCTTTTCAATGGCTTTTTGGATGGCTTTCTTTTTCCATCCGGCAGCGGAAATGCGAATCCCGGCACCGGCCTGAACAATGTGGTCGAGGTTGATCTGTTGCTCCGGCTGCATGGCAAAACCAATCAGCGGGCATCCGCAGGAAACTGCCGTTTGAATCGTCCCCTGTCCGCCGTGGCAGATGGTGAGATCCGCCCTCTCATTGACCAGTTTTGCGGGAACAAAAGCGTCTGTCATCCAAATGTTAGGGGCTCCGGCAGCCAAATGCGCGATTTCCCCGATCGGGCAAACGGCCCCGCGGCACCAGGATCACCGCGCGGAACCGGCCGGCCGGGAGGGAGACAATCGCTTTGACCGCTTCTGCCAGAAACTCTTTTTTTGCAGAGCTTCCCATCGAGCAGAAGAGATTGACTTGATCCGGACGCTGCCTTTTAAAAATTCCGGCAATTGCGGGGTCCAGACGGTCTTTGGAGTCCGCCGGGGAATAAAGCGGTCCGGTCAGAAAAAAGTTTTTCGGCAGCGTCATCCCCTTGTAAAAATAGGAAAGGTCGTTGACTAGAGTGCAGTCGGCTTTCAGCATATCAAATAGGTTGCGAAGCGGCGTATGCGGCCATCCGCATTTTTCGGCGGCGTAGATTAAGTTGCTCTGCTTGAAAATAGGGGCTTTCAGTTTCCAGGCGGTAGGAATCCGACGCATGATTTTTTGCTGAACAGAATGTGGCAGGCGGGCCAGAGGCCGGATCTGATCCGGAGCTTCCCGCAACAGCTGCGTACTGAACATACTTGGCTCCAGTGGAAGCGGCAGGAAACAAATGGACGGAATTATGGGATCTACCATGCGGCGTGCGATGCCGGCAATTGGCCAGAACCCATGTAAAATCACATTCGGCCTGCATGTTTTCAGCGCTGCGATTTCTCCCTGCAAAAGCCGGTATGCGAGCCCTTTGTCCCCGATAAAATTATTGGCAGTCGGCCTCAGGTCCTCCAGATAGCCTTCGCCTTCCAGCGCGGGTTCCACCCGCTGGAGAGCGAAACCATTTTTCAGCGCTTTCTGCTCAAACTTGCTGCCATGCGTAAAAAATACCGTGTGAACAGAATAGCCACTCGGCGCGGAATCCCGAACGATCTTCATGATTTCGATCGAGCGGGTTGCTTCCCCGGCGTCTTGAAAGGCCGTGGATACGGCCAAGCGGATCTGTTTGGGTGCTGCCATTTTCCTCACCTCGGATTTTTGCCTTTCTTTTATCTTACCGCATCAAACCCCAAATCGTCCAGTTCCTGGATTGCGGTTTTCACACAGTTCTCGTCTCCGTCAATGGTAACGGTTTTGTTTTCCAAAGAAACCTGGAAGGAAAGTTTTGCGGCGTTAAACGCGTTGGTAATACGCTTAACGCAATTTTCACAGTGCATGTCAGGTACTTTTAATGTCGTCATAGTTTTTACCTCATTTCATTAATTTTTGCAGCGTGCAGATCAGTTCTTCGACCACTCCGTCGTTGCCGGCACGGATGCCTTCGGCGACGCAGGTCCTGATGTGATTACCGAGCAGTTCCTTGTTAAAGGCGTTGAGCGCCGCCTGAATCGCGGAGACCTGGGTCAGAATATCCACGCAGTAAGCGTCGTTTTCCACCATCTTTCTGACGCCCCGGACCTGCCCTTCGATGCGGTTCAGGCGATTGGTCAGAGATTTAAACTCTTCTTCACCCCGATGTTTCTTTTGGTTTGTCATAGCTTTTTCCCCCGCAGTCTCAGAGCGTTGGACACCACGAAAACGGAGCTCAGACTCATCGCAAAAGCACCGATCATGGGCGACAGCAGAAGATGGAATGCCGGGTACAGCGCACCGGCCGCGATGGGAATGCCGGCCGCATTGTAGAAAAATGCCCAAAACAGATTCTGCTTGATGTTCTGAATGGTCATACGGCTGAGGTGAATGGCTTTTGCCACGTCCATGAGATCACTTTTCATCAGAATGATATCCGCGGACTCAATGGCGATGTCACTTCCGCTGCCGATGGCGCAGCCTACGTCCGCCTGAACGAGCGCCGGTGCGTCGTTAATGCCGTCGCCCACCATCATGACGGTGCTTCCATCCTCTTGAAAGCGCTTGACCACCATGGCCTTATCTTCGGGCAGCACTTCGGCAATGACCTCGTCTACGCCGGCTTGCCGGCCGATATGTGCCGCCGCGGCCTTGTTGTCGCCCGTCAGAAGAACAACGCGCAACCCGAGTCCTTTCAACTGCCGGATTGCCTCCGGGCTTGTTTTCTTGATGGAATCCGCCACGCTGATGATTCCGGCGGGAACCTGGTCGACGGCAATCAGCAGGGGCGTTTCACCTTGTGAGGCCAGGCGGGACGCATCCGTTTGAAAGGTTTCGGTCTTCACGCCGTTTTCCCGCAGAAGCTTCTCACTGCCGATCAACACCTCTCTTCCGTCCTGCATCTTGGCGCGGACGCCTTTGCCCGGCAGATTTTCAAAATCAGAGACCGATGTTCCGCCCGGTTTGCCACCGGCTTTGGCCCGGCTCACAACCGCTTCTGCCAGTGGATGGCTGGAGCCGGATTCCACGGCGGCCGCGAGCGCGAGCAGTTCGTTTTGCTCCATCGAACGGGGAAGAATCTCTGTGACTGCCGGTTTGCCTTCCGTGACGGTTCCGGTTTTGTCCAGAACGGCAACGCGGGCGTTCTGTGCAATTTCCAGCGCCTCTCCGCTCCGGATGAGAATGCCGTTGCCCGCTCCGAGTCCCGTTCCGACCACAATAGCCGTTGGTGTGGCAAGCCCCATGGCGCAGGGGCAGGCGATGACCAGGACGGCGGTGAAGACCTGAATTGCAAAGGAAAGCTGCATGCCGGCAATCAGCCAGAGGACGGCGGCGAAGACGGCGATCCCCATCACAATCGGGACAAAGACCCCCGCCACCCGGTCTGCAATTTTTGAAATCGGCGCTTTTTTACCCTGTGCGTCTTCCACAAACCGGATGATTTTAGCCAGGGTGGTATCCGCGCCCGTGCGGGTGATCCGGACTTTCAGCAGGCCGTTTTGGTTGATGCTGCCGCCGATCACCTCGCTGCCCGCCGCTTTTTCCACCGGAAGGCTTTCGCCGGTCAGCATGGATTCATCCACGCCGCCTGTCCCTTCGGTCACCACGCCGTCCAGCGGAATCCTGGCACCCGGCTTGACAAGCACCGTGTCTCCGACCCGCAGCGTTTTGACCGGAACCTCCCGCTGCGTGCCGTTCTCCTGAAGAAAGACGGCGGTATCCGGCGCCAGCTCCACCAGCTTCCTGATTGCGCCGGTGGTTTTCCGCTTGCTGCCCGCTTCCATGTGCTTGCCGAGGGACACCAGCGTCACGACGATGGCGGAGGATTCAAAATACAGCTGATGCACCATCTGCGGGTGGTCCGAAAGCAGAAAGAAAACGACAAAGCTGTAAAGGAAAGCAGCCGAACTCCCGATGGCGACCAGAGAGTCCATGTTCGGGTTGAGATGCCGCAGTGCGCGAAATCCGCTGATATAGAATCTCCGCCCGATCGATATAATGATGATCGCCAGCAGCATCTGAACGGCGGCATAGTTGACAGGGTGGCTAGCGATGCCGATCAGCTTGGGAAGCGGTGCGCCGAACATCATGGCGCCCATGGAAAGATACAGCAGAACACCGGAAAGAATCAGGGCGGCAACAATGCTGTTTCGTTCCCTGCGGAACGTTTTCTGCTCCTCGTTTTCCTGCGCCTTTTCTTTGACTTTCCGCTCCCCTTCCACAACCGGCGAAGCGTGAAAGCCCGCTTTTTCCACTTTCCCCATAATCTGGTCGGGCGTAACCTTGCTTTCATCGTACTCAATGGTCATTTTATTGGTCGTCAGATTGACATCGCTTCGGGCCACGCCTGACAACTTCCGTGTGACGCGTTCCACAGAGGCGGAGCACGCGGCGCAGTGCATCCCTTCAATTAAATAAACCTCGTGTTTCATTTCTCAGCTCCTTTCTGGGCCCAAGTTCTGGACCCGATATCTTGATAACAGAATATACCCCCGTGGGGTATTTGTCAAGCTTAGTCCAAAACTCCCGCTCTCGGCGGGAGTTCTGGACCTGTGCTGTCTGGCGGCAGGGGGAAAGCATTGGCATTACTAACATTCCGCCGAAGGCCTGTCCGTATTCCTGTATTTATTGCCAGCTTGGCAGAACGGACAAAATGCAGGTTCAGAGGAAGGAGTTTTACAAACCGGAAGAATATTCAAGATGAATATTGACGTATATCCATAATTCGGTTATTATGAAAAGTAATTTTAAAGGGGGAAATTTGGTTTGTATACATGCGCATTCTGCACAAAACATTCCTGTAGAACAGGAGATATAAAAAACGCTCCGCAAAACTGCCCTTGCCGGGAAACCGAGATGCTTGAAACGATCAAGAAACGGTATCAGGACCCGAAAGTCGCAAAAATCGCTTATCAGTCCGCTCTGGTGGAATCGGGGGGATATGGAAGAAAAACAAGGCTGGAAGAAATTATCGATTTTGCAAACCGGTGCGAGTTTCGGAAGCTGGGAGTCGCTTTCTGCATCGGCCTTTCAAAAGAAGCGAAGATTTTTTGTTCCATTCTGAGGGATCACGGCTTTGAGGTATCCTCCGTGATCTGCAAAAACGGAAGTGTTCCGAAAGAATTTTTGGGAATTCAGGATTGCCAGAAAAACCATCCCGGGGCCTATGAGCCCATGTGCAACCCGGTGGGGCAGGCGGCGTTTCTGAATCAGGAAAAAACGGACCTGAATATCATGCTGGGCCTGTGCGTCGGGCACGATTCTCTGTTTATCAAATATTCCGATGCCCCGGTCACGGTGTTCGCCGTAAAGGACCGGGTGTTGGCGCACAACCCCTTAGGCGCAATTTATATGGCGGATAGCTACTATAAAGATAAATTATATCGGAAAGAAAAATAGCCGGCGTTGCTTCCGGGGCTGCAAAAATTGGCAGCGGTTTAAAACGGAGACCACTTGGTCTGTCATTTTATGAAAGGGAGTCTTAAACATGGAAAAAGTCAGTGCAAACATGAAATCCTGTCTTCAACCGGCACCGAAGGTCCTTGTATCCTGCAGGGGAGCGGATGGAAAAAATAACGCGCTCGCCGTCGCCTACTGCGGCAATTGCAGCTTTGCGCCCCCGATGGTGATGGTCGGGATCGTTCCCACCCGGTATTCCTATCACATGATTCAGGAAACAAAGTGCTTTGTCGTCAATCTGGTGGACAAGAAACAGAAGAAAATATTTGACTATCTCGGCAGCCACAGCGGCCGGAATGAGGACAAGCTGGCCAATTGCGGTGCTTCGGTGGCAGACGGGGAGAAAGTCAATGCCCCCCTTCTGACGGACTGCCCGGTGAATATCGAGTGTTCCGTGGTGAATTCCGTGATGACAGGCTCTCATGAAATGTTTATTGGAAAAGTCGAAGCGGTGCACTGCGACAAATCTCTGCTGCAGAAAAACGGAGGAATCGACTTTTCTAAAATTGACTTTATCTGACGGTAGCCCGTGAAAATAAGGGCAAGGCACACCTGACCCGCTTTGGCACAATTGCGGGTTAAGTGTGCCCTTCCTTTTTCCCCGGTTCCCTTCCATGGAAAGTAAACTTTCCATGGAAGGGGGAGCCCTTTGAAAAACAGGCTGGAAGAGATCCGCAGGAAGAAAGGAATCCGGCAGGAAGATCTTGCGGATGTCTTGGAAGTTTCGAGGCAGACCATCAGCTCTCTTGAAAACGGAAGATACAATCCATCGCTCCTGCTTGCCTTTAAAATTGCAAGGTATTTCGGAATGAAAATTGAAGACATTTTCCTTTATGAAGAGGAATGCTCCGCTCTCAGACGCAGACGGAAGCGTCTGTAAAAAGGAAAGAGATTGAGGTCCATGATGAGCGGAATATCAGAATTCGGGAAAAAGTCGGGTGGCAAATCTGCCGGATTGTCAATTATGTGCTTTGCGGGCTTATCCTTCTGCTGGGCTTTCTGAAGATCTGTGTCACGGCCATGCTCCTGTTGGCGGCTGTTTTGGTGATGGAATTTATTCTGGAGGTCTTTTTGAGCAACTACGGTTCAAAAAGAATGTGATTCCAAATCGCGCCATAGGCGGATTTCGGTTTTCTTCCGAAGCGGGGGAGAGCTATAGACCAAAACGGGCTGCCCAATCGAACATAAGCCGTTTGGCTGATGGCAGACAGGACTGATAGGACGGTTATCATTTCCCTTGTGGGCCTTGGATTGAGAATTAATTTGAAAGGTCTGACAGGGTGTGAAGTATGCAGGCTGAATTTTCAATCCATCGTAAGACGTTGAAATCATACATAATAAAATCATAGAATCTCTGTAAAACGTGGAAAAGGTATGTTATAATATTGCGAGTTGTTAGGTCCCACGGCGGGCGGGAAATGGGATTCGGCCGTATGACGGTACCACTGAATCCCGGCGACGGAAAAGAAAACCTAAAACATTCTAGCGCTTGGCAATTGGTTTCTGCATTTCAGATGATGGACGCAGACTTGGATGGGCAGAGGTGCTTGCAGTGAGTTTTTTAGATCGTTTTATGCTAAAAGATAAAATTGCGGTTGTGACGGGCGGAGCGCGAGGAATCGGTCGTGAGTGCGCCTTGGCAATGGCGGAAATGGGAGCTGACATCGCCATCTTGGACCTTTTGGACGCTTCACGTACGGTAGATGAAGTCTTGCAGAGGGGAAGAAAGGCGATCAGCTTTCAAATCGATGTGAGAAAAGAGCAGGAAGTGGATCGCGCTTTTGACGAGATTTGCGAAAAGCTTGGACCGGTCAACGTTGTGTTCAGCAACGCGGGAGTCGCATATTGTGAAAACTGCGAAAAAATGTCTTTTTCGGACTGGAAAAATGTGGTTTCCACCAACCTTAACGGCAATTTTCTTGTAACCCGTGCAGCGGGGCGTAAAATGATCGCCGCTCGGCAAGGTGGTTCAATCATCCTGACGGCATCCATGTCCGGGTTTGTTGTGAATTATCCGCAGAATCAGGTGGCCTATAACGCTTCAAAGGCCGGTGTTGTTCAACTTACGCGCAGTTTGGCGTGCGAATGGGCTCGGTATGGAATTCGGGTCAATTGTATCAGCCCGGGGTACATTCTGACTGAAATGACCCCGCCGACGACGAAAAAAGAGTGGATGGATGCTTGGATTTCACGTCTCCCGATGCAGCGGATTGGAACAGCGGACGAATTATGCGGGGCGGTTATATACCTTGCAAGTGAGGCCTCATCTTACACGACAGGATGTAATCTTGTCGTTGACGGCGGGTACAGCTGCTATTGATCTCTCCTGTATGTGGAGGAGGGCTTTTTAGGCGGCGTCGGCAGCCTCTCTGGCGCAGCCGGCCACGGCTGTTCCGAATCCTCATCGTATCCTATGAGATCTTTACATGTAATGAAAAGAAGCCGCATGACTCTACTGGATTTCCAGCAATCATGCGGCTTTTTATGTTATTTGCTTTCATTAAAAAGTTAAACGAAAAGCGCAAGTGACTTAACTTTAAAATAAAAAGAGCCCGGAACGCGAATCGCGTCCAGACTCAGTCTGCTGGAGCGGGAGACGGGATTCGGACCCGCGACATTCAGCTTGGGAAGCTGACGCTC
>ENA-UOOI01002102-UOOI01002102.1-fermentation-metagenome-genome-assembly--contig:-NODE-2102-length-18311-cov-13.851994_pt1 | contig 18311 bp, 17 predicted proteins | sample MGYA00245779_ERZ724027 | MGnify/ENA primary metagenome ERZ724027 (study PRJEB28704, sample SAMN03018318) | fermentation metagenome | biome: anthropogenic terrestrial biome; feature: soil...
AACCCTATGCTCGCATGGCCCGACAGCAGCGCGTTCATGACGTCCCCTCCGGCCGGGAACGGTCCCAACAGTTCGATCTCTATCCCATAATCCTCGAAGAAGCCCTGCTTTATCCCGACGTGGAGGGTTATCTGGTGTATGTCTGCGGCCAGGTACGCGACGCCTATGTGCGTCAGGGCTCCGCCGTAGTACCCAAGATCTCCCGGCTCCTTGACACCGCCCTCTTCGTTCAGCGCCCCGGCGAGGTACTGCTCGTTCACTAGATGCTCGGTGAAGGCCAGCGATGAATCGTATCCTGCTTCGGTCAGCGTGCTCTGTTGCACTATGTTCAGGGACTTATAGGTGTCCACTACTTCGGCCAGCTGTTCCGCCAGGTCTCCCAGCTCATAGGCGTAAGTGATATTGGCCAGCGCAGCCTCGGCCACTTCGTCGGACATCGTGGGAGGGTTTGGGGTCCCGATGGCTTTTGTTATCTCGATAAGTGCCTCATGGTTCACCGATGATGGGTCCAATGCGTCCGTGACCCACAGCACCGACTGCATGTATGCCGCCAGGAACCTTTCGGTGGCGTTCTCGTTGCCTGAAAGGAAGGAGTTGTTCGCCGCGACGACACAGCAGGGATGCCCCTGCCAGTAGTCGCTTGTGGTCATCAGCTCGACGCACAGGCCATCGTTCACCGCCACGGAGTAGTGGGGCTCCCATGCTATTCCTCCGTCAATGCTGTCGTCCGTAGTGATTTTGTTTATCATCTGCCCGGGGGCGACCTGAGTCCAGTAGACCGCATTATCCGCCACCGTACCGTATTGGACGAAATTGAGGCCGAGGTCCTCCTTCACTATGTCCATCAATATCATATGCTGTATAGACGAGGGGCCGGGGGTCATGAACACCTTTCCCACCCAGTATTGCGGGTTCACGGCAGTTAGGACGCCGTCCGCCGTCTCGGTCATATCGGCCAGGTTCTCGGTGTCCGCCCTAACGAAGATTCCGGATCCGTCGTTGTTGACCCTCGCGAGTATCGATACGGATTCTTTCTCGGGATCTTCCAAGGACAGCACCAGGCCGGACGCGGAGAGGAGTATTATGAGCACCCCTACGGCGCCCCATGTCTTGTAGTTCCAATTCAGGCTCACGGATATTGCTAGCCGATTTTTGGATATAAATGTTTTGAATTTTATCACATTTTGGATTCTTTTTTACAATCAGGTTAATAAGATAAGACATGTTCCTTCGATGAAAAAATGCGCTGGCCTCTTTGGGAGGGTCTTTTGTAATCTGAAGTAGAAAATAGTACAAAAAGGAAAAAGATGTCTCTCTGTAAGGAGAGGAAAAGGTTTAGATGTCTCTGAAAGACACGGAATACTGCATCTTCTTGGCGCCGAAGTATTCCTGTGTGAAATTGGCGGAATCTTCGGGTCCGAACTCCCTGCAGGAGAATATGTCTATGAACGCGCGGTCGGTGTCCTCTGCGAAGTGGCCGGATATCATCGAGGTCTCTATGAGCTGCACAAGGGAGTATCCCTGTACTTTGGGCTCGTCTCCGAAGAACACCACCTGGGGTTCGCCGTATCTTTTCATGTTGATGTGCTTTGCGAGATCGATAGCGAACTGGGCGATGTGCTCTTTGCTTGCGATCTTGGAGTGGTCGCATTCTCCGAGGTCGATCGATACGAGCAGCCCCCAGAGCTTCTCGCCGTTGTATTTCTTGATTGCCTCCTCGTCGCTGAGGAGCTTACCGGAATAGGGACTCATTGTGTACATTTTAATTCCTCACAACGGGGATTGGTTTCCCGTTAAACGGGGTAAAATGTTTCTATATTTCAAACAATGCCCGGGCTTAAATAATCGGGGCTTCGGAATAATTACACCCAGCAATCCGTATTGTCGAGTGGGGGACACTCGAAGTTTTCAGAGACAAAATGAGGCTGTCTATGACTATTTTTGCATTTTCCGGAACGTCCCTCTCGCCTGCCGCGGACCCGCGGAAAAATCCGATTTATACAGGTAACAACATGGCGTATTCATGGCATCGGAGGTTTTCTTTACGGACATGCGGACCGGGATCGGAGATACCTTGCCCGACAAGCTCGGCAGGCTCATCGAGAAAGCGGGCATAGGCGGCATGGACCTTGACAGGAAATTCGTCGCGGTCAAGATGCACTTCGGCGAGCTGGGAAATCTGGCCTACCTCAGGCCCGGCATCCCCAGGACGATCGCCGAGACCGCCAGGAAGATGGGGGGCATACCTTTCCTCACGGACACCAACACCCTGTACGTGGGGCATAGGAAGAACGCCCCCGAGCACATGGACACCGCCAACTACAACGGCTTCGACCGCATGTCCGCGGGATGCCAGATCATAATCGCCGACGGCCTGAAGGGAACCGACGATGTCGAGGTCCCGATCCACGGCGAATATGTGGAGACCGCGAAGATCGGGCGTGCGATCTTCGATGCCGAAGTGATCTTGACGGTCACTCATTTCAAATGCCACGAGCTCACCGGATACGGAGGGGCGCTCAAGAATCTGGCGATGGGGTGTGCCTCCCGCCGCGGGAAGATGGAGATGCATGCGGCGGGGAAGCCGTCGGTCGACAGGGACGAATGCGTCGGCTGCGGCACCTGCGCCGGGCAGTGCGCTCAGTCCGCCATCTCATTCTCGGACAGAAAGGCCGTCATCGACACCGGCAGATGCGTCGGATGCGGAAGGTGCATCGGGTCCTGCCTATACGATGCCATATCCGTAGAGAACGACCAGGATGCCGGCGTGCTCAACGCCAAGATCGTGGAATACGCCATGGCCGCGGTCAGGGGAAAGCAGAACTTCCACGTCACCGTCATGACGGATATCTCGCCCAACTGCGACTGCCACGCGGAGAACGATACGCCGGTCATACCGGACGTGGGGATGCTGGCGTCATTCGACCCCGTGGCCTTGGACAAAGCTTGCATCGACCTTGCGATGAAACAGCCGCCTGTCATGGGCGGCATGCTGTACGAGAAATGCGGCGGGAAGGTCCCGGAGGACATGTTCGCCCGCATACACCCGACCACAAGATGGCAGAGCACCTTCGAACATGCGAAGAAGATGGGCTTCGGCTCTGCCGACTATGTGCTTGTGAACGTGAAGTGATGACATGAGGGCGTTCGTCGCTGTGAAGATCCCGGACGGGCCGTCGCTGTACCGGCCCCTCGAGGGCCTCTCTGCCGCGGGCGGGCTGAGGGTCTACGGCACCGGGGACCTCCATATAACGCTGAGCTTCATCGGAGAGATAGGACAGGAGCGGCTGCGCGACGTCTCGGACACGGTGGAAAGGGCCGCCCGCGGCATCGGCCCGTTCGACATCACAGTGGGGAGTATGGGGTCTTTCCCCGGGAAGAGCGGTCCCAGGATAGTGTGGGCCGGCGCCCGGTCGGGGGGGAAGCTCGAAATGCTGGCCGAAAGGACGGCGGCCGAGCTGGACGAGGGCGGCATCGGGCACGACATGAAGAAATTCGTCCCCCACATAACCTTGGCCAGGGCCAGGGACGAGAGGGGAGCGCCGTCCGCATCGTCGGTCATCGAGAGGTACAGTGGGACGGATTTCCTCACGTTCACCTGCAGAAGGATAACCGTCTTCGGCAGCGAGCTCACCCCGTCGGGGGCCGTCCACACGCCCGTTTCCGAGATCGCCCTCTGAGTCGGCCTCTAAGGTTAACTGTAGCTTCGAGCCCTTATACCCTGACGTTACGAATCTGTTATCATGAGAAATATCAAGCATCTCATGAAGAACGGAAGGAAAAGGATTTCGAACGACCGCAGGGGAGGTATCGAGGGCCTCCCGCTGCAACTGATGATCGTCATTCTAGTGGCTACGCTGGGCACCGCCATAATACTCGGGTGGATGGGCAACATAGAGGGTCCCAGGTCCATAGGGTCCGTCGACGTGATGTCAAACGATATAGTGCTCGTCAACGGCGGAACCTCCAACGGCATAGTCGAGGTCCGTGTGACCGACCAGGACGGAGAGCCCATCGAGGGTGCCGCCGTGGTGCTTTCGGGCCTCGGCATCACCGACAGGAACGGAAAGACGGCGTACGTCAGCACGGATTCCAACGGACGGGCAGTATTCACCGGTCTGAAGATCCAGATGAGGGGCGGCTCGGTAGGGTTCATCACAGTAAACGTCTCCGCATCGGGATTCGGCGAGAACAACACGGCAAGGGTGGCAGTGATCGCATGAAGATGGACAGGAAAGGCGTGATCGGCATGCCTGTGAGGCTGGCCGTGACCTTCCTGGTCCTGGCCCTCGCGGTGCCTGTCCTGATGGATTCGGTGGAAGACTATCGGGCCGTCACCGAGGCCTCGGGCCTGATGGTCCAGGCGGAGGCCGTCTCCGACACCGCCGAGAAAACCTTTTATGCCGGAGAGGGCGGCGCCTTCACTGCGGAGATATCCGTCGGCCACGGCAACAGGCTCGTAATCGGCGGCCAGGGCGCCGACGCCTACACGATAAGGATGTTCTGCGGGAACGAGGACGTCGGCCGGCTGGTGATGGACCGTCCTGCCGTGAGGATCGCCGGCGGCGGGATTGCCGTGTCCGGGGAGATGACGCTTCTGTTCGAATGCGTGGACGACGGCGCCGGATGCGCGGTGGAGGTGAGCGTGATTGCTTGAATTCACAATGTCGAGGGTCGTGCTCTGCATATGCGGAGTGGTCCTCCTCGGAGCGGCGGCCGTCCCCTTTTCCGGAATCTGCTCGTCTGAAGAGGATGTGTGGATGACCGAGACGGCAGATTCGATCGCCGGAACGATAGACGGCTTCTACCGCTCCGAGGCGGACACCATGACGCTCAGGGGATGGGACATGCTCCCCGACGCAGGCTGCTACTTCAGCGTCGAGGGGCGCCTGGTCATACTCTGCGACGGCGAAAAGGAATACATTTCCCCGATCTCCTGCGCGTCCGAGTGTTTTTCGCTCCGGTACGACGGCACGGTCACGCTCAAGAGATCGGGGACGGGTATCGCCCCCGCATGATCATCTTCCGAAGGCCTCGGCGGCCTTCCTGAGCGCCGAGGAGAAACGGCTCACGTCCTCCGCGTCGTTGTATAGATAGACGGATGCTCTGGCGCTTCCTCCGATCTTCTTCCCTTCGAAGAAGGGGTGGGCGCAATGCAGCCCCGAGCGTATCATGATTCCGTCGATGTTGTCCAGCATCAGCGCCGTGTCGTGGGGCGACAGCCCGTCGACGTTGAAAGAGAAGACGCTGCTGCGTCTGTCGGGGTCCGAGGGGCCGACGAGTTTCAGACCTTTCACGTCCTCGGTCTCCCGGACCATCTGCCTCATGAGCTTCCTGTCCTGAGCCTCGACGTTCTCCATTCCCGCCTCGGAAAGATAGTCCAGGGCCGCCTTTGTGCCCGCTATGCCCGCATAGTCCTGGAGCCCTGCCTCGAACTTTTCCGGCGCCGGCGTAAGTTTTACCGAGTCGTACGTCGCAAGGCCGACCGTCCCGCCTCCGTACGAAAGCGGCCTCAGCGTTGCGAGCTCCTCGGATTTCCCATAAAGGACCCCCATGCCCGATGGGCCGAGCATCTTGTGCATCGACAGGCAGTAGAAGTCCGGGTCGATCTTGTCAAGGTCCACCTTCATATGGGGGGCGGCCTGCGCCCCGTCTATGATCACCTTCGCTCCGGCGTCGTGTGCGATCTCCGATATCTCGGCCACGGGCATGACGCATCCCGTCACGTTGCTGGCGTGGATTATTGAAACGACCTTCGTTCCTCCTTCCACGGATTCCTTGAACGATTCCATGTCGAGCTCCCCCTCGTCCGTGGTCTTGGCATAGCGCCTCCGGGTGCCTTTCTCCTCGGAAAGGACCAGCCAGGGGACGTGGTTGGAGTTGTGTTCCGAATCCGTCGTGACGACCGTGTCGCCTTTCTTGAGGGAGAGGCCAAAGGCGACCGTGTTGAGGGCCTCGGTGGCGTTCTTGCAGAAAACATAGCAGTCCGGGTCATCGGTGCCGAAGAATCCGGCCAGCGCCTCACGTGCGGCGTCCACCGCCATGGAGACCCTCGAGCCCATCGCGTGCACGCTGCGGCCCCCGCAGGAAGGATATTCGTTGTAATAGCCGAGTATCGCCTCTATGACGCTGTCGGGACGCAGGGACTGACATGCGCTGTCCAGATAAACGCCGCGGTTGTTCCTCATCGTGGGAAAATCGTTCCGTAGAGACGAAATGTCCATGGCACGGCCATGGTTTCCATATTCATTACGCTTGCGTATTCGGAAGGGGTTTTTATTAAGGGACCTGCATGCGGTAGCGATGGGTAGACTGGAGATCGCCTTCGGACGGCTGAGGCTGGAACGGCCCGGCATGGTCGCTTCCGGTATAATGGACGAGACAGGGGACTCGATGGTCCGGATGATGAAATCCGGCGCAGGCGCTGTAGTGACCAAATCGATAGGTCTCGCGCCTAGGCCGGGACATAAGAACCCCACGTTCACCGAGGTCGACGGAGGCTACGTCAACGCGATGGGGCTCCCTAATCCCGGCATAGATCTTTTCGCCGAGGAGATGGCCGTGGCTCTCCGGGCAGGGCCGGTCGTCGGGTCCGTGTTCGGATCCAATGCCAAGGAGTTCGCCGAACTTGCGGTCAAGATGGAGGACTACGGGGCGTCGGCGGTCGAGCTGAACCTCTCGTGCCCTCATGCAGAGGGTTACGGGGCGGAGATAGGTTCAGACCCCAGGAACGTGCGTTCGATCGTTTCGGCCGTAAGCTCGTCGGTGGACGTGCCCGTCTGGGCCAAGCTGACACCGAACACGTCGTCGATAGCTGACCTGGGAAGGGCCGCCGAGGACGGCGGCGCCGAGGCCGTGGTGGCCATAAACACGCTCAAGGCCATGGTCATCTCGGCAGAGCTCAGGAAACCGGTACTGAGCAACAGGTTCGGAGGCCTTTCCGGACCTGCTGTGAAGCCTGTGGGCATAAGGGCCGTCTACGACCTCAGAGGCGCGCTCAGCATACCCGTGGTGGGCGTAGGGGGCATCTCCGGCTGGAGGGATGCAGCAGAATACCTCCTCGCGGGAGCCAGCGCGTTCCAGGTCGGAAGCGCGGTAGGCACGAGAGGGCCGAAGGTGTTCGGAGAGATCAACAGAGGCCTGGAGCTGTTCATGTCGGACCACGGCTACGGGTCGATCGCTGAAATGGTTGGTGTTGCGCGTGAGTGAGACCGTCAGGATCATCGGTAAGATGAAAGAAAGCAGGGATACGTACACCCTCGAATTCAAATGGGACGTCCCGGCCGTGCCTGGGCAGTTCGTCATGGTCTGGGCCCCGGGCGTGGACGAGGTCCCGATGTCGCTTTCCCGCGTGGGAAAGATCAAGGCGATAACCGTAAAGGGCATCGGAGAGGCATCCAACGCCATACACGGCATGCAGGTGGGCGGTTACGTCAGGCTCAGAGGGCCTTACGGGAACGGTTTTACGATCAAGAAAGGAAAGAAGGTCCTGGCCGTGGCCGGGGGTGTCGGCGCCGCGGCGCTGATACCTGCCATAAAAGAGACGGGATGCGACACGATCATAGGCGCCAGGTCCGGGGGCGAGATAATCCTGGACGATGTGGCGAGAAAATACAGCAAGAACGTCTGGATATCTACTGACGACGGCAGCCGCGGCTTCCACGGGAACGCAGTGCAGCTTGCGAAGGAGAAGATGTCCCAGAAGGACTACGACCTGGTCATCGGCTGCGGACCCGAGGTCATGCTGTATTATCTCCACAAAGCGTGCAAAGAAAAGGGGGTCGACTGCCAGCTCTCCCTGGAGAGATTCATGAAATGCGGTGCGGGCGTATGCGGCTGCTGCATGATGGACGACCGGAGGGTCTGCAGGGACGGGCCCGTCTTCAGCTCCGAAGAGCTGGACGGCCTTTCCGACTTCGGGACCAGGAGAAGAGACGAATGCGGCCGCATCGTCGAATTAAGGTGAGGATTTGTCGGTCCCCGAAGGCCATATAGAGGTTCACCACGGAACGCTTACCGTGAACGTCCCCAGGAAGATTTTCAAGACGGGGACGGCGGAGATCGTTCCGGAACGTGCGGCGCCTTTCAGGGAGATGATCATGGCCAGATATCCCTGGCTGACCGCCAACTCGGTCAACGTGCTGATGGAGCGCGCCTCCAAAGAAATGAGGCAGGTCCTCGACGAGGAGACTTCCGGACGCTCCGCCAGCAGGGTGCTGGCGGACGGAGGCCGTATGAGGGAGGCGATAGACCATCTGACGAAGAGCCTTGAGCGCAACCCCGACGACCCGGACTCCTGGTACCTTCTGGGCGAGCTGCTCTGCCGCGAAGGGCGTACAGAAGAGGGGTACAAAGCCTTCGCCGAGGGAAGGAAGCGGTTCTGATCAGCTGAAGAGCGCCTTGATCGCCGCCGTCACTTCCGGGACGGTCGCTCCCCAGGGCACGATCGCCGTGTCGCCGTCTATGACGTGGCCCTCTCTGACCTTGCAACATCTTACTATGGTCTTCACACCGTCCTTGGGACAGAAGTCCCTGGGACAGATGTCTATCGTGGCCGTGTCCCTGCCGTACAGCTCCCTGAATATCCTCCGTGACGTGTCGCATCCCAGCAATGTGACCTCGTGGCCGAGTTCCGGGTTTTCGTCCAGGAAGTAGAACGGTTTCTCGGATTCCAGTCCGGACACTTTACATGGGAACATGACGCCCCCCGTCCTCACTTTGGAGACCATGTCCTGGATATCTATGGTCAGATTCTCGGTGACTATCGGAAGATCTATGAAACCGGACTCCAGCGCCCTGTTCACCAGTATCTCCGTCTTCGAAGGATACGGGGGGACGCTGTCCACGACCCTCAGGGTCATCTGCTCCACCCCGGACACGAAGCTTACGTGCGAGAACATCCCGCGGACCACCACGGTCTTACCGGGATGCTCCTTCTGGATCTGGGCCCTTTCCGGAAGGTTGAGAACGTCCGCCCCGGGCATGTCCACGAACACCGTGTCTCCCGGCAGAGATATTATATCTACGGACTCGACGGTCCTGAACAGGCCCGTGCCCTCGGACTTATGGAGTTCGGCAACCGCATGGCCGCCGTCCCGGGACATCACCACATACTGCGCCCTGACGTAGGCCCTGTGGCCCACCAACCCTTCGCGTATACCTTCCTCGGTAAGCGGAAAATCGGCCTCCAATACGGAAATGTCCTTGCAGTGCATGCCCGAGTATCGCACGACCAGCCCTATAACCGTTATCATCTCGGCGACGAAATGATTTAATATGTTCAATCGATGAAGAGACTGGCTGTCGGGGTAACACAGTGGCTATGTGGCGGACTGCAGATCCGCATACGGGAGTTCAATTCTCCCTCCCGACCCCATTCCTATTTTTCCGTAATCACCTGTTTCTACGTAACCTATATAAATAGGGTTTAAATAGCCTATATAAGGTATAAAATGGCAAAAATGAAAATCGAGAATGTTGTCGCCTCGAGCTACCTGGGACAGGAACTTGACCTGAACGCCATCGAGGGCGCCCTCGACGGTGCGGAGTACAACCCCCAGCAGTTCCCGGGACTCGTTTACAGGCTCAAGGACCCCAAGACCGCCACCCTGCTGTTCAGGAGCGGAAAGGTCGTCTGCACGGGAGCCAAGTGCTATGAGGACGTGGTCAGGGCCGTCACCACCGTCGCCAAGGACCTGGAGAAGGCCGGCATAACCATAAGCATCGAGCCGAAGATCGAAGTTCAGAACATCGTCGCCTCCTCAGACCTGGAGCAGGAGATAAACCTGAACACCGTGGCCATAACCCTGGGGCTGGAGAGGGTCGAGTACGAGCCGGAGCAGTTCCCCGGCCTCGTCTACAGGCTGGACGACCCCAAGGTCGTCGTACTACTTTTCAGCAGCGGAAAGATGGTCTGCACCGGAGCGAAGGTCCCCCCGGACGTCACCCGCGCGGTCGACAAGATCGCCGCAGAGCTCAGGTCCGTCGGACTGATGAAATAAACACTAATGCCGGCGGGACCTCCCGCCGGATCACATTTTCCTGAATCCTCTGGACATCCAGAGGCCTATCGATTTGAAGCCGTAGCGGAGAGTGCTCCCCATGTTCCTGTTGGAGCTTTCGGCCGGCAACGGTCCGGACATCATCTCCCTTATGACGTCCGCCCATGAGGCCGGGCCGTCCGGCAGCACGATGTACCCGTATCCGATGTGGCGCGTGGTGTGGGCGTCGCTGCCCGCCGACACGGGGCATCCGACCCTTGCGGCGAGTGCCGCAGAGCTGGCGTTGTCCTTGCGATATGACCTGGAGTTCGCCGCCTCGATGCCGTCGAACGGGTTTTCCAATACAGTCTTTTCTCCGAGGCCGGACCACCATCTGTAAGGGTGGGCCGCGAAGGCGAACCCTCCCGCGTCATGTATCGCGTCGATGGTGTCCTTGACCGAAAGCCCCCTGGGTATGTGCCTGTCTATGCCGTAGGCGAGTATGTGGCCCTCCTTGGACGATACTTCCTCGCCGGGCACGACTATCAGGCGGCCGTCGTTCTTCACCAGGTCGTAGGCCTCGAAGCTGTTGTGGTCGGTTATCGCTATGCAGCCGATGCCTCTCTTGACCGCTACATCCACTATGGTCACGGGGTCCGTGCGCCCGTCGTTCGAGAATGACGAGTGGATGTGCAGGTCCGCCTTCATCTTACGCCGGCACCGTCCTTGATCTCGCTATCGACGGTGGCCACGCTGCCGTTTCCGTCGCTGAGCAGGACCGTTTCTTCGCCGTCGAAGACAGCGGCGGCCCTGAGGGGGCACCCTTCTGCGGACCCCAGCTTCCTGGAGCCTGCGACGAACATGCCGTCCTTGACCGTCGAGACTTTCAGGACGGCCTTCTGGAAGTCCTTGTACTCGATACGCGAGGAGGACGAATCCATGCCGGACGAGAACTTCGTTCCGTTGGGGACCTCCTTCGAAGGGGTCAGCAGGAGGACCGCGTTTCCGCCTATGTCCTCGTCGTCAGCGGCAAGCAGCATGCCCGAGGACATGACCCCGCGCAGCTTCGCCGGTTTGAGGTTGGAAACCACAAGGACCCTGCGACCCAGCATCTTCTCTCTGGGATAGTAGGCCTTGAGCCCCGCCACGATCTGCCTCGGAGACTCTTCTCCTATGTCCACGTTCAGCAGGTACAGCTTGTCCGCGTCCGGATGGTCCTGGACGCTGACCACCGTTCCCGCCCTTAGGTCCAGCTTCCTGAAGTCGGCGAACGGACCGGATATCTCCGGTTCTGCGGCGGGCGCCTTGTGGACCTTCTCCTTTTCATCCTCGAACTCGACCTTCTTGTAAACGGGGACCGGCTCCGGCATGGGGGTTCCGGCGGGAAGCGGTGCGGCAAGGCCTCTGTATCCGCATTCCTCTATGGTGCCTCCAACCCCCAGATATTCCCATATCTTCTCCGACGAACGGGGCATGAACGGCCACGACATGACCGCCAGCGCCTTGACGATGCGGAGATTGGTGTTCATCACCCTTCCGCAGGCATCCTTGTCGCTCTTCACCAGCGCCCATGGTTTGGACGAATCGAAATACTTGTTCGCGAAATGGGCCAGGTCCATCACCGACTTGAGAGCCTTTTTGAAATCGCATTTCGAAAGAAGCTCGCTGTACTCTTTGAAAGCGGACCCAATCTTTTCCATGACCTCCGCGGATTCCTCGGACGGAGCGGCGTCGGGGACCGAGCCGAAGTTCTTATGTGTGAAGCTCAGGCACCTGTGGTAATAGTTCCCGAGGTCAGAGACCAGCTCGTTGTTGACCTTCACCTTGAAGTCCTCCCACGAGAAATCGGAGTCGTGGGTGTCCGGCATGTTGATCGACAGGTAATATCTCACGAGGTCCGCGTCGTACTTCTTCAGGACGCTGGGCACGTCGATCGATCCGCCGCGGCTCTTTGAGAGCTTTCCGCCGCCGAACATGAGATACTCGTTAGCGGGTATGTCATAAGGCAGGTTGAGCCCGCCCTCGCCCATGAGGATGGCCGGCCAGATTATCGAATGGAAGGGGATGTTGTCCTTTCCGATGAAATAGTAATGTTTGACCTCCTGGTCCTGCCAGAATTGCTTCCAATAATCTGGCCTGCCTATGATGTTCGAGTACTCGATGGAGGCGCTGAGATATCCGATGACAGCGTCGAACCATACATAGATCACCTTCCCGTCCCAGCCGTCCACCGGCACCGGCACTCCCCAGCTCATGTCCCTGGTGATGGCCCTGTCGCTGAGGCCCTCGTTCAGCCAATTCTGCGTGAAGGTCTTGACGTTCGACCTCCAGTAGTCCTTATCCGAGATGTAGTCCAGGAGCCTCTCCCTGAAGGCGCTCAGCTTGAGGAAGAAATGCTCCGTCTGCCTGACCTCGGGCACATTTCCGCACTGTATGCAGTGAGGTTCTTTGAGGTCTCCCGGCTCGAAGGTCGTGCCGCAGGAGTCGCATTGGTCGCTCCTCACGTCGACCGCGCCGCATGTGGGGCACACGCCCTCTACATACCTGTCGGGAAGGAACCTTCCGCAGTCGGCGCAGTAGTACTGGTCGGTCTGCTTCGTGTAAAGATATCCGCTGCCGAGAAGGTCGAGGAATAGCTTCTGGACCACTTCGTAATGGGTCTTGCAATAGGTCTTGTTGAACAGCGAATACTCGATGCCCAGGTCCTCGATCGCCTTCTTGTTGATCTCGTGGTACCTTTCGGCCACCGCCTCCGGGGTAGTGTGCTCTTTTTCGGCCGTTACGGTTATCGGGGTACCGTGCTGGTCGGAACCGCCCACCATCAGTACCTCGTTTCCCGCAAGTCGGTTGTATCTGCTGAAAATGTCCGGCGGGAGAAGGGAGCCGGCCACGTGTCCCAGGTGTATCTTTCCGTTGGCGTACGGCCAGGCGATGTTGATGCATACTTTTGACATGTTACTGCCTCGCAATGCTTTGCTACCTATAAATAAGTCGATAGGACAGCGCGGCCCTCAGACCGTCTTTTCTTCCTTCGGATGGTATTTTTCGGCATGCTTCATGAAGTTGCCCAGGATGCTCTCTCCCCAGAGACCTGCGAGCAGAGAGCCTACTATCTCTCCCAGCGCGACCCCCAGCCAGATAAATCCAAGGTTCCCGCCGACACTGAATAGGAATATGCAGAGCGGGATCTGGACCAGGTTCCTGACCAGCGTGGAGATGAGGGATTTGGTCCCCATTCCCAGAGACTGGAATAGCGCCGATGCTGTGGCCCCCCAGCTGGCGAAGGGAAGGAATATGCATCCGAAGTGCAGGAGGGCGACCATTTCGGCGCGGAGATGGAACGTGGCCTCGGTGTACGTGAATATCGTCGCCATGTATTGAGCCGTCAAAGCGGTGACGATGCTTATCGCGAGCATTATAATCACTACCAGCTTCAGAGTGTAGCGGTACGCCTCCCTCACCCTGTCGAAGCGTCTGGCTCCGAACGCCGCCGCGCATACGGGCACCATGGCCCCTCCGGTGGCCATAAGCGGGATCATCAATATGCTTATGATGCGCCAGCTGCTGGTATAGATCGCGACCGCATCGTCTCCGCCGGCTCCGATGAGTATTATGTTCATCACTATGGAGACGAGGGAGATGATCATCAGTTCCAGGCTTGCGGGGATCCCCACCCTGAAGATCATCCTGTCGATCTTCCTGTCGAACCTGAATCCTTTCAGCGATATCTTGAGATATGTGTCGTTCTTAACCTTGAACCAGTAAAGTGCCACACTGAGCCCTATGAACATCGAGACCACGGTACCGGCGGCCGCTCCCGCGATGCCCCACCCCAGCCCGAAACCGAAAGGCTGGTAGATGAAGAACGGGTCTATCACGAGATTTATGCATGCAGTCAGTACCTGGATGAACATCGACCTTTTGGCGGCGCCTTCCGACCTGAGCAGGTTCGAGAACAGGCTGCTTAGCATGACTATCGGCGAAAAAACCACGATAGGCAGAGCATACTCGTAGCATTCGTCGATGATGTTCCCTCCTCCCATCAGCATCAGGAGGGGGCGGAGGAATATCCCTAGCACAACTGCGATGATCGCTGACGCTATTATCGTAAGCATTATGGCCTGGGCGGCGGACTTGTCTGCTCCCCGCTTATCGCCCATCCCTATGTGGAGGGCGACGGTCTGGGAGGCGCCTACCCCTATACCGTTGCCCACGGCGATGATTATGAAGAATACGGGGAAAACTAGGCCCACGGCGGCCAGCGCGCTTGGGCCCAGCCCGGCTACCCAGACCGAGTTGATGATGCTGTTAAGGCTCTGGAAAGTCATTGCTATGATTACTGGGACCATCATCAGGACTATCGCCCTTTTGGGGTCGCCGAGCAATTTTTCCACATCTTTGGTCATCCCTTCGCCCATGAAACGGGCTAATTCGATGACATATATTAGAGTTGCGAAATCGGTTTTCGAACAACGGAAACACGTCTGAAAAGGAGCAGCCCGACGGCCAGCGTGACGAAGCCGAAGACGATCTCGGTGACCGTCATCCCCCACCACATGTAGGATGCGATACCGAATACGGAAAGAGATGCGTAGACGGCGGCGATCGCAGAGTTTCTTACGATCGTCAGCGTCAGCGACGTTGTACCGCGCCCCATCGACTGCAACAGCGCCGACGTCGCGTTTATAAGAGAGAACGCCGGGAAGAAGAGCGTGCAGACGACCAGCATGTCCGTCATGTACGGCCTCAGCCTCGCAGAGTCGTCAGACAGGATCATGAGGTCGGCGAGGTAAGGTGCCAGAACGGCGGTCAGGACCGCTATGGCCGCCATAACGGCTATTGACAGCTTCAGCCCGTAGAAGAAGGCCCCACGGACCCTGGCAGGGTCCCCCATGCCGAAGGAGGCCGAGAGTATGGGGACCAGTGCGAAACCTATGGCCTGCGCCGGGACCATCATTATCGTCGCCACCCTCCAGGTTATCTCGAAGACCGCGACCAGGTCCGTGCCCCCGGCGAAAGATATGGAACGTACGAAGAACACGGACATAAGGGAGATTATGACAAGCTCCGCGGTCTGCGGGACGCCCACTTCGGATATCGACCTGACTTCGGGGCGGGTGAACCTGAAGCCGATAAAAGAGATCGGCACGAGAACATCTTTCCTTACGGCATACCAGTACACGGCAGGTATCATCGATATCGCCGAGGAAACCACGGTCGCATATGCGGCTCCGGCGATCCCCATGTCGAACCAGTAGATGAAAACGGGGTCGAGGACCATGTTGAAGATTGCCGCCGTCACAAGTATGGCCGTGGATCTTTTCGCCGCGCCTTCGCCCCTCAGACATCCTGACAGCACCCCTCCCATCATCAGAAGGGGAGCTGATAGTATGACGGGATAGGCATAATCGGTGCAAAGTGCCAGTATATCTCCGGCGCCCATATAGTCCATGAGCGGCACTACCGTGACGACCAGCAAAATGAGTGATGCGGCTCCGGCGGCGATCGTCATCATCAGCGACTGGGAGGCCGCCTTGGACGCAGAATCGGATTCCCCCGCGCCTATCCTCTTCGAGATGGCATAGGATGCCCCCGTGCCTATGCCGTTGCCGATGCTGATTATTGCCATGTATACCGGAGTGACGATGCTGACGGCCGCCAGGGCGTCGGCCCCGAGACCGGAGACCCAGAACATGTCCGCCACGCTGTTGAAGTACTGGACGAGGAGTGCCAGTGCAATTGGGAACGCCATCATAAAGACGGCTTTGCGGGGGTCGCCCAGAATATTATCGGATGAATCCGTCAGATGCGGGACCTCCCTTCATACATGTGACCTCAATGGCTCCGGCAGATTATAATTTTCGGGATATGCCCTTTGAACGTTCGAACGAACCTAGCTTCCACAGTGCCAGCGAAAGCATGATCAGCCCTCCTACGATCTCTCCCCCGGTAAGGGACCACCATAGGGAATCGGGGGTCCCTATCAGATGGGCGGCCAAAGCGAAAAGGACCACGAGCATGACGTTCCTTATGAAAGACGAAGCCAGCGCTATATTGGCATTCTCCAGCGACTGCAACAGGGAGGAACCCGTGAATATGAGCGACATGACGGGCACCATTATGCAGAAAACGCGGATCATGTGGGTCATTTCACCCCTTATGGGAGCGAATCCCTGTTCATAGGTGAACGCGGAGGCTGCCAGTCCCGCGGCGATGAAGAGGACCACAGCAAGCACGGACAGCATCTCGACGGTCTTCCTTACCCCGTAGTAATAGGTCTTGCGGATCTTTGTGTACTGCTCTGCTCCGTACTGGGCAGAACATACTGAGACGATCGCTCCCCCGACGGCCTGTGCAGGGATCATCAGCAGATATACGGCCCTCCACCCCGTAGAGTACATCGCGACGCCCACTGTGCCTGCCACTGCTATAACGAAGAAATTGAGGAACACGTTGAATATGTTCATGACCGAAAGCTCGGTCGCCTCGGGGAGACCTACTTTCAGAACGCTCTTCATCTCCGGGGGGCTGAACTTCAGGTCCGACCTTCCGATCTTCAGGTACATGTCCTTCTTGACAAAGTACCAGTAGAACGCCAGCATGATGGAGGAGCCGAACGCTATGACAGTTGCCCATGCTGCTCCGGCAACTCCCATTCCCAGCCCGTAGATGAGGATCGGGTCCATGATTATGTTGACTACGGCGGAAAGAAGCTGTATGTACATCGAGCGCTTGGCCGCACCTTCGCCGCGGATCATGCCGGTGACTATTCCATTCAATATTATGACGAAAGTTGCAATATAAAGCGGCGTGGCATATTCGACGCACAGGTCCAATATCTCGCCGCCTCCGAACAGCACTATGGACGGCTCCATGGTGACCAGCAGGATCGGTGTGAGAATCACAGAGACCATCACAGAAAGCAGGATGGACTGGCCCGCCTTCGTGCCGGCTTCCTTCCTCCTGTTATGCCCGATGCTTCTGGCTATCGCGGAAGAAGCACCGATCCCCAGCCCGCTTCCGATGCCCATGACCGTGGCGAAAACCGGGTATACTATGCTTATTGAAGCCATCGGGTCCGCCCCCAGGCCCGCGACCCAGAACGTGTCTACGAGTATGTTGATATGCTGTATCGCAAGAGCCACGGCTATCGGTATGGAGAGATGCCTTATCGCCCTCCTGTAGTCGCCCGTAAGTATCCTGACGTCCTCGGTGGTCCCATCCGCTTCGGCCATGCCCATCTGTCTCCGTCTTCCCTTATCAGCTTATCTGCGATACCATCCTTAAAGGTTATATCTTAAATCGGTCTAAGCGGGGACATGCGTATTGCGGCCGTCCTGCAGGACAGATGCCAGAACAGAAAATGCAACAAGGAATGCTATAAATTCTGCCCGCTGGTGAGAACGGGTGTGGAATGCATCGTGTTCGGCGAGAGAGGTAAGCCCATCATCTCCGAGGCATTGTGCCAGGGATGCGGCATATGCGTCAACAAGTGCCAGTTCGACGCGATAAAGATCATCGGGCTTGCCGACGAGCTGAAGACGGAGATGGTCCACCAATACGGAGAGAACACCTTCCGCCTCTACAGGCTGCCCGTTCCCAAGAAGGGGATGGTCACAGGTATCCTGGGACCGAACGGGATCGGAAAATCCACAGCGATAAAGATACTGTCCGGAGATCTGGTCCCCAACCTGGGCAACTATGAAAAGCCTCCATCCAAAGAGGAGGTGCTTCAGCACTACGACGGTACGGAGGTCAAATCCTATCTCACCGACGTCTACGCCGGCAAGGTCAGGACAGCCATCAAACCCCAGTACGTCGACCTCATACCCAAGGCCGCCTCCGGGCCGGTGAAAGACCTTCTTTCCGGGATTAAGGGACGCCTGACCCTCGAAGAGGCGGCGGTCATTTTCGAGCTGACCGAGCTTCTGGACAGGGACATCAAAAAGCTTTCCGGCGGAGAGCTTCAGAGGGTCGCCATGGCGGCCACGGTCATGAAGGACGCGGACGTCTATTTCTTCGACGAGCCCACCTCGTACCTGGACATCTACCAGAGGATCAGGATGGCCCGCATAATCAAAGAGCTCAGCGCAGACAAGCAGGTGGTCGTGATCGAGCACGACCTGGCCATACTTGATTTCCTTGCGGACATCGTCAGCGTGGTATACGGTACAGAGGGGGCCTACGGAGTGTTCACTCTCGCCAGACAGGTGAGGACCGCCATAAACGTATATCTGGACGGTTACCTTCCGGAAGAGAATATCCGTTTCAGGGACAGGCCGATAGAGTTCTTCGCGTCTCCTCCCAGGAGCGACTGGGTCACTTCCGACC
>ENA-UOOI01002106-UOOI01002106.1-fermentation-metagenome-genome-assembly--contig:-NODE-2106-length-18295-cov-3.866393_pt1 | contig 18295 bp, 11 predicted proteins | sample MGYA00245779_ERZ724027 | MGnify/ENA primary metagenome ERZ724027 (study PRJEB28704, sample SAMN03018318) | fermentation metagenome | biome: anthropogenic terrestrial biome; feature: soil; material...
CGGGGGCGGTACGCATCGGCACATCGGGCTTTTCGGGCTCCGGCTTTTATTATTCGGCGTTTGAGAACACCGATGGCACCTATGCGGTGGTGCTGCTCAACAGCAATCCGGCAAGCAAAGTAATTACCCTTGACGACGGGCCGAATCATTTCGCTTACGAAGTACCGGCCAAATCAGTTATCTCTTATCGATGGAAAAAATAATCAATAACACATATGAAGATGAAGAAAATAAAATATTGGATGTTTGCATTCATGGTCTCCGTTACCCTGGCGTCATGTTCCAACGAGGTAGAAGAGCCGCAACAGGAAGGGAATCCCGCTATGCAGATAGAAAACCAATTTGCCAATGTGCATTTTGGAGATATTTTGCCATTCGAAGCTACGGTCAATGACGATGTACCCTTATCTACATTGACCGCCATATTGTATTTCGGAGAGGAGGAAGTGTCCAAAACAACCATCCGTACGAAAGAGAACGGTCAATATTCCGGAAGTATAGCAGTCCCGTTCGGAAAAAATATTCCCGACGGAACCGCTACACTGGAGTTTATTCTGGTGAATACTACTATGAAGAAAACAACCCAAACATTCGATGTGCCGGTTACCCGGGCCCAGTATTCTTACATCATCCTGGTAACCGCCGAGGCATCTTATCCCATGCTTCCGACCGGTGAGCCGAATGAGTATGCAGCCACAGAAGCTTTTCCGTCGACCGAGCTACCGGCTTATATACAAACACCGGTAGTGGACGACAAGGGGCGTGAGATCCTTTTTGGATGGGATGAAGAACAAGGTGGCATTGCCGAAGGCACATCAGCCGACATACCGTTTGCAAGCCCGGTGGGAGGCACTTATTCCGTAACATTCAATACAAGAACATTTACCGCTTCGCCTTTCTTCGAAGTAGTGCTGAATGGTCAAAAAATGAATATGGCCGACAAAGACAATTATCAGTTGGATATTGATTTAACCCAGGGTGAGGAAGTCACTTTGGAAGGATTGACGGATTGGTGGGTAGATCCTGATTTCTTTGCGGAAGACGGAGATAAGATGACTTTCGTGCCGATCAGCGGAAAATACCGCGTCACTGCCAATTTGCCCTTCAATTACCTGAAAGTGGAAGCGCTTATTGGCAGCAACTTAGCCACACTTCAGCCAGACGGAACGGGCGCCCTATGGATCATCGGTGATCAGGTGGGCAAGCCTTCCTACACCGCCAATCACGTGGGATGGAACCCGCCCAACGCATTGTGCATGGCGCCCGTGGGAAATAAAACGTATCAGGTTACCCTGGTAGCGGGCGAGACGGTAAATGCCTCGGAAATCAACTTCAAATTCTTCCACCAGAAAGATTGGGGCGGAGAGTTCGGCAGCCAGACCCTTACCACCGAAAGCGACATCGTGTTCGTCGGCAACGGCACCAATGGCCGCGATAACGGGAACCTGGGGCTTGTAGAGGGCACGACGCTGGAAGTCGGCGCGACTTACGTCTTCACGGTCGACCTATCGGCAGGGAACGACAACGCGGTACTCACCGTGGTAAAAGAATAACCAGGAAAATCATCAAAGAGAGGGCGAAATAATGACTTCGCCCTCTCTTTCTGAATTTGAATGCTTATTATATTACCCCTTGTGCCATCATTGCGTCGGCCACTTTCATGAAACCGGCAATATTGGCTCCTTTTACATAGTTAATATATTGTCCGTTTTTACCATGCATCACACATTGTTCGTGAATATCACTCATGATCTGGTGCAACCATTTGTCCACTTCCTCGTTGCTCCAGGAAATATGCATGGCATTCTGCGTCATCTCCAGTCCCGAACAGGCCACACCACCTGCGTTGGCCGCTTTTCCGGGGGCAAAGAGTATCTCGTTCTCCAGGAAGAAATCCACCGCTTCGGCCGTACACCCCATGTTGGAAACTTCCGCCACAAGTAATACTCCGTTCTCTTTCAACCGCTTTGCATCCTCTAAGTTCAATTCATTCTGAATAGCGCAGGGTAAAGCGATGTCGACTTTGAGTTCCCATGGTTTCCTTCCGGGATAGAAGGTTGCATTCGGGAATTCATCGGCATAGGGCGCCACCACATCATTTCCGGAGTTACGCAGTTCGAGCATAAAGTCGATCTTCTCCGGTGTATTCACGCCATCCGGGTCATAGATATAACCATCGGGACCTGAAATAGCCACCACTCTGGCACCCAGTTCATTGGCTTTTATCGTTGCCCCCCATGCCACGTTCCCGAATCCGGAAACCGCCACGGTCTTTCCTCTCAGATCGATAGTATGTGCCTCACACATCTTTTGTACGAAATAGAGCGCTCCGAATCCCGTAGCTTCCGGACGAAGCCGCGAGCCTCCGAATGACATTCCCTTTCCGGTAAAGGTTCCCGTATGTTCGCGGGCCAGTTTTTTGTACATTCCAAACATATACCCCACTTCACGTCCACCTACGCCGATATCTCCGGCAGGCACATCGGTATCGGGACCGATATTGCGCCACAACTCCATCACAAAAGCCTGGCAGAAACGCATGATCTCCGCCTGGGAACGGCCTTTGGGCGAAAAATCCGATCCGCCTTTGCCACCACCCATCGGAAGGGTGGTAAGTGCGTTCTTGAACGTCTGCTCAAATCCTAAAAATTTAAGGGAAGATAAGGTGACCGAAGAATGGAAACGGATGCCTCCTTTGTAGGGACCTATGGCTCCGTTGAATTGCACACGGTAGCCGATATTCACATGCACTTTCCCGTTGTCGTCCACCCACGGGACGCGGAAAGTAAACACACGGTCGGGCTCCACTATCCGCTCTATAATGCCCGCTCTTTCAAATTCAGGGTGTTGGTTATATACATCTTCAATCGATACCAACACTTCTCTCACGGCTTGAAGATACTCAGATTCACCCGGGTGCTTTGCCTCGAGTTGTGTCATAATGTCATTCACTCTCATATTAATAAGGCTTATTTAGGAATTCAATCTGACAAAGGTATAGATTATTTTGGAATATTGATACTTTTGATATAATTAATTATTTGGAAGAAAGATTTCGGATTTTAGAAGTTGACTATGCGGATTGTTAATTCAATTCAAAATTTCAGATTCAAGATTCAAGATTCAAGAACCAAGATTTAAAGATTCAAAATTTCGAGATTTCAGACTGGCACATCAATCAATCATCAAATCGTCAAATTTTCAAATCATTAAATCTCATTATTCTTATGGACACATTATTCACATTGGCACCTTAACATTCCCTTCCCCCACAGCAATGAATAAAAAGTTTCGGTTATTAACACTTAAATGCCTATTTTTGTGATGAATTTCTGATCTGTTTTTGAAATGGCAAAAAACAAACTGGCCAAATTTGCCGATATGGCCACCTACGGGAATGTGTTTCAATATACCTTCGAAACGTTGAAAGAAGAAGGGTTTTCTTTCAAGGGAAAATGGCGGACCTATTTCGGCAACGACAATCCTGTTGTGCTCGAACTGGGTTGCGGTAAAGGGGAATACACAGTCGGGCTGGCGCGCAAATTTCCGGAAAAGAACTTTATCGGGATCGATATCAAAGGTGCACGAATGTGGACAGGGGCTACCCACGCTCTGGAAAAAGGATTGGCAAACGTGGCTTTTCTCCGGACGCGTATAGAACTTATTAATCACTTTTTCGTACAGGATGAAGTATCGGAGATATGGATCACTTTTCCCGACCCTCAGATGAAAAAAACCAGCAAACGGCTTACCTCTACCCGGTTTATGGAGGAGTACAGCCGCCTTCTGAAAGATGGGGGTATTATTCATCTGAAAACGGACAGCAATTTCCTGTACAGATATACCAAAGCGATGGTGGAGGAAAACCGGCTCGAGGTACTTTTCGACACCGCCGATCTCTACAACTCCGGGTTGAATGAAGATATTCTCGAAACTCGTACTTTCTATGAACAACAGTGGCTCTCGCGGGGTTTAAACATCAAATATATCCGGTTTCTCTGTCCGAAAGATCACCAGTGGACGGAACCGGACATAGAAATAGAAAAAGATGAGTACCGCAGCTTTGGTCGCGATGCGAGGATATAATGTGCCAATGGGAATAATGAGAATAATGTTTTAAATGTGTAAATGGTTGAGTAAAATGGAAACAGGAAATATTATTATAGATATGACTTTTAGTTTTGCTTTAGATATTATTACATTCACCGAAAAACTAAATGAAAATAAAAAATTTATAATTGGACAACAGTTATTGAAAAGCGGTACCCTATTGGTGCAAACGTGAGAGAAGCTCAAAATTGTGAAAGTAAAGCAGATTTTATACATAAATTCAAGATTGCAGCCAAAGAAGCTGATGAAACAGAATACTGGTTGATGCTTTGTAAGCACGCCGAAGATTATTTGTTTGACGAGATTTTATTCGATAAACTCAAAGAAATTCAGAAGATTATTAATAAAATCATTTATACATCCAAACAAAGTTTGAAATAAATATACTAATAATTGTCATATTGACTCATTATTCACATTAGTCACATTGGCATATTAATTAATTAGTCTCATTAATATTATGGCAATATACCCACAACTGATTATCGACGCACTGAAAAACGTGCGTTATCCCGGAACGGGGCAAGACATTGTTTCTGCCGGCATGGTAGCCGACGACATCCGCATCGAGGGAATGAAAGTGAGTTTCTCGCTCATCACCGAAAAAGCCCACGATCCGTTTATTAAATCGGTCGTAAAAATGGCCGAGCAGGCCATTCTGATGTATGCCGACGAAAATATCGATATCCAGGGTAATATCTCTGTGAAATCGACACAGGCGCCCCGGCCGGAACTTCCCGATTTGTTGCCGGGGGTGAAAAATATCATCGCCGTGGCGTCGGGGAAAGGCGGGGTAGGTAAAAGCACCGTATGTACCAATCTCGCGGTGGCACTGGCACAGAAAGGATACAGGGTAGGACTGCTGGATGCCGATATCTTCGGCCCGTCGGTACCCAAAATGCTCGGTGTAGAAGATGCAGGGCCGGCGTTAGAGAAGAAAAATGGCCGCGACCTCATTGTTCCTATCGAAAATTACGGAATAAAAATGCTCTCCATAGGGTTCTTCGTCAAGAAGGAAGATGCTGTGGTCTGGCGCGGGGCAATGGCCGGCAATGCGTTGAAACAACTGATCGGCGATGCCGACTGGGGTGAACTGGATTATTTTCTGATCGATTTCCCCCCGGGGACAAGCGATATCCACCTTACGCTGGTGCAGACACTTCCCATTACCGGTGCGGTGATTGTAAGCACTCCCCAGGAGGTGGCGCTGGCAGATGCACGCAAAGGGATCAACATGTTCACCGGTGATAAGGTGAATGTACCCATTCTGGGATTGGTGGAAAATATGGCATGGTTCACACCGGCAGAACTACCGGAAAACAGGTATTACATCTTCGGGAAAGAGGGTTGTAAGCGATTGGCCGAGGAGCAAGGATACGCGTTATTGGGGCAAATCCCCATTGTACAAAGCATTCGGGAAGGCGGCGATGACGGTCAACCCGTAGCATTACATCCGGAAAGCATCACCGGTATAGCTTTCTCCGAACTTGCCGATAACCTGGTTACGGCTGTCGACAAACGAAACAGGGAACAACCCAGGACACAGATCGTGGAAGTCACCCGGAAATAAAATGATTAGCAGATGGACTGATTTACTCATATGGTGATTATAATTACCAATTATTAATCACCTCATTGTTATTGGTTTATTAACTTATTAGTCTCATCGGCACATTAGCACATTGGTTTCATTGGCACATTGGTTTCATTGGCACATTAGTCTCATTGGCACATTAGTCTCATTGGTTTCATTGGCACATTAGTCTCATTGGCACATTAGTCTCATTAACATGCAGCATCCTTTACAGCAATTTCAGTTTTGCCCGAAGTGCGGTTCAAAACAATTTACCGCGCATAACGAAAAGTCAAAGAAGTGCACCGATTGCAGTTTTATTTATTACTTCAACTCCTCGGCGGCCGTGGTGGCGGTTATCGAGAACAGCAAGGATGAGATACTGGTTGCCCGCAGGGCGAAAGATCCGGCGAAAGGTACCCTGGATCTTCCGGGCGGTTTTGTCGATATGCATGAAACGGCGGAAGAAGCGGTGAGCCGGGAAATAAGGGAGGAAACGGGGCTGTCGATAAATTCATCGCAATATTTGTTCTCCATTCCGAATATTTATCTATATTCGGGGTTTGAAGTACATACTGTAGATATCTTCTTCAAATGCAGAGTAAATGAATTCAATCATTTAACAGCACAAGACGATGTCTCAGAGTTGCTATTTATTGCGTTAGAAAGGCTCAATCCGGCTGATTTCGGGTTAGTTTCTATTCGTAAAGGAGTTGAAAAATTATTACTTGAGAATAAATAATCCAAATATGAAGAAAATCATCTTACTGTTTATCCTTGCCGTTATAGCACAGGTTTCCATAGCGCAGAGGACAGCATACCACGCTCAGCCTGAGCAACTGTTCAACCAGGGAAAAGAGATGTTCCTTGAAGGGAATTACGAAGGCGCCAAACAATTGCTGGAAAAATTCGTTGCCGGGAGTGACGATGCTTATCTGAAAGAGGAAGCGGCCTATATGATGGCCGTATCATCGTTCCGTAGCGGCGATGATAACAGTGGGAATATGTTGGAAGCGTTTCTTGATACATATCCTGAAACCGTCCACCGTTACCATGTTAATTTCCTGATCGGCTCGTACTATTTCGACAAGAAAGAGTGGCAGGCTGCCGGAGAGCGGTTCAATCAGGCCGACCTCGACTACCTCATCCTGCCTGAACAGGAAGATTACAGTTTCCGTTTGGCTTATACCCAATTGCAATTGGGAAATAAAGAGGAAGCTACACGTTTATTCGGATTACTCTCCCAAAACAGTGGCAAATACCGGGATGCAGCCGCTTTTTATCTGGGGTATATCGAATACTCCAATGGAAATTATACAGAGGCATTGCGCCGTTTTGAACGATTGAAAGATCATCCCGAATACAGTGAAGAGGTAGCTTTTTATACGGCCCAGGCTACTTTCTTTGACGGCAGGATAGAAGAGGCCGTCAGGTTGTCGGAAGCATTCGTGCACCGGTATCCGGCAAGCGAACACCTTACCGAAGCATACAGGGTTCTTGGTAACGGTTATTACAGGCTGGGACAAGCCTCCAGGGCCGTACCCTATTACGAAAATTATCTTGCCGGCGTGAACAAGCCACTCCGGGGCGATGCTTATTTCTTAGGATTGTCATATTTCGAAACAGGCAATTACAGCAGGGCTGTGCAGATGTTCCAACAAGCCGTAGGCGAATCTGACGAGCTCTCCCAGAACGCGCAACTGCAATTGGGACAAACCTATCTGCGGTTGAATCAGAAACAATCCGCCCAGATGGCTTTCGAGGCAGCTTCCCGCGATAACTTCAATCCGCAGGTACGGGAAACGGCCATGTTCAACTATGCGTTGCTGGCCCATGAGACCAATTTTTCGGTCTTCAGCGAATCCATCACCTTGTTCGAGAACTTCCTCCGGGAATTTCCCAATTCGCCCTACAAAGACCAGGTAAATGATATCCTGGCTGAAACTTTCCTTACTACCAAAGATTACCAAGCCGCCCTGAATGCCATCAACCGCATCACTAACCCCGGGCGCCGGATACTGGAAGCAAAACAGATGGTGCTTTTCCAGTTGGGAGCGCAGGCATTTATCAACGGTAACATGAACGAGGCGGTACAACATTTCAATAACAGTATCGGTTTAGGCAATCAGGATACCAAAGCTCTCAATAACACTTATTTCTGGCGGGGTGAAACTTACTACCGAATGGGTAACTACAGCAATGCTGCCAACGATTTCCGGCAGTTTACCCAAAATGCAACCTCTGCAGACGAGAACTACGCGCTCGGGTGGTATAATCTGGGATATGCCCTCTTTAAACAACAACAATACAACCAGGCGGTCAATGCTTTCCAGCAATACATCGCTGCAGAGAAAACAAGGAACCGGCCGGAATATGCCGATGCATTGAATCGCGTGGGTGACAGTTACTATTTTAATCGTAGCTTCAGTGAAGCGGAACGCTACTATGCGCAGGCCGCGGACATCAACCCCTCCTCGGCCGATTATGCCGCCTATCAGCGGGCCTTTGTGATGGGACTCCAACACAACTATCAGGGAAAGATCACGGCGCTGGATAACCTGATGCGCAACTACCCCAATTCACAATATTTTGATGACGCTCTTTATGAGAAGAGCCGTGCGCTCACCATGCTCAACAGGGAGAGTGAGGCCATTGCAGTATTACAACGACTGGTCAGTGATTTTCCGAAAAGTCCCCTTGCCAGCCAGGGGGGTGTGCAGTTAGGGCAATTGTACTACAATACCGAAAATTATCAGCAAAGTATTGCTGCCTATAAAAACGTGATCACCAATTTCCCCGGTTCGGACGACGCGCGTAATGCACTGATTTCTTTAGAGACGGTCTACCGTGACATGAACGATATCGATAGTTATGTGCGATATGCCAACTCACTGCCGGGAGGGATGCGTATTACGCCGTCGAGACAGGACTCACTCACTTACTTAGCCGCTGAAAGTGTTTATATGCGCGGTAACCGGGCAGATGCCGAATCGGCCATGACAAAGTATATTCAATCTTATCCCAATGGTGCATACAGCAGTGATGCCCATTATTACCTCGGGGTGATTGCCGATGAGAGGAAGAACCCGGATTTGGCACTGTCACATTTCCGAAAGGTGATTGATGCCGGCAACATAAAATTCCTCGACAACGCGCTTATCTATACTTCACAAACAGAATATAGAAACGGCAATTTCCGCCAGGCGCTTGCCGATTACTCCAGATTGGCAACTTCAGCCCGGAACGCCACCAACAAACAAATGGGACAAATGGGAGTTGTACGCACACAATCGCAACTGGGAAGTTATCATGAAGCGGCCCGTGCCGCCACCGACTTGCTCTCAAACGATAATCTTTCACCCGAAACGGTGATCGAAGCGAGATACCTGCGGGGAAAAGCGTATCAGCAGGTCAATGAAACGGACAATGCCATGGCTGATTTCCAGTTCGTAGCCAATGATACCCGTAGTATTTATGGAGCCGAGGCCCAGTTCATCCTTGCCGACGCCTATTACCGATGGAAATCGTATGACCGTGCCGAAGCGCAGGTCAAAGAGTTCATGCAGAAAGGAACACCCCACCAGTACTGGATGGCCCGGGCGCTCATTGTCCTGTCGGACACTTATCTTGCCAAAGGCGATGAATTTCAGGCGCGCCAATACCTGGAAAGCCTGAAATCCAATTATAAAGGAGATGAAGCCGATATCCAACAGATGATCAACGAGAGACTTTTAAACTAAAAACTAAAAGTGAAAAATAATCCCATCAATTGGCACATTGACATATTAGTCACATTGGCACATTCGCACTTTAGTCACATTAGCAAATTTATATTCGTATGAAGAAAATATATGTCCTTATAACAGCATTGGCATTATCCGCCGGAAGTTTTGCACAGACAGCCGACTCTCTGCTGAGGCGCCAGATGGAACTGGAACGCGATTTCAACCCCACCCTGCTGGACGCCGACAAGATCAATTCACTGCCGGCTTTGCGTGAGCCCGTCGTTCAAAAAGCCAACACCAACTATTCCAGTTGGGCAGGCCGCACGACTCCTCCGCTGGAAATTGCATTACCCCGCCCGGGGAATATTATGACGGAGATTCCTTACAGCCGGAAAAAGGGATACCTCTCATTCAACGCGGGTAATTATGCCAATCTGAACGGGGCGTTTGGCTATCGCCTGGTAGAAAATGAAAAAAATAATCTCGCTTTCACCTTTTTGCATAATTCCACAAACGGGGATGTAAAGTATGTGCAGAATGTTGAACCGCAGAGCAACAAAGCCTATTTCATGGATAATGAGGGAAGCCTCGGCTACCGGCACCGGGCCGATGCACTCACGCTCAACCTGGATCTTTCCTACCTTCACTCCCTTTTCAACTACTACGGGAACAGATTTGGCAATGAACCTTTATATGCCGATGAGAACCAAAGTTTAGGAGTGTTGGATGCAAAAGTCGGGGTCGCTTCACATGAATCGGACCTGTTGAATTACAGGGGATATATCAATTTCCGAAACTTTTCCACGAAATTCGGCGATCTTGTCGGTTCGGAAGGAATAAAGGGAAATGAAGTGAACGCCATGGTGGGATTCGACAAACCTTTCTTCGATACACAAAGTAAACTGGGTATCGACGGGAAGATCTTCACCACATTCTACAACGGCGACCTCAGCGATTATTTCCTGATAAATGCCACTCCTTATATCACTTTCGGAAGTTCACACAGTTACGCCAGATTAGGCGCCGATGTAATGTTTCAGATTTCCGGCAACACAAAGGCACGTGTTGCGCCTAACGTAAAGTTGCAATGGGCGGTAACCGAACATTCGTCGCTCTACGCGCATATTCACGGCGGGTTCAGCAATAATACCTTTCTTGAGATGATACAAGAATCGCGGTACATCCGCCCTTATGGCAATGTAAGACCCTCCTACTCCATCGTCGATATTGACGCCGGGGCGAAAATCGGCGAGGTCAGCGGATTCCGGTTCGATCTCTTTGGCGGATTCAAAAAGACCGATGATGAACATTTCCTGATACTGAACGGCCGTGATGTGATTGGCGGAGATGGGTTGGGACCTTACCGGGAAGTGCTCAGACCTGTATACGGCGACTTGTCACACGCACATATCGGTGGAATGATCCAAAGCAATATCTGGGCTCCACTCGACATTTCACTGCGGTTAAAAAAGAATTTCTACAGTCTGGACTATATCACTATGGAGGAAGAGCGGATCGATGATCCCAAAGCTTATAATAAACCTGGTTTTGAGGCCGATATCCGCGCCGCATTCAATCTGACGGGTTACCTGAAACTCACGGCCAGTTATTATTTTGCCGGAGACCGCTGGTCCTATTACGACGGGGCAAACCGGGAAATGGACAATATCAACGATCTCAATGCAGGCGCACTCTACCAGATCAACGATGCCTTTTCAATCAACCTGAGAGCGAACAACCTGTTCTCTCAGAAATATGATATATGGTACGGTTATCCGGCACAAGGATTCAATGCCTCCGGCGGATTCACTTTCCGATTCTGACGGGACCGCTGTGGGATATTGAAAAGGCCTGTAAAACTATTTTTAATAGATCTTCCTTCTTGTTTACAATGCTTTTATGTACTTTTGTCGCAATCTTTCAGTGTCTATAAATTATACGGGAGAATAAGATAAGGTATGAGTAAGCAAATAAGGAGTCAGAAGAGAAACCCTAAAACAAAAGGTAAATCACAAAAGAATGACATCGCCAAAACCATGTGGAGCCTTTTCGGCCTCATGGTAGGAGGGGGTATCCTTTTTTTCCTGCTTGTTTCTGCGGGAATGATAGGCTATATTCCCAAAATTGACCAACTGGAGAATCCGATCGACAAATATGCCTCGCAGGTGATCTCTACGGATAATGACTTACTGTTCACCTATTCCCAAAGTGACGATAACCGCATATTTGTAGATTATTCCGATCTCTCTCCCCATCTCATCAATGCATTGATCGCCACGGAAGATGTGCGCTATTATTCCCACTCCGGCATCGATATCATCGGATTGGGAAGGGTTATATTTAAGACACTTATACTTAGCCGTGAAGAAAGCGGGGGAGGCAGTACCATCACACAGCAGTTGGCAAAACTGCTCTATTCACCCAGGGCTAATAATAAAATACAGCGTGTTTTCCAGAAACCTGTCGAATGGGTAATTGCAGCTAAGTTGGAACGCTTTTATTCAAAGGACGAGATCATTAATCTCTATCTGAATAAAGTAGATTTCAACTATAGTGCGATCGGCATCGAATCTGCCGCCCGCACCTACTTCAACAAAACACCCAAAGAGCTGAATATTGAAGAGTCAGCCATGTTAGTAGGAATGTTGAAAAACCCATCCCTGTACAATCCAAGGCGCCGTCCGGAAGTAACTAAAGACCGCAGGAATGTAGTGATCTCCCAAATGCAGAAAGCAGGCCACCTCAACAAACAGGCAGGCGACTCGTTGAAACAACTTCCCCTTGCGATCGATTTTAACCGTTCCGACCACGTCGATATTATCGCTCCTTACTACCGCCAGCATCTGGCAAAGATCATGATGGCAAAAAAACCGGAGAGGAAGAATTACGCATCGTGGCAAGGGCAGCAGTTCAGGGAAGATTCGCTTTCGTGGGAAGAAAATCCGCTTTTCGGCTGGTGCAACAAAAATAAAAAACCCGACAATTCCAACTACAATATCTATACCGACGGATTGAAAATTTACTCTACCCTCGATTCCCGCATGCAGCGCTATGCGGAAGCAGCCGTAAAAGAACATCTGGGAGGGTATCTCCAAGGGCAATTTTTTCGTGAAAAGAGAGGAAGAGATTATGCCCCCTACTCCCGGGAAGTAAGCGACCGGGTAGAGAACCTGATGATGGCGTCCATGAGACAGAGCGAGCGCTACCGCGTCCTCAAACAGGGCGGGCTCAGTGAAGAGGAGATTCTCGAAAATTTTAAGAAAAAACCGGTGGAGATGAAGGTCTTTTCCTGGGAAAACCGGGAAGTGGATACGCTCATGACACCCTGGGATTCCATCCGCTACCATAAAAATTTCCTGCGTACCGGTTTCATGGCGATGGATCCTTTTACAGGACATGTAAAAGCCTATGTGGGCGGTCCTGATTTCAGATTCTTCAAATATGACATGGTCTCTACCGGCAAGCGCCAGATCGGTTCTACCATCAAACCCTACCTCTACACGCTGGCGATGGAGGAAGGAATGAGCCCCTGCGACGGTATGATCCACGGGCCGGTAACCCTAATGACAGAAACAAATGAGCCCTGGGAACCCAGAAATACGCGCGGAGCAATCGGAGAGTTTGTATCTATAAAATGGGGGTTGCAAAACTCCGACAACTGGGTAACCGCTTATCTCATGAAGCAGTTCTCACCCTACGCATTTGCCCGCATGCTCCAATCGTTCGGATTGAAAACTCCTGCCGATCCGGTGGTCTCCCTGGCGTTAGGGCCGAATGACGCTTCCGTATATGAGATGGTGGGCGCCTATTCCGCTTTCATAAACAGGGGTATCCGTGTGGAACCGGTATTGGTAACCCGTATTGAAGACTCCCATGGTACTGAAGTGTACTCAAACACCCCCCGGATGAAGGAGATTTTCAGCGAATCGACCTCCTATAAGATGCTCGACATGCTGAAAGCTGTAGTGGATGGCGGTACGGGAAGCAGGTTACGGAGCTACAACCTGAAAGGGCAAATGGGCGGAAAAACAGGTACAACCAATAACAACTCCGACGGCTGGTTCATGTCGTTCACTCCCACGCTGGTAGCAGGTTGCTGGGTGGGCGGTGAAGAACCCTCTATCCATTTCGATCAGATGGCCTACGGGCAGGGAGCCAGGATGGCATTACCCATTCACGGTATCTTTTATCAGAAGGTCTATGCCGATACCGAATTAAATTACAAGGACAACGGCACGTTCGAGATCCCCGCCGATTTCGACCCCTGTCATGATATGCAACGCTACTCTCCCGACTTTTACCGCGGCAACGATCCGGTGATCGAAAGTGAAGGGATTGACGATATCTTTAATTGATATTATTCATTGCATTCATGGTATTTGACTTACGCCGTTATTCGCTTACGCGTTACAATCAAATAATTACTGAATAAGAATCCCGGTTCTTTACTCTTTACTCTTTACTCTTTGCTCCTGCTACCCGTTGACTGGAAGAACAACTCCTCTTTCAGCTTCTCAATGCGCAATGAAGCGTTTCTGTAAGAAGTTTCCGCAGAACTGATTTTTCCGGAGTCCACTTCCTCTATCAAGTCATTGGCTTCCATTCTTCTATCTTTGGGACTCGTCTTCAGGAAGCGCTCGTAATAGGTGATGGCATTCTTATATTCATTCATGGAATCGTAACAGTAGGCGATGTTGTAGAGCAGGAAATGGATACCCGGGTTCCGCTTATAAGCCGACTGAAAGTATTCGATGGCTTTGACATAATTTTTCGACCGCATATAGGCATCGGCAAAAGATCGGTCAAAGTCAAACAGCATTGCATTCATTTCTTCGATCTTCTCCACACCTTCCGTCAGCACCTCTATCCCTCTCTTGCGGTCGTATGTCCGGGAAAGGGCTGTCCCGTAGTAATAGAGCAAATTAATATCGGTGTTGTTCTGTCCGTATGCTTTCTCCAGCCAGGATACCGCTTCGTAATACAATTTACCTGCATATAGGCTCATACCCAGATAGTAGCAGGTAGTGTATGAACTGTCGCCCAAGGCCACATTTTCTTTTAGCCGTTGGGTTGCTTCCTTATAGTTACCCGCCGAGTAGTGCGCCATTCCGTTCAATTGACCGACCAGTTGCTGGCCGGGATTGATTTTTTCAAGATATGTTTCCGTCAGATTGATCGCAGCATCATAAAATTTTGCTCCCAGATAAATATTCCCCAGCTTATTCACGGCCAGATAATCCCCCGGATTTTTCCCTATGGCTTTGGAATAATACCAGATTGCGGAGTCACCTTCGGAACTGTATAAATAGGCGTCACCCACCATACGGAGCAATAAAGGAACAGAATCTGTTTTAAAGACTGTTGTGGCCTGTTCAATAGTTTCTGCCCAATTATTGTTCCTGTAAAATGCCATTGCTTTCTGGGTTTGAATGAACAGGTTATCGGGCGATAAGCTGTCAGCCGTAATCCAGGACTGCAACGATAGCCGGGAGTCTCCGGCTTGTGAGGCACATTCCGCCATAGAAATCATCACGTTCGTATCATCGGGGTATTCTTCCACCAACTGTTTGTAAATACCCAGTGCAAAAGTATAGTTATACAATTTCTCATAACAGGTGGCTTTTAGTAACAAATTTTCCCGGATAGGCGGCTCCTGGTCCAATAACCCCAACGCCTTATTATATTGATAGTTCCGCAGGGCATCCTGCACCTCATTCGATTGCGACAATAAGCACCCCGAATGCAGGAGTAACAGACTGAAAAATATAGATCTAAGTGTCATAAGGAGTTTTTTTTTAAATAATAAGGAATATTCCACTTTCAGGAAACCCCCTTTGATTCTGCACATTGCCGGGCCATAGTTATTTATCCAAATGAGCAGAGACCAAAGTAAACTTGTCCTCTGCCCATATCGAAAGAATGATTAACAAGAAGGTTGATTCAATTATATCAGACTATTTGAGTCGCTAGCTCCTCGATTGTTAATTCCCGCAACGACATAATGCAAACCAGTTTACTTTCTGTTCGTATTGCTTAACGAAATAGTTCAATTTTGAAGCCTGAAGACAACCGGCAAAGTATAACGGACTCTCACCGCCTCTCTCCTCTGAACACCCGGTTTCCACTTTGGCATGGCCTCTATTACCCTGACGGCCTCTTTATCGAGGGAAGGATCCACACTGTGGACAACCTGAAAATCACTCAGGCTTCCGTCCTTCTCCACTATAAAATTAACTATTACACGGCCTTGTATTCCGTTTTGCTGCGCTGTCACCGGATATTTGATGTTGTCCGAAAGCCATTTCATCATGGCTGCATTACCGCCGGGAAATTCAGGCTGTCTTTCTACGACCACAAAAACTTCATCAGATTTGCCTGGTATGGGTGGCGGAGGTGGTGCAGTGGAAGATTTTTTATCATTCGCCTGTAATCTGAAAACCACGGGCAATGTAAACCGTACTCTTACAGTCTCTCCCCGCTGCTTACCGGGAGTCCAGCCCGGCATAAGTTTCAACACCCTTACTGCTTCATTGTCCAATAAGGGATCAATACCGCGAACAACGTTAAAATCACTTAGACGGCCATCTTTTTCAACCACAAAGTTGACGATCACCTTTCCTTCAGTACCTTTTTCCTTTGCCTCTGTCGGATATTTTATATGATCTGACAAGAACTGCATCATGGCCGCATTTCCGCCGGGGAATAAAGGTTGTTCCTCTACGACCACAAAAATTTCACTGTTATCTTCAACCTTTTCTTCGGGAAGGAGATCGGGCGTATCCGTTGAGCCCGGCGCAGATGTGCCATTCTCCGTTACCGCCTCTCCGTCATTTTTCTTTTCCCGGTTTACACAACTATTGGCTACTATCAGTAAAAAAGCCAAAGGAAGTATCAGCAGGTATTTCGCCAGTTTCAACGTAGGCGATTTCGTTTTATTCATCATCATAATCCGTTGTTTTAGTTGTGATACATTAAAGTTATTTACTATCTGAACTGCAGTTTCATGATAAGTTAATCGTAAAAGATGGTACTGGTACTCCCGGCTGTCGACGCCTTCCCTCAGTACACCGTTATCCGCCAGGTATTCCAGATTCATGGCCATTTCCCGCTTCATCAGCCACACAAACGGATTCCACCAGGAAAACAGGCACAATAATTCGAGGAGCATGATATCGATGGAATGCTGCTGGCGCACATGCGTTTGTTCGTGCAGTAAAATCTGGGACAATTCGGCTTCGGAATGCTTTCCCGCATGAATAAAGATCCGGTTAAAAAACGAAAAAGGGGTTATATCGTCCTTTAACTGATAAACCGGAACCCCGATAATGATACATCTTTCGCACTTCCTATTCATGCGAAGGACCGACAGGAACTGCCCGATAAACCGTAACAGGAATACAACAGTAACAATAATATAAACCAACGAAATAATCCTTTCCCAGAGAACGGCAACTTTGACGGCACTATCTTCCTCTACCACTATCGCCGTACCTGGCTCTTCTATAAATACCATTGCTTCCGCTTCTCCCGACGCGATGGAGGAAATCCAGAAATCACCGAGCACCGGGATAGACCACAAGGGATAAAGAAGCGAAAAGACAATCGCCGACAGGAAAAAGAAGCGCCGCAGCCGTAAAAAGGTGTCTCTCTTCAACACAATTGCGTACAAGAGATAAAACAAAGCCAGGGCAATATTTACTTGTATCAGGTATATAAAAAACGGAGCCATAATGTGTTCATGTAAATGTTGAAACAAATCTCTACTTAGCCCTGTAACCTACCACTACAATATCACTTTCAACGGAAACTCCAGGGGACGATTCTTCATTTTGTAACCGGAAATATACGGATGCTTCAACTTCCGGATTAGCTTTCCCTCCCACTTTTTTCAGCACAACATCAGGCGGCAGAGAATTTAATACTCTTATCACCTCCGAGTCCAATGAGGGGTCAACCCCCTGTTTAATTCTTATGTTTGATATCTCGCCCCTCTCATTCACACTGTAAACGGCTTTCACCATCCCTGTGATCCCGTTTTCCTGGGCAATCACCGGATATTTAATGTTTTGTGAAAGAACTTTCAAATAGGCTGATTCCGACTCGCTGTTTTTGTCTGTTTTAATACCTGTTGTCGGGATATCAGAACTGTTCTTCTTATCCAACCGGAAAACTACCGGCAATGTAAACCGTACATTTACAGCCTGGTCGCGCTGCGTACCCGGTTTCCATTTGGGCATTGTCTGAAGCACACGCACTGCTTCCGCATCCAGAGAGGGCTCTACGCCACGCACTACATTTACGTGGTTGATGCTGCCGTCTTTCATCACCACAAAGTTACAGATCACACGCCCCTGGGTCTTTTTTTCCTGTGCTTCTTTCGGATAACGAATATTATCTCCCAAAAATTGCATCATAGCTTCCGGTCCGCCGGGAAATTCAGGTGGATTTTCCACCACCACAAAAATATCCTCGTTGTCCATGCTCTTTTTATCCTGATCGATTACCTCCTGCACGCGGCTTCCCTCACCGCTATAGGCAACGACCACAATCTCATCTATCTCTTTACCTTTTGAAAGAGCCTCTTTATCTTCTGTTGTGAGTATCTCGTTTTGCAGAGTGTTGCCTTGCAACCTGAAAACAACCGGTAATACAAACCGTACATTTACGGCCTTGCCACGCTGTGTACCCGGTTTCCATTTAGGCATTAACTTAATTATGCGTATTGCTTCCGCATCCAGCGACGGGTCTACGCCGCGTACCACATTCACGTCATAAATGCTGCCGTCTTTCATCACCACATACTCACAGATCACACGCCCTTGGATACCTTCTTTCTGTGCTTCAACCGGATACCTGATATTGTCTGCCAGGAATTTCATCATAGCTT
>ENA-UOOI01002107-UOOI01002107.1-fermentation-metagenome-genome-assembly--contig:-NODE-2107-length-18292-cov-3.300433_pt1 | contig 18292 bp, 14 predicted proteins | sample MGYA00245779_ERZ724027 | MGnify/ENA primary metagenome ERZ724027 (study PRJEB28704, sample SAMN03018318) | fermentation metagenome | biome: anthropogenic terrestrial biome; feature: soil; material...
AAAACCGGTTTGCTCTCCTGTCCATTTCACCCATGCAACGACTGTAACCTCGTTTGTCTCAATGTTTAACTTTTCCGTTTCCTCGTAAGGGATATACAGGTAATTGGTTCCGTCCAACAAGATAGAACGGCCCGAAACAGGGCCATTGTCTATAAATTGCAGACTATCTCCCTCGCTACTTTGGAGTTGTAATTTCATTTCTCCTTTCGAAACAAGTCGGTTCTTACCGGTTGAAAAATCCCAGAAGGCAACTAATCCTGGCGTTGAAAGGATTTCCGATTCGATTTTGTTCCTTGAACTGCAAGAAAACAGGAACAGCAGAATGCCGATACAAAATAAATAATCAGGTCTTGTTCGCATAAATAGAATATCTTTTAAATTTACTCCAAAATACTTTGATGAGATATAATTACAACCAGTTTTTTTGCACCGTGTGCACCATACACCAAATGTTGTTCTATGTCAGATGTTTTAGAGGGCCCTGAAATAAATACTCCAAACCCCGAAATAGCATTATCTATCCTTAGATAGGCTTCGTGCATATTACTTACAATCTGTTTTGAATCCAAACATACAACTAATTCTTCACAAATAAAAGAGATAAGTCGATTAGGGAAGTTTGAATCATCGATCCAGATCGATCCGTTCTCTGCTACACCGAATTGTCCCTCCAGGATAACCGTTTTTAGTCTTTCAAGGCTATCCTTGTTGGAGTATGAAAGAAAATTTTTAAATAATTCATTTCTCCTGAGGTCTGTTGCTCCCCTAAAATTATTATCCAGGAGAGAGTTCAGCTCTTCGGTTGAGTTAACTTCAATACAATCCCCTCCCGTTTGCATCAACATTTCTTTAAAAAGTATTGTTTTATCACCCTCTTTCTCAGCGGAACAAAATGGTTCCGGTAAGTTGACCGGTTTTATTCTGCTTCTTTGGATGTTTAATAATATTTTATTTCTGTCCATTTTTGTCTCCCTCACGGAAATTCTTGTTATACCATTCCTTGAACGACTCCCGAGGCACTTCCGGCAGCTCCCTTTCTCTTCCCCACGTGTTTAACCGGTTGTATATCAATACCCGTGGCAAATACTTAATACACCAACGGGCTACTTTTCCAGACCAGTCATACATTTTGTCTGAAGCTAATATTTTACCTGAAACTTTCATGATCCCTTTTTTTATAGGAGAGCGCGCACCTTGTTGAGACAGATCCTGCCTCCACCGATAAAGTTGTCCATGGATATCAATCTTAACCGGACAGACATCAGAACAAGAACCGCACAGAGATGAAGCAAACGGAAGATCCTCGTATTCTTTGCTGTTTGAATGCGGTGCGAGAATGGAGCCGATTGGCCCCGGTATCACATAGTGATAGCTATGTCCACCGCTTCTTCTGTAGACCGGGCAAGTGTTCATGCATGCCCCACACCGGATACACTTCAGTGAATCCCGATAATCTTCTTTGCCAATCAGTTCTGAACGGCCGTTATCCACGATTATAATGTGCATTTGTCCACCGGGCTTAGGGTTCAGGTAATGTGAAGTATAGGTGGTTATGGGCTGTCCCGTTGCGCTTCTTGCCAGTAAGCGGGTGAAAACGGCGAGGTCTGACAGGCGGGGGATTACTTTCTCAATCCCCATACAATGTATTTGGATCGGTGCAGCATGAACACCCATATCTGCATTCCCTTCGTTTGTACAGACTACAACGGCTCCGTTTTCAGCTACTGCGAAATTGACACCGGTAATTGCAACTTCGGCTTCTATAAATTTTTGCCGCAAATGTAACCGTGCGGTGGCTGCAAGGTATGTGGGATCGGTATTCCCCTCTTCCGAGTTGAGTTCACGGTGAAACAACTCACTAATCTCTTCTTTTTTGATGTGGATAGCTGGCATGACAATATGACTGGGAGGTTCTCGCTTCAGTTGAATGATTCGTTCTCCCAGGTCGGTATCGATGATTTCAATCCCTCGTTTTTCCAAAAAAGGATTCAGCCCGCACTCCTCTGTTAGCATCGACTTACTTTTAACAATCCTTGAAGCGTTATTCTCTTTAATGATCTGGTAAACAATTTCATTAAGCTTTCCGGCAGTTGATGCCCAATGAACCTGTGCGCCATTATTTATGGCATGTTCTTCAAATTGAACCAAATAATCATCGAGTTTTGATAAGGAGTGTCTTTTGATTTGTGATGCTTGTTCTCTTAACTCTTCCCAATCGGGCACATCAAGAGCCATCAAATCCCTCTTTTTACGGACCATCCAGAGAGTCTTGTCGTGCCAGGCTGCACGCTCCTCATTTTTCAAAAAACGAGCAGCTCTATGAGCATGATTTGTCATAACCGGTTGCTATTCAAAATTTCAGCGATATGCAAGAACCTCACTTCCCTGTTTTGCCTGCGGGCAATTCCTTCGAGATGCATCAGACACGACATATCCGTAGCTGTAATGACTTCAGCTCCATTTCGCCTGTGATCATCCAACCTGTCTTTCCCCATTTTCACGGAAATATCCGGTTGAAAAATGGAAAAAGTACCCCCAAAGCCACAACACTCATCTTCTCTGTCGAGGTTTATAATTTCAATACCTTTGGCTTTTTTCAATAATCGATGGACTTTAGAGTAATGCTCCACAATCAATTCTGAAGGTGTTGCCAGCTTTAGTCCCCTGAGACCATGACAGCTTTGATGGACACCTACTTTATGGGGAAAATCAATTTTTAAGTCATCTGTTTTCAGTATGTCTACTATGAACTCACAAAGCTCAAACGTATTTTGTCTGACCTTCCTTACTTCATCGGTTTGAGGCAAAATATTGTAGTTCTCACGAACATGATATACACAACTTCCCGAAGGAGAAACTATGTAATCGAATTTAGAGAATATACGAACAAAGTTGTTGTATGTTTTAATTGCTTCATCTTCAGCTCCACTGTTTGCTAATGGTTGTCCGCAACACGTTTGTTCCGATGGATAATAAACATCCAATCCCAGCTTTTCTAATAATTCCATCGTGGCTATACCCACTTTAGGATAAAACTGGTCGATATAACATGGAATGAAAAGTCCAATTTGCATCTAGGTGATGTTAGTAGTTAATTTAAGTTTCGCAAGCCTTTCTAATTGAAAATTTTCCCCCATGACTTAAACAGCACAATTGCTGAAATAATGGTAACTACCAATAGTATCGCAAAACCAAGATAATTGCCGTATATGAGGTATCCCATTGAAAATAGCATACTTAAAATCCCAACGCAACTAATGCTCATACACAATAGACCAGCAGGCACATTCCAATCTTTTGTCATGCGATTTTTTTCGAGTTCGCCGTGTCCTTGAGTAATTTTCTTCCAACCAGGGCCACCGGGCCTTATGTTTTTATAAAAATTCACCAATACTTTTTCCTCGGTGGGCCGAGTACATAATGTAACAGTTATCCAGAGGATACTGTTCAAAAGAACTACGAAAACAAATTTCATCGTATCCCAAAATCCTTTTTGCATCTCAAATCCGTAAAACATAACCGTTTGATCATCGAGGTACACAAGGCTTGTTTTTTCAAAAACTATAACAATCAATGAGAACACCATGGCTCCTATCATTGCGGAAATTTCTGACCAAGCATTAATTCTCCACCAAAACCATCGCAGCAAATATATAAGTCCTGTTCCTGCTCCAATCAATAACATATATTGAAATACCTGCAACGCACTTTCTAAATAGAGCGCTAAAACGATGGATAGTACGATTAATGCTATCGTCCATATTCTCCCAACCAACACTTTCTTTTTTTCCGAAGCATCTGGATTGATAAATCGGGAATAAAAATCATTTACCAAGTATGAAGCTCCCCAGTTTATTTGAGTAGATACCGTTGACATGTATGCTGCAATTAGAGATGCCAAAACGATACCCAATACTCCGTTGGGAAGAAAATGCCTCAGCATGGCTGAATAGGCGATGTCATTTTGTATATATTTGGGATCCACATCGTGGAAAACCTGAGCCATCGAATCTAAATTTGGAAATATTATCAAAGAAGCCAAGCCCACCAGTATCCAGAGCCACGGTCTCACTGCAAAGTGCATGACATTGAAAAAAAGAGTACCTTTAACAGCATCTTTTTCCGATTTTGCAGACAAAATTCTTTGTGTTATGTAACCTCCTCCTCCCGGCTCGGAACCCGGATACCAGGAAGCCCACCACTGTATGGTTATTGGGATGAGAAATATTGTCAATGCTGTTTGTGCGTTCGTGAAATCCGGAAAAAAACTAAGTTTGTCAACAATAATATCATTTGTGAGAAAACTTTCCAATCCCCCTATCTGAGGTGAATTTATGATGTAAAAAACGGGAATAAATGCACCTCCCATTGCAACAACAAACAAGAAGAAATCTGTCCATAAAATAGATTTTAGTCCGCCAATCGTACTGTATGCAAGAATAATTGCTGAAATTATTACTAATGCCAGTACTGGGTTTATTCCTAACATCATGGCGGCGAATTTGAGCAAAGCCAGTGCGGCACTTGCCAATATAAAAATGTTGAAGAAAAATCCCAGATAGATTGATCTGAATCCACGCAAAAAAGCTGCTTCTTTACCGCTGTATCGAACTTCATAAAATTCAAGATCAGTCATGATCTTCGATCTATTCCACAACTTAGAATAAACAAATACAGTCAGCATTCCCGATAGTAAAAAACACCACCACTGCCAATTTTGTGCTACGCCTCCAGAACGGACCATATCGGTTATGAGATTTGGAGTACCCAGAGAGAATGTAGTGGCAACCATTGATACTCCCAAAAGCCACCACGGCATATTCCGCTTAGAAAGAAAATAACTGCTTGAGTCATCTGCGCCACCCCTGCTTGAAATCAAACCAATAATAGTTAAGAACAACAAGAAAACTATAATTATTATCCAATCAACATTGTTTATTATCATAAAAGCGTGTTTTAGAACAGAAAGGATATCGCCCTTCTATTGTTTGACAAAAAGAGTTTAGAAAATTTTACTACAATCGTTTCAATAAATAAAAATATTTTCAGGATTGTTCAAAAAAGCATCTACACCTGGATCGTAATACCACGGTTCTGATTGAAGTGTTAATAGGGAAACGCTTCTAAGCCAATTTTTAAAATTCATCATATTGGGCATGTTCCCAACGCGAATAACCTCCATTTCTCTTGCTATTCTTACTGTTTCAGCCAGACGTTTAGAGTGTTCCGGCATACTAATCGTCAACTCATCATTTATCGTGTTTCGTTGATTTACATCAGAAAACAGAAGACAAAACTTTTCCAACTCAACACGGTATAATGCAGCCGGATCATCTGCAACAGCATTTTGCGCCTTATCAAACATAACCAAAGCGTTGTCGGCATATTCAGCAGTTACAAGATCAGGATTTGGGCTTTCACAACCTTGATGCACATTACGGGTATTAATTTCATTATGCATGAAATTGAAATACTCCCTCATATGAGGTGCTGCTTCCCCATAGTAGGCATCCATGAATTCATCTATAAGTTTTTCCACATCAGCATCAGGTTCCCAAAACAGTACTCCCTGCACAAAAACGAACAGATCGGTAAAACTTGTAGGAACTACACACTGAACGATTCCCTTAATTCCATTAGAAGCATAAAAATTCATTTTATCAACCATGGCATAAAAGCTCCCGAAGGGCTCATACCATACCCTGTAGCCTCTGGGATAATCATAGATATACATGTTTTCAGGACATTTTTCTATCCAGCCTTGTAGCTCAGCAAAACCCTGGCTATTCTCAGGGCAGTCCAAGCCATGGCTCTGGCATGGTGTTTGAGGAGGGTAGGGGCAATACATAACCATAACGTTTGGATCAGGCATCACTCTCTCGGGAGGGCGTGAGGTAGCCTCCGTGTAAGCGAGTGTCAATATTTTTTTCCCGGGGTACTTCTCGTTTACCACCCGGGCATTGTAATTGACATAGTCCATCAGCCTATCGGTCATATGATCTCCGGGTATTGCATCAAGAGCTTTGCAATTGCTGCACTGGCACCAACTATTCGATCTGCCATCGCCCTGAGTGACAACAAAAGATGTTCTATTTTCCTGCTTTTCAATCAAATGGAGTAGCCTTTCTGCTCCCGCTTTACGCATCTCCTCGTTCGACAAGCATAAGTGTCCAGGAGGTCCCTCACCGGGCTTAACTCGCTCACCACTCTTGTTCAAGGCAAAATACTCTGGATGCTCTTTTCCGAAAATACGGTATGGCATCATAAAACTGGCTGAATGTACCCAGTTTCTCTCCCCGGGAGCACCTAAATCACCGTGATACCCCATATCATCATTGGGGGTATACCCCAATTTCATACTTGGCGTAATTCCCTTGAAGTAAACATCATACTTAAATATTGTCCTTAGGTCATAATGAGGCTTAATAGCGAGATGCAATTCGGGTATTTTAAGCTTGGATTTGCTTGGAATAATTTCGCAATCCTCCGCGTAAAATTTCACGCCCACCTGTTTTAAAAGTTCATATACCCCGTAAACTGTGCCTAAATCGCGCCATCCACATATAGCTCCCTTATTATCAGCAATGTTAATTACAAATCCATCCTCACCTATAGGGCCAAGCTCTTCTCGCGAAATCATTCCGGAACTGACTGCTAACTCACCAATCGCGATAGTTCCATCGGGTACCTTGGAGCTGTCAACCGTGATGACTGACAGCTCTTTACCCGTTATTTTATTTAAGTAGCTTGCCAGCTCCTCAGCTGCAAACTTTTCCCTATACGATGCTGTTGTTGACACAGCAATTGTTGTTAATTCATCCTTGCTTAGGCTGATTTTCGACTTGCCGTCACCAATACCGGTAGTACAAGATGCTATCGTGATGAGGAGAGTCATGAAAAACATAAAAGCTTTTCGATCAATTTTTAAAGTTTTCATTTCATGAAATATTATTTAATATTGTATGCATGTTACTTGTTGTAAGAATCAGCAGGTTTATGTATAGTGTGTTCAAATATCCATTATGGATTTACGCTATGTTAAAAATAGTAAAAATTCTTATCTGACTTACAGTAGGAATAAATTCTCAGGTTTATCAATTAAAATATCAACTGCAGGATCATTATACCATAATTCATTTTGCAACCGTATTGGTGATACCTGATGAATCCAATCTTTAAAAGTAATTCTTCCTCCTACATTAATCATTTTATGTTTTTTAGCTATTCTAACCATTTCACCAAATCGCTTAGCATGTACAGAAAGGTCAATCGAAAGATTGTTTTTCATAATATTTCTTTGATCAATATCAGCCCAAAGAACACTGAATTTCTCGAATTCCACACGAGATAAAAGAACTGAATCATCTGCAACTGCTTTCTGTGCACGTTCAAAAATTTTCAGGGCTGAAGCTGAAAATTCAGGAGTAACAAGTTCGGGATTTGATTTTTCAGAATGTTGATGTACATCACGAACATCAATTTCGTTATACATGAAATCAAAGTATTCCCGGATGGATGTGGCAGCAGCTCCATAATAAGCTGACATGAATTCATCAATTAGTGCTTCAACATTCGAGTCGGGTTCCCACAGCAAATGTCCCATAACGTATATAAATAAATCTCGAAAATTTGCGGGGACAACGCAAAAGGTAATTCCACGAATATTATTGGATGAATAATAATCCATCTTGTCAACCATCGCATAGAAACCACCAAAAGGCTGATACCATCTGAAATAATTTCTCGGATAGTCGAAAATATACATGTTGTTAGGATACAGGGAAAGCCAATTTTCAATATCTTTTTTTGCCCATAAGTTATTTATACAATCTAACCCATGACTATGACATTCTCCGTCATAATTAGGTTCGGGGCGATGTAATGGACAATACATAACCATTACATTAGAATCTGGTGCAACTCGCACCGGTGGGCTTGCGGTTGCTGATGTATAGGCCAATGTAAGTATTTTTTTCTCAGGAAATTTTTCAGTTACTTTCCTTGCATTATAATTAACATAATCCATGAGGCGGTCAGTCATGTGAACACTTGGCTTAGAGTCAAAAGCCTTACATTCATCACACTGACACCAGTTCGTTGGTCCGCCATCCCCTTGAGTAACGACAAAATAGGATCTTTCTTTTTGCTGTTCGACAAGCAATAATAAACGTTCTGCTCCCGTTTCACGCATCTCCATATTTGACAGGCACAAATGGCCGGGAGATCCAGTTCCAGAATATCTCTGTCCATTATAATTAAGTGCAAAGTACTCTGGGTGGTCTTTACCAAATTTTCGAAATGGAATCAAATAACTTGCAGAATGAACCCAGTTTCTTTCACCCGGTGCCCCAAGATCACCATGATATCCTAAATCATCATTAGGAGTATATCCAAATTTAAGGTAGGAGTGAAACTCAGGATAGTAAACATCCATTTTAAAAATTGACCTCAGTTCATAATGAGGCTTAATAGCGAGATGCAATTCGGGTATTTTAAGCTTGGATTTGCTTGGAATAATTTCGCAATCCTCCGCGTAAAATTTCACGCCCACCTGTTTTAAAAGTTCATATACCCCGTAAACTGTGCCTAAATCGCGCCATCCACATATAGCTCCCTTATTATCAGCAATGTTAATTACAAATCCATCCTCACCTATAGGGCCAAGCTCTTCTCGCGAAATCATTCCGGAACTGACTGCTAACTCACCAATCGCGATAGTTCCATCGGGTACCTTGGAGCTGTCAACCGTGATGACTGACAGCTCTTTCCCCGTTATTTTATTTAAGTAGCTTACCAGCTCTTCAGCTGCAAACTTTTCCCTATGCGATGCTGTTGTTGACACAGCAATTGTTGTTAATTCATCCCCATTCAGACTAATTTTTGACTCTTTGCCTCCAATTCCGTTTGCACAAGATACTGACAGCACACACAGTAGTACTACTATACAATGTTCCGTCCTTAGTTTAAATAATGAGTGTCTCACGTTTCTGGTTTATTTGTAATATGTTTGTTTTGCTTTTCCCAGTAATTCAATTCCTCCAATTATCCTGTCCCTGTTCTCCTCGATTGTTGGCCTCCAAAAAGTTTGCAAGAATCCAAGTAATCTGCTATCATCTATCTGTTTTTTGCCGAAAGCAACCGTGCTTCCAATACTTCCAGTGTTATAGTCGTGATAACTTCCGGTGGGTATCTGATCGAACCCGTGTTTTTCCAGATCAAGGTATGCTTTAACTCGCTCTGTTTCAGGATCAAGTTCTTCCCCGTAAAACCAATTCCCCTGGACAACGGATTTAGGCATATGCTTAAAAAATTGTTCGGGTTCGTTCCACAACATGTAATCCGGCCAGATCCATGCGCGTGAACCGCTTTTTTCGACCTCTTCAACCAGGAAAAGGAAATCATTCCACCACGCCTCATTTTTTCGTATCACTATATGTTTTTGATACCTTTGATGCCCTATGCTCTCTTCATCCATACCAAGGTGGAACAAAGAGGGGGTGTCAAACAGTGTCGAGACCTCCTTTATGAGGTCTGAGCAGACTGTATAATATGTTTCCGTAGACACCATCCTGGAATACTCTCTCAGCCATGTGTCGTGACCGGCAGAAAAGTTTAATTTTGGAACCGGTTCGATACCCAATGCTCTTATTTTTTTCAGTTCCTGTTTTAGTCGTGTGGTGCTCCAAGCATTATTTACTGCAATTTCAGGATGGCTTTCATACTTCACCGCATCGCCCAGATCTATCACCACCATATTTACACCCTGCTTAGCCATTAAATCAATAGCGTCATTCCATAAAGCTTCACTTAATTCCAGGTTTGGCCTGAAACCACGAAAGGGCCTATGTGGTGAAATAAATTCCTCCCACATATTGAAGCTAAGATGTAGTAAACAGGCCCAAATTTTATTGTTTTTGCCAAGATTGTTCATAATTATTTTCTGTTAGATGATAACTACAAAAAGACAGGCTGGCCTGTTTCGATACTCTCGTAACAAGCATTCATCGCCTCTATTGTTTTTTTATGCCACATTAAATTTATCATAGGTGTGTTATTCTCTCTTACACAATGAATAAATTCATCCATCATTCCAATCCATTCGTCAAAATAGGTGTACTGGACAGTATATCTGTCGTTGGGTGCACCGTTGTGATATACGTTAGGCCCAAAACAGTCAGCCAGCATTACTCCTTTCTCTCCGGAGATGTTGAAATTAACTTCCATCCGTTTTGGAAATACTTCCCAACCGGGCCCGGGCACTACAAGCCGCTCTTCCAATCTCGACCATGAAGGATCGAGGAGAAAACTAACGCCATTTTTCATTTTGCCATTTACCAAAATGATGTCTTCAACCTCTAGTTCCTCTCGAATATTTGGACCGACCTCTGCAAAAATATAGTCGAATTCACTTTGGGTAAGCCATCGAATCATATCGAATATGTGTGGATGATCGCACAAGGCACCGCCCCTAAATCGCGTGTTGTTTGAATTTAGAGGAACTCTTTTTCCGTAGCTTTCTTCCGGTACTCCTTGCCATGGAAATGCCCAGACGGGAGAGAGTGTTATATTAGTAGCATTTATTCCGGATACTACTCCCAATTGATTTTCTGAGAAAAGCTTTTTCATTCTGTTTACCACGGGATTATAGTGCATTTCAAGTTCAACCTGGCATATTATGCCAGATTCCTCAACGAGTTTAATCATCTCGTCATATTCATTCATATCAAATGTAGGTATCTTCATTGATAATATATGAATACCCCTTTCTGCACACATCCTGAACTGTTCCAAATGCCTGCTGTTTCCTGAGGCCATTACTACCGCCTCGATATCTGAGTGTTTTTCAAACATCTCTTCGTCACTCATGTAGCAGGGCACATCATAACCGTATTTATAAAATATATCCCTTACTTTTTCCGATTCAGCGGAAACGGCTACCCATTCAAACCCCGGATTGTCGTTGAGTGTTTGAAAATATTTGCGTGTATGTCCGTGTGTTAAGGAGAGTATTGCAATTTTGATTGGTTTCATATTTATACTTTTTATTCAACTTTTACCTTCAATTTATTGAAATTGGACTTAAGAGCACTTTCTACCAATCGTGATAAATGATTGTGTTGTTTAATTAGATTTTCGGACTGAGTCGGATCTTTCAGGTGTTGAAAAGCTGCACGTACCCACTCTACTTGAAATTCATCCATTCCAAACAATTCGTTATCCACATCTTTATATCCCATGTCTCCATTCTCTGTAAATGCATAGATTGAACTTTGAGGAACTTGTGTGTCTACGACAATGTCGCTTGCAACACCTCTACGGGCAATAATCTCATGCCTCTCGATTAAGGGTTTACCGGCCGGTGCTTGCACGCCTATCTCGACACTGCCTATCGTCCCATTTTCCAACTTTACTATTATATTCCCTGCTAAACCGTGGCTAAGAGTAGCATGGAGATACGCTATTCTGCTGCCGGTTATAAATTCGCAAAGGTCAAACTCACGATACATTAACGCATTCAAGCTCCAGATTTTTGGGTCTCCTAAACTGCAAAAACGCAACATACTGACATTTTCGACGACTTCATCTGAAACAATTTTTTTTAGCTCTGTGAACTTCCTGTTGTGTCGCCATGAAAGCAGAGGTATGTCTTTGTTGTTCAGTTTCTTGTCCAAAAACTGCCATCCGGGCAACAAGTTATATTCACTGTCGTCCTTAACCTCGTACTTGCGAGCTAGTTTGTTCGTTGCCTCCTTTATATAATTCACCATATCTTTTTTTTGTTTAATCCATGTACTACAAGCATTTAACACGCGGTCTGTATTTTTTAATATAGCTGGCATTAATTTCATCCCCTCCCGGGACATTAGCGCTTGACCAAACTGGGGGAGTTATCCCCCGTTTCACGCATTTTTCTATCGTGATAATTTCAAGCAGATGTGCTACGTAAAAATCAACTATGTTGGATACCGGTCCAAATGGCGTATCAAAACCATCTATTTTTAACAAGGCATCTCCAACCGGATTATAATCATCAATGCAGACATCGGCAATGTCAAACAAGTTTTTTTTGTTGGGATGGCGTATAACATGATCTTCAGGCATTTCATTCTGCCAGTATGAGGAGCTTACAGCAATAACTACAGCTCCTTTTTCTTTGGCTTCAAGTGCAGCATCAATGGTAGCCGGGTTTATCCCGATATTGTGGAAAATAATAAACGGTTCCCCTTTTTGTATCTCGTAATATTTTACAATAGCGCTTCCATAATTTACAGTACGTTCCAACTCCAGGTATTTTAGCGCCTGGTTAAATACCGATAGTCCTGTCTCCATGATTGGATTGATATTAGCCAATCCACCGGCACGGAAGAACATCTCTCCCATTACCAGCGTTGTATGCCCTCCTCCTCCGTAAACATGGATCAACTGATCACGTTCAATAGCACCAACCATTAGGTCAGTTGCCTTATCAATATTTTCTGCTTGGTTACTCTTTACCTTATTCAGCAATTCAATTGCCTTGTCGAGAAAACCTAAATCGTTGATTTCCATTTTATAGTCTTTTTATAATTTAATTTTATATTTTTCGTCAAGCACTTCACCATATGCCTCGCCAAGCATATCCCACATTTCGAGAGCACGTGGCGCAGCCAAAACAGTTCCATGCCCTCCCCTGTAAGTCCATGCGAATAGGCTTTCAACACCCATATTCTTGTAGAGGTTTACAATCTCCTTTATCTCTTCCAGCCTTTCCGGTTCATTGTAGTAATTCATGATCCATCTTTGCGGCTCCTTATCATGTTTTCTTGCCGTATCCACCGTGCGTTGTGTTATTGATTTGAAATAGCTGCGAGGCAGGCTATAGTTCAATATGGTAGTGCTGAACACATCAAAAACATCGCTTTTAGCCACTTTATCCCAATTGTCATAACCCCGGTTTTCTTTTACATAATAGGTGTTTATGGTTGCATGCACACAACAGGTGATTTTACTGTTGGGGCGGATATTTTTGATTCTTTTAGATGCTTGCACCAATATATCAAGCGCTACGTTTTCTCGAAACTCAATGACCTCTTTTGTCAAAATTTTCGGCATCTCGTAACCATACAGCTCTTCAAATTCTTTTTTACAAATAGGACAACGGCACGCCCAATCATCTCCAGGTCCACCTGTAATAGAAGCATAGCTTTTAGGCAATGCGTAGTGAGGTTCGTCCCAAAAGAATCCGTCTGCGTCTACCTGTGTTGCCAGTTTTTCACAAATACCGTAGAAGTAATCTCTGAAAGCCTTTGTGTTAAAGCACGCTGCGGGCAACGGTTCGTCGGTGAAAGCAGATACCTGGCGGTTTTTCACATTATTAGTCAGGAAATTACTGGGTGGCTCGCCTCCAAACCATTTTCCTATACCCCAAGTGTCTAAGTATACCTTCATACCCAGGTCTTTAGCGACCTTCGTAATTTTTATTATGTTAGGAAACCAGAAATCGATATCAAACTCCGACAAAGCTAAAATTACAGCATTGCAGTTGTGTTGAATCATCTCTCTAAAGTCTTTCTCCGCATGTTCGGGATAATTTAACCCGTAATAACTTACACCTGTTTCTTTTACAGCCATTTGATTTATTTTTTAGAAGTTGTGAATATTATTTTTAGATTTTTTCTGCTTCTTCAGCAACTATTTGTATGCGCCTGTTGGTACATCATTATGTCTTTAACTATGGATAGATATCTGGACGTACTTGCCACTCATGTACTCCGGTGTTTTGATATTTTTTGTTGGGAATATCCCAGCCAATTTGCCTCAGATGACGCATGCCCATAGTACCGTTGACTGATGTGTATGGGGTTGTTGACCATGTAGCCTGTGCTCCGTACATCATGATATTTAATAGTTGATTGTAAGAGGGTGAGTGCCAGGTTGTACATAGCAATCCATCCAGGTCAGTTTTTACCACGGTTTCACCTAATGATTTTATATTCTCAACATTATTCCAGGGACATGCCAAAACCTGGAATCCCTGTTTTTTAAAGTAAGGCATGGTAGGCCATGTCTCGTTCTCTTTGGGTGAACCGTATTGCCAGTCACAAATAATAATATCTTTAGGTAGTGCATTAAGCACACCATTCATGCGTGGGGTACCGTTAGCCACATATCCTTTCCATCGTGGGTCGTTACTTTGAATAAGCATATCGTGCCACATCATCATCCGACAATTCTTCTCTGCTAACAACTTGTGGAAAAATGTAAGATGATCGATCAGAAGTGCTTTATAATCTGAGTGTCGACATGAGCGGCACTCAGCAGCGCCATCTGCTTCATCTCCTCCGATGTGATAGTATGGGGGATAATCAAAAGCTTCAAGAGTTTCAAGTACAATGTCAGTCAACAGTTTGCGTGTGGCTGGATTACTTAAACACCATACCCATCCGTTCGGCTCGAAAAGTGATTGAAATTCAGGGAAAAAATCCAGCGGGGCATGCTTTCCTGATCCTCCTCTGCTACCTGAGGCATGTCCAAAAATATTTAGTTGTGGGATCAGTGTCACTCCCAATTCTTTACCAAGCTTAACCAAACGACGGATATCACCGGGAGTTGCTGAATATTCCTGCCAATTAAATTCGGGGTGCGAGGCGAAGGGGAATGTGGCCCAAAATTCGATAATTATATGGTTAAATTTATAATAAGAGGCCCACCTTATGTATTGCTCTATCTGAATAGTCTCCGTTTCTGGAAACCAGCATAGGTGCAAACCTCTGAATGCCATTGCCGGGGCATCATCAATTTCAGTTTCAGGTATACTGTAATTCGTGGATTCCCCTGTGCTGCTGTGCACCTCTGCTAACTGTCGAAGGGTATTGCATGCGTAGCGAATACCTGCAAAATTTGAAGCTGACAATGTAATTAAAGAACCAGCTGCTTTTATTTTATAGGCTTCTCCATCGGGTGCATCGGTTTTTTGTGTCACACTAACTGCTGGTGTTACATTGAAATACTGTTTAAAGAGATCTGACGTCTTATGTTTTGCATGATTATCCGCATTTTTCAGTTCGATTTTCACCGTCAATTGATTGTCAAAAATCACTTCCCTATCATCATTCAGTTTGATGTTTTTAGGCCTCGGAATAAATCGTTTTAATAATATGGGATCAGTATCGTTTTCTATAATTTCTCTATTTTTTGATTCATCTATTTTTTTTAACAGATCAATCTCTGGTAGCTTAACGGCACTAAAAGCAGTGCCGGCTCCGGCTGCCGCTATGCCTGATAAAAAGGTGCGACGAGAGAATGTTGTCTTGTTGTTCATTGTTCGTTTTTTTATTGTTGATATACTTTATTCAATTCCCCAATGCGCACTCCAATTTATTTTTTCTTAAAAGATCTCTTCGCTTCTCCAGTTAAATCGATAGCTTTTAGAATAGTTGGCTCGAATCTCACGGTGGTAGGCATCCAGAATGTTTGCATAAAGCCCATTAGGCGAGAATCTGAAATATGCTTGGAACAAAATTCTACTGTGTTGCCTATGTTTTTCGGATTTAATGCCTGGAAATTTTTACCCGGAACGGCATGAAAACTACCCGTAGGAATTTGATCGTATCCTTCAGCTTCCAAATCAAGGTATGCTTTGACGTAAGTATGTTTCGGATCGAGGTCTTCTCCATAATACCAATTGCTCTGTATTACAGACTTTGGCATCATTTTGAAAAACTGTTCGGGGTAATGCCACATGTAATCCGACCAGACCCAAGGTCGAACGTTCTTTTTCATTGCTTCCGAAATATAAAAAAAGAGATCACTCCACCAGAGTTCGTTTTGTCTGATAACAATGTAATCAAAATGTTTTTGGTGATTATAATCTTCCTCATCCATCCCAAAATGGATAAATCTAGGGGAATCGAAAATCTCAATGGCTTCAGCAATCAGATCTTTACATACTTTGTAATATTGAGGAGTCGATACCATTTTCGAATATTTGCCAAGCCATGCGTCGTGAGTTGCGGCAAAATTCAACATAGGTATAGGCTCTATACCTTGTTTTCTGATTTTTTCCAACTCTTCTCTTAATCTTTCAGGAGTCCATGAATTTTTAAGAGATATTTCCGGGTGGCTCCTCCATAAAACAGAATCGTCCAGGTTAATTACAACCATATTGATCCCATTATTTACCATGGATTTTATTGCATTGTCCCAGACTGATTGGTCCGGTTCAAATTCCGTTCGTAAACCTCCCCAACTTTTTATTCCTCCGGCGAAATTAAATGAAAGATGCATTAAGCATGCCCATATTTTTTCACCTGGAGGTGTAGAAGGTATATTTATTGTTTTTGAGGGAAGCGTCTGCGATATTAATGTATTGGGTGTTAGACCCACCACAGCTGCCGCTGATAATTGTTTAATAAAATTTCGTCTGTTCGTCATACCTGTTGAGTTATGTGGGAATTATTATTAATCGATTGCCTATAAGACCAATTTTGACTGAACTCAAATTTGAAGATGTTAGTTAGTCGAAAAAAATTGTTTCGACTAACTAACATCTTGTGCTTTTAATATCCTGGATTTTGATCTGTTATCGCCTCGTTATATTCGTATTCATTAATGGGAATCGGGAAAAGGAATTTTCCATCGTGTATATTTACTCCTCTCATTTGCTGGATAATTTCTCGAGCTTTATCTTTGCCAAGCCGTCTTATGTCAAGCCATCTTTTTCCCTCTGCAAGAGTTTCGTAACCCCTTTCCTGAATACATAATTCAACAAATGAATCCACGGTATAATCCGCAATGTCAAAATCAACCGGTGATTCCACGTTCGAAGGATAACCATATGCTCTTCTGCGCACTTTGTTTAGAGCTTCCATTCCAGAAGCCGTAGGACTATTGTTTGCCCTACAAGATGCTTCAGCGTGGATCAACAAGAGGTCTGCATACCTATATAATGGATAGTCGTTCGAGGGTGTTAACGAACCATAAGCATTAAATTTTTTACAAAGGATTGTTCCTGGGTCGTATCCACTATATGGGTACCACCCATATATTTTTCTCAAATCATTGTTGTCCCAATTTTTGTTTTGGGTATAGTTCTCATTACTGGTTACGGCATAATATCCATCATAGCCCACGTAGGGAACTTTAACGCCGTGTAAATAGCGAGGGTAAGCCCAAGGCCGGTCATTATTGTATTTTATGTAAAAGATTTCTTCGGATGAATTTGTAATAGCCGCACCAAATAATTTCTCAAAATCTTCTGGTTCAGAAACCTCCACTAATGAGTATTTCCCTGATTTTATAACTTCATCAGATTTCGAAGTAGCTTTGTCATACTGACCCATATAAAAATAAACATCAGCTAAAAGGGCTTTTGCTGACCATTTGCTTGGATGGCCGGATATTGTCGGAGAATCAGGTAAACCACTTTCAGCGGCTATTAAATCAGAAACAATTAACTCGTATACTTCTGTAACAGAAGACCTCGGAACATTGTATTCGCTAAGATTCTCTTCTGTTTTCAGAGGAATAGCCCCCCAATTCCTTACTAAATGGAAATAGGTTAATGCCCTAAGAAACTTAGCTTCTCCAACATATTTGTTTTTGTCAACATCATTTAATATTCCACCTTTAGGTACATTCTGTATGATTAAATTTGCATTCCGAACACTTCTGTAAAAGTTGGTCCATGCTCCCTGTGCACGTGTGGAATTTTGTGTATTTAGTACTACATCATGTTTGCCTGCATTTTCCCAACTGGCTCTTCCCGCCATAAAATCAGATGAGGTTTCAAGTAGTGAAATATATTCCGCTGCAAACGTGGATCTAAGAGGATCATATATTGCAGCCACCCCTGCCTCCACTTCACCTGCAGTATTATAAAAGGTTTCAACCGCCAATGCTTGTGGATTTTCTTTCAGAAGATCGTCGCAAGTTGTAAATACTATTGCAACTAAACAAAATAATAATATTTTTTTCATGTCATTATTTTTTAAAAACTAATATTTACTCCAAAAGTGAATGTTTTTGCCGTTGGATATGAATGGTGATCGATACCCTGAGCAAAAGAGCTTGAGCCTCCCATCCTGAATACTTTGTCAATGTCCTCAGATTTTGCGCACTAACATATATCTTTACACCTTGTAAATATTTTACACTCCATTTGTTAATAGGCAGATCGTATGCTAACTGAATGTTTCTTAACCTCAAGTATGAACCGTCTTCCACTATTCTGTCTGAAAACTTCATTCTTTGTGTTCTCGTAATTTTGGGATATTTCGCATTTGGATTTTCATTCGTCCAATGATCGTAATAG
>ENA-UOOI01002108-UOOI01002108.1-fermentation-metagenome-genome-assembly--contig:-NODE-2108-length-18279-cov-18.159460_pt1 | contig 18279 bp, 18 predicted proteins | sample MGYA00245779_ERZ724027 | MGnify/ENA primary metagenome ERZ724027 (study PRJEB28704, sample SAMN03018318) | fermentation metagenome | biome: anthropogenic terrestrial biome; feature: soil...
TTTATTCTTCTCTTTAATGTTGGCTATAATTCTCATACTTAGCTATAAAAACAAATATTGCTTAGCTAGCTATCTGAAATTTTTCCAACCTCTGTAGATTTAGAAAGTGTCATAAAGCCATATAGTACAAGCACTTAAGGCACTTCTTTATGTCATTGAAAAGCAGAGAACCAAAATTTTTGATTTTGTGTGAATCGCTTTCACAGAGTGCGATGGGGGGGTGTTAGCAATGAAAGAAAAAAACGATTCTTGATGTTTTTTGGAGTTGGATTAATTCTATAAAAAGCATATGTCTTCCAAAATCAAGATTTGGAAAGGGCGTAGATTATGACTTGAATAATCTTCAGTCATCTTCATATAAAAAATAAATAGTACACTACGGTCATTTTCATAAATGACCGTTTATTTTTATTCATAATATATCTGATAGTTTATAGTTTACAAAGTTTATACAATATAAGTTATTTTAGAATTTTTTAAATATGTGTAATGAAATTAGGGTTTATACGTATTAACATATGATGAATTACTTAGCTGGGTAAAAGATCGAAGAAAGGGGGATTTTAAAATATATGGAGCAAATTAAATTAATTAATGCTTTAGATGAAAAAAAATCTAGAAATACAGATTTTACTTATATTTTTGAAACCTACTATAAGAGAATTTACAACTATATATATTACCGGATTAATTGTAATGAAGAAGCAGAAGACTTGACAAGTGAAATATTTGAAAAAGCAATGATTAAAATCAACACGTATAGTGAAGATAAATCTCCTTTTGAAGTATGGCTTTTCGCTATAGCAAGAAACGTAATAAATGATTATTTTAGAAGATTAAAAAAGCATAAAGCGTTTTCTATGGATAAATTGAAAAGGATAATATCCACGGAAAAGAATCCGGAAGATGTATTTGTAAAATCAGAGACTAATGATGAACTTTTAAAAGCACTAAATATTTTAAATACAAAAGAAAGAAATATTGTAGCATTTAAATTTGGAGCAAGTTTAAAAAATAAAGAAATTGCAGAAATTATTGGTATTACAGAAAGCAATGTGGGGGTAATACTCTATAGGACAATGAAAAAGTTAAAAAAAGAATTGGAGAGAGAGGTATAGATATGAACAAAAAAAATATTGAGGATAAATTTTCTGTGAATATGGATGCTTATCTTAATGGAATACAAAATGTTGATGAATCAAACAATGAAGAATTCAATGAACTTTTAGAAATGGGCAAAACTTTAGCAAATAAAGATTTCAGTGAAAATAGTAATAAAGAAGTTGTTTTTAATAGAACGTTAAAAACTATAAATGAATATAAGGAAGGTAATGTTATGAAAAAATCAAATAGAATAAAAAAGACAGTTGCTGTAGCAGCGGTATTTTTAGTAGTGGGTGGTGTGTTTACCAATACTTCTTTAGCTAAAGGTTTAGCAGAAAAAGTAATAAATAAAATATCTTTGGGACATATAACAGTGGAGCAATCAGAAAGTCCTTCAGAGATGGTGGTTCCAACCAATTTGGAAGGCAAAGTCTTTGATAAAAATAAAAATCCTTTAACAGTGATTACAAAGGATACTGGAAAAATATATACAAAATTAGGTGAACAGATTGTCGATATTAAAGATGGAAAGATAGTAACAGCAACTGAGGCAAAAGCTGAAGACGAAAAAATTGAGAAAAATATGCTAGTAATTAAAGATTCCAGCAGCTTAAATAAATATACTTGTTCTGATGTTAAGATGCCTTCATATTTACCAAAAGGTTATAAATTTGATAGAGCAGAATTTTATAAAGGTAAAGATGGAAGCGTAAGTAAAAAATATATTGATTTATATTTTACTAATGCAAAAGCAGAAAAATATATTTATATGCAGCAAAGGTTTGCTGACGAAGAAACTAAATATGAAACTGGAACAGATGGAAAAATTGAGAAGGTGAAAGTTAATGGTAAAGATGCAGTAGTATCTGATAACAGAAGCATGGATTGGGAAAATAATGGGGTACTTTATAATTTATCAGGCAGAGGAGCATTTGGAAAAGATGAATTGATAAAAATTGCAGAGTCTATTAAATAAACAAAATTCTTGACATCAAATGAAGTTATGGCTTACATTCATTGGATAAACAAATTTTATAAGAATAAGCATAATGCTGCGAAAAAGTGAATGTTTTCACTGAAGTAGAGCAGTGTTATGCTTTTTGTTATTTCCTCTTGGGTCTTTTGCCTCATTAATAGTTGACTACTCAACTATATTGTGTTATTTTATCTAATGAAAGGGGTAAAATAGCATTGGATGATAGAGCACAAACTTTAATTAAGTTAACTAACAATATATATAGATGTACCCAGGTTTATATTGATAAAAAACTAAAAAAATACAATCTCACCACAGGTACATATCCTTATCTACTGGTATTGAGTAAAAAAGAAGGTATAAGTCAAAGTGATATAAGCAGAGAACTTAATGTAGACAAATCCATGTCTGCAAGAACTATTAAAAGACTGATATCCTTGGGATATATAAGAAAAGAGGAAAATAAGGAAGATATAAGGGCCTATAGGCTTTATATAACGGATAAGGCAAGAGGGGTAATTCCTGAAATACTGGAAACTATTCATAATTGGATTGATATTTTAATAGAGGGCAATGATAAAAACAAAATTAAAATATCTATGGAATTTTTAGAACAGATTTTAGAAAATGGTAAAAAATACAGGCGTGAAAACTGTGAAAGGATGAAGAAGAATTGAACAACACTAAAAATGAAACCTATAAAAAGAGATGGATAATTTTATTTACTGTTATTTCAGCCACTTTTATGGCCACATTAGATGGAAGTATTGTGAATGTGGCCCTTCCTAATATGTCAGACAAACTAGGTGTCAGCATGGCAGGTATTGAGTGGGTTGTCACCAGTTTTTTTATAACTATTGCAGCTACCATTTTAATATTTGGAAGACTTGGCGATATAAAAGGCAAAATGAAGGTATTTAAGTTTGGAGTAGTGGTTTTTACATTAGGTTCTTTTTTATGTGGGCTTACACATTCACTGCCTTTACTTGTAGCTGCTAGGGTTGTACAGGCAGTAGGAGCTGCTGCTACCATGGCTACCAATCAGGGAATTATAACTCATGTTTTTCCAAGCCATGAGAGAGGAAGAGCCCTTGGAATGGTGGGAACCTTTGTTGCACTTGGTTCTATGGCAGGTCCGCCTATTGGGGGGTTAATTGTCTCTGCTGTAAGTTGGGAATATATATTTTTAATTAATGTACCTATAGGAATAATTGTATTTACTATGGCAATGAAGGTATTACCTAAATCTCATAGCGTGGCGGAAGAAAAAATTGATGGAAAAGGATCTGTTTTATTTACTGTATTTATAGTACTTTTATTTGGAGCACTGCTTCAAGGGCAGAGCATGGGATATAACAATCCCCCTATGATGGGTGCTTTTATTATTTCATTTATATCTTTTGTCATATTTATTATTGTGGAAAACAAAATACAAGTTCCACTGCTGGAGCTTGGAATCTTTAAGAACAGTTTGTTTTCTATAAGTATAATATGTGCTTTTATTTCTTTTACTGCAATTGGTGCTTCAAATATAATACTGCCCTTTTATTTTCAGGACGTATTAAAACTTTCACCGGCTGCAACAGGATTATTTATGATGGTGTCTCCTGTAGTGTTATCCATAGTGGCTCCCATCAGTGGATACATGTCAGATAAGGTTGGCTCAGAGATACTTACCTTAATTGGGCTTTCTTTTACAAGTGTGGGTTTGTTTTTAATATCCAGTTTAAATGAAAAGTCTTCCTTGATTATCTTGGTAGTGTACATAGTGGTTATGACTTTGGGAAATGGTATGTTTCAATCTCCAAATAATTCACTGGTTATGTCAACTGTACCCAAAAACAAACTTGGTATAGCAGGAAGTGTAAATGCACTTATAAGAAATCTGGGAATTGTACTTGGCACATCTGCTGCTACTTTGCTTTTGTACAATAGAATGAGTTACAAGATTGGATACAGGGTAGTGGACTATGTTAAGGGAAGAGATGATGTATTTATCTATGGAATGAGGTGGGTATATATATCTGCTGGAATTATGTGTGTTATAGGAGTTATAATCACAGCTTTGAGATTCTATAACAATAAAGGAGATAAGATGAAACCTAAAATAAAAAAATCAAAAACACTAGAAGATAATGCAATTTGACATATTACTTGGAGGGAAAGAATATAATAAGGGTGAAAGTCTGTATATGAAAGGAATTTAGAATGATTTACTTTAGGTATCCCAGTAAATACAAGTATCCCTTTGAGGCAAAAAGGTCTTATTACCGCAATGATACCAATAAAAAAGGCTCTGAAAAGGTTGTAAAACTTCAGGAGCAAAATCTTCACCCTGATAATTTTAGTATGAAATATCCCTTTATAGATCCTTTAAATTGTAAAGGAAGCGGCGTGGACAAAGTTAATAATGAAATTATAAATCAGGTAAGCGAACTTTTTAAAAGTCAAGTCCTTCAAATTGGAGTTGTAGATTTTAACGAAGTTATGGGAAATTATGAAGTAATGTTAAATAAGAATGGTATTTTAAGTATATTATTTAGTATGTATACTTATGTAAATAGGGCTGCTCATGGTTTTACTCTCTATTCTTCCATGACTGCCAATGTAGCAACTGGACAAATTTATAGCTTCAGCGATCTTTTCAACAGCAAAGTGTACTATAAAGGCTTCCTGGATCCCATAGCAAAGCAGTATATAAAAGAAAATAATATCACTTTAATTAATGAATACAATGGCATTACTGAAAATCAGCAGTTTTATTTGACTCCTGACAGTCTGGTGCTTTACTATCAAATTTATGAATATACACCTTATTATTATGGACTGTTTAAAATAGAAATTCCATATGACAAAATAACAAATATATTAAGTCCTGTTGGTCCTATCAATAAATTAATATAGAAATGATAATATTTTCAATAAAAGGGGTATTCTTATTTTAGATACCTCTTCTTGCTATATGTAAATATTTCCTATATCTATTCAGGAAAAAATATATATTAATATATTGATAGTATCTAAAAAAGATACTATAATATTTATATACATTTAAAATTATAGTTTAGGGACAAGCTCCCTTTAAGTGGTAATTATTTGATGAGAGTAAACTTTCAGTGTTTTAAAGGAGTAAAAAGCTTAATGATATTAAAAAAAATTGATAAAAATTACAACTTTATTTCCATATTTAATACACAGAGTGGATTTTATATGAGAACAGGAATATTGGATGACAGTGGAAAGGACACTGGGGTAGAAGTATTTCAATCTTCTTTTCCAGAACTTATAGATATAGGAATTATGGGACATTGTGTTCATGGAAAGTCTGGATTGTGTTTAAAGGCAGGGGTTCAATGTTATCAAAATGGCATGAATATACAGCAGGAGAATATGAGTCTTGAAAATTATATTAAAATAATAGATGAAATAAAAGGAAAAACTTTTCAGGTAGCCCTTGGAGGAAGAGGTGATCCAAACAAACATGAAAATTTTTATGAAATACTTGAGTATACAAGAATAAATAATATTGTTCCCAATTACACCACTTCAGGATTTTTGTTAAAGGACGAAGAGGTGCAGCTTACAAAAAAATATTGTGGGGCAGTGGCGGTTTCATGGTATTTTCACCAGTATACTAAAAAAGCTGTAGATATGTTTGTAAAATCTGGTATGAAGGTGAACATTCATTATGTATTGAACAGTACAAGTGTTGAAGAAGCATCTTATATGCTCTATAAAGATAAATTTCCAAGGGGGATAAATGCAGTTATATTTTTGCTGCACAAACCTGTAGGGCTTGGAAAAGAGGATAGGGTATTGAAATATGAAGATAAAACTGTACAAGATTTTTTTAAAAATATAATGTGGAAAAAATACCCTTTTAAAATAGGTTTTGATAGCTGCAGTGTACCTGCATTGATAAATTTTAATAGTAATTTTGACATACACAGTATTGATACCTGTGAAGCAGCCAGATGGTCTATGTATATTACTCCAGATATGAAAGCTCTTCCCTGTAGTTTTGATCAGGAATTAAAGTGGTGTGTAGAATTAAAAGATAAAAATATAGGTTATGCCTGGAACAGTAATGTATTTGAAAATTTCAGAAATAAATTCAAAAAATCCTGTCCGAATTGCAGGGAAAAGGTTAATTGCATGGGAGGGTGTCCTCTGTGCAGAAGTATTATATTGTGCAATAGAGAGGAAATGTATAAATTATGAAAATAAGAATGGATTTTGTTACTAATAGTTCTTCTTCAAGTTTTATATTGGGTGTAAAAGATAAGCTTACAAAAGAAAAAGTTTTAAATATGATGAAGGTACCGGGGGATTCACCTTTAAGAGAGTTGGCTGAGGAGTTTGCAGGAATTATTTATTCAAACTCATCAAAATTTAAATTAGATGAAATATTAGAGGATTATGGTTGTGAGGATATTTCAGAGTTACCAGATATGTATAAGAAAATAATTGGTAATGATGAATTTGTGTTTTATGAAGGTACTGTGTCAGATGAAATAAATAGTGTTTATAGTATTTTATGTAATATGGATTTTCATTATGAAGATGAAAATTTCATATTTTATAAGGAGGCTGGATATTAGAGAAGGTACGAATAGTCAATTTGGGGTATTGTCTATTCGTGTATATAAAATTTAACATGAACTGCCTTGCCAATAACCTTAAAAGAATCTTCTTCTAATTCTTCTTTAGATAAAGCTACAGGGTTATATTTGTGATTTTCCGGTAATATTATTAAGCTATCTCCGCATTTTAACACTCTCCTCAGTATAATACCCATGTTTTTAACCTGTATAAGCATTAATTTATTATCTTCTATATAATCCTGTTTGTGAATGCATACCAAATCATTTTTAAATATACGGGCATTTGACATGCTGTCATCTTTAACCTTGAAGAAGAAATAATCTTTAGAGAGTTCTTCTGGTTTGTCAAAATATTCATATCCGCTAATATTTTCAGCAATAAATAATGATGGATTATTTTTATTGGTTTGAAATATAGGAATCCTTGAGAGATAACTGGATTCCATTTTTTTTATATTTGTTACACCAATTAGGTAGTCTATTGAAACTTTGAAATAATCCGATAAAAGTTTTAGTGTTTCAATATTAGGCTGTAGTCTTCCAAGTTCATACTTTGATATATTTGCCTTGGTAAGATTTAAAATTGAAGCAATTGCCTCCTGGGTTAAATTGTTCTCTTCTCTGAGTTCTCTAAGTCTCATTGCAAAATTCATAATTGTACCAACTCCCAAGTATATTTTATAATAAATACAATAAAAACCATATTTTATTTCTAAAAAAGATATAATATTATAAAAGTTTCTAAAAAAGCTACTAGCGTTGCTCGAATTTTGTCTGAAATATCTCACCTGAAACTTTCAAATATGTTTTAGTGAATCTTACAAAAATGTAAGGTTCATATTTAGGTTGTAAGGTTTCTGTCATTGCTATAGTACTCATGAAAAAATACAATAAAGATAAAAAGGGCTATGCAATAAATTATAGAAAAAGGAGAAAGGCTATGAGCAACATATTGAAAGTTGAAAATTTAACAAAAATCTATGGCCAAGGGGAAAATAGGGTAGAAGCATTAAAAAATATATCTTTTACTGTAAATAGGGGTGAATTTATAGCTATAATGGGAGCTTCAGGCTCAGGAAAAAGTACCCTTCTCCACACCATAGGGGGACTTGACAGACCTACATCTGGAAAGGTGTACATTGATGGTGAAGATATATATAAACTAAATGAATCCAAGCTTGCCATATTTAGAAGAAGAAATATTGGTTTTGTATTTCAATTCTTTAACCTTATACCGGTTTTGGATGTAGAGGAGAATATATCCCTTCCTGCACTTTTAGATAAAGAGAAAGTGGATAAGAATTATTTAAATGAAGTAATAGCTATGCTTGGATTGAAAGACAGGATTAAACATCTTCCATCCCAGCTTTCAGGAGGACAGCAGCAGAGGGTTTCCATTGGCAGAGCTCTTATAAATAAGCCTGCCTTGATTCTGGCAGATGAACCTACTGGAAATTTAGATAGTAAAAATGGCAGAGAAGTTATAGAACTTTTAAAATTGTCTTCTAAAAAGTATAACCAAACTTTGGTTGTTATAACCCATGATATAAATGTGGCTGAACAGGCAGAAAGAATAATTAATATAAGTGACGGAGAAATAAAATGGAATGATTAAATGATGGGAGGTGATGGATAAATGAAAAATTATAAGGAAATAACAGATAAATATTTAAAACACAATAAAAAAAGAACGGCACTTACTATTTTGGGAATAATACTTTCTGTGGCTTTAATAACTTCAGTGGGACTTTTTATAAAGAGTCTGCAAAATTCATTTGTTGAAAGCACCATAAAGTCAGAAGGCGGCTTTCATGTGAAAATTTCAAATGTAAATAACGAAGATTATATTAAGCTGAAAAACAATGTTAAGATTGATACCATAGGCATTCAGGAGAATTGGCTGCAGTGCCGTTTAAAAGAAGGCAAAGAAATAGAAATTGATAGAGTGGATAAAAATGCTCTAAAGCTTTTGCCAGATTATTATAAACCTATTAAAGGAAAGTTTCCAGAAAAAGAAGGAGAAATAGCACTGGAAAGCTGGGTATTTAAATATATTGACAATTCCCCCGATATAGGTGATAGTATAAATTTAAAAACAGCTACAGGAGAAATAAAAAGTTTTAAGATTACAGGAATTATTCCCAATCAAGTTCAAAGCCAATACAAAGGTATTGCCCTTGGAATGACCTATTTAAATAAATTTAATGTGGAGAAGTCAACCTTATATTTAACCATACACAAAAGTGCGGGAATAAGTAACACTGCAGAGGAATTAAGTAATAGATTTAAAGAAAATTGTGTGAAAAATAGTCATCTGTTGAACTATTTGGGTGAAGGCAGTGATGATTTGAATAAAAGCCTTTATTCCATAGCTGCAATAGTAATAATTATTATTGTAATTGCCACCATAGCAGTTATATATAATTCATTTCAGATAGGTGTAATGGAGAGAATGAAACAATTTGGACTTTTAAGAGCTGTAGGGGCTACACCTTCTCAGATAAGAAAGATAGTGCTGAGGGAAGCTTCCATAATAAGTGCAGTAGGTATTCCCCTTGGAATTGTGGCAGGAATATTTGCAATGTTTGTGGTAAGCAAAATATTTAGCATAATGTCAGGTTCTCTGTTTGGGGAGTTGAAAATAATAATTCCATATTATGTACTTGTTATAAGTGTTTTTGTGGGACTGGCAGCTGTATATATTTCTGCTTTTATCCCTGCAAGGGCTGCTGGAAAAGTTTCACCTTTGACTGCCATAAGCAGCAGGGCATATATATCAAAGGAAAAAATAAGGAGAAACAGAGGGAAAATAGTTAAAAGGTTTTTAAATATAGAAAGTGTTATGGCCTTTAAAAATATAAAGAGAAATAGAAAAAAGTTTATAGTTACTGTTTTTTCCATGATGATAAGTATAGCCCTTTTTATATTCTTTTCCTCCTTTGTAAGTATGATGGGAAAGTTTACAGATCCTCCATCGGAGAGTGATAAAATGCATTTTGAAGCTATTGGTATAATAGATAAAGCAGGGGATAGCTCTCTTAAAACTGATTTTATAGATAAAATAAGAAAAAATAATCTGGTGAGTAAGGTATATATATCCTATGGAACCTATAAATCAGATATCTTTATTTCTGATAGTGAAAAAAACAGCTATATAGCTAAAAATGCACCAGAAATGTACAATAAGGTAGATTTTAAAAATGAAACTTTAAATTCCATGAATGCAGTTATAGACATATATGACCAGGATAAACTAGCAAGTATTAAAAATTATATAAAAGAGGGCAAGACAGATACTGACTATATGAATCAGGAGAATGATGTTATCATAGTAAAAAATAATATAATAGCTGTAAATAAAAAATATTATAATGGGGCAATTACTAATTTGAAAGCAGGAGACAGCTTTTATATGAATAGAAATATGCTCTATAAAGGTATGATAGGTGAAGACTATACGGAAGAAAATAGTAATCCTGCTTCAACAAATTATAATATGGTTAAAGTTAAAGTGGCAGCTGTAGTGGAAAGTGCCCCTTATTATTTTTATAATGGGGATAATAGGTCTCTATATGTGATAATGACAAAGGATGTAATAAAAAATATAACTGGCAGAGATAATTTTTCTTTTAAAACAGCGGACATAATATTGAAAAATGAGAAGGAGGAAGATAAATTTAATGAATTTCTGCAGCCTTTATGTGATAGTAATGGGGTAAAATTAGTTGATATAGTTAAAATGAATCAGTCAAGGAGAGCAGAATCACTGCAGCTTTTAATTCTTATATACGGGTTTATAGCTGTAATATCTTTTATTGGGGCGGTTAATATAATAAATACCATAACTACAAATTTAGTTTTGAGAAGAAAAGAAATTGCCTCTTTAAATGCAATTGGCATGACCTATAAGAATATAAGATCTATGATTTTGACAGAAGGAGTTTTATATGGATTGTATGGTGCTTTTTACGGGGGAGTAGTGGGAAGCCTATTGTCCTATGGATTATCTTATTTTATGAAAGAAATTATGAATTTTAAATGGAGCATTCCCTGGAATATGATATTTATAAGTGGGGCAGCTGCAGTATTTATAGGACTTATATCTGTGATTAAACCTCTGTCAAGAATTAAAAGAGAAAATGTAATAGATGTCATAAGGGAAGAAAATTAGTTATAATATATATGTGGATTAATTGTGGAGAAGATATTATATGATTTCTGATTTTTTACTTGTTGCGGCAATTATCTGTGCTGCCATAGCTATTAAGGTGATAAAAGATAAAAAGTCCAATAAGTAATACCCAAGGTAAAAGTGTGTTGGTACTTTCAAATAGTTTGCCAACACATTTTTTAAGATATAGTTTTTAACGGAGGTGGCTGACTTTGAGTAAAATATTACTTTTAGAAGATGATGAAGCATTGGCTCTTGGTATTGAGTTTACCCTTTTAGATGAGGGCTATGAGGTTGTGAAGTGCCTAAATGTGAAGGAAGCAGTAGAAACCTTCAATAGTGCAGCTTTTGATATTTTAATACTTGATGTAATGCTTCCAGATGGAAATGGCTATGATGTATGTAAATATGTAAGAGAAGAGAGCCAGGTTCCGGTTATATTTTTAACTGCCTGTGATGAAGAGGTAAATGTAGTTCTGGGTCTTGACATGGGAGCGGACGATTACATAACAAAGCCTTTTAGAGTAAAGGAATTTGTATCCAGAGTTAAAGCTATTTTAAGAAGAACAGAAAACAATAATTGTAAGCCTAAAATATTGAAATGCAGTGATATAGTTTTAAATACAGAAACACTTGAAGCCAGTAAAAGAGGAGCTGATTTGGCACTTTCCATGCAGGAATACAAACTTCTTTTACTATTTATGAATAATGCCAAAAGAGTTATGAGCAGAGAAGAGATATTGGATAATTTAACTGATGGAAGTGGAGAGTATTTTGATCCAAATACCCTTTCTGTATACATAAAGAGGATAAGAGAAAAGATAGAAGAAGATTCTTCAAATCCCAGATACATAAAAACTAAAAGAGGCTTTGGATACCAGTGGGATATAAAAGTTGAGAGGGAGTAAAATGATATGATTTTATACTATGAAAATCCAGAAATTAAGAGGAGCTCATGTATTATATTGATTCTGGCAGTGATATTTATAGCAGTGAACTCTTTTGTTTTATATAAAGGTTATGAAAGGGTTAAAAAAGATTATATAAATAACAATGCAGCTTTAGTAGGAAAAATAGTGAAAATTCACCCCCAGCTTGAAAATGAAGTGGTGCCTGTAATAACAAAGGAAAGCAGTTCAGAAGATGTTGGGTTTGGAAAAAAAGTACTAAGTAAGTATGGGTACGAAGAAAATTTAAATATAAACTTATTGCTTAAGTTAAGAGAAGATTATAGCAATTTGAGCAAGTCTATGATTTTTTCTATGATATGCTTTTTTATAATTGTATTTTTAATAAATAGAGCAGAATATGTAAACATATATAGAAAACTGGAGAATCTTATGGCTGCAGCAAAAAATGTAATTGATTACAATTTTAATATAGGTATTTATGAAAATACCGAAGGTATATTTGCAAAGCTCGCCTATACTTTTAACAATATGAGAGTTATATTGAAAAACAATTTAGTTCAAATTCAAAAAGAAAAAACTTTTCTAGTAAATACCCTGTCGGATATATCCCATCAGATAAAAACTCCTATTTCTTCTCTCATAATATATAATGATATACTTTTAAATAGAAAAGTAAATGAAGAAAAGAAAATTGAGTTTTTAAGGATTAGTCAGAATCAGTTAAATAGAATTCAATGGCTTATAAAAAGTTTGCTCCAGCTTGCAAGACTTGATGTAGGGGCAGTAAAATTTGAAATGAAAAGTAATGATATAAATAAAACTGCAGAAGCATCTATAGAATCTTTGAAAATTAAGTCACAAAATGCAAGAGTGAGAGTTGAATTTTATCCTGGAGAAAATGAAATTATGGTGAACCATGATTCTAACTGGGTAAGTGAAGCTATTATAAATATAATTAAAAATGCCATTGAACATAGTGAGCCTGGCGGAAAGGTTAAGGTGTTTACAGAAAAATCTCAAGTGTGTGTGAGAGTAATAATTAAGGACAATGGCAGTGGAATAGATAAAGATGAAATTAGGCATATATTCGAAAGATTTTATAAGGGAAAGACAAATAAAAATACAGAATCTGTTGGAATTGGACTGGCACTTTCAAAATCTATAATTGAAGGAAATCAGGGAATGATTAATGTAAAAAGTAACATGGGAATAGGAACTGATTTTGAAATTACTTTTTTGAATGGAATATACTGAATTAATAGACATATCTTAAGCTATTTATAATACATAGTGTATCATATTTTATCCAAAGGCCAACAATGATATAATTCATAATTTTAATGAATTGTAAAATATAAGAAGGAATTCGTAACTTTTTGTAGAATATTTATAAAAAATGAACTTTATGATAATAAATTCATGGAATGTTTAATAAAATTTTAGAAATATGATGAACAATAGTTCTTATTTATTCACATATTTTAAGGACAATCCATCATATCTTAACAAAACAATAGATAATATGAATAAACAGATTAAAAATATTAACTTAATTAAAGATATAAATGCTGGTTCACAGAATAATTTTAGTATTGTTGCTATTGGAAGAACATTATTATTTTTTCCAAAATACAAGATAAATATAATACCCACTTTTATAAATGTTCAAACAAGTATAAAGGATGTAGAATTATCTTTAGATAGTAATAAGATTGGAAAAAGCGACACCAATGATTTTACTAAAGAATTTGGGCCCTTTATTCCAGGAAAGTATAAATTATATGCTATGTAAATAAAGTATTGCAGTTCATAAAAATATAATTTGTGGAAAGGAGAATCTTATTGGATATAAATGGTGTGTTTCTATGGTATTATAATATTTGCAAAAGAGAACTGTGGCTTATGTCAAGAAAAATTATACCAGATCAACGGGATGAAAATGTAGATGTAGGAAGATTTATACATAAAAATACATACAAAAGAAATAAAAAGGAAATAAGTTTTGGCAACGTAAAATTTGATATAGTATTTAGTTCAAAAAACAAATTGGTAATAGGGGAAACCAAAAAATCATCTAAATATAAAGAGGCATCTAAGTGGCAGTTGATGTTTTATCTAAAGACTTTAAAAGATGCAGGAATACATGCTAGTGGGCAGCTTGTTTATCCTGAAGAGAGAAAAAGGGAAGAAGTTATATTAGATGATATCTCAAGCAGAAAATTGGGTGAAATGATCTCTGATATAGAATATATATGTAGTTTGGACAAGCCTCCTAGTGTAAAAAAGATTCCCTATTGCAAAAATTGTGCTTATAGAGAATATTGTTTTGCATGATTAAATTGGAGGTGTGTAAAATGAAAAAGGATATTTATATATTTAATAACGGGGAATTAAAGAGAAAAGAGAATACAATATGTTTTGAAAGTGAAGATAACAAAAAACACATACCTGTAGAAGAAATAGATACTATATGGATATTTGGAGAAGTGACGTTGAATAAAAGGTTCTTGGATTTTGCATCTCAAAAAGAAATATGTCTGCATTTCTTTAATTATTATGGTTATTATACAGGAAGCTTCTATCCAAGAGAACATTATAATTCAGGATATGTCATATTAAAGCAGTGTGAATTTTATTTGGATTTTGATAAAAGAATGAATATTGCAAGGAAAATCATACAAACTGCCGTGGAAAATATAATGGTAGTGCTTAAATACTATAAAAGCAGGGGAATTCAACTGGAAAACGAAATAGCAGATATTTTTAATAAATCAAAAACTATGGAAGGTACAGAAAGTATTGAACAGCTTATGGCAGTGGAAGGAAACATAAGGGAAAAATATTATACTTGTTTTAATAAAATAATTAAAGCTGAAGAATTTAAATTTAGGGGAAGAAGCAAAAGACCACCTAAAGATAATATAAATGCACTTATAAGCTTTGGAAATTCGGTTATGTATTCTACAGTACTTGGAGAAATATATCAGACACATCTGGATCCAAGAATAGGATATTTACATTCTACAAATATGAGAAGATTTACTTTGAATTTGGATATAGCTGAAATATTTAAGCCTATACTTGTGGATAGATGTATATTTTCACTTTTAAATAAAAATATAATTACAGTAAAGGATTTTCAAGAACAATTTAATGGTATATTGTTATCTGAAAATGGGAAAAAGAAATTTTTGCAGGAATATAATAACAAACTCTACACTACCATAAAACATCCTAATCTCAATAAACCAGTTAGTTACAAGAGATTAATCCGAATGGAACTTTATAAAATACAAAAGCATATTACTCAAGATGAAGAATATGTTGGCTTTATAGCGAGGTGGTAATAATGTTTGTCATTCTAGTTTATGATTTTGGAGAAAAGAGAGTGGGAAAAGCCTTGAAATTATGTAGAAAATATTTGACCTGGGTTCAAAATTCCGTATTTGAGGGAGAACTTGGCATGGCTAATCTTAAAAAATTAAAAATAGAATTAGAGAATATTATGGATAAGAAAGAGGATTCCGTTATAATCTATAAGTTTAACAGCACAAAATACTCAAAAAGAGAACAAATAGGATTGGTAAAAAATTCTCAGGAACTTTTTATATAATTTAATAATTGGAGCTGATTGGTATGAGATTGAATATAAATTTAAAGTTTAAAGATTGTTTGAATTTACCCATACAGTATAATAATATACTGCAGGCAGTAATATTAAACTGGCTTGACAATGAAAACTATCAAAAATTCATACATGATTGTGGATTTAAATTTGAAAATAGAAAATATAAACTTTTTACATTTTCAAAAATATATGGCAAGTTTAAAATATACAGGGATAAGAAAATTATAAGTTTTTTTGATAAGGCCAATTTCACTGTTTCCTCCCTTGAAGACAGGTTTTTAAATTATCTTGTATTAAATGTGATATCAAAGGATAATTTTAAGTTTGGAAACAACATAGTAGGTATTGAGGGCATTGAAAGTGCATATAGTAAACTTTCTGAAAAAGAAATAGTGTATACAAAATCTCCTATAGTTGTTTATAGCACATTTGAAAATTACCAGGGCAACAAGACTTACTATTATAATCCTTTAGAGAGTGAGTTCAGTGAACTTATAAGGAGAAATCTGATACATAAATATGAAGCATATTATGGGGCTGAACCTTCAGATAAATATTTTTCAATAACTCCTTTGTATAGGGAAAAGTTAAAGCAGAGAATTGTAATGTATAAGGGATATGTTATAAAGGGATGGGATGGAGAATTTTTGATTCAGGGTTCAAAGGAACTTATGGATATAGCCTACAATGCCGGAATTGGCTCAAAAAATTCTCAAGGATTTGGATGCATTGAAATAAAAAGAAAGTAGAAACCTAGAAATAATGTTATAATACTTGTGGCTTATATTTTAGGTATAAATCAGAAGATATTTAGGAGGAACAACTTAATGTCTTATAAAGATTGTATTAAAATTTGGAGAGAAGGTATAAGTGAAGAATTGTTAGATAGATTTTTTTTAAAATTTACGTATTCTTCGAATAAAATAGAAAATAACGAGACAAGATTGAGAGATGTTGAAACCATCTTTAAGGGTAAAAAAGTTAAAGATTTTAAAGGAAATAAGAAAACGCTGGTGGAGATAGAGAACCACAGGGAGTTATGCAAAAATATTTTTAAATTATGTAAAGAATACAATTCTAAAGTATCTACTGACCTGGTAAGGAAGATGCATTATTCATTAATGAAGAACTGTTTTTCGGAGCAATTATTATTAAAAGGTGAAAGTCCAGGGGAATTTAAAAAAGGCGATTATATAGTTGGCTTACATGATGTTGGAGTAAGTCCTGATGAAGTAGAAGAAAATTTAAATTCTTTGTTTGAAGAAATTAATGAAGTAAAAATAAATGATAATAATGTTTTGACAGTAATTTCATATTTACACTGCTGGTTTGAGAGTATACACCCTTTTGCTGATGGAAATGGAAGAACAGGCAGGGTATTGATGAATTATCTTCTTATAGGCAATAATTTTCCGCCAATAGTTTTGTTTGGGAATGACAGGGAACAGTATTACCTTGCACTAGAATATTTCAATGAAACGCAGGAAATATCTAAAATGGTTAATTTTCTGGAAGATCAGGCTTATAAGACATGGATTAAAGACTATAATGTCAAACTTAAAAATTTAAAGGACTTTTTGGATTAGATGATAAAAGTATACCAATAATTTTTTCGTCGACCCTAAGTAGCGTAAAAAACTCCGGAGTTCGATAAATTGAGAAAATAAGATATTATAAGGGTTTGGGAATTTTGTTAACATTTCATTAACATATTGATATTTTCACAAACCCTGTTATAATAATATATGAATGGGATTTTAGATTACCTATGAGGAATTGAAACTGGAAATTACTAACAATACAGCTTTCGTTTTAGGATTGATTTTAGATTACCTATGAGGAATTGAAACTTATCCGTTGCCGGAAACATAAAAATGGAAGATGCTAGATTTTAGATTACCTATGAGGAATTGAAACGCGTGTAAAATCCAAGAGCCATTAATATAATTGCTACAAGATTTTAGATTACCTATGAGGAATTGAAACTTTTTTTAGGGAATACCTGTCTTTTAGACTATATAGCGATTTTAGATTACCTATGAGGAATTGAAACTATTTTTTTGGATATATATGATAATAATAGAATATTTGATTTTAGATTACCTATGAGGAATTGAAACCATTGAACTTACAAAGGATTTATCTAAAGTTCATTTTTGATTTTAGATTACCTATGAGGAATTGAAACTACCTTCTTTGGGATATATAGATATAAACATAGTTGCGATTTTAGATTACCTATGAGGAATTGAAACTAATTTTCATCTTCTTTCGTATATATCCATCTTTCAAGATTTTAGATTACCTATGAGGAATTGAAACAATATCAAACTCATTGCTCTGTATAAATCTACATTCCGATTTTAGATTACCTATGAGGAATTGAAACCATATATTCTTTCTTTTCCAAACTTCTGCCATACTGTGATTTTAGATTACCTATGAGGAATTGAAACCCAACATAAGATAACCAGATTCGGTTAAAAGAGTTAAGGTTTTAGATTACCTATGAGGAATTGAAACCAAATATATTTATATAGGAGATGTTATATATGTTAAAAAGATTTTAGATTACCTATGAGGAATTGAAACTAAAGGGAACATAGCTTTTCCGTATTATAGATTTGAGATTTTAGATTACCTATGAGGAATTGAAACTAGCATTGCATGGAAGAAAGAAACCGAGGAAAAAACGGATTTTAGATTAACCTCAGTTTGAAAAAATAGAAAGAGAAATTATAGATATAAAAAATCCCATCAAAATGTTTTATTATATAAGCGCAAAAAAATAAAAGGATGGGATTTTATACAAAATTTATTTAGTAGAAATATTTGGCGTAGTTCAAAATAAACTTAATGGTGCCTGTCCCATTAAAAAAAGACTA
>ENA-UOOI01002110-UOOI01002110.1-fermentation-metagenome-genome-assembly--contig:-NODE-2110-length-18254-cov-102.329249_pt1 | contig 18254 bp, 14 predicted proteins | sample MGYA00245779_ERZ724027 | MGnify/ENA primary metagenome ERZ724027 (study PRJEB28704, sample SAMN03018318) | fermentation metagenome | biome: anthropogenic terrestrial biome; feature: soil...
ATTATAAACAACTATCTATAAGGCTTTATACATTATTTTTATTCGACATATGTCGCCCCTAACTCATGACTGAAGTCACGAGGGTGCGGGGCGACAACCTCAATATTCTCAATTATTATCACCCTAAACCACCTTAAATTCTTATATTTTTAATCAATTTTGCTCATAATATTTCTATAGACAGCATCTGCTATTTGAAGATATCCTTCTAATGCTGGATGAACGCCATCACTACCTAATAACTCTGTTTTATTACTTCTAACATTTACATTTGCAGTTATAGCTTGCATATTATTATCACTATCAAATACTGCACTTGTTTGTATAAAGTCTACAAAACCTGAGTAGGTGGGATCACTTGCCAAGTTCTGATAAGCAATATTTAAAGCAAACACACTTTGCAAGCAAAAATAATAATTCCAAGTATCAATATTACTTCCATAACTATACCCAAGTCCATCAAATGAAGGAACTTCTAATCCTAATATAGCAATTTTGCAATTTGGATAATCAGTATGTAACTGATTTATAAAAGTTTTTGCATTGTCAATGGTAGTTTGATAGCTTTCAGGTGTAAATGCCTTATTACCTATTTCATTCCATCCTAATAATATAAAACAATAGTCGATTCCACTAAAACTGTTTACAGAACAATAATTAATAAAATCGTTCCTATTTACTGAAGTATTATAAAATGGATTCCCATTATTAATATATGAATCCCATTTCCAACCATCATATCCTTCATAATTAGCAGGAGAAGTTCCTTTTGTTCCGATAAACTCTATATTGGATAGTCCATCTCCTACTGGACTTCCATCAGTTTGACATAATCTTCTTTGAAATTCTGTCACATATTTGCCATTAGTTGTTAAATCATCTCCCACACATAGAACATTTTTAACCGAACTTGGATTTACTTTTTTATTTGAAATATTAATCATTGTAGTTCCAGTAGCAATTTTATTATTAAAATCATCATATACATCTATAATCAAAGGAAAATTTGTATCTTCTACTTGCGGTACATATACCCATTTTCTTTTATATCTGTTACCTTTTGAAGCTGTTACATTAACATTAAATTTTGTATAATCTATTGTTTTAATTATTCCTTTATAAAATATTTCTAATGTATCTCCAATTACTGCATCTATTTTTTGAGGAAGAATAACACTTATATTTTGTAATTTTGCTTCAAGTAAATCCAATCTATCATTAGCATCTGGAATTATTACATTGGAGGTACAATCAATTAAATCAACTTTTATGTAATATTTACTTTTTACATCACATGGATATAAGGTATCAGGGGTAGAAGTAGTATAATAATAATCTGGGTAATCTGAAGCATAATAATAATCTTTTATAGTATCCAATATTGAATATGCTATCCTTGAAGCACCAGCCTTAGAACGAATAGAAAAATAAAATACACTCCCTGTTATATCTGAATTAGTTATTTTTCTTGGAAATTCAAATACACAATAACCTGGATGGTATATATGTTTGGTACATTCAATTATTATATTTTTATTAGAATCAAGAATACTATAAATAACATCACATTCATTTTCTATATTCACATATACTCTCGCATGAGTAAAACTTTGACCATTATATTTTATTGCATTTACCCAACCACTAAAAGTATTTAACATAGGAGAATTACTTTTCAAAACACCATTTGATATAGTTGGGTAAAAATATTCTGTTTCTAATATATCATCTTGTTTTCTTAAAGTTTCATCTATTAAATCAAAACTATCATTTATATCATCAAAATTTACAGGTTCCGTCCCCTCTGGTTTTTTAAATTTATAATTTGTTGTATATTTCACTTATTTAGCACCTCCATGACTGATTTCCAATTTATTTCTTGGAATTGTTTTAATATCATTCCATGTAAATATAGATTTCATTTCTGCCCATGTTTCAGGAATATATTTATTAAATATTGTAAAGCTCAAACTTTCAAAACTACCAGTTATATCGAATTTAATTTTATTTGTTCTTGAAGAAGTTTGTATAAAAATATCATTACTAACTGTTCTTGTATTTAAGACTATATTATTATACATTTCAGTAATAGTAATAGTTATATTTATATTTGTTTTTAATTCATAAACATTATTTGGTAAAACATTAATTGTCTGACTATCAGATAATGTTTTATCTAATAATTCTGTATTTTCTTCTAATATATTTTTTGCTCTGCTATTATTAATTTCATCTGAAATATTTAAATTTCTAAAATGAATAAATTCTTGAAAAACATCTGCTTCATTGCCTATTACATCTCTTGTCAATGAATATAATATAGCATTACCTGTCCACATTGTATTATCTAAATTATAACTTCTTTCTATTGTACCGTTATTTTTTAATATTCTCATAGTCATTCCTATTCCAGTTTGTTCACAAAATATATTAATACATTGCCATTTTAGAAATGATTGCGGTTTACTACTTAAAGTTGTAATTTTCCCATTTACACATTTTACATAATTAAACTTTTTTGTTACATTATCAAAATTCAATTCATAATAGTTATTAGCATTTTTTTTTAATAACCACATTACTCTAAGTTTTTCTGCTGAATTACTATCCCATGCAGGAGATATATTTCTTTGTAATATACAATTATATCCTCCAACATTAATCTGTGGTAATGTATCTGCTTTATATTGATCCAGTGATCTTTTTAAATTACATTCTATACAAATATAATCAGGATTAGTATATTTAATTCTTATAATTGAATTATTATCTATATAATTAGCTTTATTAGCTTCAGTATAATTTTCATAACTCATGCCATTCCATATCAAACCATTGTTTGTATTAATGGAATTTAAAGCATTTTTTAAATTCGCTATATTCCCATCATATAAATTTGTTGTAATTCCAGATAAATCAAAATAACATTCAACATCACCTGTTAAAATTGCTTCATCAGATTTACTTATCATGTCATATTGTTCTTGAGTAAGTTCTACATTATTTAATTTTGCTACATTTTTATTTTCTACTATGTTGCCTGTTTTTTTAGTAAAAAAATCGAATATAAAGGTGGTTTTGTTACTTCCAATATAAATAATATTAGTCACCATCCTTTCTCCCTAAAAATACGAACATTACATTATAATTTTATTGTTTTATCCTCATATAGTGAACATTCAATATGACTTATACTATTAACGTTCGTTATATGAGGATAATTTCAAGATAAAATACCAGTTTTATTTATATCTTCTAATTATATAATTTATGTGCATTAATGCTCATTAGGCTATCATATTTTAAATTAAATGAAAGTTCATCAACTAAATACTTACCTACTAATCCATCTTCAGGTTTATTAAAATAAATAATATCATTTTCTTTTAAAACATAAATAGGTAAGCAACTAATACTAATTTTTTCATTTAAATTCCCATGTTTCATTAATTCATAATCTGTTCTAACATTGGCTTGTTCCTGTGTAAATATTTTATCATCTGTAACAGTCATTTCTTTTTTATATAAATTAGGTATGCTAAATGGATTTTTTATATCTGTATTCTCTTTATAAGCTTTTATCTGTGTTCCATCTGTTTTCTTTTTGCCCCAAACCCAAACTGCATTAAATATATTCTCAAAATCTGGTTCACTTTTTGAATCAACTCTAAAATCAAAATCAGTAAAATCCCATGCAATCGGATCGGTTAATCTATTTTTAATTTTTGTATAAACTCCATAGCCATTTGTATCATAAAATACTTGCCATCCCATATATAAATCATTTATTTCTTTTAATATACTATAAACTGTATCATTAGGTTTTTTCTCGATAGTATAAGGTAAAGTCATTCCACTTGTAGCACTATCTATATTTAATTTTGTTTCGCCACCTAATTGTTGCCATGTACTTCTTACTGCTGAATCTATAGGAGTACCAACAGGTAATTTAAATTCTACTGCTTTTGCTAAATAGCCATCTAACTTACCATTCATTAAACACATTTTGTCTAATCCTTCGATACTCAATGTTGTATGTGTTAATGTTGAATCAATTACCGGCTTATTCATTACAAATAATCCATATCCTCCATTATTTTTATTAAACCAAACTATTTCACCTGTTACTAAATTCTTTATTCCTGTAAATACTCTAAATTTTCTATTCATCCAAATTCTTGAAGATGGTGAAGGTAAATAACTTTGATTTTTTACTACCATTGTTAAATTACAAGTCCTAAATATATCTTGATTTGCTTTTATATTAATATTCCCATCAACACAAACACCTTGCAACTCATCTATTACTCTTTCAGTTACTCCATCTAATAGTTGAATTTTTATATATAATTCTCTAACTGATTGATAATGAACTTTATATTCTTCCTGTGAAATCATTTACTCACCACCTCCTTTACTTTATATTTTACCTTTAATATAATCCATTATCTTTTAGACTTTGTGTATCTGTATCTGCAATTTCTGTTATATTAAAACTTACGCCATATTGTCCTTTCAAATCATTTTGTGGTAGTTCTTTTACATCTTTGACACTAACCACCATATATAATCCTGCATTATCTTTAAGAAGTTTTGGTTTTTTATTAGTTAAAAATGAAATAACATTTTTCCTCAATAATTTTTCCTGCCTAACATTAGTTATTCCTTCCATACTTTCTTCTGCAACAAGTAAACATTGAATACCACTACGTTTATAATTCAGTTCTCCTGGATATGCCGTTATAGGATATTTACCGCCCATTGTTTCAATATCTGCTGAAGGTTGCACATCATCTATATCTTCATATTGCAAATTATAAGCTAATTTAATACTATTATCTTTATCCATTAACCACACATTATCATATCTTGCTTCAATATCAGAAATTGTATAGTTTCCCTCTATATTGCTTGTTACAGCAAGCAAAGCATATTCATATTCTTCTTCTGTTTCAACATATTTATCTTCAAATTCATATATTTTTTGTGTCTTATTAAATGCAAATTTTTTAATCTCAGACCAAGTAAGATCACTCTTTTTTCTTTTTTTTATTATAACAAACTCAATGGGCATACCTTTATTATCAAGGTTTCCAGCTTCAAGTGAGTTTTGGAATTGTGCTTTAAATACTGTGTCTAATTCCCATTCTTGTTTTTCAGGGGAATTAGGAATATCTATACTCTCATCAATTTTAACCTCATCTATTATACAATTTTGCATTTCAATACGATATAATTGCCCTGTGGGAATTATTGTGTTAAAACAAGAACTATTAAAAAAATCAAAATTGATTATCACTAATTATTCACTTCCTGTCTACTTGATCCTTCCCATATTTTTATAATTTTTGGACAGCCTCTATAGCTTTTTCTATAACGCTAACATCCCTCGTTACTATAGCTAAATTCGATAATTGATAATAATAAGAATATTTATCTGTATCACTATCAAAAACTATTTTAGTATCTGCCAATTTATTAGTAACAAAAGTTTTTAAACTTTCTTTATTACCTATATCTACAAACCTTAAATCAACAACAGCATTTAAATAATCTTTATTTAGACAGTTTAATAAGTTAATAACATTTTTTAAGGCATCCTTTGAAACCGCAGTATCACCATTTATAAAGTTATAAATATTTTCCTTCAATTTTGTTTTTTGTGATTCATCTAAAGTTGCATTATTAAAATTTGAAATAGTTGTATTTATTAAGGTTGTGTCATTTTTTAACATTCCATCAGATAGATTGAGTAAATTTAGTAAAAAAGTTTTTTCATCCATAATATTTCCTCCTTTTTTATTTTATATTTTGATTCATAAGTGTCTGAATATAAGTTATAGCTTCTGTATAAGTTTCAGCTTTTGTTATATTCCCCAAACTAATAGTCTTAAATTTATTCACATCCATAACTTTTATATCATCAAACACTTTTTGACTGTGTTCTACTAATATTTCCCCATTTAATGCAGGATTAATAGTATAAACATCATTAGGTATTGTTTTCTTCCTTCTTGATAACTCATTATGCATAGCATCTCTTAACTGCTTAAAATCATTAACTTTAACCATATTCCCCAGTTTTATATTATTCCCTAATTGAGCAATTGTAGCCGCAGCTTCTGTTGTAGTACAGGCATTATTACAGTCGCCTTTGCAAGTCCCAGTACAACTACTACATCCGCTACATCCAGAGCAACTCCCGCTACAATTATCTGCACATTTAGCCGAACAACTATTAGTACAATCACTAGAACAAGAACCACCACAACCTGTACAACCATCGCAAGTACCAGCACAACTGCCACCACAACTTTTTCCACAAGCGTTTAAGCAAGTATCAGTACAAGTTCCACTACAACCTCCAGAACAACCCGAACAACCTGTATAACAAGTATTATAACAACTACCAAAACATCCACCACTACAATCTGTATTACAATTACTTACACATCCATTATCACAATTAGCTGCTGCACAGCTATCAGAGCAACTTCCTCCGCAATGACTGCATCCACTTCCACAGCCACCATGACAGTCAGTGCCACATGAATAAGCACTCATTTTTATTCACCACCTAACTTTAATAAGTTTTTATATTCATCTTCACTCACAATTTGCAAAACCCATTCTTTAGGTATATTTAATTCAAACTTTTTGTCTATATTTAATTGTTTATATAATTTATTAAAGTAATAACAATTAGCCATAACTCTTGCTTGGTGCATAATGCAAATATAAGTAGAACGAATGTTAGGGTCTCCGTGTTTATCATAGTTATATCCTGTACATAAGCTGCATCCAGTTGCTATTTTACAATTTAAACATTTTTCAGGAGATTGAGTTTTCATGGTAACTTTTTTAAGTTTATTTAGCCATTCATTATCCTCCTTTTTATCTAAACCTTTAAATATATCACCTATAGGCTGTTCTTTTCTTCCTGGTGTTGATAAAGAATACTTCATAAATCTTATACAAGGATAACATCTTCCATCAGTACCTATAGCAAGCATCTGACCATTGCCCCCGCACCAGTTTTTATCATCTTTTAATTCTTGTCCTATACTTTCATCAAATAATGAGCAAAAGTATTTACTGTAATTTTTATCAGTTAATAAGTAATCAGCTAATTTTATTAATTCTTTATAAAAAATTTTAGCATCTTTAAGTGTCCATCCTTCTTCATATACACAGTTTGTATATGCACCTATCATACCCAAATTCCAAACGTTCTTAATTGCATCATTTAAATACATAATATTGGATGGGCATAATGTAATTTTTGTTTGCGGTTTTTGTACACTTTTTATTAATTTTTTCACAGATTTTTCAACAATATCATAACTTCCCCTGCCATCAGGAAATTTTCTGCATGAATCATGAAGTTTCTTATTTCCATCAATGGTTATCCCTATACTAACTTTATTAGGATTTCTCTTGAAATAATCTTGAACTTTTTTATCTCTATATAAAACACCGTTAGAAGACATACTAATCATATAATTAGTTGCCCAGGGACTACCGACTTCAAAAGCTTTAAATTTAAAATATTCAGTTATATAATCTATTAAATCAATTTCAAGAAGTGGTTCTCCACCTATGAATTCAAGGATTACAGAATTAGATTTATCCATATCAAAATAACCGTTTATTTTCTCTTTATCAAATAAAAAATCTACTGCTTGTTTTGCGACTTCCTTACTCATTCTCCTTCCAGACTTATGTGTTTCATAACAATTATGAACTAAAATATTATTTGCTATATAAGTTTTTTCAGAAGTTCCTATATTATAAACATCTATTTTTTCTCCATTTTCTATTGCTTTTATTTTTTTTCTTATAAAAATAGATTTATTAATATAATTAGTAATACCTTTTCTTTTGACTGCTGGTTCAATATTTTTTATAAATTTTAATTCATTTAATGATTTTCTTTTATTAGACAATATTCTAACATTATATTTTATTTTATTATTTATAGTTGTTCCACTTTTTTCTACACAATAAGGTATATTTAATTTATTTAAAGCTGTTTTAATTTCAGATATTATCTTTATATTAGTATTTGTTATTCTTATACTTGTACTCTTTTTATCAAAATGTCCTTCTGCATCATAAATTCCTGCAAGATACCCCCTATAATAGTTCATAGAAGTATTTATTTGAAAATTATTATTAATTATACTTAATATTTGTTCATAAGTTTTTTTTTTATTAGAAAATATAGCAGGTTTAGATAGAGAATATTTTTTAGATACTAAAAAATTAGAAAGGTAATAGTCTATATTTAAATTTATCATTATATTGCACATTCTATTAATTATTTCATCATCTTTTACTGCTAATCTAATTTTATACACCTCATATCTATTTTTATCTATATATTTTTTACAAGAACCATCACCTTGCATCATAGCAATAAAGTAACCTATTTGGTAGTTTTTATTATTTATATCTACAGGCTCAACATCTATATTTGGTATTGTATATAAATATTCACCTATTTTAAACCTACCCGCCTCTTTATAATCGGATATATTATCAAAAGTATTTCTTCTATATAATAAAAGATGGTTCGGAGTTACATTTAATACCGTACCATCTTCTAAAGTTATCTTTATAGTTTCTGCAATTCTTTTATATAACTTTTCTACTTTAGCAACTTTTAATTTATTATGCGAACCTTTTTTTTCTGAGTTTTCATTAAAAGCTAATACTTCATCTCCAACTTTAATTTCACTTATAGGCTTTTTAGAAAAATCTTTCATCGAAATCAATGTATCACCAGATAAACAATAACTGCAATTTAGATTGCAACGTTCAGTAACAACGAAAGTAATGTTCTTTGTTCTTATTCCTGATTCTCCTTCTTCAGCACAATATTTACAATTTCCCATGCAAGTATCATAAGAATCAAGTTTGGGAGCCATAAAATCTTGCCATTGCTCAAAGTCTTTTGACGTTAGATAAAGTCTATTTTGAGGAGTTATCATTATTTTGCCACTTCCTTATCACTTACTTTATCTACTTTACCTATTACTTTTGTTATTTCTAAAACATTCAATAAATAATTAAAATTATATCTAAATTTATTTCTTTCAAAATACTCAAAAGCATCTCCTAAATAATTCTTTAGCATTTCATTCTTAAATATTTCTATTTGTGAAAATGCTTCAGTATATTTCTTAAGAAAATTATCTAAATTCATTTTATTTGCATTTTCATTTGTAACATTTAAATAAGACATAAATAAATTTTGATAAGATTGACATTTTAAATACAATAACTGTATAGTATTACTTACATCCTCATTTATAGGCATAAAAATTGTTTCTCCAATTTTTAGATTCTGTAATTCCTCCAACATACTTTTCCTGTCAATATTTTTCATTGCTAATCCTCCTTATTATTATTTATATACTGCACCTTGAGGTACCCATTTACCCGATACTCGTACTTTAATAATTTCATTTGTAGTATCAAACCAAATATTTTTATCTTTTACTGTATATCCAGTAATTCCAGCAGGATCTACACTTTCAACAAATACATTTGCATTATCGCTACTTTGTAAAATAAAATTCTTTGAAGTTGTTTCATATTTCAAAGAATAAATTGCATTTGCTTTTAAATTAGTTACTGCATTTTTATTACTATCTACTATATTTTTAACACCAAGTCCGTTCCAATTTAATGTAGATGCTCCAGTACTTGAAACATTTATTTTTATAGCAATACCCATACCATCTACGTATTCTGTTGGAGCAGGGTCAGTAGAAACTAAGTAAGCATTTGCTGTACCTGTGGTTACTGCATATGCTGGTTGTCTAACATAATCTGATAAATGTTTATTTAAATCTGTAGTTATTCTATTATCCGCAGTTACTTGATTATTTTTTACTTCATTAATTGCATTAACCAAAGATGATTTATCTGTAGTCTGCAAATTACCTTTTACACCTAAATCATTTCTAATTTGTCCTGCTGTAGTAGCATCCATATAATTAATTATATTTTCTTTTTTTTGTTCTATCTCATTTAAAGCATTATCTTTATTTGTATTTATATTTGCAACTCCCATATTAGTTGTATCATTTACAACATCTATTTCATTTTTTACTTTTGTTTCCACATTAACAAGACAATCACAAAATTTATTCCATGTTTCAGCTGATATAAAATATGACTGTAATATTAACATCAAATTATTCATTTCATTAATTTCTTCTGGTGTTTTATTTATTTTTCGTTTTAAATCTTGCAATCTCACAGCATCTTGATACCTTTCAGGTGGTAATTCAGATAATTCTAAAAAGGAATCAAGCTGATAATCAGGTGCTAAAAATGTACTTCTATTTGCCATTAAATTACCCCCTTTTTTAATTCATCAATGTATCGTGGATATTAATTTCATCATTGATTTGTTGCACATAAATATATTGATAACTCGTTCTCATATTATCGTCATAGCGATACACCATTGCATCATCTTTATCGACTAATACATTTTGCCTAAAATTATTATTATCAATATATTTATATTGTGGCTTTATAACATTATCATAAATTATAATTTGATTATCATTAATAGTATTATCTATAAAATTATAATTTGATATTGGATTAATTGTTTTCCCTGTTCTTAATACTTGTATTTTATTTTTATAATCAAAATATATTTTTCTTCCTGGAAAGTTTTCACTTACATAATGTGCTTTTGTATTATAAGAATAGTTTTCCTTCCATACATGAACTTTACTATCATAATAATTTAATCTCATTTTCCCATACTTCTCATATATAGTTAGAAAGTTACTCTCATCCATAGGTAAATCTTCTAACCATATTTGCAAAACGAAGTCTTTATCAATACTAAATCCTTCATCAAAATAAATCATTCCTTTTTTTAAATTTACCCGATCATTTAATTCATAATTTATTTCACCTGAGCCTACCTTACCTATAATTTGAATTACATTACCTGTTATTTTTACAGAACCTCTATCTTCTCGGTTTTCTAATCTTAATACGGTAGCAAGTCGAGGTTGAATATAAATAGGCGTAAATTCAATTAATTCCGTAGAATGTTCCATTCCATGCAAAGTATATACTTTAAATTGCAAATATTTTTTTACCTTATTTTCTAATCCTGCTATTTGTTGATGTATATTAGAAATGTCATATTGTTCTGGAAATGATTGTAATAATATTTTGTTTTCATCATAAAGTAAAAATCTATATGACTGTAGTGGCTCATTTTCAGCTTGACTATATCCCCCTATAAAATCTACCGTTTGATTATTTACTTGACTGTTTACAATTGTTGATATTGTCAATACAGGATAACTTAAACATCTAAATATTATCCAATCAGAAAAATCCGACCAATTACCTCCTGCATCCCCTGTACGAACTTTAACTTTATATTCAATATTGTTTTGCAATGTATTTTCAATTAATTGATGTTTAAATATAAATGAATCTATCGTTTTATTATAAACTTCTGTATTATCAGAATTTTTTACTATTACTAAATTATTTTTTACAACCTGATTTCCACCTACAGAATTAAATTGAAATTCATGTGACTCTGTACATGGATAAGGAGTTACACTATATAAAACAGGTCTTGTTAATGCCAATTTTACCACCTGCCTTTCTTATTAAGAAAAAGGAGATAGTAAATAAGCTATCCCCTTAAGGGTATTTTATGATCTATATATCTTTCATGATAATTACTATTAGGTATCATAATAGCAACAATATCTCCCACTTTATAAGTTATATTATTTATTGCAGGAATTGTTGATATACTCTCATTTACATCAACATCATATAAACCATTAGTCTTATCTGCTATAATTTTTCCTTCAATAAAATAATTAAAGTTTAATTCTTTAAGTTTTTCTGTAACTAAATAATCAACAGCTTGCTCTATATTTTGTGCTATATTTATATTTATACTCATTTAATTACCTGCCCTCATTACAATTCTTGGAAGATTATTAAGAGTATCAACAACATCTTGCCCATCATGAACATTAGGAAAATCAAGTTTATCAATATGAAAAACATTTTGCAAAGGTTGATTATTATTATTCTTTGGATTTATAACTGGTATATTCATTTTAGGTAGGGTAATAGATAAATATTTCATAGGATCTGTTGCAAAATCAGCCATATTTTTATACATTGAGTCATTAAGTACAAATTCATTTTTATCTAATAATGCCCATTTAGGTTCATCACCTAACCATGTTCCAGTATCCCCACCCTCTCCATATCTTCGTGGCGATATTCTTGTGTTTGCATCTCTTGGTTTTAAATCATCTACATTAACATATGCTTTTACACCATTAATATCAAATTCAGCTTTACCATTTTCTATCTTTAAAGATGTTACAGGTTCATTCTCATAAAATCGTTTAATATAATTGCCATTTGCATCATACGCTGTTGCATCATCACTCATTGCCCATGTTTGTCTGCCATAATGACTTGAACTACCACCACCACCACTACTACTACCTATACTAATACTATTAGCTGCCGCAGCCGTTGAAAGCATTTTTTGATATAAAGATTGTAATTGCATTAAACTACTTCTCGTAGATGCAATAATTTCACTCCATTTAGAATCACAATTAGATTTAATATCATCCATACAATTATTAACAATAGATATATAACCATCTTCACCATTAAATGCACTTTTTAAATCTTCTTTCATCTGTTCAAATGCATCTCTATTAATTTGTATAAGATTATTATTATATTCAATTTGATCTCGTAAACTTTGAATTTGATGTTGTTTTGCTGTACTTTTTTCCCACCTATAATAATCTTCATGTTTGGATTTTAAGTCTTTAGTAATATCATCTATTTTATTTTCATCTGCAACATATGTAAAATCATAAGAGCCATTAGCTTTTTGAGTTAACTGTTGGATATTTTTTTCCTTTTTAATATTTTCTAATTCTGCTTCTAATTCATATATTTCTAATATGCGTTTTGAACGTTCTTCTTGCTCTTGTTGTAAATCATCTTCTTTTTCAAGAATATCAATTTGTGTCTGCAAAGCTTTATTTTGTTCTTTGATGTTACGTTCATATTCTCTTTGTGATTTACCACCATAAATAGTAGATTCTAATTGTTTATAAAAACCATTTAATAAATCTTCTTGAATTTTTTTAGTAACTTCTTCAATTTCTCTACCTACATCACTTATAGTAATTCCTGCATCTTCCCAATCCTTAGAAGAATTAATTAATTCCTTATGCGTTAATTCACCATAACGTTTGACTTCATCTTCAAGCTTTTTAACATCATCAATTGCTTTCTTTTTATTATCACCTATTAATTTATTAGCAGTATTAGCTTTCCCTTTTATAAAAGATTCATAATTAGTTATTTCACCTTTTGAATCAAAAAGAACACCTTTAGAAGATAAAGTCTTTTTTAATTCAGTTTGTTCTTTAATTTCCTCATTCCATATAGCTTTTATTGCTACTTGTTTCTGTTTAAGCAAATCTATTTCTTTATTTAAAAGAGTAATTTTATCTTGATTTTCTGCCTTTGATTGAAGCGATTTATTAAGTTCAAGTTGAGCATTAACCTTTTCAAGTTCACCATTAAGTTTAGAGTAGCGATCAATTAGAGGGACAATATCTTCAGGATTGGAAGAAGTAGACTTACTTTTCTTATTATTATCATCAGATTTAGGTATAAATCCTCCATTACCACTTGGTATTGTTGATACTTTTGGTATTGATGGTATTGAATAAATTTTATCTAGCATATCTAATGCTTTTTGGAATTTATTTATCTCTTGATGTAAATGAGCAGATGCTGTTACTCCATCATTGTCTAACATTATTATGTGTTGCTTTTTTACAGCTAATGCATCTAAAGCTTTAGCTTCTGCTTCATAACTTTTAATTTTCTGTTTTATTGTTTCATAAGTTAATTTTTGACCATTAACCATAACTTCAGCAGTTGCTTTTGCATTAGTTAGTTTAACATTTGTTAATGTTTGAACCGTATCTTTATCTAAATTTAAAGCATTAACTTCATTTTGCAAATAACCAACATTTTGAATTGTTACATTACCTTCAGCATCTTTTGTTAAGATTAGTCCCTTAACTTGATTATTCAATTCATTAGATATTTGTGTCATTCTTTGTTTTTGTATTGCATTTTTATTTTCTGCTTCATTTAATTTTAAATATTCATTGGTTAAATTAATAATATTATCTTTATTAGTTACTTCAGCTTCTGCTTGATTTTTTATCTCATCTGCTATTTCATTATTTTTAATTAACAATTCTGCTTCATTTAATTCTTCAATATTTCCCGTAACTCCATCTATTGTAAATCCTGCATTTTTTAAAGTATCAGTTAATTCAGATATTTCCTTATCTATTTTAGAAATTTTAGAATCATTTACTCCTTTAAACCCATCTAACCCCTTACCTGCCAATACTGCATTTCTTTCAGGGGCATTACTATCAATTAATTCTTTTCTTTTTTTTATTAAATCTTGTAGTTTTTGTTGCTCTTTTTCTATATCATTTTTACTACTTTTCATTTGTTCAACATTATTTTCCTTAATGGCACTTGTTAAATCCTTAAATGCAGTGGTATTTTTTTCGGTTTCTTCTCTTAATTCTTTTTGATGTTTAATATGCTTTGTAATTGCAATTGTACATAATGTTATTGCAGAAGTTAAAGCTATTATTGTTGCTCCTACTGAAGTAGTAAATAAAGCAACTATGGCAGTTTTTAATCCACTAAAAGCTGTTTTAAGAGCTTTCACAATCCCTGCTCCACTCGCAGTAGTACCAAACAATAATTTCAATACTCTATCTAAGCCCGATATTGCTACTTTAGAATCAGATATTGCTTTTGTAACTGATTTTATATTTCTAATTACTTCAATTAATGCAAAACTTGTAGCGACTAAAGCTATTTTAGTTCCAACAGATTGCTCATTTATTGTCTTAAATACTTTGATAATTTGTGTTCCTAAATCAATAAAAAAGTTTATTGCTTTATTATTCATTACACCTTGCCAAAATAATTCAACTTGGTGTTTAAAATCAGCAACTTTAGCTTGTGTACTTTCGCCATATGCTTCTTCAAATTTCTTTTCTGCACTATTTGTACTATTTGCCATATCATCCTGCAATTTCTTAATTTGATCCATATTATCCATTAAAATTAATAAATTTTCTCGATTCTTTGTTCCTGCTAATGCACCCACAGCTTGATTCTTTTGCAAATCATTAAGAGTAGACCATTTTTTATTTAGTTCCCCAATAACTGTTGAAAAATCTTTAAAATGAGTAGCATCTGATCTAATAGCTATGCCAAGATTATTTAAAGCCTTTTCAACATCATTTATTTTCTCTCCTTCATCATCTATATCTTTACCAGCAGATACTGCACTATATCTACTAAAAATATTCCTGAAAGATGTTCCTATACTTTCAGCAGAACGTCTTGAAACAGATGATACAGTTCCTATATAAGAAATGAGATCTTCCATAGAAACTCCAGCGTTTTGAGCAGATGAACTTGTATATTGCATTGCTGTTGCTAACTCTTTAAAAGACGTACTACTACTATTATCAACTGCCGATAATTTATCTATTACGCCCGTTAATTCTTTTGCATCATTTGTATTAAGCTTAAACCCATTAGAAATAGCAATTAATTGTTCTGATGTTTCAGAGTTGGTTTGCCCAGATATGGCTGCTCCAATTGTTGATGCTTTTAATAAATTTTGGGTTTCTTCTACAGATTTTCCTGCTCTTAAAAATTCTTCTGCTCCCGACATCATTTCTTTTGTGGTTGTATGAAGTTCTGTTGCAAGATCATTATAATCTCCTACTAAACCTTGTACCTCGTTTTTTGTTTTGCCAGTAATCATTTGAATATTTGTCATAGATTTATCCAAGTCATTCATCATAGAAACTGCTTTTTGAACTTCGTGAACTGCTGCATAAAATACAGTTGTCACAGAAGTAAATGATGTAACTGCTATCCATGCATTTTTAAGTCTTGATCCTAATGAAACTTGACGATTTATAACATCTCGTGTTCCTTGATCTAATTTTCTAAGACTTGCAGTACCATCTTCCCCTGCTTCAACTACTGCAAGCTTATATTCATGCCATTTATCCTTAGAATCACGCACTCTATATGTAACATTTCTTACTACATCCCCACTTTTTTCAATTGGTTGTACATCTATCTTTTTTATTTCAGCATTTACATCACCAAAATCTTTTGCCAATCTTTCCATGTCTGCATAAGTTGACTTTTTTACATCAAATTTAAATCCTTCAGGAGTAACATCCGCTCCCAATGTTTGTAACCATTTTTGATGTTTTTGTTTCATCAAATATTCTTGTTCCAATACCTTATTTTGGGCTTGTGCTTGATTTTTTTCTAATTCTCTTTGCTCTTGTTCTCTTGCTTTTATAGTTTTTCTTATAGACTGTTGAATTTTCTCCCTATCTTCATATTCTTGCTCTAACGCCTTATTTTGGGCTTGTGCTTGATTTAATTCTAATGTTTTTTGTTCAGCTTTTGCTTTTAGCTCCGATTGTTCTCTCACTTTACCTATAGCATTAGCAAGTTTTTCTTCTTCTTTAGCTAATTGTTCGGCAATTTTAACCGAATTATCAGTTCTTATTACGTTATTATCCGCTGTAAAACCTGTAAATAATCCTTTTTCATTATGTTGAGCTGTATAAGTTATTTTATCAATAATACCTTTGGTTTTTTCTAATTCAATTACAAAATTATTTAATTCCCTTTTAGAATTTTCTATATCTTCGGGATTGATTAATTTAAATTGTTGATTTTTTATATTTACTTTATAACCTAATTCTGTATATTTTTTTATTAATTCATCTAAATTACGAGTTTCTTCTTTAATATTGGTATCTAAAGTATTACTTTTTAAATTAATACCCTGTAATTCTCTTACTTTATTAGTCAATTCATTAATACTTCTATTTGCATCACTAAAATCTACATGAACTTTTTTATTTTCTAATTCCTTAATAACTTCATCATACTGACGTTTTAATTGATTAATACTATCTTGATCAAATAATAATTTAATTCCTTGCATTTTATACCTATACACTCCCTTCTATATAATAAGAAAGAGAGTGTCTCTAATGCACTCTCTATACAATAGGTGGTGTATCTCTTACCACCTCTATATTAAATTCTGGATATTCACTTTTAACTCTATTAGCAAATTCCTCTATAATATGTTTTGCAGGATAATGATAAAAATAATCATAATCTCCTTCAAATGGAGCAACACTATCATGACCAACATCTATAAAATGTACTACATTTTCAGCAGGTACGGGTTTATTTCTATCATCAAAGCTATAATAATTCATATTATCTGTATCAACATACACATAAATCATGTCGCCTTTAATTTCTACTTTCAAGCTATTTTCTAATTGATATGTTCTCCTTCTTGTTCCTCCAAAATAATACTTTGGTTCTCTATAATAAATTAATTCCTCAATTGTGTCCATCCATATTCGTTTTAATTCTTTTTCAAGGTCTATAAAATATTGTTGTAATTGCTCATTAACTTCTTCTTCTAAAAAACTATAGTTATCATTCACCTTTTTCAACTTCCTCATATAATTTCGCTAATTCTAATAACATTTCCCTCTTCTTTTTTATATTTTCTTCCTTATTCATTTCTTCTGTTAATCTTGTAATTTTTTTCTCAACTGTTTCTTGTTTTTTTAACATTGGATAATCTTCTACCAATTTATTTGTTTTATTATTCATTTCTTGCATTTTTTCTACTTGTTTTAATAAATCTCTAATATATTCAGTTAATAATATTAAAAATGTTGTAAACTCTGTACAAGGAGAAACCTCACTCATTTCTTGAAATTTCTCCAACGATACATCTACATTAATAGAACAAATATAAGGTAATAAAGTATAAGCAACTTCTACATCATCAGCATTTTCATCTAATTTACTCATTGCCTTACTTATTTTAATCATTCTATCATTATTTAAAGTATAAAACTCAAAGATACTACCGTTATCAAATCTTTGTCTTTTTTCCCCAGTATTTACATCCGCCTCTATATCTCTATTAAAATCACTTAAATTCATAAAATTTTCTCCTTATATTTTAATTTTAAATCGAGTAGGAGGTAGATAATTATTTTATCTACCGACCTCTCACACCAACG
>ENA-UOOI01002111-UOOI01002111.1-fermentation-metagenome-genome-assembly--contig:-NODE-2111-length-18249-cov-4.074255_pt1 | contig 18249 bp, 13 predicted proteins | sample MGYA00245779_ERZ724027 | MGnify/ENA primary metagenome ERZ724027 (study PRJEB28704, sample SAMN03018318) | fermentation metagenome | biome: anthropogenic terrestrial biome; feature: soil; material...
AAGTTCAAATAAATTGTCTTATTACCATTGTGTTAATATCATATTAATACTATGTCCCGAGATTGTCAAGAAAAAAAAGCGTACAGTTTTTTTGCTGTACGCTTTTTTGACTCAGTATTGACTGCAGAGTCTTAATTTTAATATCCCATCTCAGGATTTGGTGCCGCAGGTGCTGGAGCTTTCTTCTCCGGTTTCTCTGCAACACTGCCTTCTGTTGTCAGGAACATGGCTGCAACTGATGCAGCATTTTGGAGAGCCGACCTTGTAACCTTGGTAGGATCGATTATGCCTGACTGAACCATGTTGACATATTGTCCCTTTGCAGCATCGTATCCAGTTCCCTTAGGACTGTTCTTTACTTTGTCGACTACAATTGAACCGTCTATTCCGGCATTTTCCGCAATCTGCCTTAAAGGATCTTCAAGCGCTTTGACGATCATGACAGCTCCGGTTTTTTCGTCGCCTGTCAGCGTGTCTGCTAATTTTTGAACTTCCGGTATCGCATTAATATATGCGACTCCGCCGCCTGCAACTATACCTTCTTCAACGGCTGCCCTTGTAGCATTAAGTGCATCTTCGACTCTCAACTTCTTTTCTTTCATCTCAGTCTCCGTTGCAGCTCCGACTTTTACAACTCCAACACCGCCTGATAACTTTGCAAGCCTTTCATTGAGTTTCTCCTTATCATAGCTTGATGTTGTAGCTTCTATCTGCCTCTTTATAGATTCTATCCTGTCTTTAATATCCTTTGAATTGCCAGCTCCATCGACGATTATGGTATTTTCCTTCTGAACCTTAACCGATTTAGCCCTGCCAAGCCAATCAAGCTTTGCATCCTTGAGGCTCATGCCTGTTTCATCGGATATGACTTCTCCCCCTGTAAGTATCGCTATATCGCGGAGCATTTCCTTTCTCCTGTCGCCAAATCCAGGTGCCTTTACTGCAACACACTGAAGAGTTCCCCTCAATTTATTGACTATTAATGTAGCAAGGGCCTCTCCTTCAACGTCTTCAGCGATAATAAGCAATTTTGAACCGTCCTTTACGATTAACTCGAGGACAGGAAGCAAATCCTGAATATTGCTTATCTTCTTATCGGTAATAAGTATATATGGATCTTCGAGTACTGCTTCCATCTTATCATTGTCAGTTACCATGTACGGTGATACATAACCTCTGTCAAACTGCATTCCTTCAACTATATCTATACTCGTTTCGGATGTCTTGGATTCTTCAATCGTTATGACGCCGTTACTTGTAACTTTCTCCATGGCATCGGCAATAAGCTTTCCAACTTCTTCATCGCTCGATGAAATAGTCGCAACGAAAGTCATATCGCTCTTGCCCTTTATTTTCTCGCTGTTTTGTTTTAATACTTCTACAGCTTTATTTACGGCCTTTTCTATACCTTTTTTAAGTACCATCGGGTTTGCACCTGATGCAACATTTCTTAAACCCTCTTTAATTATGGACTGTGCAAGAAGTGTAGCAGTTGTAGTTCCGTCTCCAGCAACATCGTTCGTTTTGCTTGCGACTTCCTTTACAAGCTGTGCGCCCATATTTTCAAAAGGATCCTCAAGTTCTATTTCCTTAGCAATTGTAACACCGTCGTTTGTAATCATCGGCGAACCGAATTTTTTATCAAGTACAACATTTCTTCCCTTAGGTCCCAATGTTATCTTGACTGTATTTGCAAGGAGATCAACTCCTTTTTCCATTGACTTTCTTGCTTCTTCATCATATTTTATAATTTTTGCAGCCATGTCTTTTCCCTCCTTAAATTAATCGACGATTGCAAGAATATCTTCCTGCTTTACGATAAGATATTTTTCTTCATCTAATTTTACTTCGGTGCCGCTGTACTTGCTGTAAAGTACCTTGTCACCCTTTTTAACTTCCATCCTGATCTCTTTCCCGTCTTTTACTTCTCCTGGTCCGACCTCAATAACCTCTGCCATAAACGGCTTTTCCTTGGCAGACGAAGGAAGCACTATACCGCTTTTGGTTGTTTCCTCAGTTTCAATTTCTTTTAGAAGCACTCTGCTTCCTAATGGTTTAACATGCATTGTAATAACATCTCCTTACATATTATTTATAAATATATAAACCCCCGAGGGGTGAAGATTATTTTTTGTTAGCACTCTTTACCTATGAGTGCTAACAATATAAATTTTAGTTAATCTATCCTTTATTGTCAATAGGTATATGATAATTTTTTTAACTTATAATCCTAATTCAATTTGTACTATTTGTATACTGCCATCAAGATACGTTAACAGACTCTAAAGCCTTTCCGCTAATTGCTCTTTCCATATTATTCTTCGAATAATATATATCACACTGCCAGACTCAAATTCCGCTTATAATTCCTTGGGTTTAAAATTCTTGATTGCACTCAATTCGCCTTTGGTACATTCAAGCTTTCCGTACCTTGCCTTTTGGTAAATGGCCGTCGCTTCATCTATATCCCTCTTGGAATCCTTCAATATCTTATTTTCAATGACTATTGCAGTATCGGAAGGTTCTATTTTGGTATCGCTTTTTTTATTCGACTTTACAAGTTTATAATATATCCTTCTGATCTTTTTATTGTTTGAATTATCGACAAGTGATTTATACTGCCTTTTAACTGATGATATTTTCTCTTTTATATTTTCCACTACATCGTCTATTTTAAAAAGCGACTCTTTTTCCTCTGCATATTCAACCTTTCCGAATACCAATTCCCGTATCTTTTTATATAAAGCCCTGCCTAAAAATATGACAAGTGCCAGAGCTGCGGCGATCATAAGTCCGCCGAATATCATTTTCAATATCATGGCAATTACGGCTCCCACTGCCGAATTACCCCCCTTTATGTTTTTCAAGGCATCCGGAATGCCAATATCTTTCTGAGGGGCTTCACTTATAATCTTTTCCGGCTGTCTTGGCTTCGGGGACGCTGAAAATAAGCTTCCTATATACATGAGTATACTTTTATCAGCCTGCATAAAAAAATTTTCCATATAGAACAGAATGAATACTATGGCAAGGAACATTGAGAATACGGCAATGAATTTCAAGCTTACACCGTTTATCTTCCTTTTGTCTTCTTTCGATGTCGTCCTTTCCCATTTCATAAGCGTTTTAGTTCTAGATATGTGTATATAAATAATACAAATGCCTGTGAAAAGTGCAAAATGAATTATGATCAAATACTGCAAAGAATAAAAATTATTTGCAACAGATATTATATACAGAATCATAAAAATAACAGAAGGAGCTATCATATAGCTGAGCTTTCTAAATGTAACGAACTTCCTGTTTCTCTTTGCGATTGACACGCACATCATTGTAAAGAGCAGCGGCAAAATAAAACATTTCTCAGCCGTCGGACCGCCAAAATAATATGCTGCTGCAAGTATTGGAAGATATGATAGATAATGAAGCAGGTTGTTGTGCACGAACCTTCTTAAAAGCACCATGACCATTACGCCCGCTATGGCGGCATAACCCTGGAAAATGTATGAATCGTCCTTTATAATGGCATACAGCACAATCGCAAATAAAGGATAAACCATAAGAAAATCCATAAATGTTTCAAGGACATCATAAAGCATGGACTTGCTGCTGTGCAAATTCATCCAGCTATCCGCAACGCTCTGCACCCTTATGTTTAAAACCCGGTCATCTTTCATTTCTCAGTCACTTCCCATACGAACATATCGCTCTCATCATCCACTTTAAGCTTTGTATCTGGATATTTAGGCACTATCCAGTATAAATTAAAACCCTCCTGCCTGAAGCTTTCGACTTCATCCTGCAAATCTTTCCCGAAATATTGTGATATCAACACATATAAAGGCTGCTTATCCAACCGGAGGGACTCCTCCTTTAACGTCTCGGCAAATGGCTCCAGCACATTTTTTGTATCAATACATGCTAACTGCCTGTAAAACGAAATAGTATAGTCAGGGCTTCCGGACTTTTCTACCGTTATCCTGCCATTTGACAATAAACTTCCGGCATTTGAATCAAGCTGTACCGGAATACCGGTCTTTATACATTCTGCCGCAATGGTGGCTGCTATCCTTATGCCCTCTTCTATGGTGCCGTCGCCATCCCACTCATTGAACTTCTCTATATTCATGAGTATCTTTACTTCTTTTGACGACGTGTAATCATACTCGTTTACTTTGAGTTCACCGGATTTTGCGGAAGCATTCCAGTTAATTGTCTTCAAGCTATCATATTCCATATAATCCCTTATGTCCCTTATAAGAAAAGGATCTTCCATCAGCCTCTCTTTGGACAGTATTTCCCCCATCATCCTTCTAAAAGGGACTGAAAGCTCCGTATCCGATACGAGTCTCGGGTATACATACAGGCTGGCAGATACCGGCAGATCCATAAGGAATCTGTACTTGCCAAATAAGTCGCCGGTCATCAAATCCGCCTTTTTTATCGTATAGTAACCCCTTCTGGACGCTACTATATCGAAACGTCTTTTTACCATTTGGTATGACGAGAGGGAAAACAGGTCTTTTTTATAACTCGCATCGCTTACGGAAACGTCCACGCTGGAATTCCCCTTGAATAACAAATTTTTTGATGTTTTGAATTCGACTATAAGATACCAAAGTATCAGCCATTTTTTGTTTCCCACTGTCTCAATAAGCTCCGTATGATCATTTTCAAAGACGCCTGTATCCTTAAACGCAACCTTCAGGAAGACATTATCAAAGCACTTTCTGCTATATATCTCCGTTTGGAAGAGATAAAATCCTATTATCAGTACAAGCAAAATTATTATAAACATTTTTTCACCTTGCAGAATGCTTATCCCATTCTTCAATTGGAACAGGTACTTCATTTAATATGTCCGTGATTACTTCCCTGGGAGCCACTCCTCTTACACGGGCGCTGTCCTTTAAGATAAGCCTATGGTTAAATACATGGACGGCCATGCTTTTGACATCATCTGGAGTTACAAAATCACTGCCCTTTATGGCAGCATATGCCTGACACATTTTGACAAGGGCAAGCATGCCTCTTGGGCTTATGCCCAGCCTGACGTAATTATTGTCGAGGGTTTTCTCCGTTATTTTTATTATGTATTCCTGTACTTCATCGCTTATATAAACTTTGTTGAATATCAACTTTGCGTTATTGATTTCCTCACTGCTGCATACGCTTTTAAGATCCTCCAGGGGATTTGCCGCGATGAAGCGCTCTATTATCTCTTTATTTTCCTTAAAATCAGGATATCCCATGTTAAGCCTTACAAGGAATCTGTCAAGCTGAGCTTCCGGCAAGGGAAACGTCCCTGCAATTTCAATGGGATTTTGAGTTGCGATTACAAAAAAAGGCTCGTCTAATTTATATGTAATGCCATCGACGCTTATCTGCTTTTCCTCCATGCATTCTAGAAGGCTTGACTGAGTCCTCGGAGTCGCCCTGTTTATTTCATCAGCCAAAAGAATATTCGTAAAGAGAGGTCCCTTCTTGAACGTAAACTGTCCCATTTTCTGATTATAGTAATTTATTCCCGTAAGGTCGGAAGGAAGCAGATCCGGAGTAAACTGCACTCTTTTAAAATCAGCACCTATGGATTTCGAAAGGGCTTTTGCAAGAACTGTCTTGCCCGTCCCTGGCACATCCTCCAAAAGTACATGCCCTCCTGCTATAACAGCACATATCAAAACGTCTATTATGCCAGATTTCCCTATTATGACTTTTTGAATATTTTCCCTGATCCTATCCGATATTCCCTTTATCTCTGATAATTCCATATAATAACTTCCCCCCACCTCTAAAACTCAAAATTGTAAATTTTCATAAATCAATTATACCATTTACATAAGAAAAGTTATAATAATTTATATCTTCAATTCGCAATATGAGCTTATGCTATTCTGTAAACTTGTTCAAGGCAGAATCAAAATTCACGAAAAATTTATAGCAAATTTACTATGTAGACGCAGTTATTGCCGTTATATATTTTTATAATGCTTTTATCCTTGTCGTATTGTATAACGCCATTTCCTATGCTCAATGTTTTATTTCCTCCAAGGGCATAAAAGACATCGTCGGACATGGTCCTCAAACATTCATTGCGGTAATTCTCCTCCATGCCATTCCACATATCCTCATCCATCTCAAAGAGGGTATAAAAACCGTCTACGCCTCTTATTCCCTCCATTAAATCCGTAAGTATGTCGGCATATCTTCTTTCATATCTGATGCCCAAATTAACATCTCCTCATTAATTTCAATTTACAAATAACCACCATTATCTATTTCTTGCAGTTTTTAATATAATCCGCAGCATTCTTATCCTGGTTTGCGATTACTTTAAAGGCTTTCACGGTATCCATTATCCCCTCATCCATCGGGTTTACGATTGCAGAGTCAAGCCCCATCGCCAGTGCCATCGCAAGATATGTCCTGTTTAATACCTTCCTTTCAGGAAGTCCATAGGATATATTGCTGACTCCGAGCACTGTCGCAACTTTGTATTTATCTTTTACCATCTTAACGGCCTTAATAGCCTCCATAGCGCTTTCCTGCTGTGCAGATGCGGTTAAGACCAGACAATCTATGATAATATCTTTATCCTTTATCCCAAAGATATGCGCCTTCTCAATTATTTTTCCTGCTATATTTACCCTTTCTTCAGCAGTTTTGGGTATGCCTTTTTCATCTAGGGTAAGGCCTATGATACATGCGCCATACTTTTTCGCTATGGGAAATATTCTTTCCATAACCATTTCTTTGCCGCTTACAGAATTTATAACAGGCTTTCCGTCGTATTGGCGGGCTGCCGCTTCTAATACATCCGTACTTATACTGTCTATCATTATAGGAAGTTTAACCGCAGTCTGTATCTCCCTTATAACTTTTATCATTATATCCTTTTCATCTATATCCGGGATTCCGGTATTTATGTCGAGCATGTCTGCTCCCGCCTCCCCTTGCTTTGATGCAAGAGATGCTATGTATTCCATATCATCGTTTTTCAATGCATGCGTTAACTTTGCCTTGCCCGTAGGATTTATATTCTCACCTATAACTTTAAATTCATCGCCCAGTATAACAGTTCTCGAAGATGAGGATGCTGCCGTAATATTCTTGCCGACGGCCGCTACAGGGGATAATTGGGCCAAGGCATCATGTATTTCCTTGATAAAATCCGGATTTGTGCCGCAGCATCCTCCAAAAATACGTGCTCCCATCTTCGCCATCTCTTTTATATCTTTTGCAAATTCAAGAGGTTTTATATCATAAATATTTTTCCCTTTACACACCCTCGGAAGCCCTGCATTAGGTTGTACCATTACAGGTATCGAAGAATACTCAAGCATTTCAGCTATAATTGGCATGGTCTCTGCCGGACCGATGGAACAGTTCGCCCCTATGGCATCGATTCCCAGACCTTCAAGTATATTTACTGCAGTCAGCGGGTCCGTACCCATTATAGTCCTTCCGCTTTTCTGGAATGTCATGGTGCAGAGCACCGGAATGGAGCTGTTCTCTTTAGCGGCAAGCACTGCTGCCTTGGCTTCATAGACATCCGATAATGTTTCTATCAGTATAAGGTCGACGCCGGCTTTGACTCCAACCTCCACCTGCCTTTTGAAAATATCATATGCCATATCAAATGAAAGATCGCCAAAAGGCTCCATGAGCCTTCCTGTCGGCCCGATATCAAGGGCAACCAATCCCGAGCCCGCTGCTTTTGCAATACCGACTGCCTTCCATATAATCTCCTCCACTGTATATCCCGATTGTAAAAGTCTGGACGAACTGACACCGAATGTGTTGGTGGTTATAACATCGGCTCCTGCTTTTATGTAACTTTCATGTATGCCTTTTACAATTTCGGGGTGAATAATATTATATACCTCAGGCATCTCCCCGACTTCCAACCCCGCATTCTGAATCATCGTGCCCATGGCACCGTCAAATAGTATAAACGAATTCCCCAGTTTCTCTTTAAAATCCATAATATTTTCACCCCCTCTTAAAAAAAATTGCCGCAGCAGATCATTTTGCATTTTTATTATTAATCCCAATGCATCATGTTTGAATAAGTATAACAAATATCCATTTACCGTACAAGCTTTTCTAAAGGATATCTTCGATTCGTAATATGAGTTTGTGTTATTTTGAGCACTCATTTGCCAAGTTACAAGCTTAAAATAAAAAAGGATGGGATCCCATCCTTTTTATTTTCAATCATATTTTCGCTGTAAGCTCTGTTATATCAAAGATGTTTAATTTGCCTGGATCCTCAGTAAATACAATTTTGTATTCCTTGCCCGGCATCATGTTTATGCAGTTATCCGACAGATCGGTTTCATTTTCCGTCTCGATGAATACGCCAAATGCAGGTATATCGGACTGCAATTTCAATGTATTCCCTTCATAGGAATATTTTATATCGGGTTTTGATAAATTCAGATTTCTGAACCTATCGAACACCAAATAATTCTCATAATGCCTGCCCTTCACAACCATATCAACATAAACGACCGTATCTAGCATATTTCCGTTTTTATATTCAGGATAAGTAAATCCGTCTCTGCTTACCGGAACGGTCCTTGATACATAGCCATCTGCAAAATCTGAATCATTGATGAAACTGATTTTTGTTACATCGTTTGCAATCAAGGTGGTGCTTATATCTTTCTCAAACGTCTTTTCGCCATTCAACTTATAAGCCTTTATTTTTACGGTTGCATCGGTATTCTCCAGCAAATCGCTGATACCTGAAACAGTTATGCCGCCGTTTTCACTTTTGATATAAGCCATGACATCCGAATAAAAATGTTTTGAATAATAATAGAGCGCCTTTTTCCGTTTATAATAGTCCAGGCAAGACCAACTGGCAACAGGCCAGCAATCGTTAAGCTGCCAGTAAAGAGTCCCCGCGGTCATGAATTTTCTTGATCTCCAGTGCTCAACGCCAAATTTGATAGCTTCCGCCTGATTAAACTGCGTCAGATATACGAAGCTTTTAAAATCCTTCGGGAAGCCAATCCTGCCCACCATAAACCTTATAAGTCTTTCCGTCCCTTCAACCATCTTGTTATGCGATATCGTTACAGGGCTTAAAATATACCTGTCTTCAGGTGCCGTACAGGATAATATGGTTTTATAGTCAGGCATCGATTGAAATCCGAATTCGCTTATAAACCTGCCCTTATCGTTTTGATAATGCCCGTAGTCGGCCCAATTTGACCATACGACCCACTGATGCCTGTCGCCTTCTGCCTCGCTGTTGGGGTCGACTCCTCCATAAGGGCTCGACACCCAGTAAGGCCTCGAAGGATCATATTTTGAACAAATCTCAGGAAGTATTTCCTTATATATAAAATTGCCGAGATATTCAGGATCGTTAAGGCCCCACCATGAATAAAAGCCCCAGTTGTTTTCGTTATTGCCACACCACAAAACTATCGACGGATGGTTTCTCAGGCTCAGCACAACCTTTTCCGACTCATCATAGACGATATCACGGAACCATTTATATTCATCGGGATACTGGGCGCATGCATACATAAAATCCTGCCATACCATGATGCCCATTTCATCGCAGGCTTCATAAAATGCGTCGTCTTCATATATGCCGCCTCCCCAAATCCTCAGCATATTCATATTTGCCTCTTTTGCAAGCTTTATGTACTTATAGTAATCATCTCTTGTAAGCCTTGGCAGCAGATTGTCTGCAGGTATCCAATCGGCGCCCTTTGCAAATATTTTTATTCCGTTTATTTCAAATATGAAGCTCTCGCCTTCTGTATCCTTCTTGCGTATGAGCTTTACGTCTCGTATTCCTGTTTTAACATTCCTTTTATCGATGAGTTTATCCTCGCTGTACAGCTCGATATCGACGCTGTATATAGGCTGCATGCCGTAACCGTTTGGATACCACAGGTCAGGATTATCTATTTCTATAGATGTATCGATTTTCCCTTTATCCACATCCGCAGTTTTTACCGCACGGATTTTATTGCCGTAGGAAACGGTAATCTTCGATTCAACATTTATATCCTTGTATAAGTCCACATCTGCGCTTACATTTATATATGCCTTATTATCTCTTATCTCTTTTGTATAAACATATGGATTTTCTATTTCTGCATCCTTTGCCAGCGATATATATACGTCCCTCCAGAGCCCAACCTGCAGGATCCTCGGTCCCCAATCCCAGCCGAACGAGTATTGCGCCTTTCTGATATACGGCCTTCCGATCTCCATGCTGCTCGTTAAATTCGAAGGGCTGTCTTTTTGTAGAGCACCAATATGTTTTACTATCGATTCAAAATATACTTCTATCGTATTTTTGCCCTCTTTTATGGCATCAGTTACATCGAATACTTTTGGAACGAACATATCCTGAGCTTTACCGATATATTTTCCATTGAAATATATTTCGGCTATGGTATCGATTCCCTCAAACACCAGTTTTGCGCTGTCATAGCCGCCATTTTTATTAAAATTGAACTCCCTTTTGTATATCCATTCCTTTCCCTCTAATTTACTGAACTCAGCCTCATTCATCCTGTAATATGGATCAGGCATTTTCCCGAGCTTAACAAGATCCTGCTGAACAGAACCCGGAACGCATCCGTTTTCCCATTCATCCGCATCCTTTTCTTTAAACTGCCATTTGCCATTCAGATTTAATTTCTCTTCCATCAGACACCCTCCTTAAGCGTACTCATGCTTTATATTATCCCGATTGCCAAGCTTCAAAGCTCTTCCCAATAATATCCTTTAAATAATTTATATGCGCCCTCTTTTCATAAAAATTCAATATAGACTATTATAGATTATATATTTCGCTATATTTTTTGTTAAGGTAATCGATAAAATATTTTGCGGTAAGTTCCTCACCGGTTGCCTTTTTCAAAAGTTCGGCAGGCTTGTATACCGAGCCGTATTTATGTATGTTCTCTTTAAGCCATTGATGCACAATGTCCAAGTTGCCCCGTTCTATCTCTTTATAAAGATCCGGTATATCCTTTTCCATCTTTCTCAAAAATTGCGCACCGTAAAGGTTCCCGAGAGCATAACTTGGAAAATATCCAAAGCTTCCTCCGGACCAATGCATATCCTGAAGTATCCCCTCGGCATCGTTTTCAGGCTCAATACCCATATATTCCTTATACTTTTTATTCCAGACGGATGGCAGCTCATCTACATCAACTTCATCATCGAATATCTTCTTTTCTATTTCATACCTTATTATGATATGAAGGCTGTATGTAAGTTCATCGGCTTCTGTCCTGACCAGCGATGGCGAAACAGCATTGATTCCCTTATAAAATTCATCAAGCATCACATCCTTGAACTCAGGGAACCTCCTTTTAACCTCCGGATAAAAGTACGTCCAAAACGCCCTGCTTCTTCCTATAATGTTTTCATAAAATCTCGATTGTGACTCGTGCAGCCCCATGGACGCTCCGCAAGCAAGCATCGTTCCCTTCAGGCTGTCCGGTATGTCTTGCTCATAAATAGCGTGCCCGCCTTCATGTATACAGCTAAAAAGCGCACTTCTGAATTCATTTTCATAATAATGGGTGGTTATTCTGACATCTCTATTGTCAAAATTGATTGTAAATGGATGAACGCTTTCATCCACCCTTCCTTCGTCAAAGTCGAAACCCATCTTCGCCATGACATATTTGCTGAAGCTCTCCTGCCTTCCCTTAGTAAACTTTTTATGGAACATGCCGCAGTCAGGTTTTACGCCGCTTTTTTGTATTCTGTCCAGCAAGCTTACTATAGCTCCTTTAAGTTCACCGAATGTTTTATCAAGCTTTTCTACGGTTATGCCAGGTTCATAAAAATCCAGCAGTGTATCATATTTTGAATTCCTATAACCCCAGTAACCAATAAATTCCTTATTGAAATCTATCATCTTTTTTAAATGGGGTTTGAAAATCGAATAATCCGATTTCGCCTTTGCATCTTCCCATGCCGCTTCTGAAGCAGCCTGTTCTATGGTATATTCCTTATATCTTTTTTCAGGTATCTTCATAGTCCTCTCATAGTTTTTTTTAGCATTTCGGACCATGGCTTTCGTAATATCATCGAGATCCCTACAGGATTCAAAGTAATCAATGAATTCTTTCATCTTCAAAGAAGTCTCAAGCTTATACTCTTCGCCTGAAAGGTAACTTAAGACTTCCCCTCTGTAGGATATGGCCTTTTTGGGGATTCCGACTCGCATGTCCCAGTAAAGAACGCTTGAAGCGCTTTGCAGATACTCTATATTTTTAAGGTATTCCTTAAACTCATCCAATCTTGCTTTAAAATCTTCTTTCATTATGTAGCCTCCCTATTCAATCGATTAGTTCGTAATTTTAGCTTGTGCCGCTTTGAACACTATTCCCGAGGTATATCTTCGATTCGTAATTTGAGCTTATGTTATATTGAACACTCGTTCGGCGGATTCAAGTTTTGTAAGTTCTAAGGCCTGATTTCAAATTGCGAATTGAAGGAGGTGTATATATTATTCGCAGAATATAAATATGCACCCCTATTTCCAGATTCAATTTTTATTATTCTTATTCTGGGGCGGAATGAGTACAACTCTATCTCCCTCAAGCTCAACCTTCAGCTTGCTGCTCCCCTTTATTCCCAAGGCCTCTAAATACTCCCTGGGTATTTGGAGCCTTCCGACCCTGTCGACAACTGCCAGCTCTTCGTGGGTCTCTTCATCTTCCTTTGCCTCTATGCCGCTTTCAATCTCGGCAAGTTCCTCCGCATAGGACTTTTTACGTATGAATTCGCTCGATGTCCTGCCGTCTCTTATGGCAACCACCCTGTCAACCTTTCGTGAAAGCTGTCTGTCATGTGTCACTATAACGATGGTGACTTTTATGTCCCTATTTAATTGCCTGAAAAGATCGAGTATCTGCCCCGCCGTCTTTGTATCGACAGAACCCGTAGGTTCATCTGCCAAAAGTATCTTCGGCCTGTTTGCAATGGCGATGGCAATAGCCACCCTTTGCTGTTCGCCGCCTGAAAGCTGTGCAAGCTTGCTGTTTTTTCTATCGGGCAGGTCCACCATGTCTAAAAGCTCATTTGCCCTTTCCCTTTTATTTTTCTCGCCTGCCAGACTTAAAACAAGTTCCACATTTTGAAGGGCGGTAAGATAAGGTATAAGATTTCTTGCATTATTCTGCCATACAAAACCAACTGTATTCCTCTTATACTCTATCATTTGCTTTTCATTGAATTTAAATAAATCCTTGCCATCCACATAAAGTTTTCCCGCCGAAGGCCTGTCAAGGCCTCCTATCATATTTAAAAGCGTGGACTTTCCGCTTCCGCTGTTGCCTATTATCGCCATGAGCTCACCATACTCGACTGTCAGGTCCAACCCCTGCAGCGCCACAACTTCTGTTTCGGAAGTCTTATATATCTTTACAAGGTTTTCACATTCTATTATATATTTTTTCTCATCATCACTCATTTACAATCTCACCATCCTGCAAGGTATATACGCAATCGGCAACCTCCATCATGCTCGGATCATGCGTCGACATAACAACTGTGAGTCCTTCTTTTTGAACAAGGTCTTTAAATGTCTTGACCACCTGAAGCCCCATCTGTGTATCCAGCGCCGCCGTGGGCTCATCAGCGAATATCACCTTCGGTTTATGGGCTATTGCCCGGGCAATGGCTACCCTTTGCTGCTCTCCGCCGGATAATTCACCCGGCCGGTGGTTCATCCTCTTGGCAAGCCCTACAAGACTTAAACACTCCTCGGCCCTTTTCTTTCTTCCATTCGGTTCAAAGCCTGCTATCCTCAAACCCAGCTCAACATTTTCATACGCCGACATATTGGATAAAAGCCCTCCGGATTGAAATACGAAACCCATTTCCTTTCTTCTCAACATATCCCTCTCTTCCCCTGTCATTTCATCTATCTTATTTCCATCAAACGTTACGTCCCCTTCATCCGGAAGATCTATCGCACCGAGTATATTGATAAGAGTAGTCTTGCCTGACCCCGAACGCCCCTTCAATATAGTAAGCTTACCTGATTCTATATCAATACTCACTTTTTTTAAGGCATGTATTATTTCATCACCGGATTTAAAATTCCTCCATACATTTTCCGTACTAATAATAGCAGACATTTTAATCCTCCCCCAGTTTTAAAGCCTGACTTATGTTTATCTTCGCTATCATCCTTGCAAGTATTATAATACCCGTAAGCATCATCAAAGCTATAATAATATAAAGCTTTATATAATCGGCACCGGATGCTACAACCCTGAAGGGAGGCACCTGTTCTTTGGAGCTGTATGCCATCTGCAAAAGCGGTACGAACAGATTACTTGTAATACCGCCCACCACAATACCCATGATTATGGCGGAACCCGATATCAGCACCTGCTCTCCGAGGAGCATTTCGACTATTTCTTTAAATGATACTCCCATTGCCCGCAAGATTCCAAACTGCAATGTCCTGTCCTTGATAGACATGATCCAGTATATCAAAAATCCTATAACGCTTATTATCATCGTAACAATAAAGCCGAGGGTCAAAGCGCCATTCGTGCCCTGAAGCATGGGATCGTTCTTCTTCATTATGATCTGTTGGCTTGCATCCTTTAGATAAGTAATATTTATATCGTTCTTCTTAATCTCATCATATAGCTGTTCGCTTGAAACACCAGGTTTTTTCTTAGCCCATACTTCATAAGGCTCAATGGGGCTCAATGCCTGTATCAGCGAAAGATTTGCCACAACGATGTTGTTCTCGGATGTATCATCATTGCCGCTATATGGATTATATGAAGGCCAGTAATCGATAAACCCGAATATTATACCCTCTATGCTTTGATTGTTTTCCCAGGATATATAAATGGGATCACCAACCTTCGATTTATATTTTTTCTTAAATGAACTCGATACTAAAAGAGCCCTCGGATCTCTGCTAAGCAGATTTAAATAATTAAACCAGTGATATGGAAGCAAATCATTCCGAAACCAGGCAATTTTACCGAACTCATTTGGTATAATCGCCATGAGTGTCCCATTGTCTATTTTGCTTTCACATTGGAAAATGGCATCTTCTTTTTTAAATACTTTTGTTACCGATTCAAGGGAGCTTAGTTTCGTATACCTCGAAAAAGGCGGCTCTTTATATATCACAGGCCCTTTGCTGCCGGATGCGTCACTGCCACCTTGGCCCTGCTCATACGATGGAGACTCGTCATCCTTATTTGATTCCCATTTTTCCTGCATTGTAATATCAGCGCCACAGGCATATTTAACCTTTTCTTCAGTATTGTTGTTCATAGTCCTTGCAGCATTTGCATCAAACACTCCAAGGGATATGGTAAATATCAAAAACAACATGAGAAACTGATCCTTGCCGCCGGACCTTCCCACGCTTATAAGCGATGTATACAAGGCAGGAGGCCATATCTTTCGTCCGATGTAAAATATAAGCCTTACGATATAAGGGAAAATCCTCAAAAATAATAATCCGGCCCCAAGTATGAAAAATGCGGATATTAAAAACAAAAGGGGATCAATCGGTATATCGCCAGATTTGGCACCGGTTACTTTTAATATTCCCTGCCTTAAGTTATATGTATATAACCCATAGCAGGAAATCCCGAGAAGTATAATATCAAAAAAGTATTTTTTCCAAATAGGTTTTTTATTTTTCCTTGCGCCTTGCTGTTTATGAAGTACGATGGATGTCCTCGACGCAGGTATTACAGGAATAAGCATCGTTAGCATGAATAAAATCAGAGCATATATAGAAAATATATATGAATTTAAATTAAGTTTGACGGGAAGGGAACTCCTCTGCACAAACTCCATGAAACCATTTGCCGCTCCAAGCATTTTACATATCAGAAGCCCAGTAAGCGGCCCTATGACAAGGGATACCACCGCCAGTATTGCTCCTTCGGCCGTATATCCGTAAAATATCTGCCAGCCGCTCGCCCCCCTGCTTTTTTGTACCGCGATCTCGCCTTCCTCTCTCCTTATTAAAAGCTGCGATACCATGAACATAAAGAAAACCAGCATGAGAAGTATAGGGACCTGCAATATCCACAGCGTAAGTTTCAGAAGCTTTGCCCTTTCATCATATTGTTTCAAAATGGAAAGTGCGGGTATCTTAAGGTCTGAACCCGTATATGACTTAAGCCATTTGCTTTCGGAATCCACAAAACTCAATAGGCCCTTGAGATTGTCTATAGATATCTTATGATAATCGAAAGCATAATACCATTCACCGCTTGTTATTCCTCCAAGATCGCTCTTTAAGAAATCATTTTTAAACAAATCATAGTCCATTATCAGGCTTTCAGAATATTTGGAAAGCCCCTGATCCCAGTATAAGTCCCTTTTATCTTTTAATGTATACACTCCTGCAATTCTTACCTTAAACGTCGGCCTTTTTTCATCGACTATATCCTTGATCGTATATAACTTGCCAACCAGAACATCCAGTTTTTGAAGGGCCTCTTCGGATACCATCACATCTATCGTTCCATTTGATTTGCTTTTTGAAAAAGCACTTCCGCTTATGATGTTGATGTGATTCTTAAAGTCCATAGGGGCATCTATTTTTACAGCGACATCTTTTTTATGCCCTGTTGAAGGATCCGCTGCTATACTTAGAAAATCATATGTATACAAATTATATTTTTGCTGCACGGGAAGTGCCATATTCTTACATATCTCATTATCAAATTCCCTGGTGACATCGTCAAAGTTCCTTATACCCTTTTCCTTAGGTACTCCATAATATTCCGCTTTCAAACTGAATGAACCGGGAAAAATATTTGAATCCACCTGAAAATTCTCCAGATCTTTAATAAGCATTCTCTGAAGCACGCCGTTCGTATAAATCGGCACACTGCTAACCATTGCAACAGCCAGTATCGTACCTATAAGCAGACACGAAACCATCCACTTATTGTTCAGCATTTTTTGAAGTAACCTGTATAGCAAGACTGTCTCCCCCTTTTAACGCTGTATGACCTTTTCCCCTTCATTTAAACCCTTTACTATCTCAACCTCTGTGGGAGTCTGCATTCCAAGCTCCACATCTCTCTCAACCGGTATATTCTTATCCAGTATCTGAACATAATTTCTCGAAGCAAATGTGTTTATCACGTTTCTCGGAAGTACTATGACATTTTCCCTTTTCTGCAACGTTACATTAATATCCGCGCTATCGCCTATTTCCGTACCGGACGGAACAGAGTTCAGGCTGATAATTATCGTCTTTTTTAAACTCTCATCGGCTCCATACGGCATGTTGGCCGGAGTCATAACGACTTTGCCCTTGTACATCTTGTCCTTGAATTTTATATCGACGGCCATTCCAAGCTGAAAATCACTTGTATTGTCGGTCTGATACTGCAGCTGAAGCTTACCGGGGTCCGCAATCTTAAGTATAGGCTTGAAAGCATTTATATAATCCCCTGTGCTTATCTTGTCTATAAATACAACCTGTCCTGAAATCGGCGCCACCAGTTTGGATTTATTATATTCCTGTTTTAGATCGTCAAGGTTTATCTTCGCTTTCTGCACCTTTATATCTTTCTTCTCAAGGTCAGTACCCGTTGTACCCTTGGATTTTTCACTATCATAATCTAACTGCTTAAACTTAAGATCCAGCTCTGCGATCTTTATCTGGCTTTCCATGTGGCCAGTATCAAGCTCTGCGATCAACTGTCCTTTTTTAACCTTATCCCCCAATTTCACATATATGTTTTTCAAATTTCCGCCTTTGAAAGCAAAAAAAACATCTTTCTGATCCGATGACTCAAAATTAGCAGTACCTGTCACTTTCTTTTCAATGGTTCCCTTTTTTACATCGATAGTATCATAAGTAATCTTCGGGGGTTCTATTAAAGGAGGTGCAAGAACCTTTTCCTCCTTCGGGAAAAAGTAACAACCTGAAAATGAAAATGCAAACAGCAGTAACATTAATAAACAAATAATCCGATTACTAAATTTGATATGCCTATTGTCCTTCATTTTTAAGCCTCCAGATAAATTATTGATAAGCTCTTCAAATATTTCTTTGTGCTTTAAATTACTTTGCATCCTAAATTATCAGAAAATAGTTAATCGTTTTATATTACTTTGAATTCGGAAAAGTAAAACAAGCTATATCTTTTATATTATAGCAAATAATTCTTGCATTTTCCAGAAGCTGAGGGACGGTTAAGCAAAACAAACAAACTGATGACTGCGCTTGGGGGACGGTTA